>Ga0157369_10000922_pt1 | contig 37462 bp, 35 predicted proteins | sample C25metaG_FD_113461 | JGI IMG/M metagenome (GOLD analysis project Ga0157369, IMG submission 113461) | Corn rhizosphere microbial communities from Kellogg Biological Station, Michigan, USA - C2-5 metaG | ecosystem: Host-associated > Plants > Roots > Rhizosphere > Soil | place: USA: Michigan... | reverse complement strand
ATGAAAGCGCGTTACCTGCCAACCAACTGCCGCACTTGATGGCTCGTCACTGTGGCAAATTGCGTCACAACATGACCCTCTGCGTCACATTGAAAAACAAGCCAAAGCCACTGAATCAGCGAAATTTTCCTGTTGCCACGTAATCGTGACCCTGTGCACAATCGGCCAGCATCGGAATATGAGGGAATATACGGGTCGCACCGATGTGGCACGCAACATGCAGCACCCGCGACGAGCTTCCTGGTCGTTCCTGACCAAGCAAGTGAAGGAGCATTCCTGATCCCGAAGGGACACAGGGGGGCAAGGGCTCAAGGGGGCGTCACTTTTTTTGCTTCGTAAAACCACAAACACGCCAAAGGAACAACCATGAAGAACGCTGTGCAGAAGGGCTTCACCCTCATCGAACTGATGATCGTGGTGGCCATCATCGCCATCCTCGCCGCTATCGCCATCCCGGCTTACCAGGACTACGCCATCCGTGCGCAGGTCTCGGAAGGCCTTACGCTGGCTGACGGTGCGAAGACCGCCGTTGCCGAGTTCTATACCAACCGCGGCACGCTGACCAACACCGGCGGCAATGCTTCGGTCGGCCTCGCAGCCGCCGGCAGCATCGGCGGCAGCTACACCCAGAGCGTCACGGTGACGACCGCCGGCCTGATCACCGTGCTGTACGGTCCGGGTGGTTCGAGCGGCTTCGGCACCAAGGCCAACTCCAACATCAACAGCAAGCAGATTTCGCTGTCGCCGATCACCAAGGCTGGTAGCGTTTCCTGGACCTGCAAGGCTGCCGCTACCGCGGCCATTGCCAGCAAGTACCTGCCGTCCAGCTGCCGCACGTAATGCAATCTGTGTTCCGACGATCCTTCGTCAGGAATATCTGGAAAGGCCGCTCACGCGGCCTTTCTTTTTACCTGCGCGAGAAAGGCTGGCTAGTTGGCCTCATAGTCACTATCGCACTCGCAGCCGCCGTCTACTGGCCAGGAATCCACGGCCCATTCCTCTTTGACGATTTCGCCAACCTGCCGGAGCTTGGAAAGACCGGGCCCGTCGACAATGCATCGACACTGGCGCGCTACCTCACGTCGGGCACGGCCGATCCAACGGGCCGCCCCATAGCCGTCGCCTCCTTCCTGATTGATGCGAACGACTGGCCGGCAGATCCGCTGCCGTTCAAGCGCACGAACATCCTCATTCATCTGCTCAACGGCCTCTTGCTGTTTGCCGTCGTGCGCAAGCTGTTACGCGCCGCGGCAGGTGGGAATGCACAGAACGCTGCCCGCGTTGACCTCGCCGCCCTGTTGGCCATGGCCTTCTGGCTGCTGCATCCGCGACTCGTATCGACGACGCTGTATGTCGTACAGCGCGAGGCCATGCTTCCTGCCACCTTCACGCTGTTAGGCCTGCTCGGGTGGTTGGCGGGCCGCGATCTCGTCGCCAGCGGCAGATCCCGAGCAGGGACGGCATGCCAGGTGGTATCGCTCGGCCTCTGTACTGTCCTGGCCACCCTCTCGAAGGCGAATGGGGTCCTACTTCCCGTCCTCGTACTGACCCTCGAGTACACCGTGCTGCCCGCCTTGGCTCATGGGGCGCGGATCCACGCACGAACGCGCGTGCTCACCTGCTGGACCGTCGCTGTCGCGTTGCTTGCGCTTTTGGCGCAACAAGGCATATCCAACTGGCTCCACGGAATCGACCACCGTCCGTGGACTGAGAGCGAACGGCTCATGACTGAGCCTCGCATCCTCTGGACCTACCTGTACGAGCTCTGGATACCTCGCGCCTATAGCGCAGGCCTGTTCAACGATGCCTATCCTGTAAGTCGCTCTTTGGTCGACCCGTGGACGACGTTACCCGCGATCGCCGGTATCGCCCTATTGCTAGGCGCGGCCATCCATGGCCGTCGAACGTATCCCCTATTCGCAGCGGCCGTGCTTTTCTATTTCGCGGGCCATCTTGTCGAGTCCACCACCGTGGCACTCGAACTGTATTTCGAACATCGCAACTACCTTCCCTCCATGCTGTTGTTCTTGCCGGCGGCCACGTGGCTCGCAGGCTTCAAAATGCATGCCGACCAGCCTGCCAGCAAGCCGCTTGCCTTCATCTCGAAATGGCCATGGCGTTTCGCTATGACCGTGGCCACGCTTGCGTTGCTCGCTGGTATGACATACGCGAACGCGCGAATCTGGGGCGATACCAAACTCCAGGGGCGCATCTGGGCACGCTTGAATCCGGATTCGCCGCGGGCCCAAGTCACCGCAGCAGTCGACGAACTGCAACAGGGAGATGCCGCGGCAGCCATCCACCGGCTGAAACCTATGCTTACCGCACATCCCCGCGAAGTGCAGTTAAGCTTCAACCTAATCGCCGCACGCTGCGAAACAGGTGACTTGACGCAGAGCGACCTCGCTGCAGCGAGCTATTCCTTGCGTGAAAGCAGCGACCCCGGCTCGCTTATCGTCAGCTGGTTTGAGCGAATGACACCGATTGTCGCTGCAGGCGGCTGCCCTGGACTGACCCTTGCCGACCTTGTTCGACTTGCAAATGATGGGGCCGAAAACCCCCGGTATCCCGACGGTCGGCGCCAGGACCTGGCTCATGCCAGAGGCGTGCTCGAGATGGCCTCGGGCCAGCCGGATGCAGCGCTTGCCAGCTTCAATCGCGCCCTGGACTATAATCCGCAGCTGGAAACTGCCCTGGCGCAAGCGGCTTTCCTCGGCTCGTCCGGGTACCCCGCGCTGGGACTCGCCCACCTCGCCCACTATGACACCTTACCGCCGCAGGCCGACACCCAGACCTCGTCGCCAGGGATGCCTGCCGTGCATGCATGGGTGCTGTCGAGGCAGCAATACTGGACACGTGAACGTGCCAGACTGGAAAAAACGCTAGCTCAAGCGGAAAAAGAATCACGATGAAGGCACTGCGTCGCCTGGCGGCATCCCCTCTGACCTGGCTATTGTTCGGGCTTCTCCTGACCTTCGCCCTGTATTCGCCTGGCATACGTGGCGGATGGCTGTTCGATGATTTCCCCAACATCGTGGATAACGCCGGCGTGCAGCCCGCGTCCGGCACGCTTGGAAATCTCGTCAACGCTGCGATGGCGTCACCCGCCAGTGATTTCAAGCGCCCACTCGCATCGTTGAGTTTTGCGATCAACTACCTTGCGACGGGTATGCAGCCGGGCCCGATGAAGGCCACCAATATCGCGTTCCACCTTTTCAACGGGGTCGCCGCCTACTTCTTTCTCGCTGCCCTGTTCCGCGCCGCTGGGACCGTTGCACTGACGGCTCGGCGCTACGCCGCGGTTCTCGCCGTGGCTTGGATGGTGCTTCCGATCCAGCTCACTGCCGTGCTTTACGTGGTGCAACGCATGGAAAGCATGGCGAATCTTGCCGTGCTTCTTGGCCTCTGGGGGTATATACACGGCCGCGAACGGATGCGCCGGGATGCGGGTGGCTTCGCCCTGGCGGTGCTCTCCGTATTTGCAGGCGCCGCCGTCGGCCTTCTCGCCAAAGAAACGGCTGTGCTCCTTCCCCTCTATGCCGGCCTCGTCGAAGTGCTGGTGTTCCGCGGGCGCCGTACGGCCAACCCCGAGTCACCGATTGATCGGAGGATCGTCGGCATGTTCTTCATTGGCCTGGTCCTGCCGCTGTTTGTCGGCAGCACATGGCTATTTCCGCGTATCCTCGATCCGAAATTTTGGGCCACTCGCGATTTCACCCTTGGCACACGGCTACTTACAGAAGCGCGCGTCGTCGTTGACTACATCGTGTGGACACTGGCACCGACGCCTCGAGCCCTGTCGTTCTACCACGACGACTTCCAGGTGTCCTCGAGCCTCGTCTCCCCCTTCTCCACGCTGGTAAGCCTTGCCTTTCTCGCGCTCTGGGTCATTGGCGCCATTTTCATGCGCCGCCGCTCGCAGCTCGTTGCCCTCGGCATGGCCCTTTACCTCGCTGGACACGTGATGACGGCGACCGTATTGCCACTAGAACTGGTCTACGAGCACCGCAACTATTTCGCCAGCCTGGGGCTCCTGATTGCACTCGCAGGGGCAGCGCTAAAGCTCGCTGAGCTCCGCCCACAACGCAACGCTCTTGCCGGATTCGTGGCGTGCCTGGCGATCGCCTTGTGGTCAGGCGTGACACTGATAACGGCGCAAGCCTGGGGTGCGCCGCTCTCGTTGGCCGTGGAACTGGCCAGGCGAGCACCGGAATCGCCGCGCGCGCAGTACGAGCTCGGACGAACATATATTATCTACGGTGCCTACGACCCAGCATCACCGTTCACCGCCAAGGCCTACGCGCCCCTTGAGAGGGCCGCGGCACTTCCCAAGGCCTCGATCCTGCCCGAGCAGGCACTGATCTTTATGAATGCGCGCATGGGAGCGCCGGTGAAGGACTCTTGGTGGGAAAGCATAAACAGGAAGCTGGAGGCGCATCCTGCCAGCGTGCAGGATGAAAGTTCCCTCGGGGCGCTCAGCACGTGCTTAAGAGAGAAGGACTGCGCCTTTCCCACAGAAAGGCTGACGGATGCCTTCCTCGCGGCGCTGTCGCACCAGGGTGCGAGCCCCCGCCTGAAGGCCATGTACTCGGATTTTGCCTGGAACAGCCTCGACGATCGCAACGTCGCCATTGATGTGCAGCGCGAGGTCGTTGCAAGTGCACCCTCTGAACCCGCCTACCACGTCAGCCTGGCACGGATGTGTATCGCCATGGGTGACCAACCGTGCGCTCGGGAGCAGTTGCAATGGATGAAAGGCGCGAACGTTGGCGGTCGCTTTGCCAGCGATATTTCCAATCTGGAAGCACGCATCGCCAAGGCGCGGTCGGGCTGATGGGACGACCTTCACTGCAAGGCCGTCTCTCCGGACTAGCCGCCAGCACCATGGCGCGCCGTACCGCGCTTGCGACTGCTCTGCAGCTTACTCGCCTGGTCCTGCAACTCGCCTTCCTTATCCTTCTTGCGCGCACGCTCGCGCCGCTTCAGTACGGCCTATTCGTAGGCGCCAGTAGTCTTGCGACGGCCGCAGCGGGGTTGTCCGGCCTGGGGACAGGCATGCTGCTCGTGAAACGGGTTGCTGTAAGCGCGACCGCATGGAACGCTATGTGGTCGCATGCGCTTCGCATGTTTTTGGGCACGGGGTTGGTACTCGCTATCCTTTTCGCGACCAGCGGCGCAAACCTACTTCGCGTATCGATCACCCTCCCGGCGATGCTTTGCATCGGGTTATCCGAACTCATCTGCCTCCCTCTTGTCTATTTGGCCAGCTTTGCATTTCAGGCGTTCGACCGAATCGGCTTGTCAGCCGCCATGCCATGCATCATGGCCATGTGCCGACTGCTGGGAATTATCGCATTCAGCCTTTCGGGACTCCCAAGGACGTTACCGAGCTACGTCATCGTGCACGTCGCCGCGTCTACCCTGGCGGCCGTCCTGACGCTGGCACTCGTTCGCTGGTGCCTCCGGCCAGCCCCCTCTAGCGGGCGGGTTCCGGCCGGGACCAACAAGGAGGCGCTCCGCTTCTGCGCGGGCTGGTTCACCAACAATGCGCTGGTTGAGCTTGATAAATCCCTTGCGGTTCGCTTTGGCTCGCCAACTGTCGCGGCGGGTTATGCGCTCGCGTATCGCCTGTCGTCCGCGCTAAGCACACCGATCACATCATTGGTACTGACTGCACAGCCGCGTCTTTTCGCGCGCCAGGGTGCCGCTCGGCGCCGTCTCTCGATCAACATGATTCTCGCCACTGCCTTGTGCTCTCTAGGAGCCGGCCTGGCTATGTTCGTGCTTTCACCCTTGCTACCGATAATTTTCGGACATGGCTACGAAGATGCCGCTCACTTCGGACGATCGCTCGCCTTGCTCCCCCTCGCCTTTGGCCTTCGCTTTGTGCTTGGAAGCCTGCTGGTCGCGGAAGGCCATCCCGCCTTGCGCGCGATACTGGAGGCTGTCGGCTGCGTCGCCATGGTTATGTCCGCAGCCATCCTGATCCCGCGCTTCGGCGCAGCTGGCATGACCAGCATGATCCTCATCGCCGAAACCACGGTGGCTGCAGCTGCCGCAATCGCCTTGGCGCTGATCCACCGATCGTATGTCAGTTCGCAGCCGGCGGGTCCTTCCGAACCTCAAGGGTAAAGAGGATCGAAGCCATTGGGATGTACTTGCTCAACAGATTATCCGTCAGGCGGGGAACCTTTGAGAGCAAGCGATACAGCCAGGGAATCAGGTAAGGCGTGTATTGGCGATCAATCATCCGGAAGCCACGCTCCGTATAGTCGCCGTAGATTTGGCCATCCGCCGTGAAGTGATCCAGCGTGCGCCAGGCATATCCCCGCTGGTGCGTGATGTCTTCGTAAAGCGAAGCGCTCCTGAAATGAGGGACGCGTATCGTGACACGCGCTCCGTGTGTCCCGATACGGTGCAGTTCGGCCATGATGCGAATCGGATCACGCAGGTGTTCAAGCACGTTCATGCAACGGATCTCGTCAAACGCGTTCGCCTCGAACGGGTACGGCGTGATCTCCAGATCGTGCCTGACATCCACGTGTCGAGCATAGAAATCGACATTCACCGCACCCTGAACATAGTCGTCGCCGGAACCCAGGTTAAGGACTCGCATACTTGCCCCCTGTTGCCGAACGATGCAGCAACGCATTGTAGATATCGAGGTAGCCCTGGACACCCTTGTCCTCAGCGAAGACCGTTACCGCTCGCTCCCGGCCCGCCTGCCCCATGGCTTTCGCCAGGATCGGATCCACGGCCAGCCTGTGCACTGCCTTCACGGTTCCGTCAATGTCCCCGATGGGCAGCATGAATCCCGTGACCTGATCATCAACGATTTCGTCGACCGCGCCACAAGCGAAAGCGACGACAGGTTTTGCGCAGGCCATACCCTCCAGCGCCGCGTATCCGAACCCCTCGTAACGGGATGGCACAAGCACGGCATCACAATCACGGTAGGCCTCGACGAGCTCGTCCGTGGAAAGGCGTCCGAGATAGCGCACAGATCCGGAACCGATGGACTCAGCACCGCCACGCAAGCCGCCTGTGCAAAGAATCTCGAAACCGGGCCCGAGCCTGCTGGCAAGGAGTGGAATGACATCGGCGCCCTTGCGGAAAGAGCGGTTGCCAACGAATAGCAGCCGAAAGGGCCCGGGGCGTCGCGCGCTCGCCGGCCCTTCCGTCGGCGAAAACCGCTCAGTATCCACCCAAAGCGGCACAATGGTTTGGGAGGTATCCGGCGCCGCCACGGCGAGCACGTCGTACGTAAACTTGCTGGGCGATACAAGCATGGACGCGACGTGGAACGATCGGCGAGAAGCGCGGCCGGTCACGAGTCGCTGGTATACGTGCTGCGTGCGGTTCTTGAACTGGCGATACGCTGGATCGAGCACGAAATGGTGCTCGGAAACCACGATGGGGCGCCGATGGCGACGGAACGCAAACGCGTTCAGGCCGTTTGAATGGATAATGTCGACGCCGTCAGGCATCGCCCGCATCGCGAGTGCGTCCGGGAAGAACTCATATCTCCGGGCAAACCACTCGACGGTTACGGTTACGCCACGATGGCGCAGCCCCTCGGCAAGGCGTTCGATGAATACATCCGAACCACTGTTGCCCACGATGTTGGGCATCCACACGTGCATGGGGCGGCCGTCATTCATGACCCTGCTCCTAACGCACGCCGGATCGCGCGCCCAAACACCGCCCAGTCAAAACGGGCGGCAAAGGCGACAACCGATGCGCGCGCGGCCTGATCATCATCCTCGATGTGAGATGACAATGCATCGACCAGCGCACCGTAATCGCCGGGAGCCACCAGCGTGCCGCTGGCAGGATCATCTACTGCGTCCGCGACACCACCGACATCGAACGCGGCCGTGCGAACGCCGTGTGCGGCAGCCTCGATGGCAACCATGCCAAAGCCTTCAACGTCACCTTGCACGTCAATCCCAGGGAACACGTGCGAGGCGGCAACAGCAAATGCAGCTCGTAGGTCGGCCTCAGGTACAGGCCCTAGCAGGTGAATCGATGCGTTGAAACCAGCATTCCGTGCGGCGTTCTCTACTCGTTGCCGCTGGCCGACACCGGACGCATTCAACGCGTCCGGTGCCTCATCACCAATCACCACAAGGCGTGCATCGGGCCATCGTGCCAACAACGCACCCCACCCGTGCTCGATGAACTCGACCAATCCTTTCCGCCTGGTCAAGCGGCCCACCGATAGCACAACGGGCCCGGTGCCAAGGTCGTGGCGCGCACGAAATTCACGCGCTTCGTGCTGCCTCTCCGTGTCATCAATTGAAACCGGACATGCAACTCCCGGGTGCACCAGTGCAATGCGCGAGGCCTCAACGCCAGCATCAGTGGCGAGTCGCCGCGTGTTCCGACTGTTGACGATGCAACGATCCATGCGCCGGATGGCCGGTAGCCAAACCGCAGCATACATTCGGCTCTGCACCACGATATCCAACCCATGCAGATAGGCTGCGGCCCGGGCACGGGACAAACGACTTGCAAGCCAGGCCATCGGCGCGGAAAGGCCACTGCCTGCAAGCACCCAGCGCGGCCGGTCCATCAAGGCGCGCCAGCTCCCAACCAGCGTAGCCCAGATCAGAAAAGCAGGAAGCCGCCCCCATGGGCAGGTGATCAGCCTTATCGTAGGGCCAACCTCAATACGGCTCGACTTCGGTGCCAGCACTGTAACGCGGTGATCGAGGGCGAGTGCAGCGACCATGTGGGCGTTCAGGCGCTCCATGCCACCCCGCAACGGCGGCAGGTTACGCGTAATGATGAGCAGCGACGGGCGAGTGTCCATACGCGATCGGGTGTCTATGGGCGTGCCCGCTCGCAGAAGTGATACACCTGGTATTGCCAGGCCAACGGCCACGTCGCCAACGCAAGTGCCTGCAGCGCCCGCACGGGCCAGCCGACTGGCCGGCCAAGGGTGATCCACGATTTACTCAGGGGATGCAAGTCTCGCAAGCGCCGGGTCACGACCAGGCCACTGGATGCGAAGAGCTCTCCCCAAGCGTCCAGCGACTGCACATCCTCCTTGATGCGCGCTTGCTGCGTTCCTCCGTACAGGCCAAGGCGCCGCGTAAGGAAACCCGCATTGGGAACCAGCAAGACAAAGCGGGCACCCGGGCGCGCAACACGCAACATTTCCCGCAACGCAGCTGGCTTGTCCACGAAGTGCTCGAGCGAACCCATGCACGTCACCACATCGAACGTACCGTCATCGAATGGCAGGATCTCGGCGGCGCCTACATGGAAATCGCCATAGGGCATTCGCTCGCGGCACCGCTCGATCGCACGCGCGGAAAGGTCGATACCGCTAACCCGTGCCGCACCCACTCGGTGGAAAAAGTCGAGCCATTCGCCGAGCCCGCAGGCCACGTCGAGCACGGCTTTTCCCTTCACATCTCCAAGCAGACGAGCGGCGCGGCGCGAATGCCAGGGCAAGCCCTTCGACATGGCACCTTGATAATACTCTTCATCGTAAAACCGGCGGATCTGATCGATCTCGCCCTCCTCACCCGGGTTTTTCACGAGTCGTGATTCCCCGCATCAGTCGAGCGATAGGTAAGGGATGTGATCTGCTCGGAGACAAGGCCGATCAGGAAGACGATGACTGAAGCGCTCCACATCAAGGTGCTGCCGTTGGTAAGGCGGCCATCGTGAAGGAATGTCCAGAGATAGTTTGCAACGCCGAGCAAGAAGAAGACGAGGCTGACAGGAAAGAACAACTTCAGCGGCGAGTAGAGCGTCGCGATCTTGAAAATAATCAGAAGAAAACGCACGCCATCCTTCAAGGGCTTGATGTGGCTCTTGCCGACGCGCTGGGCTGCCTTGATCGGCTCATAAGCGACACCGTATGCGCTGCGGAAAAACGCCATGGTGCTGGTGGTCGGATAGGAGAAGCCATTAGGCAACAGATGCAGGAACTCGCGGAACCGGGCGGCGCGCGCCACCCGAAATCCTGAGGTCAGGTCCGCTACCACATGGCCCGTCATCTTGCTGGCCAGCCAGTTGTACACGGTATTGGCGACACCTCGACCCACGCCAGCCTGGCTTTCCCAATCGCGGGCCCCGACGACCATGTCGAAGCCTTGGTCCAGGCGGCTCAGCAGGCGGTCGATATCAGCTGGATCGTGCTGGCCATCGCCATCCATGAACACCAGGATCTCGCCTTTTGCGGCCCGGGCGCCGCGCTTGATGGCCGCACCATTGCCCATGGAATACTGTGAAGAAAGGCACCGGACGCCCGCCCCAAGGCAAACAGACCGCGTGTCATCGGTCGACCCATCATCCACCACGATGATCTCCGCCCCGGGCTGGGCAGCGGTAAGGCGTGGCAGGAGGTCTTTAAGGGCGGCCGCCTCATTCTTGGCGGGCAGGATAATGCTGATACGACTCAAGGTTAGTCCCCGTTGGCCGCTGCATGATAAGGCATGAATCCGGGTTCTGGGCGCGGTCCTGCGCCCAACGCGCATTTTTCACGAATTCGACGTGACCAATACCACATTCTAGAGTAGATTCAGGGCCATACTCGGGGATCGGACTGACCATGGCGACACAGATGCACCAGCCCACGCTTGCGGGCCTGACCGGCATGGCCAGGCGGCTTGTGACCGAAGGCGTCCTCGGCGAGGCCGAGGTTCGCAAGGCCGTGCAGGATGCGTCTGAGAAGCGCACCTCCCTCTCCGCCTGGCTGGTTGACCACCACCTCGTCGACAGTTCCCGGCTCTCCCAGGTGGCCTCCGCCGAGTTCGGCATGCCGCTGATGGATATCGGCAACATGGTCCCGGCCAACATGCCACTGGATCTGGTGACCGAGGCCCTGGTCACCAAGCACCAGGCCCTGCCCCTGTTCAAGCGCGGCAAGCGCCTGTTCGTGGGCATCGCCGACCCGATGCAGTCGCACGCCCTGGACGAGATCAAGTTCCACTCCAACCATATGGTGGAGCCGGTACTGGTCGAGCGCGGCCAGTTGCGCCGCGTCATCGATAGCGCCCTTTCCGCAGTAAACGCGCATGTACCGGCGTTCGACGACGGCGCCCTGGACGACCTGGCCCTGGATGCGGGCCCCGATGATGGCGACCCCAGCACCGGTATCGATGCGAATACGAACGACGATGCTCCCATCGTCAAATTCGTGAACAAGATCCTCGTGGATGCCATCAAGCGTGGCGCTTCGGATATCCATTTCGAGCCCTTCGAGACGGTGTACCGCGTGCGCCTGCGCATGGACGGCATCCTGCGCATCGTGGCATCCGCGCCGATCAAGCTGGGCACCCGCATCGCCTCCCGCCTGAAAGTGATGAGCGGCCTGGATATCGCTGAGCGCCGCGTGCCGCAGGATGGCCGCATCAAGCTCAACCTCACCAAGACCCGGGCCATCGATTTCCGCGTCAGTTCGCTGCCTACGCTGTTCGGCGAAAAAATCGTCCTGCGCGTGCTGGATGGCTCGTCGGCCAAGCTGGGTATCGACAAGCTCGGCTATGAGGAAATTCAGAAGAACCTCTACCTGGAAGCCATCGAAAAACCCTACGGCATGGTGCTGGTCACCGGCCCCACCGGTTCAGGTAAAACCGTGTCGCTGTACACGGCGCTGAATATCCTCAATACCGAGGGCCGTAACATTTCCACGGTGGAAGACCCGGTCGAAATCCGCGTCGAGGGCATCAACCAGGTCCAGCAGAACGTCAAGCGTGGCATGACCTTCGCGGCGGCCCTGCGCTCGTTCCTGCGCCAGGATCCGGATGTCATCATGGTCGGCGAAATCCGCGACCTGGAAACGGCCGAGATTGCGGTGAAGGCCGCGCAAACCGGCCACATGGTGCTTTCCACGCTGCATACCAACGATGCGCCGCAGACCATCGCGCGCCTGATGAACATGGGCATCGCGCCCTACAACATCATTTCGTCGGTCACTCTCATCATAGCCCAGCGCCTGGCCCGCCGCCTGCACGATTGCAAGCGTGAGATCACGCTGCCCGCCGCGGCATTGCTGGCCGAAGGGTACACACAGGAAGAGATCGATGCGGGTATAACGGTGTACGAGGCGGTGGGTTGCGATGGCTGTAACGAGGGGTACAAGGGCCGCGTCGGCCTGTATCAGGTCATGCCCATGGTCGAGGACATCCAGAAAATCGTCCTTGAGGGGGGTAACGCGATGCAGATCGCCGAGGTGGCCAAGAAGGCCGGCATCAACGACCTGCGTGCGTCGGCTCTGCTCAAGGTGAAGAACGGTGTCACCAGCCTGGCCGAAATCAACCGTGTCACCAAGGACTGACACCCCTTGGCGGCCGGCGGTCCGCTGTTCTTGTGCGCCAGACGGCAGAAAGGCGTAGACCAAAGCTTCACACTAGAATAAGAGACAGGGGGAGCCGGCCGGGCTGGACTCCTTTGAAATTCACCCGGGGGGAACACCGCGTCATGGCCACCGCCACCGCTACCAAGAATGCGCGCGCCGTCGGCGCCGCGCGTGCTGCCGTCAGCCAGCTGACAACCTACGACTGGACTGCCCTCGATAAGCGCGGCAAGCGCATGAAGGGCGAGATGGCGGCCAAGAATGCCTCGCTCGTCAAGGCTGAACTGCGCCGCCAGGGTATGAACCCGCAGCAGGTCCGCGAAAGGGCCAAACCGCTGTTCGGTTCGGCCGGCAAGGCTGTGAAGCCTAAGGATGTTGCCATCTTCAGCCGCCAGATCGCGACGATGATGGCCTCCGGCGTACCCATGGTGCAGGCGTTCGACATCATTGCCAACGGCCAGAAGAACGTCAAATTCAAGAACATGCTGATCGATGTAAAGACCAGCATCGAAGGCGGCGCGTCCTTGCACGAAGCCCTGGCCCTCTACCCGGTCGAATTCGACGAGCTTTACCGCAACCTTGTCCATGCGGGTGAATCCGCGGGTGTGCTCGATACCGTGCTCGATACGGTCGCGACGTACAAGGAGCGCATGGAGAGCATCAAGTCGAAGATCAAGAAGGCGCTCTTCTACCCCATCATGGTGCTTGTCGTGGCGCTGCTTGTATCGACCATCCTGCTGCTGTTCGTGGTGCCGGTATTCCAGCAGACCTTTGCCGATGCCAAGGCCGAGTTGCCGGCGCCCACCCAGTTCGTGGTGGCCGCGTCGAAGTTCATGCAGGCGTATTGGTGGGCGGTCATCGGCGGCATCGTTGGGGCTGTCTTCGGGCTGATCACTCTCAAGAAGCGCTCGGTGAAGTTCGCCCACTTCCTCGACCGCTTCTCGCTGAAGCTGCCAGTCATCGGCGATCTCCTACACAAATCCGCCATCGCCCGCTTCGCCCGTACGCTCGGCGTCACCTTCCACGCCGGTGTGCCGCTGGTGGAAGCGCTGGATGCGGTCTCGGGCGCCACCGGCAGCGTGGTTTACGGCGAGGCCGTGAAGCAGATGCGTGACGACATCTCGGTGGGCCACCAGCTGCAGCTCTCCATGCGCCAGGTGAATTTGTTCCCGAACATGGTGGTGCAGATGACTGCCATCGGCGAAGAATCCGGCTCGCTGGACCACATGCTGTTCAAGGTGGCCGAGTTCTACGAGGAAGAGGTGAATACCGCGGTGGATACGCTCAGCAGCCTGCTCGAGCCCTTCATCATGGTCATCCTCGGCGTGCTCGTCGGCGGCATGGTGATTTCGCTGTACCTGCCGATCTTCAAGCTGGCCGGCACGGTCTAAGCGCTCCGCCGCCTAAGCAAGGCACAATAGGAACCCTTCGCCCCCGGGCGGAGGGTTTTTTCTTGGGACCACGGACTTTTCATGCCTGATTTGCCCCTCGCCCTCTGGGTGCCCTTCGCCGGTGCCCTTGGCCTGCTCGTTGGCAGTTTCCTCAACGTGGTGATACTGCGTGTGCCCGCGCGCATGCAGGCCGACTGGCGGCGCCAGGCCCGCGAAGTACTGGAGCTGCCCGAGGTGGATGAGGCCCGGCCACCTGGTGTGGTGGTGGAGGGTTCGCACTGCCCGAAGTGCAAGCATCCGCTGGCCGCGCACGACAACATCCCCGTGCTGGGCTGGCTGCTGTTGCGCGGCCGCTGCCGTTATTGCAAGGAACCCATCTCGAAACAGTACCCCCTGGTGGAGCTGCTATCCGGGCTGACCAGCGCCGCCGTGGTGTGGCGGTTCGGGCCCACCGCGGGTGCGTTGGCCGCCCTGGTCTTCACGTGGTTCCTGATCGCGCTTTCGGGTATCGATGCGCGCACCCAATTGCTCCCCGATGAGCTGAACTACCCACTGCTGTGGATCGGCCTGGGGCTTACCCTGCTCCCGGGCTGGCAGCCGCTTCCCGTCGCGCCCGCCTCGGCCATCCTGGCGGCGCTTATTGGCTACCTCAGCCTGTGGAGCGTCTACCAGGCGTTCCGCCTGCTTACCGGCAAGGAAGGCATGGGCTACGGCGACTTCAAACTGCTGGCCGCGCTGGGCGCATGGATGGGGCCGATCGCCCTGCTCCCCATCATCATGCTCTCCTCGCTGATCGGCGCGCTGGTCGGCGGCTCGATGATGCTGTTCTTGAAGCACCAGCGCGATGTACCCATCCCGTTTGGCCCCTACATCGCGGCCGCGGGCTGGGTGTGGCTCATGGGCGGCGATCGCATCCTTGGCGCGTACATGCACCTTACCGGTCTGCAATGAGCCGCTTTGTCGTCGCGCTGACCGGCGGTGTCGCCGCGGGCAAAAGTGCGGTGGAGCGCTGCTTCGAAGCGCTGGGCGTGCACGCCTACGATGCGGATGTCGCTGCACGTGCCGTGGTGGAACCCGGCTCGGATGCGCTGGCAGAGGTCGCCCGCGTGTTCGGTACCGGTGCCCTGGACAACGAGGGTCGCCTTGACCGCGCCGCCATGCGCCAGCGAGTGTTCGATGACCCGGGTGCACGGACGACACTGGAAGGCATTCTGCACCCGCGTATCCGTACGTGGCTGCGTGAGGCCGCAGAAGGCGACACCGGCCGGTACTGCCTGCTTTCGATTCCGCTACTGGTAGAAAACCACGCCCACTACGGGTGGGTGAACCGCGTGCTGGTGGTGGATGCGCCGGAGGATGTGCGCATTGCGCGACTGATGAGCCGCGACGGCATCGATGAAGCGCTGGCGCGTAAGATGATCGCCGTGCAGGCCACCCGCGAGGCGCGGCTGGCGATTGCCGATGATGTGATCGAGAACCACGGGGATGAGGCGGAGCTGGCGGCGCGGGTCGCGGCGCTGCATGCGCGATACCTCGAGCTCAGCCTGTAGGAGCTTGTGCGGCCGCCAGCCTTTGGGCCACGAAATCCTCAGCCGGCATGGGATGGCCGATGTGGTAGCCCTGCACCATGTCGCAATCCATCGCCACGAGGCGCTGTAGCGTCTCTTCGTTTTCCACGCCTTCGGCCACGGCTTCCAGGCCCAGCCGGTGGGCCACTTCGATCATCGCGCGGACGACCTGCTCGGTGCGCGAATCACTCACCATCGCATCGACGAAGGTGCGATCGATCTTGAGCTCCGTGGCCGGGAAGTGGCGCAGGTAAGCAAACGATGCGTAGCCGGTGCCGAAATCATCGATGGCGACGCGGATACCTCGATCGCGCAGACGGCGCAGCACCCGCACGCTCATGTCCAGGTCGGTCAGCAGCGCAGTCTCGGTGATCTCCACGATCACCGAATCGGCCGGGACGCCCCAGATATCGAGCGCGCCAAGCAACTGCTCGGCGAAGCCCTGCTCGGCGAATACACGCGGCGAAAGGTTCACCGCGACGTCGAGCGGGCGCCCGCCGCGGTGCAGTGCGGCCGCATGGCGGAGCGATGCGTTGAGGCTCCACCGCGTGAGCGGAACGATCAGGTCGCTGCGCTCGGCAAACGGTACAAAATCGGAGGGTGGCACTTCGCCGTACGCCGAGGTCTTCCACCGTGCCAGCGATTCCACGCTCACCACCTTGCCGCGGCGCAGGTCGTACAGCGGCTGGAACATGACATCGAGCTTGTTGGCCGCGATATCATCGCGCAGCTCGCCGTAAAGGATTTCCACCGGCGTGGATTCGGGCTCGTAGCAGGCGAACGGCTCGCCGATGCGCACGGCTTCGTCGTGGGCCAGCTCTGCTCGGCGGAACAACAGTTCGGCGTCGGTACCGTGCGGTGGGCACAGGGCCACGCCGACCACCACGCGCCCGTGCCAGTTGCGGTCGCCATGGATAAGCGGCGTATCGTCAATGGCCCCGACGATGCGCGTGGCGGCCAGCAAGGCATGGGTGCGGTTACGCACCGTGGGCAACACGATGAGGAAGCTGTCATCGCTTGCCAGGTACACCAGATCCACATGGCGCACCACGCCAACGATGCGCTCGCGCGCGGCCAGCATGATCTCATCGCCAAATTCGTAGCCATGGCGTAATTGCGCTTCGCGCATGCCGCGCAGGCGCACCACCAGCACGGCGCATAGCCCCGGCTCCTGGCGGGCGCGATCAATGCGCGCCTGCACGGCGGGCAGGAGGTGGGCTAACTCGCTCATGCCAGGAAATACTCTGAAGGGTCGATACCGTAACTGCCAGCCGGCAGCGTGCGCTGGATCTCGCGATGGATGCCTTCGGCCTGGCGCATCAGATCGACGATACGAAACTCATCAAGCTCGACCTTGTCCGCGCCAACAAGGATCGCCACCCGCGGTTGCAGCCGGCGGGACTGGTTCTGCACCATCACCACGGCCACCTCGCCGGTGTTCAGTTCCACGAGCGAGCCCGTGGGGTACACCCCCAGGCAGGCCTGGAACTGCTCGACCAGCTCACCCTGGTACTCGCGATCGCGCCCTTGGTACAGCTGGCGCAGCGCAAGGTGCTGCGATACGGCCGGCCGGTAGGGGCGCGGCGTACACATGGCGTGGTACGTGTCGATAATGGCGGCCATGCGGCCGGCCAGCGGGATGGCGGTACCTGCCAGGCCTTCCGGGTAGCCGGAGCCATCGAACCGCTCGTGGTGGGTCAACACCATGTCGCGTACCTCCTGGTCCGTCACGCCGGCGGCATCGAGGATGGCGCCGCCCTCCTCCACGTGGTGCCGGGCAAGGTCCCACTCCATGTCGTTCAGGGGCCCCTGGCGTTCCAGGATTTCGCGGGGTAACTGGGCCTTGCCCACGTCCATTAGCAGGCCGCCTGCCGCAAGGCTCACGATCGCATCGCCGTTAAAGCCCATGTGCCGGCCAAAGGATGCGGCCAGCGTGCTGCAGCCCACGGCATGGCGAAACGTGTAGCTATCGTGGCGGCGCAGGCTTTCGATCCAGAAGAACGCATCGCCGCTGCGTAGCACGCTGGCCACCATGGGCCGCACGGCGGCATCCAGCGCTTGAGGGTCGATCGACTTGCCGGCGTGAATATCGGCCACCAGCTGTTCGGCAAACTTCGATACTGTCTCGAAAGCCTCACGGGCCCGGGGCATCTCGTCATCAAACGACGCGGTATCCGTGTAGGCGTGCTGGGTGATCAGCCGCGTATTCAGCGGGACCCGGGGCGGGGGTGGCTTCGCAGCGGCAGGCTTGACCACGGAGGGCGGCGCGAGCCACGACGATGTGGCCACCTGGCGCTGGGTATCGACGAAGACGTATTTGCAGAATTTGGCGAGGTTATCGATATCCTCGCGCGAGGTGATCGGCACCCCCTGCAAAGGGAACGGGGTATCCGACCACTCGCAATCCAGGCGACTGACGAACATGCCGATCTGCAGATCGGTCACGAACACGCGTCGCTCCACCAGGTCGTACGCCACCTTCCCGTGCCTCCTTCTCGCTGGGAATCCCCACGCCGTTCGGTATGTAACGGCCAGGGGGCGGCGTACTGTAGGGGTAGCCGCGTAATAAAACCATGCCGCCCCCGGTCTATTGGCTTATCCCCCGTCGGAGAACCGCCATGCGCCGCCCGATCCTGCTCCCGTTCGTACTTGCCGCCCTCACCGCCTGCTCGGCCGCTGCCGCCCGCGATGAAGGCCTGACGCTGCCCACGCCAGCCGTTGATGCCGCCCGCGCACCGGGCGAGGCCACCGCGGTATTCGCCGGGGGCTGCTTCTGGGGCGTGGAAGGTGTATTCCAGCACGTCAAGGGCGTAAAAAGTGTGCGCTCGGGCTACACCGGCGGTGATGCGGCCCATGCCAACTACGATGATGTGAGCGACGGTGACACCGGCCATGCCGAATCGGTACGCGTGGTGTACGACCCCGCCCAGGTGACCTACGGCCAGTTATTGCAGGTGTTCTTCTCCGTGGCCATGGACCCCACGACACTCAACCGCCAGGGCCCCGACGTGGGCACGCAATATCGCTCCGCGATTTTTTACGCCACACCGGAGCAGGAGAAGCTGGCCCGCGCCTATGTGGCCCAGCTCACGGCGGCCAAGGCCTTCAGCGCCCCGATCGTGACCCAGGTGGTACCGCTCAAGGGCTTCTGGAACGCCGAGGACGAGCACCAGGATTACATGCACCTGAACCCCGATGCGATGTACATCGCCATCAACGACCGGCCGAAGGTACTGGCGTTGCAGCGGATTTACCCGGAGATGTACACGCCGGCCTGGGCGAACGGGCGGTAAAAGACATGTAGGAGCGCGCTTGCGCGCGATGGGGGTTTCCGCAAGCACCCATCGCGCGCAAGCGCGCTCCTACACGGAGCCGTGTTGCGTCAGCGCAGCATCGGCAGGTCGAGGCCCTGCTCGTTCGCGCAGGCGATGGCGTCTTCGTAGCCGGCGTCCGCGTGGCGCATCACGCCCGTCGCGGGGTCGTTCCAGAGCACGCGGGCGATGCGCTTGTCGGCTTCTTCGCTACCGTCGAACACAATGACCACGCCGCTGTGCTGGCTGTAACCCATGCCCACGCCACCCCCGTGGTGCAGGCTGACCCACGTTGCGCCGCCGGCCACGTTGAGCATGGCGTTGAGCAACGGCCAGTCGCTCACGGCATCGCTGCCATCGCGCATGGCCTCGGTTTCGCGGTTGGGGCTGGCGACCGAACCTGAATCCAGGTGATCGCGGCCGATGACCACCGGCGCCTTCAGCTCGCCATTGCGGACCATCTCGTTGAACGCGAGGCCCAGCTTGTGGCGCAGGCCCAGGCCTACCCAGCAGATACGCGCCGGCAGGCCCTGGAAGCTAATGCGCTCGCGCGCCATATCCAGCCAACGGTGCAGGTGCGGGTCGTCGGCAATCAGCTCCTTCACCTTGGCATCGGTCTTGTAGATATCTTCCGGATCGCCCGACAGCGCCACCCAGCGGAACGGGCCCACGCCACGGCAGAACAGCGGGCGCACGAACGCGGGGACGAAGCCCGGGAAGGCGAAGGCATCGGTGAGGCCTTCGTCCTTGGCCATCTGGCGAATGTTGTTGCCGTAATCGAACGTGGGCACACCCTGCGCGTGGAAGGCGAGCATCGCTTCCACGTGCTTGCGCATGGAGGCTTTGGCCGCCTTCGAGGTGCCCACGGGGTCGCTCTTGCGGCGCTCGAACCATTCGTCGACCGTCCAGCCCGCAGGCAGGTAGCCGTTCACCGGGTCGTGGGCGCTGGTCTGGTCGGTCACGGCATCCGGGCGGACCCCGCGGCGCACGAGTTCCGGCAGCACATCGGCCGCGTTGCCCAGCAGGGCGACCGACACCGCGCGGCCTTCGGCGGTATAGCGGGCGATGCGTGCCAGCGCGTCATCCAGATCCGCCGCCTGCTCATCGACGTAGCGGGTCTTGATGCGGAAATCGATGCGGCTCTGCTGGCACTCGATGGTGAGCGAGCTGGCGCCGGCAAGGCTGGCGGCTAGCGGCTGTGCGCCGCCCATGCCGCCAAGGCCTGCCGTGAGCACCCAGCGGCCGGCCAGGTTCCCGTTGTAATGCTGGCGGCCCATTTCCACGAAGGTTTCGTACGTACCCTGCACGATGCCCTGCGAACCGATGTAGATCCACGAGCCCGCGGTCATCTGGCCGTACATCATCAGGCCCTTGCGATCGAGCTCGTTGAAGTGCTCCCAGTTGGCCCACGCCGGCACGAGGTTCGAATTGGCGATAAGCACACGGGGCGCGTCCGGGTGCGACGGGAACACGCCCACCGGCTTGCCGGACTGAACCAACAGGGTCTGGTCATCGCGCAGCTCGCGCAGGCTGCGCAGGATGGCGTCGAAGCATTCCCAGTTCCGCGCCGCGCGCCCGATGCCGCCATACACCACCAGTTCGGCCGGGTTCTCGGCCACTTCCGGATCCAGGTTGTTCTGCAGCATGCGGAATGGCGCTTCCGTCTGCCAGCTCTTGCAGGTGAGTTCGGCGCCGCGCGGCGCGCGGACCGTGCGGGTGGTATCGATGCGCGTAAAGGCCGACATCGGGGGCTCCGTGGGGGTGTGGAAGCGAATCCCCGATTATGGGCTGCCCGGCCGCGAGGGGCTATCTGCGTCGCAGCACGTTAATACGCTTACGGGCGGCTGGTGGCGTTGGCGGGCTGGGTGGTCTGTTTGTCCTGGTATTGGCGGGCGGCGTTGTCCTGGCGGGCGCGGTATTGCTGTTGCTGCGACTGGTCGGCGTTATCCAGCTGGCTGCGCAGGGCGGGGTCGGTCGCGTTGCTGCGTTGCTGGTTCAGGTTGTTCTGGCGCAACTGCTCCTGCACGGCATTCTGGTTCTGCCGGTTGATCAGTTGCTGCTGGTTAGCCTGGTTCTGCCATTGCTGGCTGGGCGTCGCCACCGGGGTGTACACCTTGGGCCGCGGCGCGGGTTTCGGCGCCGGTTTCGGCTGGGTGGCGGCCTGGGCAAACGCCGCCAGGGGCAGCGCCGCGAGCAGGATCAGCATGAACTTGCGTGATGCGTTGGTCATCTGACTCGTCCATCATGAAAGGATTGTCTTTAGAACCGAGCCTAAGCCTCTCCCCATGAATGCCATGTTTTCCCGCCTGCCACGCCTCTTCACGGCGCTGTTGCTGGTGGCCCTGGCCGGGTGCGCCACGCACCCCGCTCACCCGGCCACGCCCGCTGCCCACCCTGTCCTGCTCGTCTCGATCGATGCGTTCCGCGCCGATTACCTGGACCGCCACCTGACCCCGACCCTGCAGGCGATGGCCGATGACGGCGCACACGCGCCGTACATGCTGCCCTCGTTCCCCTCGCTGACGTTCCCCAACCACTACACGCTGGTAACCGGCCGCGTGCCTGATCGCAACGGCATCGTGAACAACACCATGCGCGATCCGGCGCTGGGCAAGTTCAGCCTGGGCAACCGCGCGGCCACCAGCGATGGCCGTTGGTGGGCGCAAGCCGAGCCGATCTGGGTCACCGCTCAGAAGCAGGGCCTGCATACCGCCACCATGTTCTGGCCCGGTACCGAGGCCGAGATCCATGGCGTGCGGCCTGACCACTGGATTCCCTTCGATGATTCGCTCAGCTCGAAGGCGCGCGTGGACAAGCTGCTGTCGTGGATCGACGAGCCGGGCCCGAAGCCCGCGTTCGAAACCCTGTACTTCGATGCGGTAGACCACGCCGGCCACGAGTTCGGACCGGATTCGCCGGAAGTGAACGCGGCGCTGCGCGAAGTGGATGATGCGCTGGCCTACCTGGTGGCGCAGTTGCGCCAGCGCGGCCTGTATGACGGCATGAACATCGTGGTGGTGTCCGATCACGGCATGGCCGATGTGCCCAAGGGCAACATCGTGTTCTCCGATGAGGAGACCCACCTCGACGATCTCGATACCGTCTCGTATGGCGTGATGGCCACGTTCGCCCCGCGCGATGGCCATGACGCGACAGCGGCCGTGGCCCAGCTGCTGGGCCCGCATGCGCACATGCATTGCTATCGCAAGGAAGACCTGCTGGCACGCCTGGATTACGGCCACAACCCACGCGTGCCGCCGTACCTGTGCCTGGCCGACGTGGGCTGGTCGATCATCAGCCATGCCGACCTGGCCAAGCGCAAGGACCCGATGTCCCGCGGCGAGCACGGCTATGACAACCAGGACCCGAGCATGCGCGCGCTGTTTGTGGGGCATGGCCCGGCCTTTGCCCGCGGCGCCACGGTCCCGCCGTTCCAGAACGTGGATGTGTACCCGCTGCTGGCCCACTTGCTCGGGATCGCCCCGCTGCCGAACGATGGGCACCTGGATAACGTGAAGGCGGCGCTGGTTTCGCCCTAGCGGCATCCTGGCGGGGGGATGCCGTAGAATCGGGCCATGCGCCAGATATATACCTCCCCCCGCCAGGACAACGTCGACCGTGTGGTCGCGTTGCTCACCGAGCACGCGATTGAAACCACGGTAACCAACCGGTCGAGCTGGAACCGGCCCACGTACCAGCGGTTCAGCTATTCCGAGCGCAACAACGATCGCGATGCGTGGCCGCAGGTGTGGGTCAAGCACGCCGATGACTTCACCAAGGCCCGTGGCCTGCTGAAGGACATCGGCATTGACCCGGTGGTGCGCTTCCAGGAAGAACTGCGGGTGCACCGCACGCCCGACCGCCGCCCACCGCAGCAACGCACGGCGGCCCGCTACCGCCTGATGATCCTGGCCATCGTGGCCGGCGTCATGCTCATGGTGGTACTGAAGGCCACCCAGGCCCTCTGAATGGACGGCGCCGCCGCCCACGTCGCCGCCCACCTCTTCCTGCGCGACCGTACCCGCGACGCCCATGATGCCGCCGAAGCCTCGGCGGGCATGCATGCCCTGATGTCAGGGGCGATGGATGAAGCCGGCTACGCGGGGCTACTGGCGGCGCAGCTCGCACTGTTCCGCGTGTGGGAAAGCGAGCGATCGGCGGAGATCGCCGCCATCGCCCCCACGTGGGCCTACGCGTCCCGCATCCCCGCCCTCGAGGCCGATCTGCAGACCGCCACCGCCCCTGTAGGAGCGCGCTTGCGCGCGATCCGGGCCGACGAAAACACCGAAGGGCCTGCTGTGCCTGGCGAAACGATGTCGCGCGCAGGGCGCGCTCCTACAGGGGGTGCGGCGGGATCGGCCTTTTGGGGTGAGCTTTACGTCATCGAGGGCTCAGCCCTTGGCGGCCAGGTGATCGTGCGCCACCTGCGCCAGCGCTTTCCGGCGCTGGCCCACCAGTATTACGCCCTGGGCGAACACGCCCCGGGCCGCTGGCGACATTTCCAGCGCGCGCTCGACGATGCGCTGCCCGATGCCCCCAGCCAACACCTTGCCCTCGCTGGCGCGCAGCACATGTTCGCGCGCTTTCAACGCACGCTACAGGATGCTGGCCACCATGACTGACCTGCCCGACCTCACCGCCTGCGACCGCGAACCGATCCACATCCCCGGCTCCGTGCAACCACATGGCGTGCTTATTGTGGTCGACGCCGCCACGCAACGCGTGCTGCAGGTAAGCGAGAACGCCGTGGATCTCCTCGGCGTGGAGATGGAAGCGCTGCTCGATGCGCCCCTGCACGACGTGGTGACACTGCCCACGCACCTGTTCGACGACGAGCGCCCCGCGCACAGTCCGTGGTCGCCAGTCACCTTTCCGCTTGGCCATCGCGGCGGAACGTGGCGCGCTTCGGTGCACGCCTACGACACCCGCTGGCTGGTCGAGATCGAGCCGCGCGAAGCGTATTTCGAAGATGACCCGATACGCGTCGCCTACGACCTCACGCACAAGCTGGAAAACGACGCCACGGTGGAACGCGCATCACAACGCGTGGCGCGTGCCGTACGCAACCTGCTCGGCTATGACCGGGTCATGGTTTACCGCTTTGACCACGACTGGCATGGCGAGGTGGTGGGCGAGGCGCGCAATGAACAGCTCGAAGCGTACCTGGGCCTGCACTATCCCGCGACGGATATTCCTGTGCAGGCACGAGCGCTGTACCTGCGCAACCGCGTGCGCCAGATCAGCGATTGCAAGTACGTGCCATCGCGCATCCTGCCGGCTCACGACCCGCATACGGGTGAAGCCACCGACCTATCGGATGTATCGTTGCGCAGCGTCTCGCCGGTGCATCTGGAATACCTTGGCTACATGGGCGTCACCGGCACGCTGGTGGCATCCATCATCACCAGCGGCCGCCTGTGGGGCCTGATCGCGTGCCATCACTACAGTCCGTTCTTCGCCGATCACCAGATGCGCGAAGTCGCCGACGCCATGGCGCGGGCGTTCGCATCGCGTGTGTCGGCCATCGAGGAACTGGCCAAGATCGAAGTGGAATCCACGCTGCTCACCGTTCGCGAAAAGCTGATTACCGCGTTCAACGAGAGCGAACGCATCGATGCGGACCTGCTCGCATCGCTCGCGCCGGAGCTGCTCGAGGTGGTTGATGCCGACGGCATCGCCGTATTCTCCGGCGACCGTGTCATGCGCCATGGCAACCTGCCCGATGCCGAGGCGCTGCTGCGCATACGCGACACGATCGGCGCGATCGAAAATCCGCCCTCGCCCGACGGGATCGCCGGTGTCGTGCACACCGACGAGATCACCAGGGCATTTCCCGCGCTCGATGATCCCGCCATGATCGCGCTCGCGGCGGGCGTGATCTTCATGCCACTGCAAGCGGATGCGCACAATGCCGTGGTGTGGACGCGCGCCGAGCAGGTGCGCAATGTGCGCTGGGCGGGCAACCCTGCCCTGGCCAAGCTGGAAAACATCCCCGGCGCCCGGCTTTCGCCGCGGCAAAGCTTTGCGTCGTGGCAGGAAACCGTCCGTGGCCGCTCGCGGCCGTGGTCTCGCCAGCACCTGGATTCCGCGCGAAGCCTGCGCGTTCTGATCGAGATGATGGAGCGCAAGCACTACCAGCACCAGCTGGAAACCCTGCGCGCCTCGCTGGATACCTCATCGGGTAAATGACAGACGCGGACGCGAACCCGGCTGCCGAGCTATAACATGGCTCCATGACCGATCGCGTCCGCCTATTCCAGACCTTGCCGCACGCCTGCGGCTACTTCGCCGAGCGAACGGCGCAGAATCTCGTGGTCGATCCGGGCGCGCCCAACCTCGATAAGCTCTACGGCCCGGCCCTGGCGAAGGGTTTCCGCAGGGCCGGGGGTCACCTTTACCTGCCACAGTGCGCCGCCTGTCAGGCGTGCGTGCCATGCCGGGTCGATGCCGAACGGTTCAAGCCTGATCGCAGCCAGCGGCGCTGCGCGGCCCGCAACGCCGACCTGACCGTGGTCGAAGCCGCGCCCGGTTTTACCCACGAGCGCCACGCCCTCTATGAGCGCTACCTCCACGCCCGTCACAGCGGCGGCGGGATGGACGCCGCCGACGCCGATGATTTCCAGCGTTTCCTCGCCGCACCGTGGAGCCCCACCCTTTTCCTCGAATTCCGCAAGGACGACCGCCTGCTGGGCGTCGCGGTGACCGATATCGCCCTCGCCGGCGTTTCCGCTGTGTACACGTTCTACGATCCGGACGAGATGGACCGCAGCCTGGGCACCTGGGGCATTCTCCAGCAGGTGGAACTGGCACGGCGGCGCGGCATTCCGTACGTGTATCTCGGCTTCTGGATCGCGGGGCACCCGAAGATGGATTACAAGCGCCGCTTCCACCCGCTGGAAGTGCGCCGGCACGGCCGTTGGATCGAAATGCCCTGAGCGGCGACAATCGTGGGCTCCCCGCCCTGTCTGGATGCCCATGGGTCCGCGTCGCATCGTCTGCCTTACCGAAGAGCCCACCGAGACCCTCTACCTGCTGGGCGAGCAGGAACGCATCGTGGGTATCAGCGGGTTCACCGTGCGGCCGCCACAGGCCCGCAAGGACAAACCGAAGGTCAGCGCCTTCACCAGCGCCAAGGTCGATCGCATCCTCGAATTGCAGCCCGATCTCGCCATCGGCTTTTCCGATATCCAGGCCGATATCGCCCAGGCGCTGATCAAGGCCGGCGTGGAGGTATGGATATCCAACCACCGCAGTGTCGAGCAGATCCTCGATTACATCCGCCGGCTGGGCGCCCTGGTGGGCGTCCCCGCCAAGGCCAATGACTTGGCGGACAGCCTTGCCCGTGGCCTGGATGACGCGCGCGAAGCCTCGTCCCGGCTCCCGCGCCGGCCGGTCGTGTATTTCGAAGAATGGGACGAACCGCTGATCTCGGGCATCCGCTGGGTATCCGAGCTGATCGGTATTGCCGGAGGTGAGGAGGCCCTGCCACACCGTGCCGCGCAAGGGCTGGCCCGGGACCGGATCATCGCCGATCCGGCGGAAGTGATCGCCACGGCGCCCGACATCATCATCGGCTCGTGGTGTGGCAAGCGCTTCCGCCCCGAGCAGGTGGCCGCCCGGCCCGGCTGGGAGGTTACCCCGGCGGTTCGCGATGGCGAGATCCACGAGGTGAAATCGCCGCTGATCCTCCAGCCAGGACCGGCCGCACTGACCGATGGCCTGGGCGAACTGGTCAGCATCGTGCACAGTTGGGCGGCGCGCCACGCGTAATCGGCATATACGCCGTTCACATTTGTGAAAATGTGAATCCAGTCACAAATATTGCCGGCTTTGTGCACGCCCGGCACCGTATAGTCGTCGCGGGACGCCGGAGGGGGCGGTCCCCGGCTTCACCACAAGCCGTCCCGGAAGCACACCCATTGGCGACGCGGGAGGTACCGTGGCGGACATCCCGGCGTACTCGACGCGCAGCCTCACCGTGTGGTGTGGTGGCGTGTTTGCGGGCGTGGCCGTGGCCCAGGTGCTATCGGCCGCCCTGTGGAACCACCAGTACGGCACGCACATCGTCTGGTTTCCCGGTGCTGTGTTGCTCGGCGCGCTGCTCGCCAACGCGTGGCGGCGATGGGCGGTTCTTTCCTGCAGTGCGATCGTGGGCCTGGTCGCGACTGGCGCGGCTTTTGGGCTGCCGCTGCTGGATACGACGCTCGTGATCGTGGCCGCGTTGTTGCTGGTGCCGGTCGCCGCCTGGATGTTGCGGCAGATGCCCGATGGGCTTACCCGCCTGGACGACTTCTACCGCCTGGCGGCCCTCGTGCTCGTCGCTGTCGCCGCACTACCCGCCTGCAGCGCGGCGCTGGTGGAGCATGCCAGCCGCTACACCTCATTTCGCGGCACGGTGTTGAGTGATTTCTCCAATATCGCGATGGCCCATTCGCTGGGCTACGTGCTTTACCTTCCGGTGTGGATCAGCCTGCGCAACCCCGATGCCGCAGTACGCCACTCTGGTCCGATATCGGCGTTCTACGTCGTGTTCATGACCCTCTGCCTCGCTCTGCTGGGTGCGCTGTGGTTCACCCTGGGTGGCCGCCAGGGCCTCGTGCCCGTGATGTGCCTGGCACCCGCCCCCGTGGTGATCTTCGCGATCGTCCGCGCGCAGATGACCGGTAGCTCCATCACGATTTTCATCATCGCGCTGCTGGCGGCGCACCTGAGCGTGAACGGGTATGGCCCGTATATCGCGGATTCCGCGCCCAACAGCACGCTGGCCGTGCAGCTGTGGAGCCTGCTGGCCGCGCTGTGCGCACTCATTCTTTCGGTCGTCGTAGAGCAGCGCTATTCGAGCCGCCGCGCGCTGGGCCGCGCGCATGCTGATCTGCGTGAGTTGGCTGGCCGCCTTATCGCCACGCAGGAACAGGAGCGCGCGCGCCTTGCACGCGACCTGCATGACGATATCAACCAGCGCCTTGCGGCTTCATCCATCGGCCTGTCGGCCCTGCGCCGCCAGGTGGACCCGGCATTGCACGGCGAGGTAAATCACTTGCGCGAGCTGCTCGTGTCGCTATCGGAAGATGTGCGGCAACTTTCCCGCCAGCTACATCCCAGCGTGCTTGAGCACGCTGGCCTGCGTGATGCGCTGGAAGCGCTCTGCCATGCCCCCCACCGCAGCCACTCGCTGGAAATCGTGCTGATCGCCGATCGCGGCGTCGATCGCCTGTCCAACGACGTGGCGTTGTGCTTCTACCGGGTGACCCAGGAAGCGATAGCCAACGCACTACGCCATGCCTCCGCTACGCGCCTCACCATCAAGGCATCGGTGGATGTGGAAGGCGCATCGCTGTGGATCTTCGACAACGGGCGTGGATTCGATCCGGAAGAAGGTGCCCACGCCCGCCCCGGCCTGGGCTTGATCAGCATGAACGAACGCGCCAAGCTCCTTGGAGGCCGGTTCGAGCTGCGCAGTGCACCCGGCAAGGGCGTGGACCTCTGGATGCATATACCGCTGGATCCGCCATGACGACAGAAACACTCCCCCGGGTCGTGTATGCCGACGACCACCGCATGGTGGCCGAAGGTATCGAGCGCCTGCTTGCCGGCACATGCGAACTGGTGGGGATAAGCCATGACGGCCCGGGCCTGCTGGACCTGGTGCGGAGCGAAAAGCCCGACCTGATCCTCTCCGACGTGAACATGCCCGGGGGCAGCGGCCTGGATGTGCTGAAAACACTCCGTGGCGAAGGTGACCGCACGCCGTTCGTTTTCCTCACCATGCACGCGGAACCGGCGCTCGCTGCGACAGCGATGCGCGCCGGTGCGAATGGCTATGTGCTGAAAGTTTCCGCGGGCGAAGAACTACTCACGGCGCTACGCCACGTTTTTGCCGGATCCACGTATGTCACGCCATCGCTCGGCACGCACTACCTGCACGCGGATACGTTGGGGATCCAGGAACTGACGCCCAAGCAACTTGAAGTGTTGCGGCTGGTCGGCGGCGGGCTTCGCTCCAAGCAGATCGCAGAGCGCCTTGGGCTGTCGGTGCGCACGGTCGAGGCACACAAGTACACGATCATGCAGATCCTGGATGTGCATAGCACGCTGGAACTCGTGCGCAGGGCCGAAGACCTCGGCCTGCTGTTCTAAGCGGTTCCACGGCGCGAACGTGCCGTAGATGTACTGATGCGGAGGCAGCGGCGCAGCGCGAGGATACAAGCGAGCGTTTACCCCGCCCGCCGCGCTATGGATATCCCTGGCCCACCACCACCCCCGGTGGCCACCACGGCGGGCGGGCTTCTTTTTGATGCCCGCTCAGTGCCCGGTAACCGTCACCGTGATCTTGCGCTGGTGCGCCTCATGGCGGTGTTCGTAAAGAAACACGCCCTGCCAGGTTCCGAGCAACGGTTTGCCGTTGTGTACGGGTACCGATAACGACACCCCGGTGAGTACCGACCGGACATGCGCAGGCATGTCGTCCGGTCCTTCGTCCTGGTGGCGGAACAGCGGATCGCCATCGGGCACGAGCCGGGCGAAAAACCGTTCCAGATCGGCCACCACCGTGGGATCGGCGTTCTCGCCAATCAGTAGCGATGCGCTGGTGTGTTGCACGAACACGTTGGCCAGGCCCGTGCTTACGCCACTGGCACTGATCGCTTCGGCCACGCGGCCGGTCACTTCACTGAGCGAGCGGCCACGCGTATGCACCGTAAAGGTGGTCTGGGCAATGTGCTGCACGGGCTGGGCACGGCTCATGGCGACCTCAGGGATAAAGCAGGCGGGTGACCCAGCTTGTACCGTGGTCGCTGTGCACGATGCGTTCGTGCAGGCGGAACGTGGCGCCGTACCAGAACTCAATGCGGTCGGGCGCCACCACGTAGCCACCCCAGTGTTCCGGGCGGGGTACATCGCGGCCCGCGAACTCTTTCTCGAAATGCGCCACCCGGTCTTCGAAGGTCTGCCGGTCCGGCAGCTCCTGGCTCTGCTTCGAAGCCCATGCGCCGATCTGGCTGCCACGCGGGCGGCTGGCGAAGTAACCATCGGAAATCTCGGCCGATGTCTTCGTGGCGCGCCCTTCAAAGCGTACCTGGATGCCTTCGCGAATCTGCTTCCAGTGGAAGCACAGGGCGACCTCGTCGTGCGCAGCGATTTGCGCGGCTTTGTCGCTCTCGTAATTGGTGAAGAACTGCAGGCCATGTTCGTCGATGGCCTTGAGCAACACGATGCGCGAATGCACGCGCCCGGTGGCATCGACCGTCGCAAGGTTCATGGCCGTGGGTTCACGGTCGCCGCTGGCTTTGGCTTCATCGAGCAGGCCGCGGAAGGTAGTGAGGATTTCTGGGGTCAGCATGAGAGTGGGGTATGCTCGTGCACCATGGAATCGAACGATGCTAGCACGCTGGCCGGGGCGGTCCTTGGGCGTTTCGCCGCAGCCATCGAGCGCGCGCGGCCACCCTTTATCCTCGGCATTTCGGGTCTTCAGGGCAGTGGCAAAAGCACGCTCGGCGCGGGTCTGATCGACGCGGCGGCGCGGCGTGGTTGGGGCGCCGTCACGCTCTCCCTGGATGATGCCTACCTGACCCATGCCGAACGGCTCACCCTGGCACGCCAGGTGCACCCGCTGCTGCGCACACGGGGAGTCCCCGGCACGCACGATCTGATCCTGCTCGCCTCCACGCTGGCCGCCCTGGCCAGCGCCTCGCCCGGGCGCCCTGTATGCGTGCCGCGCTTCGACAAGGGGCGGGACGATCGCTATGACGAGGCGCTCTGGCCCACGGAGGCCGAGGTGCCGAAGCTCATCGTCCTCGAGGGATGGTGCCTCGGCGTCGAGCCCCAGAGCGACGACGCACTGGTTGAACCGGTGAATACCCTGGAGCGCGAGGAGGACCGGGATGGCACCTGGCGCCACTGGGTCAACGCGCAGCTTGCGGGTTACCTGCCGATCTGGCGCGGCATCGATGCCCTGGTGGTGCTTGCGGCGCCGTCATGGGAAGTGGTCGAGCGCTGGCGGGGCGAAGCCGAGGAACCCTTGCGCGCCCGGGGCGAACTGCGCGCCATGGATGCACCCGCCCTCGCCCGCTTCCTGCAGCACTACGAGCGGCTAAGCCGCCATGCCCTGGCCACCCTGCCAGCCAAAGCCGACCTGCTGATCTCCCTGGACCCCGACCGCACCCCCCACGTGCCGGACACCCACCGCACGCCTCACGTACCGGACATCCACGGCACGCCTCGACTGTAGGAGCGCGCTTGCGCGCGATGAGGCTTGCGGCACGGCCAATCGCGCGCAAGCGCGCTCCTACACGAGCGCGGCGTAGCCCTGGCGGGCATCGGGCCAGGCGCAGCGGAAGCCGCTTGCGCGCAGGCGTGCGTTGCTCAGGCGCTTGTTACCCACCCCGGCAGGCGGCGGTCCCTCGGGCGGGACCGGGCCACCGGCCAGCGTGGCGAGGTAGTCGTACAACACATCGATGGGCACGGGCGTATCGTCCACCCCTATGTAAACCGGTGCCGGTTCGGCCAGCCGCGCCACATGCACCAGCGCGGCCGCCGCATCCTCGACATGGATGCGGTTGGCATAGATCCCACGCCCGCGCGGAACGCTGGCGTTTCCTTCGCGAAGGCGATCCAGCAACTGCGTGCGCCCTGGCCCGTAGAGCCCGGCCAGCCGAACGGCAACGCCCCCCACGCCCGCCAGGCCCAGCCAGCGCTCAGCCTCCAGCAATACGCGGCCATTGAACCCGGGCGGGTCCGGCGGGGTGTCTTCATCCACCCAGCCGCCACCCTGCTCGCCGTAGACCGCCGTGGATGAGGCAAACACGGTCCGCGTGGGCGCCGTCGGCAGCGCCTGGATCAGATGGCGGAGGCCATGCACGAAGACCGACCGGTATGCCCCTTCATCGCGCGAAGCGGGTGTGGGGGCGTAAATCACCGTCGCTACGGCGGGCAGACCCGTCAGCGAACCCGGCTCGGTCAGGTCGCCGCGCAGCCAGGTAACGCCCGCCGGCGCCGCGCCCGGCGGGTGGCGGCGCAGGGCAAATACGGGGTGGCCGAGTGCGACGAAGCGGCCTGCCACGCGCATACCGACGTCACCGGCACCGGCAATAAGCACGGCGGCATGCATGGGTGTCTGGCTTGTTGCTAGCATGGGAGCGATGAATCCTTCGCCCAACCTGTTCCTGGTCGGCCCTACGGGCGCCGGCAAGACCACGATCGGCCAGCGCCTTGCGGCGCATTACGGCCTGCCCTTCGTCGACCTGGATGTGGAGATCGAGAAACGCTACGGCGTCACGATCAACCACATGTTCGAAACGCAGGGCGAGGCTACCTTTCGTGCGCGGGAAACCGCGCATCTGGATGAGTTTAGCCTCCGCCAGGGCATCGTGCTCGCCACTGGCGCCGGCGCGGTCATGGCTGGGGTGAACCGGGAGACGCTGATGACCCGCGGCACCGTGCTGGTGCTGGCCGTGGATGTGGAGGAACAGCTCGACCGGCTCGAACACGATACCGTGCGCCCGATGATCGCCGGCGCCGACCGCCGCGGCCGCCTGCAGGCCCTGGCCGGCTCACGTAACCATGTCTACGAAGAGGTGGCCGACCTCATCTTCCACGGGCGCCACGAAAGCGTCGACGACGCCCTGCACCGCGCTATCGCGCTACTCGATCGCCACTGGAGGCGCGCCTGATGCAAACCGTCGATGTCGAACTGGCCGGCCGTGAGTACCCCGTGTGGATCGGCCCAGGGCTTATTGCCGACAGCGCACGTTGGCGTGCACGCATCCGCGGCCGCCATGTGCTGGTGGTGAGCAACACCACGGTGGCGCCGCACTACCTCGGCGCGCTGGAAAAAGGTCTCGAAGGCCTGACGTGGTCGGTGCATCTGCTCGATGATGGCGAGACGCACAAGACCTTCGCCAATGTCGGCAAGGTGCTCGATGCGCTTGCCGCGCTTGGCGCCACCCGCGATGCCTGCGTGGTGGCACTTGGCGGCGGTGTGGTCGGCGATCTCGCCGGCTTCGCCGCCGCCTGCTGGATGCGCGGCATCGATTTCATCCAGGTGCCGACCACGCTGCTGGCGATGGTGGATTCCTCGGTCGGTGGAAAGACCGGCGTGAACCTGCCGGCGGGCAAGAACCTGGTCGGTGCGTTCCACCAGCCGCGCGCCGTGGTGGCGGATATCGAGGTGCTGCACACGCTGCCGCAACGGGAATACCTGGCGGGCGTGGCGGAGATCGTAAAAGGTGCGGCGATCGGCGACGAGCCGTTCTTTGCCTGGCTGGAGGCCAATGCCGATGCGCTTGCCGCGCGCGAGCCCGGCGTGCTCATTGATGCGATCGCCCGCAAGTGCCGTTACAAGGCAGGCGTGGTCGCGCGCGACGAAACCGAACAGGGCGAGCGTGCCCTGCTCAACCTGGGACATACGTTTGGCCATGCGCTGGAGACGGCGGGTGGTTACAGCGACATCCTGCACGGTGAAGGCGTAGCGATCGGCATGGTGCTGGCGGCAAGGCTTTCCGAGCAGCTGGGCATGGCCCCGGCGGCGGACACGGCGCGCCTGCTTTCGCTGTTGCAGCGCCTTGGCCTGCCTACCGAACCGTCGCGTGCACACGAAGCCAGCCGCATCCTCGACCTGATGCGGCTGGACAAGAAGAACACCGCGGGGACGCTGCGGCTGATCCTGTGGCGTGGCGTGGGCAAGGCGGAGATCGTGGCGGGCGTGGCCGACGGGGATGTTCTCGGCGTGCTTGCCGCCGGCGCTGCCGGCTGATCGCGCGCAAGCGCGCTCCTACAAACACGTCTTCGTCCGCAGCTTCGGGGCCTGGTGGAGAAGCGCGATGGCGCGCGATCCGCCGCGGCGCGGCGGCATGTCGCGGGTAGCTCCCCTTGGGCATCCCGCGAATCGCCTACAATGGTGGTTTCCTGCGTCATCCAGGTCGGTGCAATGCGGATTTACATGCAAACCATGCCGGCGGCAGGTGCCGAAGCGCCCCGCTACGTCCAGATCACGCTGGAGCAGGATCTGCTCGGCGGCTGGACCCTGTACCGCGAAGCCGGTACCCAGGGCGGCAAGGCCACGCTAAAGCGCGACGTGTACCTGGAGCGCGATGCCGCGCTGGCCGCCTTCGAGAAAGCGCGCGATGCCCAGATCAAAAAGGGATTCAAAGTGATGTTCAGCCAGGGTCAGGAGTCGGCGCATGGCCGCTGACACGCTCCGCAACGATCGTTTCCTGCGCGCGCTGCGGCGCCAGCACACCGATACCACGCCAATCTGGGTCATGCGCCAGGCCGGTCGCTACCTGCCGGAATACCGCGAAACGCGCGCCCGCGCCGGTAGCTTCATGGGCCTTGCCACGAACCCGGAATACGCCTGCGAAGTCACCCTGCAGCCGCTCGAACGTTTTGATCTCGATGCGGCCATCCTGTTCTCGGACATCCTGACCATTCCCGATGCGATGGGCCTTGGCCTGTCGTTCGAAGCCGGCGAAGGCCCGCGTTTCGCGCGCCCGGTTCGCGATGCGGCGGCCATCCACGCCCTTGCCGTACCCGACATGGACGGCGAGCTGCGTTATGTCATGGATGCCGTGCGCCTGATCCGCCAGGAGTTGGGCGGGCGCGTACCGCTCATCGGTTTCTCCGGCAGCCCGTGGACGCTCGCCTGCTACATGGTGGAAGGCGAAGGCTCGCGCGACTTCGCCCGGGTGAAGGCGCTGGCGTGGAATGAGCCTGCGCTGGCCCACAAGTTGCTCGATACCGTGGCCCGTTCGGTCGCCGCCTATCTCATCGCGCAAGCGCGGGCGGGCGCGCAGGCGCTCATGGTGTTCGATACGTGGGGTGGCCTGCTGGGGCCCGCCCCGTTCCGGGAGTTCTCGTTGCACTACATGGCGCAGGTGGTCGACGCGGTGAAAGCCGACCCCGCATGCGCCGGCATCCCGGTGATCCTGTTCTCCAAGGGCGCCAGCGGCCACCTCGAGGCACTATCCGACACGGGCTGCGATGGCCTGGGTGTCGACTGGACCATTGATATCGGCGAAGCGCGTAAGCGCGTAGGCGACCAGGTCGCGCTGCAAGGCAACCTGGACCCGGCCGTGCTACGTGCGGGGCCGGACATCGTGGCGCGCGAGGCACGGGCGGTACTGGATGCCTTCGGCGAACACCCCGGCCATATCTTCAACCTGGGCCACGGCATCACGCCGGAAGTGGACCCGGAAAACGTGAAGGTGCTGGTCGATACGGTTCACGCCCACGGCCGCAAGATCCGCGGCGGCTAAACGCCGCTCGTGTAGGAGCGCGCAAGCGCGCTCCTACCGTGTTACGACCCGATGCTTACGTGGTATCAGAACCGGTTGGGGCCTGCGATGTGGCACTTGCCCAGTTCGGTGCGCGCCGCCATGGCGCCATTCTGGTCGCCCGCCTGCATGCGCATTTCATAAATCGTCTGCTGGTTGCGGGCGCACAGGCTGCCCGACTTCGGGCCCATCTCGAACGACTGCTTCGCCAGCTTCTCCGCGGCGGGGTAATCCTGTTTGCGCACGGCGATCTCCGCGCGGTCCTGGATGAGTTCCGGTGCTTCCGGTGCCAGCTTCAGCGCCTGCACGAGCTTGGCGTCGGCGTCATCGTACTTGCCGGCGCGCTCATCGGCCTGGGCCGATTGTTCGAGCCCCTTCACGCCCGGGTCGCGCAGCGGCGCCACCTCGATAGCGGACTTTTCGCGCTCACCGGCGGCGCGGATCTGCGCCACGATATCGTAACTGGGCTGGCTGGGACGGGTGGCCTGCGGCGGGGCGGGCTGGCTGCACGCGGCGACAAGCGCGGCGGCGGTAAGGGCGCAATAACGAAGACGAAGCATGGTCAATCCGTAGGATTACTGGGAACGGGCGGCTGGGCCGGAGGCTGCTGGCTGTCGCCGCCGCCGAACATACCCTTGAATTGCTGCCAGAAACAGCCCTGCTCTTCTTCAGGCACGCTGCCCTCGATGAACGGGAACTGCCGGGCCCCCTCGCAGGTGGGTTCCGTACGCTTGCCGGTCTGGGTGTTCACCCATGCCATCTCCAGACCCTCACCGGGCTGCGCCGAGAGCGGCGCGGTGGGCAACTTGCGGAACAACTCCTGCCAGACCCGCATGCTACCCGTGGCGCCATAGAGCCCCGTGGGCTTGTTATCGTCACGGCCCATCCAGACGACCGCCAGGTGCTCCCCGGTAAACCCGGCGAACCAGCTATCACGCTGGCTATCGCTGGTACCGGTCTTGCCGGCGGCGTGCAGCGAGCCAAGGCTGGAGTTGCCGATGGCCGCCGCGGTACCGCTGGTCACCACCTGCTGCATCGCCCAACGGATGAGCCGCGTGGGTTCCTGATACTCACCCGGGCCAGGCTTCACGTCGTAGCGCTTGATCGCCTGGCCCTTGCTATCCATCACGCCGCGCACCGACACCAACGGCAACGCGTGGCCATCTGCGGCGATGTATTCGTACATCTGTGCCACCTGCAGCGGCGAAAGATCGACGGCACCCAACAGCAGCGACGGGCTCGGATTCACATCCTCCAGGCCGAACGACTCGAGGAACCCCTTGATACGGGGCAGCCCCACCTGCAGTCCGAGATGCACGGTGGCCAGGTTCCACGAATGCACCAGTGCATCGAGCATGGGCACCTGGCCATGGATCTCGTGGTCGTCGTTTTGCGGCGTCCACATGGTGCCATCCGGCTGGCGCATGCTGATGGGCGAATCGTCCACGATGGAAGCCAGCGACCATTTGGATGGCTGCGAGAGCGCCACGAGGTAGACGAACGGCTTGACCAGCGAACCGATCGAACGGCGCGCATCCAGTGCACGGTTGAAACCCTGCTCGCCCGGCTCGCGCGAACCCACCACCGCGAGCACGCTGCCGTCCGTCGTGTCAGTCACGACAGCGGCGGCCTGCGCGGCGGCACCGCGCTTGCCCAGCGCCTTGGTCGTGGTCAGGATCGCCTGCTCGGTGTACAGCTGCGCGGCGGGATCCAGGGTGGTGAAGATGCTGAGGCTGCCGTTACGCAGCGCGTCTTCATCAAAGTCGGCCAGGATCTGCGAGCGCACCAGTTGCATGAACGCAGGGAAGCGGTTGTGCGGCAGCTGCGCGTTGGTAGCGATGCCCAGCGGCGTGGCCTGTGCCGCCTTCGTCGCCGCGTCATCCATCAGGCCCGTCTCGTTGAACTGCTGAAGCACCAGGTTACGGCGCTGCAAGGCACGCTCGGGATAACGGCGCGGATCGTAGTAACTGGGCCCCTTCACCAGGCCGATGAGCAGCGCGATCTCCTGCGGGCGCAGCTCTTCCATGCGGCGCCCAAAGAAAAATTCAGCGCCCGCCGCGAAGCCATGCACCGCCTGGTTACCCTGCTGGCCCAGGAACACTTCGTTGACGTACGCCTCGAGGATGCGGTGTTTCGGGTAGTGCGCTTCCATCAGCAGCGAGAGGAGCGCCTCGTTCACCTTGCGCAGGTAGTTCTGGCTGCGGTCGAGGAACAGGTTGCGCACCAGCTGCTGGGTAAGGGTGGAGCCACCCTGCACGGTATGGCCCGCGCGGATGTTCGCAAACGTGGCACGCGCGATCGCCGAGAAATCCAGGCCGATGTGGTGGTTGAAGTCGCGATCCTCCACGGCCTGCAGGCCCTGGACCAGCAACGGCGGCACGTTTTCCAGGCGGACGATGCGGCGCTCTTCCTGGTCGGCACCGTAGAAAGTGGCAATGCGCGCCGGATCCATGTGGATCGCCTTGATCGGCTTGCCACTGGCGTCATCCACGACAGAGGCGACCTGCCCGTCCGCCAGCGATACGCGCAAGCGGTGGGCCAGCTCCCCACCATCAGGCCCCGCGTAACCGCGCGAGTTGATGATGAAACGCGACCCGTTCTTCGAATAGCT
>Ga0157369_10000921_pt1 | contig 37496 bp, 22 predicted proteins | sample C25metaG_FD_113461 | JGI IMG/M metagenome (GOLD analysis project Ga0157369, IMG submission 113461) | Corn rhizosphere microbial communities from Kellogg Biological Station, Michigan, USA - C2-5 metaG | ecosystem: Host-associated > Plants > Roots > Rhizosphere > Soil | place: USA: Michigan... | reverse complement strand
ATGTCCGGCGCGCTGGTAACAATAAGACCGTGTTTCCACGGCATGATTCCACTGACCGCCAGGACTTGATCCGCAAAGACTGTGGATCGATCGTACTTGCCGTCATGATTGGTGTCCTCCAAAAGCCGGATTCGTGATCGGACCGGCTTACCCGGCGGCGGATCATCGGGATAATCAAGCATCTCGGCGACATATACTTTCCCACTTTCATCGAAAGCCATATCCACCGGGCTCATGACATTCGGTTCGGATGTAAACAATTCGACGTGAAAGTCCCCTCGAACATGCATCGCCTTCATGGAATCTTCTGGCGACATCGCCCGTTCTTCGGGATTTCTCTTCCCGCAAGCGGAAACAACGACCAGGCAAGCCGCAACTGCGATTGTGCTGCAAATGGGAAAACACGATATTTTTCTTAACATTCGATCAATAATCATTCTGAACCGCTCAAACCGCACGAACCGGCTTTCCTTTCCTCGCAATCAGTCGCTCGGTGGTGAGCAAATTCAGCATAAGAAAACGCGGCTGATGATAATTCTCTGCCCTGGTCATATCCGGAGTGATATCTACTTGCCGATTTCCCGCTACTTGCCATAGCGGCGAGTGAAGATTGCGCATGGGAAACTTGGCACGCACATAACGGTCAAGTTCGGTATAGAATTTAACGGCCCAGGAATCGCCGGTCTCCTCAATCAAGCAAAGCGATCCGATTAGCGCCTCCTGCTGCGGGAATAGCGTCTTATCGAGCGTCCAGGCGTTCTGATCGACATTCGTCAGATTGCGAAACAGGCCTCCATACACGCGATCCTTGGCTACATCGCAGTGCCGGCGGAACATCGCGGCCGTTCGATCAAACATCTTGATATCGTTCCGGCGGCGGGCCTCGTATAGGATCATCCAAAGAGTTTCGATTGCGTGGCCCGCATAAACCAACTGCTCATATTCGTTGTTGGGCCGGGAAAGATCGTGATTCATCAACTCATTCAAGAGCTGGAAGCGAGGATTGAAATGATGATTCAGAAGCGCGTCTATCGATCGATCTACAATCGCAAGCAATTCGGGATCGGGATGTCTGGCCAGCATCTGCGAACAGGTCCGAATCAGTACCATCCACACACCCTCAATCCTCGCTCCCGGGAAGTCGCGCGCGCCTGGACCCAGGTACGTTTGGCCGATAGTGGGATGGTAATCGGGCCGATCGTAAAGCCGCACGCATTTAAGCACGATCTCACGTGCCTCATCCCAATACTTACGTTCCCCGCTCGCTTGTGAAAATTCAGCCAGACCCTCAGCGATAAACATATCGCCGTAGACCTCCGTGTCGGGACCGCCATCGGGAGATCCATCGCGATTCAATACTTTCGGCCAGAATTCATTGGGATCTTTTGGCTTGCTTCGCTGAATCAGCTCGATGGAGCGAGCCGCCACGTCCAGATGTTTTTGCTCTTTAGCAATGTTGTTGTAGAGAAACGAAAATACCCAAGTGCCGCGCCCTTCGAACCATGCCCTCTTAGTCGTCGAGACCAACTCTCCATTGGGACGAACAGAGCAATGAAATCCACCATTCTCTTGATCGATCACGAATTTATCGAGAAATGGCAGATAATCGTTGAAAAGATCTTTGCGATACTGCTCGCGCATCGAGACAAAATTAAGAGAATTTGATTCGCTCAGGCTTCGAGGCATAGATTTGGACTTATTCAAAAGCAACAGAACAGGTGCTGTGACCAGCGATTGATCAAAAGCACGCCGGGTCATCGTATCGGTGTTCGACAACAACTTTGAAAGCCTTTCCACTCGCCGGCGAGTGACACGGCCCTGCTCGCGCGCGGCCGTACCCACATGGAATTCCCGCACTTGCGTGTCTTTCATAAGTTCCTGAATAGTTTCGGCGCTCAGACCGCCGCCCGCCAAGATCTGGAGTTCCGGGCCAGCTTGTTTTGAGTACTCCGCCAGGCGTCTCTTTCGATCAGGCCACGGACCGGTGTGTCCGGCCGTCAAGATACGGTCCACCTGCCGTATCGGGCGAAGGCAATCGATGCCCCCCGACCAATCAGCCAGTTCCTCGAACGCATGATGAAAGGTCACACGGCATTGGGGAACTCGACTCAGAATCGTGTTTAACGCGCCAACGTCAATTTGGTTGCCGGTCAGGAATCCCATCACCAGACCCTCGATGGGAAGCGCGCTCATTTCAGTGGCAAGCCGACAAAGGCGCTCCGGTTCGGCATCCGTTCCGGCGCTATAGTCATTTCTCTCTCGGATCATGACGCGGATCGGAATCGACACCGCATCGAGAATCTCGCGCACAAGATCGAATGACGGCGTGAGACCGCCCAGGTGAAGGTCACGTACAACTTCAAGTCGGCCTGCACCACCCCGCTCGGCTTCCCGTGCATCCTCGACGGAACAGGTGATGACTTCCAGCAGGTATTCAGGCATCATTACTGCGTCGCCGTGGCCTTCCAACCGACTGAGTTACACGCAAGTAAATACGCGCCGATCACCGGCTTCCACAACGGCGATCGTACGTGGGTCCCCGGCAGCTCTTCCTCGAGCCTCTCTTTCAGCTTTGCTACTAACAGCGGGCAATGCTCCATAACTCCGCCCTGATAGGACACAGGAATGGGCGAACCGTTCAACCCGAGCCGTCGTGCAGCGGCAATCGCACCGTCCGCCAGTTCACCTGCGGCATTCTCAAAGAGGGAACGGGCAACGACGTCTCCTGCGACAGCGCACTCATAAGCCGCTTGGCACAGCGATGCAACGTCTCGGGCATGGGGTCCATAAATAAAGGATAGGGAGTCGCGAAAATCGGAAAGACCGAGAGCCCGTACAAGCGCGTCGAGCAGCGCTGTGGAAGGCCCGCGCCCATCGTATGCACGGGCGGCGGCTCTGAGCGCCCGCTCGGAGATCTTCTGGGCACTTCCTTCGTTACCATACACCGGTCCCCATCCGCCCACCTTCACGCGACGGCCGGATCCATCAACGCCTAGAATCGACGAGCCGGTTCCGGCAACCATGACAATGCCAGGGCCGCCGCCCAGAGCAGCCGCATGCGCGATCACCATATCGCCATGAATCAGGCAGCGCTCGAATCCCAGTTCCCGAAAGAGTGCGAACATCGGTTCCGCGCCATAGTCGTCATAGTCGACTCCGGCGAAACCGGCGGAAAGACAGGCCACATCCCTCCGGCAAAGATTCGCCAACCGCAGCGTTTGTTCCACCAGTTCGGCTAGCCTTGCCCGGATGTCTTGTTCCCGTTCATGCAAGTGATTCGATGCGCCACCCTCGGCTTCTGCGAGTGTTTGCCCCGTTCGATCGATGGCCACGCAACGCGTACGCGTCGCTCCTCCGTCCATGGCCAGAATCACTTCCATCGCATCAAACTTTCAACCATCTATCCAACCACGCGTAGGCGCGCGAAGACGCCGCTTCCGGAAAACTGTGACCAGCCCTGAAATAGAAACTCTCCAGATGCTCTTCCGCTCCGAGCAGTCGGTAGAGGCGCAACAGACGTGCAAGAGCTTGACGGGTGCTCCAGCCTCCATTTGGAAAAACAAAGTCATCATCCGATGCCGTAAGGATCAAGGGCCGTGGCGCAATCAAGGCGAGCATCTGATGCATGTCAAAAGGAGTTTGAATGACTTCAGAATCCGGAACCGCCCGGTAAGACTCCATATTGAGGTATGGACTGCTCGTAAAAAATCCCAGCTTGGGCAGGAGCGCGGTGGCTCGGCTCCAGCGAAAAGTATTGCCGTCGATCCGAAACGTGTCAAACCCACAATTGCTGGCGCCGACCGCGATGCGCGGATCTAGAGCCATGCCGAAGAGAGTAGTAAGTCCTCCGTGCGAATGCCCCACGCATCCGATGCGCTTCGAATCGACGAAATCGAGAGTCTCGATGTAGTCGACAGCCCGACTGAGATCCCAGATCATCTTGGATAGAAGCGACCAGTTCGAGTGCCTTCGGTAGAACGGAATTGCATCGCCGTAGTGTCCCGATTGGGCATTATGTCTTTCTCCGAAACACAGCGCATCCCATGTCAGAGTGACGTAGCCGCGCTGTGCCAGCCGGAATGCAGTGTGCTGCTCGGGATTGTCCGCCAGACCGGCAGGGCTGTTCTTGCCGGCTTGTGTGGTCTGGTGCGGACAGAGCACTGCCGGGCTGCGGCCTCGCCGGTTTTGTGGGATCAGGAGATAAGCCGGTATCCATTCACCGGGTTCGGATTGATAGCGCACTTTGCGCCGCGTGAAACCGCCTTCAGCAAATTGTTCGAGCGTCTCCGCCAACAATGGAGGTTTCTCTTCAGGCGCCTCCCCCAGGAATGGAGCTATCACTTCCTCAAATGCTCTCCGGCGCGCAGGCCAGGCTCTATGTTCCCTGGGAGCTAATTCGATCAACTCCGCTTTGCCGCTCTGCTCGCCTGCGATTTTCGGCCTCGGGCTGCTGGTGATACTGCGCCAGCGCTCCCAACTCCAGTCCACATAGTCGAACTCGCCTCGCGGCGGCGCTCCTATCGATCCTACAGCCGCCCACGTTGATTCGACGAAATGCCGTCGTGTCATTGCGGACGCTCCCCCGTGAAGTCCAGCTGATGGCTGCCCGGCTCCACTCGGACCTCTGCCGTCCGGCCATTCGGCTCCCGCACTCGCACCGTCTGTGCAACGGTGGAGTACACGTCTAGTGACGTGTGCCCGTTCTGATACGTCGCCGCAAAACTCGACGCTCGCTCGCTGGCGAACCACGTCTCATTCCCACGCTTCAGGTTTGTCACACCGAGCGCGGCTAGTAGTTGCGGCCGCCCCGGTTCGCCACGGACAAACCAGGCCGCCGCATCGGTGGTCCAGGTATCGAAGGAAACAGGCTGGGCCGCCGAACCTTTACGGAACAACAGCCGCTCACGAATGCGCTCAACTCCCAGCCAGTCGGGCGTTTCGATACGGCGTAGATCCGTTGTTCGCGCGCGCGCGGCCTCCGATGAGCGGGCAGGCGCCAGCGCCGTAAGAAATCGGACTGGTTCGGACGATTGGAAGGTCCTTGCATTTAAGATCGCGGGCTGTGCGGGAACAGCCGCTGGCGCAGACGGATTGAAGGTGGTGTAGGGAAGATGCCCATCGTACATGCGTAGTTTCACGTCTGGGGATAAAAATCGAACCGCCAGCGATGCGGTACTTCCGCTGTAGAGCGCCGTCGCCCTTTCCGTTGTGACCCTCGACGCGTCCGGCAGGTGCAATAGCCAATCAAACGACGTTGGCCTGCTAGGGACGAGTTCATCGTAAACAATCACGTAGTCCGGCTTAACAAACACGATACGTCTCACAAACCGCTTCAGCAACCCGCGATAGACCTGCTGAAGCTCGCTCGTCACTCCATCAATACCAGCACTCATAACGGTATCGATAATGCGCGGGTATTCATGAAGAGATTGGAATGTCATGGTATCGGCAATCGACTGACTCGCCGCATCTCCATCGACGAGTACGGTGTTGTGCCCTGCCGCCTGCTTGAAGTAATTGTCGTAGTACGGATCTTTGTAGTAGTCCGCGTACCCGGCATCCGTGATCAGATCCTCACCTAGCGCGCGCAACAGGAAAGATCCCTGGTCCGCATGATTGTGATTGAAATTGGGTCCGGCGCGGATCAGCAAAATTGCGTCGTCCGGCCCCCATCCGGTGCGGAACACGACATCTCCTTTGGTTGAGAAATAGCGCGACCCGGGGGCTTTCGGCGGCTCCGCTTTCAGCGTGTCGTCGGAGAACAGAAAGTCTTCCATCGAAGTGGGGGCAAAATGATCTTCATACCAGCGAAAGACCGGATTGTGCGACTGCGCCACCACCGGTGCAATCGTATGGCCTGCCGGACAGTGTGTATCGCCCATATCCAGGCATCCACTAATTGGATCCGTCAGAGTCGAAATCGGATACCAGAGCGAATCTTTCACATAGGAATGGCTCCAATAATCCAGACCAAACACACGCTTCAGGGCAACGAGCGCCGGCGCGAGCGTCTCCATATCAAACTCGTGATAACTGATGCCTTCACCGTAGCTGCCATCAGGAAGATAACTTCCGGCAAGATGGCCTTCCAGTTTGGACAGGAGACCATTGATATAGAGATCTAGATCGGGATTGTCACCGTCACCTGCGATGGCGGCAGCCGCGAGCAGTGAGCCGGCCACGCTATGCGAGATCCAATTGCTGGTGTTCGAAAGAACGCGGTTATCCAACACATACTCGCGGTATGCGGGCTCGATGCCTTTCTGAATAAGCCCTTCGCGAATTGCCGCGCGTTCTTGTGGCGAGAGTTGGTCGTACAGCAAATCATAGGCGAAGGCAATCTGTGCGGTGAATTCCCCGGCTGGATAATAAGTAGGCTGGCCATTAGCTGAAAACCACGGAGGCGCCCAACTTGGCCATTTCATAGCGGCCTGCAGAGCATTTCTGACAGCGTCCCGAGCCTCGGGATCATTATTTATATAGGCCAGCAGCGCGTTGTACCGCACGCGAGTTCCGGCCTTTGTAATCAAGTCGAAATAACCGGGCAATGTCGGCAGTAGGTAAGTACGGTCGAGCATCGGAAAAATCGCGGAAGCGCGGCTCAAATCACCGTTTTTCCGGGACTCCTCCGCCTGATGGACAATCTGCTTCCACAGTGCCTCGTACTTCTTTTCACGGGTTCGCTCCGACAGGCGCTTGCGATCAGCCGCACTGAAGTACAACCGCGGATGGCCGGCCGGTGGCGAACTGGAACGAACTATTCGAACCGTGGTTACCAGCGGACGGCCGCCGGGTGTCTTGCCACGCAGCAACAGCGCGTAAATGCCTGGACTGTGTGGCCGGTCGAACGGGACATCGTTCGACCAGACGCCATTGCGCTCCTTCAGCTCCGCACGGCCGCTCGTCTTCCCATCCTGATCCTTGACGACGCACTCAACGCTTCCGAGACGAACGGGCGCGACCACTTCCACTCGCAGCGATCGCTCCACGCCAAGGTTCGTTGTTGCGAAGAGTTCGCGTCTGGGCTCCAAAGCGATCGCCTGCGGTTGAAGCACTCGAAAGCGCGTCTCTCGTTCTTCTTGGAACTCCACATCGTCGATCAGGAGCCGGTACGTTATGTCGAGATTGGCACGCGCTAGCGAGGCCACTACATAGAAGCCTTCAATGCCGACTCCGTTCGGTAGCAAAAGGCGAGATTCATCCCGTAGTTCCTGGATGCTAAGACGCACTCTGTGCCATGACCCACCGATGCCGGCGCCTCTTGTAGTCGTATAACGTCGCCCATTCGCGGCAGCGATGCCGACCTCGATACGATCGCCGAACGAAGCAGTCGAGAGCCGATACGCAAATGACAGCACCCCACTGCTCGAGGCCACGAGGTCAAGCCGGCGAATGAATCCGAATCGCTCCGGCCCGCGCCTTACGGGTTTCAAGATGCGCATCAAGGAGCGTCCGCCCAAAGCGCCATACTCAGAGGTCGGCACAAGCGAAGGATCGTACCCAACGTCCTGGACCGGCGGATAGCTGGCGAATTGCCCGAGCTCTGTTCCCTGAAAGTTTTCTCGCCAGGTGTAGGGCTCCGTAATCGTTCTGTCAGGCGAAGTAGCGCCGCCGCAAATGGGGATCAACAAGGCGGCCACGAAGATCATCGAGCCGCTTCTCATCGACCGAAATACACCGCGCCGCGCCCAGCGGCCGATGAATAAACCTCCGCTTACGCAGAGAACGATACAGACCATGCCGAGCAGCCCCCATTGGCGACCCATCGCCGAAACCACACTCAGAATCGCGGAAGTGGCAAACGCAATGCCCAGCGCGCAATCGAAAAGGTCTCGCAGCGTGTCCGCCCGAATAGCGGCGCGTTCTCGAACATCTATGGAGGCGGTCACCGGTTCCCATAATCCGGGCGGCTTGCAACGCGCATAGAATTCTCGCAGAGTCTCCACGCGTTCCGGTGGGGTCAGGAACGAAATAGTGATGATCACGATAACGCCGAGCCCAAATAAGAGCAAAAATCCATGCCAAAACGGATGTATCGCTTCTTTCGAAAATCCAAGCGGAAACCATACGGCATAGCTCAATGGAAGTCCGATCACCAGTGCCGCGGCCTCGCCATAGATGTTCAGCCGCCACCAAAAAAACCGTAGCCACGATAGCGGCAGGATAAATGCGAAGACCACCGAATTGATAAAAAGAAACCACGCTCGCAATCCATTCACGAAGAAGTAAGCAACGAGCAGCGACAGCGCAAAAATAAGAACGGAACCGACGCGGCCTACCCTAACGTAATGGCGCTCAGTCTTTCCGGGGCATAAAAAGGCGCGGTAAAGATCGTTGACGAGATATGAAGCGCCCCAGTTCATCTCCGTGCTGATGGTTGACATGTACGCAGCGAATACACCCGCGACCAACAGCCCTAACAACCCTGTCGGTGCGTAGGCGCGCACTAACCGGGCCCATAACTCGCCCGGCTCGGCGATCGATTGCGGTGCATAAAGAGCAGCAGCAATCATGCCAAGAAAGAGAAACGGCACGACGCGAACGATGAGCGTCAGCAATGTATTGAAGAGTTGGCCTACTTGCGCATGAAATTCATTGCGGGCAGCCATGAACCGTTGCGCAGTGAAACCTTCTCCGCCGGTAGGCGACGCAGCAAAGAACAAACCCTGTACAACAAACGCAAAAATAGTCAGGCCGTCGAGTCCGGGCGCGGGCAACGTCAGCCGGAAAAAAGATGCTGCGTCCGCGCCCCGCATCGATTCAATGGAGTGATAGACGCTGCTCAGGCCTCCGGTCGCCGCGAGCGCAATCGGCACCAGGATAATATTCCCCAGAAGAAAGATCCCAAACTGCAATGCGTCCGTATAGGCCACTCCATACAGTCCTGAGGTGGCTGTGTAGATGGCCGCAATGGTGCCGGCGAATAACATGAGACGTGCCGGCTCCCAGCCGAGAATAGGCCCTAGAGCCGCCCCCAGCCATCCGGACACATAGCCCATCAGCAGCACGATGAAGCCGAGGCTCATAAAGACCGCGTAAATCCCTCGATACGCATGAGCGAGTCGGCCGCTATAACGGATCTCGAGCATCTCCGCCGATGTTACGGTACCAAGCCGGCGCCAATATTTCGACCACAAGACCGCCCCAAGCGGCATCCAGATCACGTAGGGAATCCACCACACCGCATTGCCAAGCAGTCCGCCTTGATAAGTGAGCATCGTGACCGCGGGTGCTAACCCGGCATCGGTGTACGTGGCGACAGCGGATAACGCAATCAACCACCACGAGAGATTACGGCCTGAAACAAAATAATCGGCAACGCTCCGGCTGGCGCGGCGTGTGAAGAACAGCCCGACTGCAAGCATCAGCGCAAAGTACAGGCCGACTACGCACCAGTCGATAACTTTCACGCCGTAGGCCTCATTCTCCCGCCGGCCGGACGTCGCAGCTGCCGCCGTCGGCGAGCGATCGCGAAACAGCGTCTAACACTGCGGTCACTTGCCGCCCATCGAATGCCGTTACTCTCGCCGGCGTGTCGTCGACGATTGCGGCAATAAAGTCATTCAGACACTCGACGAACGCGCCGCGCAATTTTCCGAAAATCTCCTGCATCAGAAATGTTTTTGGATAGGAGAACTTCGCCTCGGTACTCAGCTCAATCGACTCACGCTTGCGGTCGAAATGCAAATGCCCGGCGGAACCGATCACTTCCACAAACGAATCCACGATGGATGGAAAACTATTTGGATAGATCCAGGCGGATTCCACCGTCGCAAACGCCCCACTCGCAAATCTCACCTGTGCCTGAATCACATCGTAGGTGTCTATACCGCGCGCCGAGAGCACTCCTTTCGCGCCGTAGGCGTGGACAGTAACAGGTTCGCTCGCAAAATACCAGCGCAAGAGATCGATATCGTGCGCGCCAAGGAAATGGATGGGCGTCGAACGAGCTGCCCAATTGATCATCTCGGTCGAAACCCAGATCGTATCGTTCTTGCGCGCATAGCCCGCAACCGGCCGGCCGATCGAACCTTCCTGGATGGCTGCGAACCCCTGATAATAGGCGGCCAACCAGCGGTGATTGAAGGCGACTTGCAGCTTTTGCTTGGGACGGCTACGGCTCAGATGAAGTAGCGAATCGGCTTCATCGAGATCGGTTGTGAACGGTTTTTCGCACAGCACATGAAGTCCCGCTTCCAGTGCCGCCTTCACCGGCGCATAGTGTGCAAAATCGGGCGTCGCCACGCAGACAGCGTCCAGATCACTCTGCGCCAGCATCTCGTCATAATTCTGGTAACGTGCGCGGATCTCGTACTTGTCGCCGATCAGGCGAAGGCGTTCCGGATTGCGGGTCGAAATCGCCGCAACTTCCGCAAAGGGATGAGCTTGATAAATCCGCGTGTACTGCTCGCCCATAATTCCAAGGCCGATAACGCCAACGCGGATTTTCCTATCCATTCACTAAACCTAGCGTCCTCTTCAGGCGCTTAACGCCTTCGATCAGGCGATCCTCGGCATCGGGACCACACCTGGCGGAAACGACTTCATATCCTCCCGTCTCAAAGGCCTTGCGCGATGGCAAATAACCGATGTATCCGTTCGTTATCCCAGCTAGAAACGTTGGCGGACCGCCGGTGCTTTTGATGCGCATGCCGACCTCAACAAACACTTCAGCCGGTACGCCGACAAAAACACTATCGCCAATCTGAATGGCCTGGAGCTCCATCGGAAGCACACCATCTTTGTACTTGGTGGCCTGCCGCGCGTAAAAGTGCGTGATGGAACTATAAAGCAGCTCCGATTTTGCCTGCCTGTACTCCGGCAACTCGCCGTTTACTGGAAGCTTATTGACATGTGCCTCGGCTTCGCGAAGCGCCATACCGGTCTGCTCCGGCGGCGGGTACGGTTTCAGTGGGAAGCGAGCCACGAGCGTGTCGAATTGCAGACGAGCTCTATCGTGGGTCGGGATCGCAGACAGACCACTCAGAACCGAGTCGCCTAGTTGATGGCCCAATTCGGTCGCACGCTCGAAGGTTCGTCCAGGGGTAACCACACCGATAGCGCTCAGTTCCGACGAATGACCGACGCTGATATCTCCCTGTGCCCCATTCACATACATGGCGAAGCTCCCGTCCCCGAGCCGGCTTTCCACGCGCTCGATGGCCATCGCCGGAAAATCGCCGGAGGCGAGCAAATTATCCGGCCCAAGCACTGTCGGATGACATCCGTAATTGATCAGTACCGCTCGCGTGCGGCCCTTGTCGTCATCTACTTTCAGGATTCCGATCTCGCGGTCGACCGGCTGGCCGTCTGGTGACCGCCGGTTCACCCCCAATCCATCGATCGTTCCCGTCCCAATCCCGACTCGCGCCGGGAACCGCGATTGCCAAGCCGTCTCCACCGCCTCGACAATCGCATTGCCCAACAGAGCCATGTAACCGGCGTCGAGCGATTCGTCAGGGTTAAAAAATGCGTTGACGGTAACCGGTCCCGCGTGCGTGTGCGTCGAAGCGATCAGAATGGCGGCCGGTTCAATTGGGACCTGTGCCGCAATGACTCGCCTGGTTTCATCGACAAAATCGCTCGCGACTGCCAATAGATCCAGACTTACCAGCGCCACTACCGTCCCGGAGTCTTCAATCACCACAGCACGGGCAAACAACTCATCGTGTATACCTTCGCAAACTCCCTGGCGTGCGGCGAAGCCCGCCAGCGGCGCTCCGATTGGCGGCGAAATCGACCGCTTTCCAAATCCAACCTTCAAAATCCTTCCTCCTTCTGGAAAGGGAGCCGTGTGGTTCTCAATACCGCTTGCGCTTCACCGCTTCGGACGACTTACGGATAAATTCCAGGCAGCCGTCACCCAGAGCCACCGCTACGGCCACCGACAAGACGTCGATAACGCACAACTGTGCAATGCGCGATGTCAGCACCTCTCCTCCCAACGGCGTATCTGGCGACGCTGTCAACAGGATCACATCGGCGATCTTCGTCAAAGGCGACGGGCTGAAATTTGTAATGGCGATCGTGACCGCTCCGGAACGGCGGGCCAGCTCCAGCGTGTCGACTACGTCCTTCGTGCTTCCTGAATGAGAAATTCCGATCGCCACGTCCCCCGCGCGCAACGATGCCGCGGCCATCGACTGCAAATGACCGTCTCCATAGCAATCCGCGGTCAATCCGAGACGAGTTAACTTGAGCTTTCCATCCAGCGCGGTGAACGAGGAGTAGCCAACTCCGTATAGATCGATCCTCCGCGCATCAGCTAATGCCTTTGCGGCGACTTCCACCATGCCGCGATCGAGCGACTTCATGGTGTCCTCGACCGCCTTTATGTTTGTCTGAAAGATTTTCTTGGTCAGATCTTCGATCGAATCGTCGAAGCTGATGTTCTCGTGGATATATTCGACCGGCTCCACAAGGTCCTGCGCCAGACGCAGTTTGAATTCCTGATACCCCTGGTACCCGAGAGCACGGCAGAACCGGATCACCGTAGATTCTCCGACCGAAGCTCGCAGCGCCAACTCCGAGATAGACAGGTGAATGATCGTCTCCGGATCGCCGAGAACATAGTCGCCAATATTTCTCTCGGCGGGATTTAGGGTGTGAATCATGCTGCGCAAGCGGATGAGGCAGCCGGCGGTCGGGCGCGGTAAATGACGGTCCCGAGATCTGGTAGAGGTGTTCACGGAATAGATGGTGGAAAATTACTCCATTTTCATTGCTCTGTCAAGGCCACCCTTCCCGTGACCTCCCATGCACTTCAAACTAAACATCCCGCTCTCACAGAGTAATCCTCCACGAGCTATTGACGGCTAGGTCATAAAGAAGTAATCTACCACCATACATTGGCAACACGGAGTTTTTTGCCAACCACTCGCCTCGAGAAAAGGTGATTCTATGAGAGCTCGTATATCGATCTGCCTGAGGGTAGGGATCGGTCTCCTTGCCGCTCTGCCTGGCTACTGCCAAACCTCAGCCGGCGCCATTGTGGGCGTTATTCGCGACTCATCGGGAGCAGCCGTCCCCGGCGCCCAAATCACAACAACCAACCAAGCGACCAATATCTCATCCCCGTTTGTTACAGATGAGACCGGAAACTACTACATTCCCTCTCTGCTTCCCGGCCACTACCGCGTCGAAGCCGAGAAGAAGGGCTTCAAGAAAGTCGCCGCTCGCGATGTCGAGGTGACTGTAAACCAAACCGTCCGTGTCGATCTCGATTTACCCGTAGGAGATACAAGCGACACCGTAAGCGTCGTGGCCGAAACTCCACTCGTCCAGGCAGACCAGGCAACCATCGGCCAAGTCGTCAACAATCGGTCCGTCTCAGAGTTGCCGCTCAACGGCCGCGACTATACTACGTTGCTGCGTTTGAACACCGGTGTGACGGAAGTACAGGGAGGCATTACAACCGCCCCCACAATTCGGCGGCATGGATTGAACGATGCTTTTCGAAATGTCAGCGTCAATGGGGCGAGGCCTGCATCGATCAGCTACATGGTAGATGGCATCAGTGTGAATGAACCGTTGTTTCAGACTCCGTCGATCATTCCACCCATCGATCTTATCCAGGAATTTAAGCTGCAAAATAGCTTGTATTCCGCCGAATTTGGAATGGGAGCTGCGCAAGTGAGCGTCGCATTGAAGTCTGGGACCAACGGACTCCACGGCTCGCTGTGGGAATTTCTCCGCAATGATGCACTGCAACCTGCGAATCCCCGGTTCCATACCAATCCCCCGCTCAAACAGAATCAATTCGGCGTCGCGGTGGGCGGTCCCATTCTGATTCCGAAGGTTTATAACGGCAAGGACCGCACTTTCTTCTTCTTCAGCTATCAGGGCGGACGGCGACGCACGGGTTCGTTCGGACAGGGGCAAGTGCCCACAACCCAAGAGCGCGGCGGCGACTTTTCCGACTGGCCGACACAACTCTACAATCCGCTAACGACAGTAGCGACCCCAGGACTTTCGGTTCCCGTCTCCCGCGCTCCGTTTCCGAATAACCGAATCCCCACGGCAATGATCGCGACCCAGAGCAACAATCTACTCAAGTACTTTCCCGCACCCACGTCCACTTGCACGCTTCCGTGCAACAATTTCACGCGCGGCATCACCACGCCCACAGACACGGATGGCTTCAGCGGCCGCATCGACGAAAACATTAGTACGTCCGATCGCCTCTATGGGCAAATTCTTCAATACGACGAACATGCGCCACTGCCGGCATTGATTCCTCTTTCCGGCAATGACGTCCGGCAGCACGCCTGGTTTGCCGAAATCAATTGGGCACACGTCTTCAACCCCAGGACCATCAACGAAGCCCGTGTTGGATTCACACGCTTCTATTTCTTGCAGGGCTACGAAACCGCGTTCGGGCCTACTAATTATTGGAAAGAAGCTGGGCTGAAAAATCTCCGGGATGATCCCGCCTATTATGCGCTCCCTCTCATCTCTCTCGGCACGCAATACAATGGAATCGGCTTCGGCGGGACTGCGCCTTTTTTCAACATTTCCAATGTGTTCAGCTTTGTGGACTCTGTATCGCTGACTCGCGGCCGGCACAGCATCAAAGTCGGTTTCGACATCCGTCGTAACCAGAACTTCAATCAAAGCGGCGGCCAAGGGAATGGACAGTTGACATTTGCCGGCTCATACACGGCCGCAAATCCCATAGTTGCCCAAGCAGCCGGTAGGCCCGGAACCGGGAACGGATTCGCCGATTATCTCCTTGGATACCTGAACAACGCAGGAGCCACAGCGGCACAGTTCCGAGCCTTCGATGCGAACGCCGCCCGACTGCGCAATACCGACTACATGCTGTACTACCAGCACGATATTCGCGCCACATCCAAACTCACTCTCAACTTCGGTCTCCGCTGGGAACTGCACACTCCGTTCCAGGACACGACAAACGGCGGATCCGTCTTCGACTTCAACACACCAGGCGGACGCGTCCTGTACCGCGACAAAGCGTATACCGACTTAGTGAATAACCCGATTATTGCGTCCTGCTGTGCCAGCAATACCTTAATCAACGCCGACTACAAGGATTTCGCTCCGCGCGTCGGTTTCGCGTGGCGTCCTCTCAATACCAACCGCTTGGTTGTCCGGGCAGGCTACGGAATTTTCTACGATGTCTACCAAAATTACTACCTGGCAGGGTCCCTTTCTCAGAACATTCCATACCTGTCCCCAACTCTTCCTGCTCCCAATGGCGCGGAGGTAACGCCGCCGCTAGATATCCGAAACTTGTTCCCAGCGCCCTATTCAATCGCGCAACGGCAATTTCCGCCGCCATTCTGCCAGGCGCCTTCCTCGAACGTGGTTGATCCCGTTACGGGAGTGACAACCAAGGTCCTCAACTACTGCCCAAGCGGGTTCACACAACTCCCCGGCAATCGCACACCTTATATTCAGCAATGGGCACTGAACTTTCAGTTCTCGCCGAGGCAGAACCTGTTGTTAGAAGCGGGCTATCAAGGATCGCACGCGCTTCGCGAGCCAATTCAGTGGATCTTTAATCAAGGATTTCTGCCGTCCTCCCCAGGCAATTCGAACAATAGCGCCACCTTCCGCAGCAACTGCCCAGCTGGCACTTATCCATCAACCTGCTCTCCGATCCAGGATCGCGTTCCGTACGGCAACTTCACCAGCAACACGTTTGCCCTGGCGAACATACTACAGGCTCACTACAACGCGATGACGCTCAAGGCGGAACAACGCTTCAAAGGAGGCGTACAGGTACTGGCCTCCTTCACCTGGAGCCGTTCTATCGACCAGTTTTCAGAAATTCAAAACGTGGCCGGCGCCGTATCGTCTATCGCGCAATACTCACACAACTTGAATTTGGAGCGTGGTGTCTCGAACTTCGACCAGACCCGTCGGACGGTGTTGAGCTGGCTCTGGGATCTACCTTTTGGCAAGGGGCGGCCTATGCTGAATCGAGGTGGCGTCGTCAACGCGATTCTCGGCGGATGGCAAGTCAACGGCATTGCCATGCTCGCCGACGGAACGCCTTTTACCGTCGGCTGCTTCTGCGGAGACCGGAGCCAAACCGGAAATATTTTCAACACGGAGCGTATGAACGTTACCGGCAACCCCCTCCCGTCTGGCTTCAATCGTACCTATGAGCACGAATTCGATACTTCCGTCTTCGCAACACCTGCCCTCGGAACCCTGGGTAACGGCGGACGGAATATCCTTCGGTCTACGGGCCAGCGAGCCCTGGACATGTCATTCTTCAAAAACTTCTCGCTTTGGGAGAAAGCGAGTCTACAGTTCCGGGGCGAGATTTTCAATTTGCCCTCGAACCATTTCTACTCACCGCTGTTTCCAGTAGCGACGCCAACTGCGACCAACTTCGGATCGCTGATTCCCGTCGGTGGAGACCACGGGAACCTGTTCAACCCGCGCATCATCCAGCTCGGCCTGAAACTCTTATTCTGAGGTGAGGATGCGCACAATTTAATCAATGTCTACACTTGCACTTTTCGGGGGAGTTCCTATACGCCAAAAGCCATTTGCCCAGTGGCCGGTCTTCGATGATACCGAGCGCCAAGCGGTTCTGGATGTTCTCGAAAGCGGGGCTTGGGGCGGATACAGTCCCACAGTTTCCAGTTTTGAGCAAACATTCGCGAACCACCACGGCTCGCGTTTCGGCATCTCTGCGAGCAACGGTACCGTAACGCTCGAGATGGCTCTGCTGGCCGCGGGCATACACCCGGGTGATGAAGTAATTGTTCCGCCCATAACTTTCATCGCCACTGCTACCGCCGTGCTCCGCGTAGGCGCCGTACCGGTTTTCGTCGACATCGAACCGGCAACCTGCAACATAGATCCGCGGCGGCTTTCTGACGCGATCACGCCGGCGACACGCGCGATTATTCCCGTTCACTTCGGTGGGCACCCCGCCGACATGGACGCAATCCTCGAAATCGCCCGCAAACGCGGCCTGATTGTCATTGAGGACGCGGCACACGCTCACGGCGCGCACTGGAAAGATCGGCCCGTAGGCTCGTTCGGCCAGTTCGGTTCTTTCAGTTTCCAACAGTCGAAGAACATGACCGCCGGGGAAGGCGGCATCCTGCTTACCAATGACGAAGGTCTTGCCGCAAAAGCGCGGGCGGTCTCGAATCAGGGCCGGCGGCAGGGGGGCGCCTGGTACGAACACGTCACGCTGGGCACCAACTATCGCCTCACTGGATGGCAGGCTGCTATTTTGCTGGCACAGCTTGCGCGCCTTCCGGAACAGATGAAGAAGCGGGCGCGTAATGCCGCCATCCTCTCCGAAGCCCTTACACGCGGCGGTGTGCTCGTGCCGCCCGTAACCGATAGTCGGGTCACTGCCCACGGGCTCTATCTATACGTGTTGCGGCTGAACACTTCCGAGCTCGCCGATGTTTCGGTGGAACATTTCACCAAAGCTCTCTCCGCGGAAGGAATTCCGGGCGCCGCCACCTATCCATACCCCATCTATACGAACAAGGTGTTCGAAAGTTTTGCCCACAGACGAATGGAGTGTCCGGAGGCCGAACGGTTCTGTCGTGAGTGCTTCTGGATTTCGCACGAAATCCTGTTGGCCGAAGAAGAGGATCTCGTCGACTTCGTACGGGCTGTGGAGAAGATCCGCGACTCGGTGTCCACCTTACCCTCACTTCGATTAAAAATATGAACCGGCGCATTTTCGTAGGGCAAACATTAGCTGGAGCGATGCTCCAGCCCGGGGCCGCCGCACCTCAAACCACCGACTTTTTCCCCGCGCAGGAACTCGTCATTGAAAGGCCCGCCGAGGGAAAGCCTCATGCCGGCAAGGTCCTGGTTGCCATTCAGCCGCACTCCGACGACATCCCGATATTCGCTGCCGGGACCGTCGCCAAACTTCTCAACGAAGGCTACGCCGGTTATCTCGTGCGCGTGACCAACGACGATATGGCTGGACCGGGAACCATTGGTGACACGGTAATGGCCAACGAGCTCGATACAACAGCGGTCGCTCGTGCCCTTGGTCTTCAGAAGACCTATCATTTGAACTACAACAACCACCGCATGAACGGGATCTCGCATGCCGAGCTATGCGGGCGCTTCATTTTTCTTTTCCGCCTACTCAAGGCGGATGCGGTCGTTTGTTATGATCCATGGGCTCACTACGAAGAGAATCCAGATCACTACATCACCGCGCAGTGCGTCGAGGCGGCTTGTTGGATGGCAAACGGCAGCAAGGACTATCCGGAGCACTTCGATGCCGGCTTGAAACCGCACTGGGTCAGCGAGAAGTATTACTTCGCTCGCTTTCAGCAGCAGGTCAATCGCATTGTCGATGTCGGGCCCACCATCGAAAAGAAAATCGACGCTCTCTTGATGAATCGCGCGCAGGGGCCCGCCGGCGAAGCCGGTGCCAGATTACGCAAAAGTCTCGCATCGCGAGGTCTCCGGCTACCGGTCCTCGGCAATGACGACACAACCGCCAATCGCGAATACATCAGAACCTTTCTGCTAAAAGAGAATGCGGATCTCGGCGCCAAACACGGGTTGCAGTACGCGGAGCAGTTCCGTTACATTCAGCCGCCGCAAGACCCGGTGGGCGAATACGTCAAGCAGCATGCTGTGTCGCTCTGAAGACTAGCCGACCGGGTCGGCGAGTAGGCTGTTCGATACTCAAGATAAGGAGTATCGACATGACCGAACGCGCGATTCTTGCCGGCGGATGCTTTTGGGGCATGCAGGATTTATTGCGCCGCTACCCGGGCGTCCTCACCACACGGGTAGGCTATACGGGCGGCAACGCACCCAATGCGACCTATCGTAATCACGGATCTCACGCCGAAGCGATAGAGATTGCCTTCGATCCGCAAAAGATCAGCTACCGGAAGCTTTTGGAATTTTTCTTCCAGATTCACGACCCGACAACCCTTAACCGTCAGGGTAATGATCGAGGCGCCAGCTATCGTTCGGCCATCTTCTACACAAACGAAGAGCAGAAGCGAATCGCGGACGACACCATCGCGGATGTCGAGGCCTCAGGGCTCTGGCCGGGTAAAGTAGTTACGGAAGTGGCTCCCGCTGGTCCCTTCTGGGAAGCGGAACCCGAGCATCAGGACTACCTGGAACGGTATCCCAATGGCTACACCTGTCATTTCATTCGTCCGGATTGGAAGCTTCCCGTTCGGGCGGAAGCGCGTCGCGCGGGTTGAACAATCCTGAAAAGAAATGACGACTTCGAGGCTTTGAGCCCCATATTGTCAAAAGGATCGCTCAACCCGCGCTCGTAGTGAACGACTGCAAATGCCGCAGGACGTCCTGCGGCCGCTTGGGGAATCCGGTAATTCCACGCGACCTGTCGAATTGATAGATGCGCTCGAGGGGGCGCGCTTCAAACGACAAGCCGCGCAGTCCCTTTTCATCAACCACTGCACGCAATTCGGGCCGGTCGCAAGCTGTTCTTGCCGCGCTTCGCAATTTGCCGGCTACATCGCGTTGGGATTCGATCAGATTGGTATGTTCAAGTGGATCCTTCGCCAGATCGAACAGCTGCTCGCGATCGCCATTCGCCAACCAAATGTATTTCCAATGATCGTGCCGGGCCATTATCTTGAACCGACGAGTGCCCGGCTCTCCGTAATAACCGAATAATGTCTCCCTAGGCCGAGCGCTGCCATCCAACATTCCCAGAACGTCAATTCCCTGGCGGCACTCCACCTTTCCCGCGGCTTTGGTAGCGATACCGAAAAGATCGGTCAGACAAACCAGCTCGTTCGAAACTTTACCCGACGCCAGCTTATCCGGCCAACTGACCAGAAAAGGCACATGGCAGGATACATCAAAGAAACTTTCCTTCTGCCAGGCATGGTGGTCTCCCAGGTGATCGCCATGATCGCTATAGAAGCAAATCAATGTGTTAGCCGCATCACCGCGCTTCTCCACGGCATCCAAAATCTGCCCGATGCAATGGTCGATGTAAGTGATCTCGCCGTAATACCGCGCTTTGAGAACGCGGGCGTGTGAATCGTTGATGTCCTCCGCCCAGATTGCATAATTCATGAACGGCAATTGCTCATCCATGTGGTCGATCGCAAGTTCCCCTTGCACCGGATTCGGCATGCGGTCCGGATCATAGATACGGTTAAAAGGGATCGGTGGAGCGAATGGAGGGTGCGGCCCAATGAAAGAAACAAAACCGAAATAGGGCCGATCGTCCTGAGTTGCAATCTGCTCCACCGCGCGTTGTGCCGCCCAGCCCTCCACATCCGCGTAGGCCGGAGTGGGACTCATCTGCGGCATGTAATACATTTCCGTACGTTCACCCATCAGCCCTTCGATAAAATCGTAGGCCGGTTGTTGCTTGGCAATCCAGGACGCATAGGCATCTCCTCGGCGCTGCTGCGGCGTAGCGTAGAGTTCCTCGCTGTGAAGATGTACGTCGTAACCTAGCTGCTCGTCCCAAGGTTGCGTGTGAAATTTTCCAATGCCAAATGTGCGATAGTCAAGCGATCGCATCGTCTCTGCAAGATAGGGGCCGCAGCGTCCATTCATGGTTGATGGCTGCCCTTCCATAAGGGCGGGCTTGCCGTTTGAAAAAATGCGCGTCGTGTGCGGTTCGCAGCCTGTCCGAATGATGTATCGGGCCGGCACACAGACGGGGCAGGTAGAGTAACCATTTCTGAAGGTTACGCCGCGCGCTACTAGCCGGTCAATGTTCGGCGTGTAAATCTCCCGATTCCCCAGCGCGGCGATGGTGTCGAATCGCTGCTGATCGGTCATTATGAACAGCACGTTAGACTTTCGCGGTCCGTTATGCACGGCCGGTGTTTTGGAGGCGTGCCCCACGGGAAGCGCCGCCGCCGGCAACATATTTACCGCCGCCGGCAGCATATTCAAAAGTGTTCGTCGATCGATTTTTGTCATGAGAGTTACCAGACGAGCCGGCCGGCGACCTGCACAAGCCGCGGAGGATTCGCCGACGAGATCACTCCAAAGTTTACGTCAGCCGCATTAGCGTCCGGATTGCTGAATTGTGCATGATTGAATGCGTTAAAGAACTCACCCCGCAATTCAAAGTGCGCCGACTCGCTCAGGCGAAAGTTTTTCTGCACGCCGATATCGAAGTTGTTTGTTCCCGGACCGAATAAAATGCCCCGCCCCGAGTTTCCGAAATAGCCCGCCGGGGGCGCGGCGAAGCAGGAAGTGTCAAACCACCGGAAGCCGTTCGATCGTACGTTATCGCTGAGCCTCGAGTCCGCGCCATTGCAAAATCGATTCGCCCGCACTGCCGTAAAATTGCTGCCCGTTCGATTTGGCGCTGCAATGGAAAAGGCACTCCCTGTCGCCAGCGTCATAATGGCATTCACCTGCCACCCGCCAACCAGCGCATCTGCCGCACGGTTCCAGTTTGAGGCAAACGTCCGGCCATGGCCAAAAGGCAACTGATACACAGTGGAGAGCACGAAGTGGTGCGGAATATCGTAAGACGTCAATCCGCGGTCGCAGGCTCGGCAGGTTGCGATTTGGCTTTGTGTGCTGCCGCCGCCTTCCCAACCATCGGTGATCGTCTTGGAGAACGTATAGTTCGCCATAATCGTTAGACCACGCGAGAATTGGTGCTGGTAACGGGCAATTAGTGCTTCATAGCTGATGTTGCCGTTGGTATTCGAATACAGGATGTAGTTGTAGCGCAGATATGGCCGCGTATTTGGATCGCAGAATCCGGCCGTTGAGACGCGGCACTGGTCTACGTCGTATCTGTTTTGCTGCCGATGACCGCTTGTCCCCGTATAATCCAGCTCGATCAAATCGCTGGAGCGCAGCGTGTGCTGTAAAGAAAAATTCCACTGCGTGATGTAAGGGATCTTAGAGTCCTCCGCCACCGCAAACGGCGTGAAGCCCTGGGGCAGCGAGGCTGCAAAGCTACTCGTCAGTGGAGGTAGCGGAATTACAGGGAACACATTCTGCCCTAGCGTATAGGTTGGCAGTGGCTGAAATTGGTTGTTCGTTATCGAAAGCGACGGTTGAAACGGTGGCGCAACCATATCGAATTGCGCTTCTATGAGAGCACCGGTCTCATAATATGTGCCTATTCCTGCACGAAGGACAGTGTTCTTGAAAAAAGACGGCTGCCAGGCGATTCCGAAACGTGGTGTCCAATCCTTATAATCCGGCTGAATGACCTGCGGACTTACTTCGCCCAAAGCGGCGTATTCCAGCAGACCGGTCGAAAAATTGAATGCGTGTGGAACCATGGCATCGGCACCCTGCGGATTGGGAACCGTGGAATGATACCAGGACAAGCCCCAATTGATAGTCAGGTTATGTGTGATTTTCCAGGTATCCTGCACATACGGGAAGAACTCCGTATAACGATAGTGGAATGGCTGCAAACCGGCCACTTGGCCGCTAGTCGGCATGCCCAGAAGGAAATCGGCAAACGAATTTCCTGAATTGGCCGCCGGGGCAAGTTGACCGGAGGAGGCGCGGGCAAGTTGCGCTGTGAATACGGTTTGAAAGCTGAGGCTCCCCAGGGCATTCGCATTTGCATTTTGCTGTAGCGTTCGGTGATAGCGAAGCCCCGCGCCAAATTGAAAGGAGTGGTTGCCGTGAGTCCAATTAACGCTGTCGTCAATTTGGTAATTGTTGTCAACGTCGCCCAAAGGCCCAGACGATCGTCCGAATCCCGCATAGCCCTGGATGCCAATTCCAGGTATTCCATGGGTGTCCAGAGTGCCCGGAATGCCGATTCCTGTCAGCAGGTCTCCGCCGCTCTCTCCCTCGCCGCTACTGAATTCCGTGGACCGGCTGAAACCGATCCGAGCGATATTAACCAGACTCGGAGAGATACTGAGCGTATCCTGAATGGTTCCGAGCCAAGCCGCCAGCGGGTAGAAAGCACCGGCCAACGGGAACAAGCTTCCTTGGACGACCGGGCTATTCTCATGCAGCACATTTGTGGTGATAGTCTGCTTACCGGAAACCGCATAATCCCCGCGAACACCAAACTGATCGTCATTGGAAGTATTTCGCGGCTGACCAAAATAGTTAGAGGGTTTTTGATTTATGTTCGATCCGGGAATGTAGTAGGGCAGCAGGGCCTTTGAAACTGGATTGATCAGTGCAGAGGGTATCTGATTCCCCGCAAATGGCGCGCGCGTACCGGTAGCCGGATTGTAGCTATAGGGATTGTAAATTTGCTGCGAAACGGCACTGAAGTCGCCATTGAACATTGCCGCCGTGGGCGTATAAGCGTTACTTGTAAATTTCTGAATCTGACGCGTACCTTCGTAGTGCGCATGGAACCAAAGCCGGTTACGGCCATCTACTATTTTGGGAATCACTATGGGACCGCCTACCGCGAATCCAAATTGATTGCGTTGCAACTGCTCAGGCTTTGGTGAAAAGAAATTTCGGGCATCCATCGCGCCATTACGGACAAACTCAAACGCCTCTCCGTGAAGCTGGTTGGTGCCGGACTTGGTGACAATGTTGACAATGCCTGGATTCGGTCCCTGATCCGGCATAAAGAAATTCATCTGCAGCTTGAACTGGTCGATGTCAGCGACGGAAACGTTCAGAGAGGATTCACCAAGCCGCGAACCTCGAGTGGCGATCCCATCTACCAGGTAGGTTGTGACACTTTCGAGATTTCCGCCGATGTTGATGGTGCGCCCCGATCGGCCGATTTGCGAAGACGCGCGGTCAGCCGGCGCACCGGAAGGCGGTGTCTCCACTCCGCCCGAAAGAATCGCTAGCTGCAGGTAATTGCGCCCGTTTAATGGCAGTTGCTCGACTCTTCGGTTGTCGATGACAGCACCTAACGCGGCCGAATCAGTCTCGAGGAGCGGGGTCTCGCCCTTTACGTCCACGCTTACCGTTTGCTTCAGGTCGCCAACCTTCAGCTTCACATCGACGGTCGCCCGCTGGTTCACGGCAATTGCGAAATCGTTGTAACTGAATGTGTCGAAACCGGGCTTTGTTACTTCAAGTCGATACTGACCCGCTGGCAAACCATTAATGACATAATTCCCCGAATCGTTTGAATCGGCGTTTCGTTTGACGCCGTGCTGCACATCGGTTAGCACGATTTGAGCCCCAGGCACGAATGCACCCGAATCATCGACGATTGTTCCGCCTAGGGACGACGTCCCCAACGATGTTTGACCAATTAGCGGCAACGCAGCGAGCAAAGCGATAAGAAGAAATTTCACGAAGCTAATTATGTCAAGCTCTATAGAGAAATCGGGATGAATAAGGGCCGCCGCCAAGTTCTTGCATCGATCGCCGCCGCTCCTCTGCTGCGAGCCGCGCAAAGACCTCCTAACGTGCTCTTCTTTATGACCGACCAGGAGTCGGCGCTCCTGCCGGGTCCCGTAGCACGCCCGGCATATGATTCCTTGCGAAATCGTGGCGTCGAGTTTCGCAACGCATTTTGCAACACTCCGCAATGTTCTCCGGCGCGTTCCTCACTGCTGACCGGCCTTGCGCCGCATCGATCGGGTGTACTCACGAACGTAGACGGATCTTCGCTCGGAAAGCCGCTCGCAACCAACGTTACAACGTTAGGAAACGTTTTTCGAGATGCCGGCTATGGCACCGCATATTTCGGCAAGTGGCACCTGGGAGATGAACAGACCGGTCCTAAATCATTCGGTTTTGCCGATCGGCAAAGTGGAAGCGATACTGTTTCAGCCCAGGCTGCTGCGGATTGGATCCAGCAGCAATCCGGCCCTTGGCTCGCTTGGGTGTCCATTTTGAATCCTCACCATATTTATGAAATCGTCGATAAAATTCGTTCGGTTGCTCGCAGAACGGATGTGCGGCCACCCGCGACGACCAGAACCGATTTGTCAACCAAGCCATCGGCTCAATCCAGGTATTTGAGGGAAGATCAAGGCCGTCCGACGCTGAAGTATACGCCAGAGGATTGGGTCCGGTATCGCAGTTTCTACTGCGAGCTGGTAGAGAAAGCGGATAGGTGCTTTGCGACCACGCTCGCAGCAATCCGTGATTTCAGCAACACGATCGTCATTTACACCAGCGATCACGGCGATGCGCTGGGCGAGCATGGGCTGCCGTTCAAAGGTCCTTTCCTATATGACCCTCTGATCCGAGTACCACTTGTAATGGCAGCGCCGGGTTTCAGCAAAGGATCGGTACGGAATGACTTCGTGGTTTCGGCCGATCTCGCGCCAACCCTAACCAGCTTGGCTGGGCTGACCTGGCCTTCTTCGGTGGACGGTAAAGATTTGTCCAAAGGCGACAGCAAGCGCGACGCGGTCTTTCTCGAATATTACGGCAAGCAGCACTGGGTCGAGCCGATACGAACCATTCGAACGCGAGAGTGGAAGTTGAGTCGCTATAGCAGCGGAGAAACCGAGCTCTACGATCTCAAGATCGATCCCACGGAATCAAAAAACTTATCTATGGCGCCAAAGATGGCTGGCATCAAAAACAATCTGGACAAACGGCTTTCGGATTGGTGGACAGGGATGCCGCGGCCCACCGAGTCAGACAGGAGAAGATAAATGTCGCCCTGGCCGCGCTATCCCACTATCTTCGAAATCAATACGTGGGTCTGGCTGTCAAGTCTCAGCAAGAAATACGGAATTCATCTTGATCTGGGTTCCGTGCCCGCGATGGAATGGAATACCCTCGCCGAATTTGGTTTCGATGCGGTGTGGCTGATGGGCGTTTGGGAACGAAGCCCGGCCGGGATTGAAATTGCCAATCGGAACCAAGGTCTGATCGATGATTTTCGGCGCGCCCTTCCTGATTTCCGCCTTGAGGATAATGTGGGCTCTCCCTACTGCGTCCGTCGCTACGTCGTGGACGAACATCTCGGTGGCCCTGCCGGTCTGGCCATCGCTCGTAGCGAACTCGCAAAACGCGGCTTACCTCTGGTCCTGGATTTCGTCCCCAACCACGTCGCACCGGATCACCCATGGGTGACAGAACATCCCGAGTACTTTGTTCTGGGCAATGCGGACGACCTCCGAAGCGACCCGGCTTCCTATCTCAAAGTCGGGGACAACGTTTTCGCTTGCGGACGCGACCCGTACTTCCCTGCCTGGCCCGACGTGTTACAACTGAATGCTTTTCAGGCTCGTCTTCGACAGGCCGTAATTGAAACAGTTTCTGATATCGCTGGCCAGTGCGATGGCATTCGCTGCGACATGGCGATGCTCTTGATGAACTCCATTGTCGAGCGCACCTGGGGTACTCGTGCAGGCCAAGCACCCGCGACCGAATATTGGGTCGATGTAATCCCCGCCGTCAAGAAGGGTTACCCAGGTTTTCTATTTATTGCAGAGGCGTATTGGGACCTGGAGTGGGATCTTCAACGGCAGGGGTTCGATTTTTGTTATGACAAGCGTCTTTACGACCGTCTGGAGCATGGCGGCGCGGAGAGCGTCCGGCTGCACCTCTCTGGCGATCTGAGTTACCAGGAGAAACTGCTGCGATTCATCGAAAACCACGACGAACCTCGAGCGGCAGCCACATTTTCGCCCGCCAAGGTACGCGCAGCCGCGGTCACTGTAGCAACTCTGCCAGGAGCAAGGCTTTTCCATGAAGGACAGTTTGAAGGCCGGCGAATCAGACTACCCGTATTTCTAAGCCGTCGCCCCGAAGAACGGGCAGATCAGCAGCTAGCTGCCTTTTACAAGCTACTACTAAAAAGTACTGGTCGACCTCTATTGAGTGAGGGGCACTGGGGCCTTTGTACCTGTTCAGGTTGGCCCGATAACCGGAGCTTTGAAAATCTTGTGGCCTGGAGTTGGACCACAAGCGAGATGCGTTGGCTGATTGTGGTCAACCTCAGCGACAATCCAACCCAAGCTCGGGTGCACGTGCCTTGGGACGATATCGCAGGCAAAACCTTGCGTCTGGTGGATGCTCTTTCGGACACCGTCTACGAGCGAAATGGGGACGAAATTCGGAACACGGGCCTGTACGTTGACTTGGGTCCGTGGATGTTCCACCTATTTAAATCCCCCCGCCCTTAGCTCGTAAACCGCTGTCGTTGGGCGCGTGTCACGGCAATCAGCATATAATCGCGTCGATGAATCTTCTCTCCTCCTCGCAAAAGAGATCCAGCCGGCGGGAGCTGATGAAAGGGCTGGCGGCAGGTCTGGCCGGCCTTCGCGCTCTCCCCGCCCAGGGGCAATCCGCCACAACCCGCGATTGGTCGGGCCGTGAGCCCGTACGATACCCCGATCCCGATGTCATTTCTTTGGAAAAGGAATTCAATAAATATCGGATCGGCACTGCAACCATCGAACGCGTCTCGACAGGATATCGCTGGGCCGAAGGGCCGGCCTGGAACGGAGCCGGCAACTACCTTGTATGGAGCGACATTCCGAACAACCGCCAAATGCGATGGATCGAAGAAGATGGCCATGTCGACGTCTTTCGCAAACCATCCAACTTCAGCAACGGCAATACGTTCGATTGGCAAGGACGCCAACTGAGCTGTGAACATCAGACCCGCCGTCTGGTTCGATATGAACAGACCGGCGAAGTCACTGTTCTTGCCGAAAAATTCAACGGCAAACCGCTCAATGGGCCGAATGACGTCATCGTCCATCCGAACGGCGATATCTGGTTCACCGATCCCGGTTATGGAGGACTGAGCATCTACGAAGGAGGCAAGTTCCCTCTCGACTTGAAGGAGGCGGTTTACCGGCTAGACGGGAAAACAGGCCAGTTAGAGATGGTCACGGACGAATTATTCAAGCCCAACGGACTTTGCTTCTCGCCCGACTTGAAGAAGCTCTACGTTTGCGATACCGGCGCTACACACTATCCGAAGTCTCCCCGGGAAATTCGCGTTTATGATATCGACGGGACCAAGCTGCGGAATTCCAAGCAGTTCCTGTCCACCGCATGGGATAACTATACCGGTTTTGCCGACGGAGTTCGCGCCGATACCGATGGAAACATCTGGGCTGCAATCGGTCAAGGGGCGAACGGAACGGGTTCGGCCAAAGCCGATGGCGATGGTGTCTACGCGATCTCGCCACAAGGCGTTAAGATCGGTAAAATCTCGCTACCGGAGATCTGTGCGAATGTCTGCTTCGGTAGTACTCGGCGGAACCGTCTCTTCATGGCGGCAAGTCAATCGATTTACTCGCTGTATATCGACGTCAAGGGAGCGAACATCGCGTAAAGAAATATGGAGGAGAATCTATGAGCAAGTTATGCTTTGCCCTATTAATCGCCTGCCAGCTGTTTGCTCGCGATCCTCTCGCCTCCCGTATTGTTCACACTGATCCATCTAAGTACCGTCAACTCACAGCGGTTCATGAAGGCGCTGGTCACATGGCCTTCACCGCTCTTTTTGATGAACATACACTCGAAACAAATTTACAATTCCTGCATCGGGGCGTGATCTACCCCAAGAGCGGCATCGGCCAGCATTTCCACAATCAATGCGAAGAGATGTTTATCATTTTTGATGGGGAAGCTCAGTTCACCATCGATGGGCGAACATCTGTGCTGAAAGGCCCCGCGGGAGCCATTTGCAAAATGGGTCATGCGCACGCAATTTACAACGCGACGGACAAACCACTCGAATGGATGAATATCAATGTGACTGCAATGAAAGGCACGTACGACGCCTTTGATCTGCAAGATCCCCGCGTAGACGTACCGCTAGACCCCATACCGGTGTTCATGACCATGCACCTGGATAAGGCTTTGCTCAAGCCGGTAAACGCAATGAATCACGGCCATGGGAGTGTTCAATACCGCCGGGTATTGGCTCCTTCCGTCTTCAATTCTCCGTGGGCGTATGTGGATCACCTTGTGCTGCCGCCGGGTGCCTCGCTTGGTCCTCACGTACACCATGAACTGGAAGAATTTTATTATGTGCTGCATGGTCAGGGGACTGTGACGGTGGCCGTTGGCAGGAGCGCGGGCGAAACGGCATCCATTAAGGATGGCGATGCCATTCCGCTTCGCCTGGGCGACATCAATTCATTCGCGAACAATGGCCAGGAGCCGCTCGAATTCATGATCGTTGGCATTTCCCGGGACAAAACCCACCGGTTGGATAATGTCGACGTCGAAATGCCCTAAGATGGTGCAGAAATGCAAATTTGGGGACGGTTCGCCAGGCTAGCCCGGCGGCCAGGCGTTGTCAGGCGCTTCTTGGGAGTCGGATCGTGGCTCGTGTTATCAGCCGCGGCTCTCGGCCAGGCTCAGAAACCGGCTCTTAATTACGACCGTGACGTACGCCCCATACTTTCCGAAAACTGTTTCCAGTGCCATGGCCAGGACCCCAAAAAGCGCATGGCTGGTCTGCGCCTCGATTCTTTTGAAACTGCTACCGCGAATCGCAACGGCCACATAGCGCTTGTTCCGGGCAAACCGGAGGCGAGCCTCATCTACCAGCGCATCACCGCCGAACCACGCTCGCGCCGCATGCCGCCGGTCTTTGCCAACAAGAACCTCACGCCGGAGCAGGTCGCTATTCTCAAACGCTGGATCGAAGAAGGCGGCCAATACACCAAGCACTGGGCATTCATACCGCCGGTCCGGCCTGCCGTTCCCGAGTCGCGAGACCCATGGGTCCACGAGCCCATCGATGGCTTCGTCCTGGCGCGCCTCCGCGCGGAGGGCCTGCAGCCGAGCCCGGAGGCCGCGCCCGCCATCTGGCTGCGCCGTGTCTCTCTAGATCTCATCGGTCTGCCCCCTTCGCCCGCTGAACTGGACGCCTTCGCCAAGCAAGTGAGAACCCGCGGCGAAGCCGCCTACGTGGCCGCGGTCGACCGCCTCCTCGCATCGCAACAGTACGGCGAGCGCATGGCAATGGATTGGCTCGATGTCGCCCGCTATGCCGATACTCACGGCTTCAACAATGACTCCGAGCGCTCCATGTGGCGCTGGCGCGATTGGGTCATCCAGAGTTTCAACGACAACATTCCGTACGATCGCTTCATCACGGAGCAATTAGCCGGTGATCTGCTTCCGCATCCAACGCTCGATCAACGCATCGCCACAGGTTTCGGGAGAAACCATGTTATCAACTCCGAGGGCGGCATCATCGAAGAAGAGTACCGCGTACAGTATGTGACCGACCGTGTGCGGACGCTCGGAATGGCTTGGCTCGGACTCACGCTCGAATGCGCCCACTGCCACGATCACAAATTCGATCCCATCACGCAGCGCGATCATTACAGATTCTTCGCCTTCTTCAATAACGTTCCGGAATTCGGGGAAGACGGCCGGGTTGCGAATGCCGTGCCCATGATCCCTGCGCCCACCGCCGGGCAGCAGGCAAAAATGCAAGCTTTGGAAAGCGCCATATCGGCCCTTTCGAGCCGGACGGAGAAACGCGAAAAATCATGGAAATCGCATGACGGCGCCCTCGCGCAAATTCCCCTCCCCCGGCCGCCGCAGGCCGATACGGCCCTTGCGGCTTCTTGCTCCCAAGGCGGCGAGGAGGATAAAGGTCCATCCGGTCACGTCTGCGCTCCTGCCGGCCTGGAGCCGAAACCCGAATCCGCCGAAAAGCTGCCAATATCAAAACGCGCTCCAATCACCTTTGGCCTGTGGGTCAAACCCGCGGCCTCCGACACGGATGTGGCTCTGCTTTCGGCCATCGACTACTCCATCAATCCGGCCGCCGTGAATTTTGGCAGCGGCATGGAACTGCGGCTCGTCGGGGGCGAACTCGAATTCCGTCTGAGCCTGCGTTTCCCTAACTATTCGCTCAGGGTGCGGTCGGAAGGAGCGAATCTCCGCCCCGGAGAGTGGCATCATTTGACGTTGGTCTATGCGGGTGCCGACAAGGACGCAATGCGCGTTGCCGCGTCCTGGGCACGCATCTTCACCGATGGTCGTGAAGTCGGCACGAAAGTATTGAACGACGGCGTGGCTTTGCCATCGGCTAAAGACGATAAACCTACACTGATACAATTCCGGATCGGCTGGGATAACGGCGCGCGTAGCGCAAGATATGCCGGCTTGATGGATGACGTCAAAGTATGGAATCGCGCCTTGAACAATACCGAAATCGGCAATCTCTTCGAGAGCCGCGCTCTGCCATATGCCCTCCGAGTAAGCCCGGAGAGCCGGACACCTCTCGAAACAACCTGGCTCAGAGAAGCGGCGATGCGAATGAAGGATGCCACCTTCGCCAGGGAGTCGGCGGAGTTGGAAAAGCTGCGCGGCGAGTTATTCGAGGTGCGCCGCCAGGCGCCCACCGTCATGGTCATGCAGGAAATGTCCGTGCCGCGCGAAACACACATCCTTGTGCGCGGCTCTTACGATGCGCCTGGCGAGAAAGTGGACGCCGGTGTTCCGGAAAATCTACTCGGCGCGTGGCCTGCGGGCGCACCCCACAATCGTCTTGGCCTGGCGCAATGGCTGACTAAACCCGATAATCCCCTCACGGCGCGAGTAGTCGTGAATCGCTTCTGGCAGCAGTTGTTTGGCGAGGGCCTCGTAAAGACCAGCGATAATTTCGGGCTGCAAGGCGAATGGCCCAGCCATCCCGAACTGCTCGATTGGATGGCACGCGACTTCATCGAATCCGGCTGGAACGTAAAAGCGCTGATGAAGACTATTGTGTTGAGTTCCACTTATCGCCAGTCTTCAGACGCGTCACCGCAGCTCGTGGCGCGCGATCCGGAAAACCGTTTGCTCGCGCGCGGGCCGCGTTTCCGCCTTCCCGCCGAAGTCATCCGAGACCAGGCGCTCGAAATCTCCGGACTGCTGAAAGAATCGGTGGGTGGACCGAGCGTCTACCCCTATCAACCCGCCGACCTCTATAAAGGAATCGTTGTGGCGGCCGACTACCCGGGAACCAGATACATCGAAAGCACCGGCGACAACCTCTATCGCCGCAGCATTTATACATTCTGGAAACGAACTGTACCGCATCCCACCTTGAACGTGTTGGATGCCCCCGACCGCGAAGTCTGCATCGTGCGGCGTTCCACCACCAACACCCCGCTCCAGGCTTTGACTCTACTCAACGATCCGATATTTGTGGAGGCCGCTCGCAAATTGGCCGAGCGCGTAGTAAAGGAAGGCGGGACGGCGCCCGAAACGCGCCTGGCTCTCGCATTCCGGCTCGCCACCGGACGCTCTCCCAACCAGCGCGAACTCCATATTCTGGAAAATTCGCTCGACAAAATGCTCGCTGCTTACCAAAGAGACCCGGCTGGCGCACGTAGCTTGATTGCGGTGGGCGCTTCGAAATCGGACGCCGCCATTCCACCCGCCGAGCTGGCTGCCTGGACCGCGGTGGCAAATATCATCCTGAATATGGATGAGGTGATTACGAAAGGTTGAGCACGATGGATTGCTGTAATAATTACGCCCGCATAACTACCCGGCGAGACCTGCTTGCCCGCACCGGCTACGGGCTCGGCGCCGCTGCCTTGCACGTTCTGCTGGGCGGTGCGAAGGCCCTTGCGGCCGAGCCATCGGACTCCGTTGGCGGTTTTCCCAACTTCGCGCCTCGTGCCAAACGGGTCATCTTCTTGTTCCAGGCGGGCGGCCCGAGTCATCTCGATCTGCTCGACTACAAGCCGCAGATGAAGGACCGTTTCAACCAGGACATTCCCGCGTCCGTCTTCGGCGGTCAGCGCGTCACCGGCATGGTCGCGCAGCAGGATCGCTTCCCCGTCGTCCCGACCATGTACGGTTTCCGCCAGTACGGCGAGAGCGGCCAATGGTTCAGCGAAGTGCTGCCCTACACCGGCAAGATTGCCGACGAAATCTGTGTGCTCCGCGGCATGTACACGGAGGCGATCAATCACGATCCGGCCATCACATTTTTCCAGACCGGCAGCCAGCTGCCAGGCCGCCCCAGCATGGGCTCATGGGTCCACTACGGCCTCGGCAGCGTGAACCAGAACTTGCCGGCCTTCGTTGTCCTGAATTCGCTGCCGAGCAACAACATGCCGGATCAAGGGCTGCTATCGCGCCTCTGGGCCGCCGGCTTTTTACCAAGCCGCTATCAAGGCGTTCAATTCCGCAGCGCCGGAGATCCCGTGCTCCACCTTTCCAACCCGCCCGGTATCTCCCGCGAATTGCGCCGCGATCAGCTCGACGCCCTTGCCGCGCTCAACAACGAGTTGCATACCCGCGCGGGCGATCCGGAAATCGAGACTCGCATCGCGCAATACGAGATGGCCTTCCGCATGCAATCGAGCGTGCCCGATCTCGCCGACGCTTCCAAGGAGCCTGAATCCGTATACAAGCTGTACGGCGAAGAAGCTCGCAAGCCCGGAACCTTCGCGGCGAATTGTTTAATGGCGCGCCGCCTCGCCGAGCGCGACGTGCGTTTCATCCAGCTCTACCATCGCGGCTGGGACCATCACGGCGGCCTCACCGAGAAGTTGCCGGTACTCGCCCGCGACACCGATCAGCCTTCAGCGGCGTTGGTCCTCGATTTGAAACAGCGTGGCCTGTTAGACGACACGCTCGTAATCTGGGGCGGCGAATTCGGCCGCACTCCCTACGCTCAAGGCGCGTCCAAACCCGATAGCTACGGCCGCGACCACCATGGCCGAGTCTTCTCGTTATGGATGGCTGGCGGCGGCGTCAAGCGCGGTTACTCGCACGGCAAATCCGATGACTACGGGTTTAACGTCGTCGAAGGCGGCGTGCATATACATGACCTGCAAGCGACCATTCTGCACCTGCTCGGCATCGATCACCAAAAACTCACTTACCTGTTTCAAGGCCGCCGGTTCCGGCTCACCGACGTCGCCGGCAGTGTAGTGAAAGAGATCCTTGCCTGACGATCCGACGAACACTCGCCATGGGCGGGATACCTGAGCGGATCGTATATCGTGAAGCTCGATGGCTAGCTACACGAACAACTGGAATTCCCGGCAAGAACTCTTTCGCACGATGCCTCTGCGTTCGTCTCTCGTGTTTTGTCTCGCCGTGGCGTGCACGTTTGCTGCGATCGGTGTAGTAAATGATCTGTTCGACCTGGAGCACTCAGACACCAAACGCCTCCTCGCGAAAGTTCTAACAACTTCCAGCTTCGCCGTCCTGTGGGTGCTTTTCATCCACCGGCGAACGCCCAAGGTTGTGCTCGGCGCTCTCGCGGCCGTGCAAATTCTCTGGCTTGTAGCATTCCCGCGGCTGTTCCCGCCAGTCGAACATGTCTTGACTCCCGAGGACTGGAAGACCCATGTCGCGCTGCGCGGCTTTCTCCTAATCGTCCTCATTCTGTTCAGCTACGGATGGTTCGGCACCGTCTTCCAAATGGAGGGCAAACGTTATTTCGCCGCGCATACCGAGATCGAATTGGCCTCCCGCATCCAGCGGCAATTGGTGCCACCAATCGCGCTGAACACCGAAAACCTGGAGATCCACGGTCTATCGATCCCAAGCGGAGCTGTAGGCGGCGATCTGATTGATGCCATCGAAGAGAACGGAGCAGTGTGCGCCTCTATCGCCGACGTGGCCGGTCACGGTGTGGCCGCCGGTGTACTGATGAGCATGGTGAAGACCGCTATGCGAATGTATTTCACCACAAAACCACTCCCCACCGAAGGAGTATTGGAAGTCCTGAACGATACGCTGACACCCTTGACGGACCCCTCCTCCTACGCTACATTTGCCTATCTTCTGATCCACCCGATATGCGTCTCAGTTACTCGTTGGCGGCCCATCTGCCCCTATTTCACTTCCAGCGGGAAAACGGCGCCGTTGTCCGGCATTCCGTTCAAAACCTCCCGCTCGCAATGTTTCCGAACATAAAGTACGAAACGGGCAGCATCGATTTTCAACCCGGCGATATTCTGGCAATCGTAACCGACGGCTTGACGGAAGTCTTCGACTCTCGTGATCGCGAATTGGGCGACTCTTACATCGCAAGCGCCCTCACCCGGCTTGCCACTCTTCCTCTTCAGAAGATCACCGAGAGCATTTTCGGATCCGCTAATGCCTACGGGAAAGCGACTGACGATCAAACTTTACTCCTCGTGCGCAGGCGTGAGCAAGGCCAGGATGCTTGACCCGCACTCCATCTATCTAGCGTAAATTCTTATTAAAGAAATCCACCGTGCGTTTCCAGGCCAGCTTCGCGGCCGCCTCGTCATATCGCGGTGTGGTGTCGTTATGAAATCCGTGGTTCACGTTCTCATAGACGAACTCCTGGTAGGAAACGTGATTCGCTTTCAAAGCCGCTTCATAAGCCGGCCATCCCGCATTCACTCTCTGGTCTAAACCCGCATAGTGAATCAGAAGCGGCGCTTTGATCTTTGCTACATCCGCTGCCGGCGGTTGTCCTCCATAGAATGGAACCGCCGCCGATAGATCGCTCCCCATCCGCACCGCCAGCGTATTCGCGATTCCACCCCCAAAGCAAAATCCCACTACCCCAATCTTCCCGGTGCAGTCCGGGCGTTTCTTAAGCCGCTCGGCCGCTGCCACGAAATCCTGCGTCATCTTTTCGCGATCCACCTTGCGAAATAGTTCTCCGCCCTTTTCGTCGTCGCCAGGGTAGCCGCCTACACTCGTCAATCCATCCGGCGCAAACGCCACGAAATTGTCCACCGCCAGCCGCCTCGCGACATCCTCTATATAAGGATTCAGCCCGCGATTCTCATGCACAACCAGCACGCCTGGCCACTTCCCATCTCCGTGTGCCGGCCGCGCCAGATAGCCGCTGATCTTTCCATTGCCGGAGGGAGAATCGACAGTCGCACGCTCTGTTTTGATTCGCCCGTCATCTTTAGGTATCTGCTCGGCCCAGGCATAGTTCGGCCGCAAGCTCTCCAAAATCGCGGCCGCCGTCCAGCCGCCCACTGCAAACTTCTTCGCGCCCTCCAAAAACTCCCGCCGCGCGATATCGCCATGTACATAGCGATCGAACAGATTCAATAATTCTTGAGGAAACTCGCTCGCCTTTTTCCGTTCCAAAAGCCCTCCTTAGCCGTCCTCTCGACAGCCCCTCAATTCTATGAGAGTCTGCTCTGCAGCGCAGGGAAGCACTCGCGAAGTTATATTCAATCACCGAACCGTCGAACGGTCATTGCTGTTTCGAGGATTCACCCGCACTCGGCCATCCTTGGCGCCGCTGCGGTGGCGACGCCACACTCGGGTCAGTCTTCGCCGGGTTCTGTTTCACCGGTGCTGGCTGCGCTTCGGTCGCCTGCGAGTCGCCGGCGGAACTGTCTGGAATCGAGTTGGGGCCTAAATCCGAGTGCTCGTTGACCGCCGGTCTGCGCTCGCCCGTGCTGGACACCGAACTCGGCGCGTGCGCCTCCGAATCTCTGTCTGTCGTGCTCGCTCTCGTTGAAGGAGGATCCGCCGAATCCGGCTCTCGCGAGACTTCCATCAGAGTTCCGCTTCTCCGCCCACTTGCCTTGCCCAGATAAGCGCGACGGTAACGAACTTCGGCTTCCTTGAATTCCGCACCCGTAGATGCGCTAAGGGCGAGCGTAACTAAGCGTTCCTCCGGGTTCGCCGGGCCAGGCGGCCAGTAAAAGTACACCGCATAGCGCTGCCGCAGCCTCTCCAAGGTCTCTTGGAAGGCAGAGGCGCTGTCGACTTCCATGACATCTCCGCCCGAGTCTTTGGCGATATCGGCCGTTCCGGCGGAATGCGAGGGGTCGATGCCTCCGGCTCCGACGCCGCCGGGCAAGCGGCCACTTCCCCCTGGCCAGGTGCCACCGCCGGGCCATGAGGCTCCGCCCCCGCCGCCCCAGGTGCCGCCTCCGCCCATAGGGCCGGACCGGCCCCATGGTCCGCCGGACGACGGAACTCTTTGACCTTGTACAAACTGTTCATCGTATGGCGCTCGCAGGAAACTCAAGACCGCATTGGCTTCGTCCAGGGCTTGTTCGACTTGTGGTTCATTTTGCGCGTCCTGGGTCTCGTCGTCAGTAAGCACTACGATGGCGCGGCGAGCGTCGGGCCGGCCTTCGCGTTGCAGATAATGTGCGGCATCCAACAGCGCATGCGTAATGCGAGTGCCTCCGTTAAACCGCTCCGATCGTATGAGTGAATATAGTTCCTCGCTGACTCCACCGTGATCGGACCGAAACGACAGCCGCAACCTGGTACGCGTGTCGAACACCATAATGGCGATGCGATCCGCAGGGGCGAGAACTCTCAGGGCGCTCTCCGAAGCGTCCGCAATCCGCTGGACGTGAGGCTGCATGCTTCCGCTGACGTCCAACAACAGGAGGACATCTATGGGCATGCTTTCGCTGGCAAAGTTTCGGATGGGTTGGGGCTTGCCATCCACCCGGAGCACGAAGTCTTTCGCTTGCAAACCGGGTATCGTCCTGCCCTTGAGATCGACAACCTGGGCATCGACGCGCGTCATCGCTACATCGCTTTTGAAGACTACGGTGTCATCTGCCGCCAGCGATCCCACGACCATCGCAACGAAGAGAGCGGCAACACGTTTCATACCAGCAACCCTAACTCCGCGACGCGGGAGCAAGTATCCGCGTTTCGAGGAGATTCCGCAGATGCGTCTTAGAAGCATCGAAATAGTGATTCTGGCCTTCGTCCTCGTACTCACTCGT
>Ga0157369_10000920_pt1 | contig 37499 bp, 35 predicted proteins | sample C25metaG_FD_113461 | JGI IMG/M metagenome (GOLD analysis project Ga0157369, IMG submission 113461) | Corn rhizosphere microbial communities from Kellogg Biological Station, Michigan, USA - C2-5 metaG | ecosystem: Host-associated > Plants > Roots > Rhizosphere > Soil | place: USA: Michigan... | reverse complement strand
TGCTTCGCCTCGTCGGCGCCCGCCACGTCGGCGAACGTCACCTTCGGCGTGTCGCCCGTGAGCAGCTTCGCCTTCGACTTCCCGAACGAGAATGCCTTGTTCCCCCCCGCCTGCATCTGGCGGAACAGGAACAGGTAGAACCCGATGAGCAGCAGCCACGGCAGGAAGTTGATCACCCACGCCATCAGGCTGGGCTTCGCGTCCTGCGAGTGAATCATCACGTGATGCGCCTGCAGCTCGTCGATCTCGGCCTGGGAGTTGGCCACCGGCCACTGCACGGTGAACTTCTTCGCCTCCTTCCCGCCGATGATCTCCTTCTGCTTGAAGTCGCCCGTGACGTTCTTGCCCGAGGTCACGGTGACCTCGGCAATGTTGTCCTGAGCGAGGAGCGCCTTGTACTGCGTATAGGAAATTTCCGGGGCGGCGTCGGCGCGCGCACCGGACAGCTGCACCAGGGCGACGGGGATCATGATCACGAGGATCCAGAACGACAGCGTCTTGGACAGGCGCCCCCAGTTCGTCCCCTTGTTGTTGCCCTTGTTGTGCTTGTTGTTGTCTTTCTTTGGCGGCATAGGTACCGGCATTTACAGCAGGCTCGCGATGTATGGCAGATGCCGAAAGCTCTCGGCGTGATCCAATCCGTACCCGACCAGGAACTCGTGCGGTGCGTCGTACCCGATGAACTTGGTGTCGTACTTCAGCTCGTGAGCAATGTGCTTGTGCAGCAGCGCACAGATCTCGAGGGAACGCGGATTCCGTGCCCGCAAGAGATCCATCAGGCGGTTCAGCGTCCGACCCGTGTCCACGATGTCTTCCACGAGCAGGATGTGCTTTCCCTCCAGCTTCGTCTCCGGATCATACACCAGTCGAACGTTTCCGCTCGACACCGTGCCTTCCCCGTAGCTGGACGCCACGAGGAAGTCCACATGGATCGGCCGGGTGATCTCACGCACGAGGTCGCTCAGGAAGATGAAGCTCCCCTTGAGCAGTCCCAGCACCAGCAGATCGCCGGTCGGATACGCGGCAGTAATATCGGCCCCCAGTTCCTTCACGCGGCGCGCGATGGTGGGAGCGTCGTACACGATCCGTCGAAGCGTCCGCCCCTCGAGGCGCGGATCAACGGGTAATGCGCTCACAGAGGTAATGTCGTACCGGTCTCCCGGACCGCTCGGTTGCCGCATCGGCGCGGCGCACTCCTGGAATCCAGACGACGTTCTCCCGCTCGTCAACCACCACCGGCCAACCCACCCGATCTGACCCGCGCACTCCCGCATCGGAGAGATAGCGCTTCACTCGCCGGGCTTCCTGGCCGCCGGACCGGCCGAGCCGGTCACCTGGCGTCCACGGGCGAACCATCATCGGCATGACCACCGGCAGCATGGCCCGCCACGGCTGCGAGTCGGCGCCCTGCTCCGAACTCCCTGCCGCCGACTCCTCGACCCGGAAGCGGAACGCTCCCCAGCGCAGCTCGCCCGACGCCGGCAGCGGCATCGGCACTCCTCCCGCCAGAGAACGCTTCCCTAGAATGTAAACGCCGCCACGGGCTTCCATGAACCACCCGCCCGATAGCGGCACCGATCCGGCCCGAGGCTCCCGGATTGCAAACGCCGCGAGCCGTCGGGTTCCGCGCCCGTCCAGCGCAAGTCCGACACGCGCCGCGAGCGCGCCCCAGAGCACACAGAGCGAATCCCGATCATAGCCAGCCAGTTCCCCCGAGGCAACGCGGAGCGCGCCGCCGTTGTCGCGCGTCGGCCGGAGAAGATCCAGCAGCTGCTCGAGCTCCGCGCGCCAATCCGCCGCGCGCCGCGCGACCTGCAACAGCTCGCTGGCCAGCGCCGGCCGCGCGCGCCGCAGCGCGGGCAGCAAGTCCAGGCGGACGCGATTCCGCAGAAAGGCGCGCGAGCGGTTCGCGGGATCCGCGCGCCACCTGAGGCCTCGCGCTCGCGCATAGTTCTCCAACTCGGCGCGACGTACGCCCACGAAGGGTCGCATCACGTCGCTCTTCGCGTACAGGCCGGCGAGTCCGCGCGTGCCGCTTCCGCGGAGCACGCGCATGAACACCGTTTCCAGCTGGTCGTCTTCGGTGTGCGCGGTGACGATCCGCGCACCGAGCGGCGCTGCCATCGAGCGCAGGAACTCGTACCGCGCATCGCGCCATGCTGCTTCGCGACCATTCTTCGGGCGACCGCTGGCCGGCGCGTGGCCGACGACGACCGGCATCCTTCGCATCGCTGCCTCGCGTGCCACGAACGCCGCAGCCGACGACGCGGCGCGCCCGCTTCCATGGTCGAACGTCGCGACCGCAGCGACGCGCGAGCGCGCCACCTCCGACATCGCATGGAGCAGCGACATCGAATCCAGCCCGCCCGAAATGGCGAGCACCAGGGGAGCGTCGGTGGTCCGCACCGCAGCGCGGGCGGCACGCAGCACCGCGCGCGTGGAGTCGTGATCCATCGTGTCGAAGTATAGCCCATCCGGACAGCCGCGCGGCGGCGCACTCCTCTGGCTCACGGTGCCGCGCATCACTATCTTGCACCACGTTGCCCCGGCACTTCACGGCTTCAGGAGCGTTCCTTGGAAACTCACGGTCCCCTCGGCATCCTCTGGGTTGGCATCGGGCTCTGCGCCTTCTACATCGCGCTCGTCTGGATCAACACCCTGCTGGGCTTCCTGCTTACCCCGCTGTTCACCCTGCCGGCCACGCGGTTGATGGACAGCATCAACAACAGGAAGGCGCGCAAGCGTGACTGACGGCGCGGGCTTCCGCACCGTTGCATCATCCGGGTGGGACGCGTGCCGCTGGCGCGCGTCCCTCGCGCGTTTTGCGCCTCGCTGCATCCCCCTCCTGCTCGTCGCGCTGCTTGCCGCCACTGCACCCGCGCAGCCGGCGCCCCGTCCGTGGCTCGACTGGCGCACCGCGGAGACCGAGCACTTCGTGCTCCACTATCCCGTGCAGTACCGCGAGTGGACCCTCGCGCTTGCCCAGCGCATCGAGGGCATCCGCGACCAGGTGACCGCCGTCGTCGGATTCTCGCCGACGCGTCGCGTCCACATCGTGGTGGACGACCCCACCAACGACGCCAACGGCTACGCCTTCCCGACACTCGACGCGCCGACGATCGTCCTCTGGCCGACGCCCCCCGACCCGCGCTCCGAGATCGGGAATGCTCGCGTCTGGGAAGAGCTTCTCGCTACTCACGAATTCGCGCACATCGCGCACCTCACGCGACCGTCACGCAATCGGTTCAAGCGTCTGCTCTGGTCGGTGTCGCCGGTGCCGCTCGGGCCCATCACCACCAAGGCGCCACGCTGGGTGCTCGAAGGCTACGCGACTTACGTGGAAGGCAAGGTGACCGGAAGCGGACGACCGAACAACGCGTGGCGGGCGGCAATCATCCGGCAGTTCGCGCTCGAGGGGAAGATGCCCAGCTACGCCGCCATGAGCGCTACCGGCGGCTGGGAAACGGGAAGTTTCGCCTATCTCGTCGGCTCGGCGTATCTCGAGTGGCTCGCTCGCCGCGGGGGCGACTCGAGCATCGTCGCCCTGTGGCGACGCTCGACCGCCGTGACCGATCGCTCCTTCGATGAAGCGTTTCGAGGTGTGTACGGCGATCCGCCGGCGGAGCTGTACGGACGTTTCGTCGCCGACGTTACCGCGAACGCGGTCACGCTGAGTCGCGCGCTCGAACACGCAGGGTTCGCCGACGGCACGCTCGTGCAGCGACTCGTTCGTACGCCCGGCGATCCCGCGCTCTCTCCCGACGGCCGCCACGTTGCGATCACCGTCCGCCGCGTGGATGCCCCGAGCGTGCTCGAGGTATGGAAGACGCTGGACGAGCCCGACACCACCGCCGAACGCCGTCGCGCGCGCCAGCTCGCGCGCGATCCGCAGGATGGCCCCGATCGCCAGTTCTATCCGCCGCCGAAGAAACCGGTCATCACCCTCCTTTCCGAAGACGGCGCGCCGTACGAGCAACCGCGCTGGCTGGGCGATGCGCGCCACCTGCTGGTCGTGCGTCGTACGCCGCTCGCCGACGGCACGCTGCGCGGCGACCTGTATCTGTGGAACGCCGAGAACGGGGACCTGCGGCAGGTGACACACGGAGCGGGAGTGCAGGAAGCCGATCCCTCGCGCGACGGAACGTGGGCGGCCGCAACGCGATGCGCGCATGGGTGGTGCGATCTCGTTCGCGTGGACCTCGCCACCGGTGCACTGCGCGTGCTCCGTCCGGGCAGCGTCACGCGCAACTATTATCGTCCACGCATCTCGCATCGGACCGGCGAGATCCTCGTTGGTGAACAGTCTGGCGATCGCTGGCGCATCGCGCTCGTATCGGCCACGTCGGGCGAGCTGCGATATGCCGATCCGGACGACGGCGTGACGCGCTACGATGCTGCCTTCGCTCCCGACGGACGCACCATCATCGCCACCTCGGAGGCCGGTGGAATTCCGAACCTCGTGCGCATCGACAGCGACGGGGTGGTCACCAGGCTCACCTCCACGACCGGTGCGGCCGTCGGCGCCGACGTCGCGCCCGACGGGGCAATCTGGTTTCTCGATCTTCAGGGCAAGGGCTACGATCTGCGTCGGCTCTCGGACAGCACGCTCGCGGCGCCGCAGTTTCCGCTCACCTCCGTGCTGATCGATCCGTCGTCGCCCGTGCTTCCACCGCGCATTTCCCGCAGCGCGACGGATTCGTCACGCCGGCCGGCCCTGGCACCGGCGCCCGTCGAACACGCCTACGGGCTCGGCGCCTCTCGACTGCGATACTTTCCGTCCGGCACCAGCGGGCCTGGCGGCTCCTCGCTCCAGCTCGGCGTTCTTCGCAGCGATCCGGTGGGCCGGTACGGCGCGCTGCTTCTCGGCTCCGCCGGCTCGGCGACCCTGCCGCAGGGCGGAATGCTCGTCCTGACCTCCAACGCTTCGCGCACGGTGCTTACCGCCACCGCCTGGGGGTCGCACGAAGCGCCATCACGCGAGCTCGGGCCCGCGCTCGCGGCGGCGCTGGATCTCACCCGGGCTGGCGGCGCACTGCGCGTGGAGCGCACGCACGTCGGCGATGCATGGGATGCCGGCGCGGCGATCGCCGCACTCGGCGAATATGAGCGCGCGACCACGTTCAACACGGCGACGCGCAGGGCGACTATCGTCACGCTGGACGGGTCCGCACGCCAGCGCGACGACCAGACGCGCTACGAGGAGACGCTCGCGATGATGGGGGAAGCGGGGCGAATCGACAGCGGCTCGTATCTTCGCCAGCGCGGCATGTTCGTCTTCGGGCTCGCTGCCGGTGGTCAGCCCCTCACCACGTTCCACGTGTCGTTCGGCAACGTCAGCGGCCGAGGCGCACCCAGGGAGAGCTTCGCGCTCGGCGGCATCCCGTCGCCGTTGATGGATTCGCTGTACGATGCGCGCCGCGTATCGATTCCCGCCTATCCACTGGCCAGCATGGTCGGCACGAGCTTCACCGCGTACCGCGTCACCGCGCCCATCTCTTTCTTCGACATCTTCTACGGCAGTGCGACGACGGACCTCTTCCGCCATCAGCTTCGCAGCTTCGGCGCCGAGCTCCGTCAGGCCGTCCCGTCCGTCGCCGCCCTCGGCACGCCGGCCGTCGACATGACCACCGGCTTTGCTCGTGCCGTGGATGCACCGGTCAAGGGACGGTGGCAGTACTTTCTGTCGGTGAAGGTCCGGCCGTAAGGATCCTCGGCCTCACTCGGAACTCCTGCTTCTTCGCCGCCCGGATACAGTGGGAGAGAACAGAGCGAAAGAGACCGAAACAGCGGGATCGGACCCACGATCGTGCGGGCCTCCGAGCCCGTCGTTCCGGCTTCAATGAATCAGGACACCGACCACTTCATGGCGCGTACAACGGCGTGAGGTCCACGTAGATCCTGCACTCTTTCGCCTGCGGCAATCCGGCTGGCGAGGGCTCGCCCGCGAGTCGGAAGATCGTGCAGGCCGGCACGGTGACGGTATTTCCATCGTGCCGCACGTACGTCACTTCGGCTTCGAGCACCAGCGTCCGGCCATCGAGCCAGGTGCCCACGGAGCGGTGGGCCAGCGACTGGAAGCCCGCAAAGAACTGCGCGATGGCGACGGTAATCGCCTCGCGGCCGGTGGTGCGCGGCCAGTTGCCGAACTGCACCCAGCCGTCGGGCGCGAAGGCGGCGGCAAAGCCCGCGGCATCCTTGTGATCGACCGCGTTCGAGTAGAGGTCCTTCGCCCAACGCATCACGGCATCGCGCGCGAGCGCCGTTTCAGCTGTCAGCATCGTATCGTGTGAGGATGGTGGGAACGATCGTCACTGTACCTGGCGAATGTTCGCCGCATAAAGATGCCATCGGCGCTGCGCAGCGGAAGCGCCAGGGACCGCCACGCGGCGCAGCGTGTACGTGCCGGTGAACCGCTGCCGCGCACCGTTGTGCAGGCGCGAGTCGATCTCCACCGGCACCGTCACGAAGCGCGAGCCTGCCGCGCCCTCGACTCGCCCGGGAGCGCCCGTCTTCACGTCCACGCTCTCGGTGGAATCGAAACCCGCTTCGAACTGCGCGTAGCTTCGCACGTTGCGCTGACCACTCGGCTCCCACATTCGATACGCGTGCATGAAATCGTGCGCCCGGATCGCGGCGTAGTACTCGCGCACGATTGCCACCGGATCACCAACGGAGTCGACAGCGGACGACGGCGCCTTCGTGGAAGGCGCAGAATTCGATGATCCGGGCGTCGCGGCCGGCGCTCGTTTGGGTGATGCCGGCGTCGTCGCGGCCGGCGGGCGATTCGCGGTTGTCGGCGTCGGCGACGCCGCACGAATCGGCGTATCACCACTACGCATCGCACCGGGTGAGGATGGGTCGTACGGCACTACTCTCGGCTGGGGCGTCGTGTCCACCGCCGTCGAGTCCCGTCGCGGAAGCGTCGTCGGCGTGTCTGGCCGGACCTTGGTATCGCGACCGCAGCCCACCAGCGCGACCGCCAATACGAGTCCGAGTGGGGCGCGCACGCTCACTGCTCTCCTTCCAGCACGGGCATCGCGACCGTCGTGAGAAAGTTCTCCCACTCGCCGAGCACCAGGGTGTCCAGGACGGCGGCGGCTTCCGTGAAGCGTGCGGCATCCGGAGCCTCCTCCTGCAATGCCTCGAGCGTGTCGGCACGCACACGTTGATAGTACTCGCGCGTCATTTCGCCGCCGCCATCGATCTCGGCGCCATGGCGAATCCACTGCCAGAGCTGCGAGCGCGAGATCTCCGCCGTCGCGGCATCCTCCATCAGATTGTGAATGGCCGCCGCGCCGTTGCCGCGCAGCCAGGAGTCCACGTACCGGAGCGCCACGTCCACGTTCGTGCGGACGCCGGTTGCCGTCACCAGCCCGCCCGGCACTTCGGCGTCGATCAGCTGTTCCGCGGCGACCTGGGCCTCGTCTCGCAGCACCGACTTCTGATGCGGCCGCTCGCCAAGCACGCGATCGAACGCATCGCGGGCCACCGGCACCAGATCCGGGTGCGCGACCCACGTTCCATCGAAGCCCATTCCGCTCTCGCGCTCCTTGTCCTCACGAACCTTCGCAAAGGCGCGTTCGTTCACCTCGACGTCGCGCCGGCTGGGAATGAAGGCCGCCATCCCGCCGATCGCATGCGCGCCGCGACGATGGCACACCTGCACCAGCCGCTCCGTGTACGCCCGCATGAACGGCACGGTCATCGTGAGCTGCGCGCGATCGGGGAGCACCTTGTCGGCACGGTCACGGAAGGTCTTGATGAAGCTGAACAGGTAATCCCAGCGACCGGCGTTCAATCCCGATGCGTGCTCGCGCAGCTCGTACAGGATCTCCTCCATCTCGAACGCCGCGGGAAGCGTCTCGATCAATACCGTGGCGCGAATGGTCCCCCGCGGTACACCGAGCGAATCCTGCGCGTGATTGAACACGTCGTTCCAGAGTCGCGCCTCCGCGTGATGCTCGAGCTTCGGCAGGTAGAAGTATGGGCCCGTCCCCCGCGCCTTCAGCTCCGCCCCGTTGTGGAAGAAGTACAGGCCGAAATCGACGAGGCTCGCCGACACCGGCTGCCCGTCGACGATGATGTGCCGCTCGAGGAGATGCCACCCGCGTGGCCGCACGACGAGTGTGGCGATCATGTCGTTCAAGCGGTACGCCTTGCCTCCCACGTCCAGGGAGATCGTGCGCCGCACTGCATCCTTCAGGTTGCGCTGCCCGTCGATGATGTTCGCCCACGTGGGCGAGCACGAATCCTCGAGGTCCGCCATGAAGACCTTCGCGCCCGAGTTGAGTGCGTTGATCATCATCTTGCGCTCCACGGGCCCGGTGATCTCAACGCGGCGGTCCATGAGGTCGGCCGGTGCTGAAGCGACCTCCCACGCCGTCGTCGCCGCCGCCGATGTCTCTCCTGGAAAACGCAACGGCGTCCCCGCGGAATGCGCGGCGAGCATCTCACGCTGCCTCTCGCGGTCAGCGAGCAGGTCCCTGCGCCGCGCATCGAACGACCGATGCAGTGAGGCAATGAAGACGAGCGCGGCCGGCGTCAGGATGTCGTCGGTGGCAACACCGGCTCGCGCGTCGATGGAGACGCCGGCGGTGGATGGCTGATCAGGCATGGCTGTCGGGAAAAGTCGGGTAGCGCCGATTTACGAATCGCTCCGTATATTAGCGCGCTGAAATGCCGGACTCGTTTTCCAACCCGACCGCTGCGCTCGGTCGGCCTACGCCCGTCCGGACCTCCCCGGACGCCTACAGGAGGATGGAGATGATGCTTCACCGTGTTACACGGTACTCGCTCGCGCTCGCGGTATTCGGATTGCCGGCCGTTGCCGGCGCTCAGGCGTTCGGTTTGAACGAGATCGGTTCCTGCGCCATCGCTCGCGGATTTGCCACGACATCCGCGCCCTGTGACGATGCCTCCAGCATCTACTGGAACCCGGGCGCGATGCCCTCGAAGCAGGGCTTCTCGCTGTACGGCGGCGCTGCCGTGATCAAGATCGGCGGTGACTTCACCCAGGACACCACCTTCCGTGTCTACCCGGGTGACGTCCCAACGGCCGTGGTGCCGCACGTGTTCCTCAACTATCGCACGGCCGGCAAGATGGCTCTGGGCCTCGGCGTCTACGTACCCTACGGCCTCACCTCACAGTGGCCGGACAGTTTCCCGGGTCGCTTCGCCGCGAAGAAGGCCTCGCTGCAGACCATCTATTTCCAGCCCAACCTCGCGTACCAACTCAACAAGAACTGGTCCGTTGGGGGCGGTCCGATCATCGGGCACTCCACCGTCGAGCTGATCCAGGCGGTTGATCTGTCCAGCCAGGTGGCAACGGTCGTCGGCGGCAACCCGATCACGTTCGGCCAGCTCGGCATCGCCAAGCGCACGGAGTTCGCCCGGGCCAGCCTCAAGGGCTCGGCAATGGCCTACGGCTTCACCCTCGGCTTGCATGGCAACATCACCCCGAACTGGCAGATGGGAGCGCGCCTCCTGTCGCAGGTGACCTTCAACTACGACAACGCCGACGCGACGTTCAGCCAGACGCTGACCAACCTCACCCTCGCCGCGAACAATCCGCTCGGCGCTCCCGCAGGCACGCAGGTGGACGCGCTCGTCGCCGGCCAGTTCGTGGGCACCGGAGCACTGACTCCCCAGAAGGTCCAGACCCAGATCCAGCATCCGGCGCAGGTCCAGGTCGGTTTCGCCTACACCGGCTTCGAGCGTACGACGCTCAGCCTCGACTACTCGTACGTCGGCTGGAAGTCGTTCCAGAACCTCCCGGTCAACTTTCAGGGCACCGCTCCCTCGCGCGTCCTGGTCGAGGAGTACAACAACACCTCCGGCATCCGCTTCGGGGCCGAGCACAAGCTCCTCAATGGCGCTGCGCTGCGCGCCGGGCTCGCCGCCAATACGTCGGCCGCGCCCGACCAGACCGTCACCCCGCTGCTCCCCGAACAGGACCGCAGCTTCGGCATGCTCGGCGGCGGCCTCCCGATCATGGGCGGGCTCACGCTCGACGCCGCCTACGCCCACGTCTTCACCAAGGGGCGCCGCGGCCGCATCGACGAACGCGTCCCCAATTCGACCGACGCCCAGGCGATCGCCCTCAGCAGCGGCTTCTACTCGCTGAACGCGAACATCTTCTCGCTCAGCCTCAAGGCCAACTTCTAACTCCACGCCCGGAGACATCAGGATGTTTCGACTGAACCATCTCAGCCGCGTGGCTGCCATCGGCGCCATTCTGGCGATCGCGGCCTGCAGCAGCGACAAGGACCTGCTCGGTCCGGCCACCCCGCCCGGCGGGGACATCTTCAAGAGCTACGTCGCCCTCGGCAACAGCATCACGGCCGGGTTCCAGAGCAACGGCATCAACGACTCCACGCAGCGGCAGAGCTACGCACTCCTGCTCGCCAGGCAGATGGGGACACAGTACCACTATGCGTCCCTGGCGATGCCGGGCTGCACGCCGCCGATCGCCAACGGCCTGACCGGTGCCCTTCTGGGGAACGCTCCGGCGGGCACTTGCGCCCTGCGCTCGGCATCGTCGGTGACGGACATCCTCAACAACGTGGCCGTCCCTGGTGCCCGGGTGCTCGACCCCACCAGCGCCACCACGGTGGCGTCGAACGCGCTCACCACCTTCATCCTCGGCGGCAAGACGCAGGTGCAGAAGGCGATCCAGGCGGATCCGACCTTCGTCACGATCTGGATCGGCAACAACGACGTCCTTCAGCCGGCGCTGTCGGGGCTCGTCCAGCCGATCGTCAGCACCCAGGCCCAGTTCCAGACGGCCTACGACGCCATGATCGCGCAGCTTCAGGCCGGTGCGCCAGACCTGAAGGGTGGCGTGCTGATCGGGGTCGCCAAGGCGCAGTACCTGCCGTCGTTCACCACCGGCGCCCTGCTCTTCGCCACGCCGGCCGCCCAGGGAGCGATCAACGCGGCAACAGGCAAGACTGTGCTGATCGACGCCAGCTGCCAGAACTCCACGTCGCTGATCAACATCGTGTCGCTGATTCCCGCCATCAGGTCGGGCGCACACCCGGCGATCATTGCCTGCGCCAAGGGGATCTATCCGGCGCCCGTCGGTGACGTCTACGTCCTCGACCCGGCAGAGCAGACCACGCTGAACGCCGCGATCCAGGCGTACAACGATTACATCCAGCAGAAGGCAGGAGCCATCGGTTTCGCATACTACGACCCGAACACCCTGTTCGCTGCCAAGAAGGCAACCGGCGAAATTCCACCGTTCCCGGATTTCGCGAGCAAGAACGCGACGACCCAGACCTACGGAACGCTGATCTCGCTCGACGGTGTGCATCCCACGGCGCTCGCGCACAAGCTGATCGCCAACGACCTGATCAAGGTGATCAACGATACGTACCACACCGCGCTACAGCCCGTGACGGTGCCGTAAGGCCGAGGCACGGTAACCGTGCAAGGCGGGGCGCTACCATTGGTAGCGCCCCGCTTTTTTCGTCCAGGACTGCCTGGAACACGTGCTCCGAATATTTGTGATCAACCGCTAAGCGTTGCCGAGTGGCTCACTTACATGGGACGTCATGAAGCACATCATCACCTGACTACCAACATCGCCACTGCCGGCGAATCTGGAGCCAAAACACAATGGGGGGGACGGCAGGGCCGTCCCCCCCGATTGCCTCGATAGCCGTCTTTCTTATCGGTAGGGGCCTGATCCGCCGGCTCCTCCGGAGCCTCGACCCGTACCACCCGAGCCGCCAGGCCTTTGGCCGGGACCGCTGCCCCTGCCCCCTGAGCCGCCACCCCGCCCCCGACGTCGAGGCTTGCGTCCCGGCGCGTCGCTCGCCGAGCCTGAACGAGAATCGGCCGAACTGGCAGGAGTCGAGGAACGGCCCGATGTCCGCGCCTGCTCCGCAGCCTGATGTGTCGCACGCCGCTCTGCCTTCTCCTTGGCGCGCTTCCGCTCCTCGGCCTTGCGCGCCCGGATCTCGGCAATGCGCTCGGCCAGCGGGACCTCGAACCGCTGCGCCGGTCGACTGGCATAGTCGAACCCGGGCACCACCACGCGTGGCAGGCGCCGGCCGATCGCCCGTTCGATCGCCTGCAGGTCCTTCTCCTCATCTGGCGAGACCAGGGTGAAGGCGTCGCCGGTGGCGTCGGCCCGAGCCGTCCGGCCTACCCGATGGATGTAGTCCTCAGGCAGGTGCGGCACGTCGAAGTTGACCACGTGCTCGAGCTGCTCCACGTCGATCCCGCGCGCCACGATGTCCGTCGCCACCAGGCAGCGGAAGCGTCCGGTCTTGAAGCCATCGAGCGCCTCCGTCCGCTGCGCCTGCGACCGGTTCCCATGGATCTTGGCGTTGGGGATTCCCTCCTGGGTGAGGTAGTCCGCCAGCCGATTGGCGCGGTGCTTGGTCCGCGTGAATACGATCACATTGCCCACGTCGCCGCGGCGAAGGAGCTCGACGAACAGCGAGGGCTTCAGCTCCTCGCGCACCGGATAGATGGCCTGCCTGATGCCGACGGCCGGCGCCGCCTTGCGCTCCAGGTTGATCGTCGCCGGGTTGTGGAGCAGGTCCCGCGTCAGCGCCACGATCGGGGCGGGCATGGTCGCGCTGAAGAACAGCGTCTGCCGCTTCGCCGGCAGGTGGCGGAGCACCCGCTTGATGTCGGGGAGAAAGCCCATGTCGAGCATGCGATCGGCCTCGTCCAGCACGAGCACTTCCAGGCCGTCGAGCTTCGCGTACGGCTGCTTGAAGTGATCCAGCAGCCGGCCCGGCGTGGCGATGATCACGTCCACCCCGCTTCGGAAGGCGTGCTCCTGCGGACCCATCCCCACCCCGCCGAATACGGCCGCGCCGGACAGGGGCGTGTGCACGGCGAGCTCGCGCAGGTGTTCCTCGATCTGCGCGGCCAGCTCGCGGGTGGGCGTCAGCACCAGCGCCCGAGTGGTCCCCCGGCGCTTCTCCATGAGCCGATTCAGGATCGGCAGCAGGAACGCGGCCGTCTTGCCACTGCCGGTCATCGCGCACGCGAGCAGGTCGCGGCCCTCGAGCGCAGGCGGGATCGCCTGCTCCTGGATCGGAGTGGCGCGGGTGAAACCCAGATCCTTCGTGCCACGCACGAGATCGGGGTGCAGCTTGAACGACGCGAACGACATCATCTACCGGTTAGGGAGGTCCCGCCATTTCCTGACGACGTCGCAAGCTAGTCCAACGGTTCGGTGCGCGGCACCGTTCGGTTGGAGGCACGGACGGTGCAATTCCGCGCCCCATGCGAACTTCCGCCCCACTAGTCCGCCTCGCGCGCGCGCTCGCGTTCGCCATCCCTATCGCCATTCCCACACTGCCGGCGGCGGCGCAGTACCAGCCTCCGGCCGCCCAGGACAGCGCTCCTCTTGCGAGACAGCGGGTGCCGTTGCTGCAGAAGCGCGATCTGACGACGCTCGGCTACATGCTGCTGGCCACGGCGGCAACGATGCCATTCGACAAGACCATCGCCCACGAGTTCGCCGACAGCGCGCTCCAGGCGAACCCCACCTATCGCCACGCGGTCGGGCACCTCACCACGATCCACGAGCGCTCGCTGTTCGTGTACAGCGCAATTGCGTGGGCCGGTGGACGCCTCTTTCGCTCGGCGCCCATCGCCGACGCCGGGCTGCATTCCGCAGAAGCGATCGCCGTCGGCACGGCGATCGGGTCCTTTCTCAAGTCGACCGCCGGCCGTGCCCGCCCGCGCGCGGCGCCCGGTGACCCGTTCGATTTCCGCTTCGGCAAGGGCTACACGAGTGGCGACTACCGATCCTTCCCCTCACTGCACGAGATCGGGAGCTTTGCCGCGGCGGCCGCCATCACCTCGGAAGTTTCCCGCCACAATTCAGGAGCGGGCCGTGTCGTGGGTGTAGTGGCCTACGGTGGCGCTGGCCTGGTGGGCGCAGCGCGCATGTACAGCGCCGAGCACTGGGCGAGCGACGTGGTGCTCGGCAGCGCGCTGGGGGTGATGATCGGCCGCCGCATCGTGGCGCACGCGCACAGCGGCGACCCGAATTCGCTCGATCATTTCCTGCTCGGCGGGCTGGCGGTGGACGCGAACGGAATGCGGGTGGAGCTCTACCGTCGAGATTTCTGATCAGCTGAGCTCCACGAGTGCGGACGCGCGTGCCGACGTCCGGAACGGACCGCTAGAGCAGCACCGCCACGTCGTACAGCGCGTGCGTCCACGCGGTGATCCCGAATCCCCTCGTCAGGTACAGCGCGCTGAACGCCAGCCCTGCCAGCGTGCGAAAGACGAACGACTCCAGCCGCAGCGGCTCGCCGAACGGTCCGATGTAATGAAAGGCGCTGAAGAGGAGCGCGCCGGCGATGACGGCCACGGTGCCGGCGAACAGGGGCCCGGCGCCGATCAGCCTGAGCGTGTTGGAGATCAGTGCGACGATGACGACGCGGAAGAGCAGCTCCTCATAGAGCCCCGCGCCGAGCGACAACGTCAGCCGCGCCAGCGGCGCGCCGTTCAGCGGCGATCCCGCCGCGAGCGAGCGCAGCGGCCCCAGGAGATGGACCGTCGCCGTGCCGATGACGAAGCCGAAGCAGAGCGCCAGCACCATCGACTCGAGCAGCATGGTGCCGAAGGTGCTCACCCGGAGGGGCGCGGCGCCGCGCCTGTCGCGCCACACGAGCACGAGCGCGCCGCCGATGATCAGCGCCATGAATACCAGCGGACCGCGAGGGCCGATCAGCGCCGTGAACAGCGATGTGAGCAGTACGTCCGCGCCGTTTCGTACGACCCCACCCGCGCTCCGCACCGGCGCCACCGCCTCGAGCAGCTCGTAGAGCAGCAGCAGTGGCAGCGCGAAGAGGAGACTGTAGCGGTGCGCGCGACTCTCCGCCCAGTAGCTTTTCCAACCTTGCGCCGAGGAACTCGCCATGCTTGTTTGGGTATACGAAAGCGTTCGCCCGAATGTCGAACCCTGAAAATGAGGAGGTGATCCTTTGTCTACTGACCAGCGTACGGCGCGGATCGCCGGGAGCCGGTAACGGCACCAGCCAGTTTCGCCGACCGGCGCTCCGCGCCGACCGGTCCGATCCATCGAGGCTCGTTTCGGCCAGGGCGCCGAGCGAGCCTCGAGCTTTTAATCCCGTGCCTCGCTCGCCTGTCTGGACGCGCTCATACGGGTGCGGGTTTCAGTGCTTCCCCGTACTGCCGAACCCGCCGGAGCGTTCGGTCGTCCGTTGCACCGCTCCTTCATTGAAGGACGGCTGCTCGTAGCGAGCGAACACGACCTGGGCAATGCGCTCGCCATGCACGATCCGCCGCGCTGCCGGTGCGTCGTTGCGCACGATCACGAGCCACTCTTCGGCGTAGTCGGCGTCCACCGTCCCTGGCGCATTGGGGATGGTGAGCGCGTGTCGGAACGCCTGACCGCTGCGCGGGCGCACCTGCGCCTCCATCCCCACGGGCAACCGCGTGCGGAAGCCGAGCGGCACGAGCGCCATCTCGTTCGGAGCCAACGTGATGTTCCACTCCCCGTCCGCGTCGTTCGCCTCCCGCGTGGACTGCTGCACGCCGTCCGAGAACGATACGGTGCGTTTGCGCAGATAGGCGCGCAGATCGTGGCCAGCGGAGCCGGTCGTGGCGCGCGACGGAAGCACGACGTCGGGGTAGAGCGCTTCGATGAGAATCTCTGGGAATGACATGCTGACGAAGCTAGTCTCGTGCAGCGAGCTGGTCAGCGGCGCTGCCGAAGACACCGGTAACCTTTTCCCCGGGTGGGCGTATACTTCGGAGCGCCGGCCCGACGCCGTCGCCCTCTTCGTCTCTCTGGAGCTCCTCCCCGATGACTGTTCGTTCGTTCGCACTTCCCGCAGCGCTGCTGCTCGTCGCGCCGCTCGCCGCAGCACCGCTGCATGCGCAGGCCGTCGAGTACGCCGCCGGCACGATGCACTACCGTCTCTCCACGCTCACCAAGGGAAGCCAGACGTCCCCGATGGGGAACCAGGATTTCCAGGTGGACGCGAAGCAGCTGCTGACCGTGAACCTTGCGCGGCCGGCGAAGGACACCGTCGTCGCCACCGTGACGCTGGATTCCCTCGACATCGCCAGCAGCCAGGGCAAGCAGGACGTGTCGCGCCTGCTCGGCACGAAGTTCGTCACGTACATCTCGCCGACGGGAAAGCTCTACTCCACCAAGCCACCCGAGGGCGCCGACCCCGTGCTGATGCAGGTGACGGAGAGCGTTGCGCGCTTCCTCCCGAGCTACCGCGCGAATCTTCACGCGGGAATGGCGTGGGCCGACACGGTGAGCGACAAGGTGAACCAGCAGGGGATGGAGCTGAACCGCACCGTCGTCGCCAATTACAAGGTGCTCGGCGACACCACGGTGTCCGGCACGAAGGCGTTCAAGGTGTCACGCCTCTCGAACGTGAAGGCGGCCGGCAGCGGAACCACCCAGGGCCAGCCGATCTCCGTCGAGTCGGCGACGACGAGCGATGCCGTGTTCTTCCTCAGCCCCAAGGGTGTCTACCTCGGCGGCCGGCAGAACGATGACATCAACGTGAAGGTGACGATCCTGGCGCAGGGCGCCGAGATCAACGTCAAGCAGACCGCGACGAGCACCATCCAGGCGCTGCAGTAATCCATCGCCGCGGACGAAATACGAAAGGGGTGCGGTCCGCAGACCGCACCCCTTTCGCTTTCACGACCACCAGCGACGGGCCGTGGTCGCTACTCCGTCCTCGGCGAGACAATCCCGAGCAGGTAATTGCTCATACGCTCGGCCCGTGCCACGCGGCGCACGGTGGGTCGAACGCGGTCCATGGCCGGTGCAGAGGGCACGTCGTTGTTCGCGATGCTCGAGGCCGCCAGATGCGGCGACAGCGTGTCGCGGAGCGCCGCCCACAGCGGCAATGCCACGCATTCGTGGAAGCCGCGTCCCGCGCACACGTTGCGAGCGTCGTTCTCCACATGGCGCCGCACCTTCTCCGGGTACGCGCGGCAGTCGGGCGTATTCGTCCCGCGGACGCAGCCATTGTAGCGGAGGAGCGCGGTGCGCGTGGCCGCCGTCGGGTCCAGGGTATCGGGCGTCTCGCGAGCGAAGTGCTTCAGGATGTAGACCCCGTATCGCAGGTTGGTCTCGTCATCCTTGAGATTCCGGCCCAGAATGTGGCCAAGGTTCGGCGTCCAGAGCCGAGGCATGATCTGCATCAGGCCCATCGCACCAACCTTGGAGCGCGCGTTGCGCTTGAACGCGTCGTTCTCGGTGAGCATCACGCCCAGCACCAGCGCGGGGGGGACGCGACGGTGGTACGCTTCCCGCACGGCAATGCGGGCGATGGAGTCGGCGCGAGCGTCGTCGATCTGGCCGGTGCCGCGAAGATCGGCGGCAAAGGCGGCGATGTCACGCCGGAACTGCGGGTGCTGCATGGCGAGTGGCTCCGGCAGGGAGAGCCACGGCGCCCGCGTCGTCGTCGACGAATCGAGGTAGGCGCCCGCGAGCATGCGGTCGGCGACCGGCGCGCGCCCCAGAAAAACAGGACGCACCTGCGAGGCCGTGAAGTACACGGTGCCTGCAGCCGCGGTAGCGAGAGCGAGCTGGCGAACGAGTCGAGTGATGCTGATTGATGCCTCCGGTCGGACGGAACAACAGGCCGAGGCAGGCGACTGGACTGGAGTCGCCGCGGGGTTAGATGTCGGAGGGTAACAAGGGTTGCAGGGGTAGGCAAGCTCGACCGCGACATTCGTTGCACGCGGCTGTATTCTGAGTCACGAGAACGGCGGCATCGTTCTTCCTTTCATCGACGCAACTCAACGAACATCACGAGCACGTGAGCGACGCACCGACACCGATACCGGCGGAAGGAATCTGGAGTGGAGACCCCGCCGATCTGCCGAACTGGGACGCGATGCCGCGACGCAACAGGCGTCGCAAGCGTCGCGGACATTATCCCATCTGGCTGAAGTACCTGGCGTGGGTGGTGGGACTCGCCGTGCTGGTGACGGCGGCGCAGATCGCCTACCACGCCGCGCGTTCCGACCCGCGCGACGCGACGCTGTACGCCACGCGGCAGCTCCGCTTCTCGGTCATGCGCCCCGACGAACGCCAGGTGGCGAGCGTGAAGGTCTCGCAGCGACCGGCGATCGACTACTTCCGCGCCACTCGCGGCATCCTCGTGCTCACCGCCGCGCCAGGGGATTCACTGCGTCCCATCGGCGGTCGCCTGATCTACCTCGGGCTGCAGCCGCGCGACCCGCTGAGCCCACCTGACGCGCCCCCGACGTTCGATGAGCGCGAGTGGCCGCTGGACACCTCCGTGGTGGTCGAGCCGACACGCACCTTCATGCTGCTGGCGCGGGCGCTGAAGATCACCGCACCACGGGAGACGCCCCTGACCCTGGCCGTCTCGGGCGCGACGCAGGGCAGCGTGGACTCCCTGCTCGCGCAGATCAAGTGGCGCTACGACTCGCTGCACGTGGTCGGCCGGCAGCGGCGTGAAGAGGCGCGCGCCCGTGCACGCGCCCGGGCTGTCGCGATCTACAACGGCCGGCGCGAGTGGTACTACACGGTTCGCCGCGGCGATGCGCTGGCATCCATCGCGAAGACCTTCAACACCGTGGCCGACTCGCTGCGCAAGTGGAACCAGGTGGAAGGAAACCGGATCCGCATCGGTGAGAAGCTGCTCGTGAAGCCGTTCTCGCCGCAGCCGATGAAGTATCCGGAAGGAGTGGTGCCCGAGACGAAGTGAGGGAGGACCGGAGGACCGGAGGACCGGAGGACCGTTCGGTCCCTCGGTCCCTCGGTCCCTCGGTCCCTCGGTCTACCGCTCCTACCCCGCCACCCGTCCCGTCGCCTCCCCAAACCCGATTCTCCGCGCGCCATCGCGCTCGCACCAGCCGCGCATGATCACTTCGTCGCCTTCCTCGAGGAAGCGACGTTGCTCTCCGCTCGGGAGCTCGAGTGGCTCGGTGCCCTTCCACGTGCGCTCCAGCAGGCTGCCGCGCGACTCCTTGGTCGGGCCGCTGACGGTGCCGCTCGCCAGCAGGTCCCCGGGGCGCAGGTTGCAGCCATTGCTCGCGTGGTGGGTGACGAGCTGCGCAACCGTCCAGTACATCGACGTGAAACTGCCGCGGCTCACCCGCACCGGTGGAAGTCCGGCGTCGCGCATGCGACGCGTGCAGAGCAGTACTTCGAGCGTGATGTCGAAGCCGCCGTCGCGAGCGTTGGCTTCGTCCGTCAGGTGCGGGAGCGGCTGGGGATCATCCGGCGCGCGAGAGAAGGCCGCGGCGCGGAACGGTTCCAGCGCATCCAGCGTGACGATCCACGGCGATACCGTCGTCGCGAAGTTCTTGGCGAGGAAGGGACCAAGCGGCTGGTACTCCCACGTCTGGATGTCGCGCGCGGACCAGTCATTCACGAGACAGAGGCCAGCCACGTGCGACTCGGCCTTGTCGATCGGGATGCGCTGGCCGAGGGCATTGCCGACACCGATGTATGCGCCGACTTCCAGCTCGTAGTCGAGCCGCCGGCTCGGCCCAAAGGTTGGCGCCGATTCACCATCGCGCGTCTGCCCCCACGGCCGTGTCACCGGGGTGCCGCTCGGCACGAGCGACGACGCGCGGCCATGGTAGCCGATCGGGACCCATTTGTAGTTGGGCAGCAGCGGATTGTCGGGGCGGAACATGCTGCCGACGTTCGTGGCGTGGTGAATCGAGGCGTAGAAGTCGGTGTAGTCGCCGACGTGCGCGGGGAGGAGCAACGACGCCTGCGAGAGTGGCACGAGCAGCTCGCCGGCGCGCTCCTTTGCGCGGTCGCCCTCCGGTGTTCCGGTGCGGAGCATCGTGCTCAGCGCGCGACGAAGACGCGTCATCGCGCCATGGCCGGCCTCGAGGAGCGGATTGAGCGCGCTCGCCTGCGTACACGCCTCGACCATCGACGCGTTCTCACCATCGAGGAACGTGGCGTGGCGCACGGCGACGAGATCGAGCACCATGTCGCCGATCGCCACCCCGGGCCTCGTCTCCCGACCGGGGGAGCGGAACATGCCCAGCGGCAGGTTCTGGATCGGGAAATCGGATGCGGCGTCATTGGCCGACTCCACCCACGAGGCGAGGTCGACGCGGTGCGTGTCATCCAGTCGGCGGCTCACAGGACACCGAGCCGGTGCAGGTCGTCCACGGGCTCGCTGAAGGAGCAGGAACCAAACGACAGGGCAACGTCCCGCCGCGCTGCCTTCACCTGTGTGACACTCAATTCGCGATCGCGCCAACGAAGCACATCGCCGTCGAAGGTGAACGCAGCAGCGTCACGTTCCTCCAGCAGCCGCACGAGCATGTCTTCGCCGGCACCGCTGCGGGCAAAGGCCGCCGCCACGAACACGTCGAGAAAACCGAACATCGTCGCCGTCGGTGCCTCGTTGTCGTAGGTGAGCCGCTGCTCCCCGCGCAGCGGATGGTGCAGTCCCGCGGTGGCCTTGAACGGCACCTCGAGCTGCACGCAGGAGGCGATGAAGTGCGCGAGATCAATTGCCGTCGGAAATGCATCCGGCGTGATGCCGCCGGTGCGCGCCTTTGCGCGAGCGCCATGCTGCCGGATGGCCTGGAGCAGCGCACGGGAGTCGCCAAGCGGGATCTCGACGTACCGGTCGAGCGTCCGGTCGAGCGTCGGGAGTGCCCAGTCGATCGCATCCACCGTCGGGGCGCGGAGCTCGACCGATTCAACGACGAGCCGCTCCTGGTGCGTCGCGTTGAAGCGGTGGATGACTTCGGCGTCGGCTGCAGGGTCGGCGCTCACGAGCGCGCTCAGCGGCCAGGCACCCTGCCCTGCACGGACATCCGATGCCGCCTCGCTGGCCAGCTCGTCGAGCCGTCCCACCGGCACGACGAACCGGCCCAGCATCCAGGCCTCTGGCGAGCTTCGCTGCGACGCATACTCCGCGACCGCGTTCCGCATGGAGAGCCCGGCGGGTGGAAAGAGACCCGCGTAGTCCACCACACCGTGCAGCAGGGCGCGCAGCGCTGGCGAGACCGTCGCGGCGCCGGTGTTCACTCGTCCGCCTTTTTCGGCGCGAGGATGGTGCCGCGGCAGTTCGGGGAGCCGCAGCGACAGGCGTAGAACTTCTCGTCCTCTTCCGTGTGATCCTCGGTCCGCTCGTACTGATAATCGTAGAGCAGCTCCTCACCGGCCTTGATGTTCTTCCTCGCCTCGATGAAGATGCGCTTGCGATCGGTGATCGCCTCGCAGTTCCCATCGCACGAGTGATTGAGGAACCGTGCATCGTTTCCATTCACCGCGGCGTCGATGCACGTGCGATCGTCCACGGTGAAGAGGAACGTGTGGTGGCGGCCCATCTTCTCGTCGTCGTAGCGCTTGTCCGCCGTGCGCCACGAGATGCGCTGCCCGAGGTACTCGATGAGGCGCGTGCCCTTCCGGATGTTGCGGAGGGCGAAGGCGCCCTTCCCCTGGATGGCGGATTCGCGCACCTCGAGGTACGGATTCGGCTCCTCCTTCCACGGATAGCGCGCGTTGATGCCGCGCCTGGCGGTGGACCGCTTCGCGGCCGCACCACGCTTCGCGCGGTTGTTCGTGCTGGTCTTCGTACGCGACTTGGTTCGCGTGCTGCGGTGCGTCTTCTTCTGCGGCATGGGATCGGTGAAGGCCTAGGCCCAGGGACGACTGTCGCGCAGTCGCTCCCGCAGGGCGTCATCATCGAGCGCGTCGAGCTCGGCACTCGCGTCGAACATGGTTTCAGCAGCAAGGATGCTGGTGCGGGCGTCGCCTCCCGACGCCGGCGTGAACAGGAGCACCAGGGTTCCCCAGGATTCCTTCCCCAGCGTCACCTGCCAGGCGTTGCCGTCGTCGTCGAGAAAGGAACGCACGCGCGAACGTCCTACGCCAGCTCCGGTCTCGTCCGGCAGTACGCATCTGCGGCATGACGCATGGCGAGCATCGCCGAGGCGAGCAGCTCGTACTCCATCTGCATCCCCGCGAGCTGCTCGGGCTTGTGGTTGCTCGACACCTTGCGGCTCATCGTCTCGCATCCGGCATGCCGACGCGAGTATTCCCGCGCCGCGTGCCAGAGCGTGTTCGCCTTGTGCCACCATGGCACCTCGCCGTCCGGATGCACGCTTGCCGCGGCCGACGCATAGGCGTCCGCCATCTCGCGGAGTGAGTCGTCGCAGACGGCGCAGAGCGTGTCCACATGCCGGTGCTCCAGCTCCGGTTCGCTGTCGCGGTGAAGCCTGGCCGCGCGATCATGCTGGCGACAGCACTCGACGGCGGCGCGGAAGAGCGCGTCGGCACGCGCACGCACGGCGAGCATCGGCTCGAGTGGCGTCGCGTCGGAATCCGGAGCAGGACGGCGGGTCTGAGGCATCGGTGTATCACGGAGGGAGCGCCGCGCGCGACGCGACGCGGTTCGATCGGAAAGATGTCCGGGCGCTCACGCAACTCAAAGGGGGAGTCGCTGACCCTACAGGTACCCCATGGCCGTGAGCGCTTCGTATCGCCGCACCGGCGACGACGGGATCTCCGTCCCCGCGCCGTCCAGCCGGTACGACCGACCGGGGAAGTGCACCTTGGAGGCGACGTCCATTGTCGCTTCCCACGCCGTAGGAATGGTGTAGCCGAAGCCACACGCGACCAGCACCGCTTCGCCGTAGTACCCCGCGGTGAGCAGCTGGCCCTCCTCGCGATAGACGTCGACCAGATAGACCCGGTCGGCCACCGTGTCCGGATAGCTCACGGCCTTTCCAGGCGCCGGATGATCCATGTACATCGTCACCGAGGCGCCGAAGCCGGGCGCGAAGTCCGCGACGAAGCTGCCGTCGAGCAGCGCCGCGAAGGTCTCGCCAAGCGGGGCGCGGTTGAGGTTCCAGAACAGGTTCGGGTGCGCGTTGTAACCGAAGCGCTCGCACTTCTCGAAGAACCACACGCCATCGCGCGCGACGATGAAGTTGGCGTCGCCGAAGCCGGTGTAGCGCATCTCGCGGTAGTGCTCGAACAGCCGCCCCACGGTTTCCTGCACCGCGCGACAGGTGAGCGGCACGACGAACGCGAAGTCGAAGCCGCAGCCGACGAGATCACCCAGGTCACCGGTGAGCTTGTGCTTCGATTCCAGCGTCATGAAGGCGAAGACCGGCTCGCCGCGGACGAACCAGACTTCCACGTTCGTCTCCACGCCGTCCTTGCGCTCCTGCAGCACGAATGCACCCTCACCGCCGAGGGTGCGGAGGTGCTGACGCAGCTCGCGATTGGCTTCTGCGGCATTGCTGCTCTGCGGGAGCCATGTATCGTGCGGCTCTCCCTTGTCCGGCTTGTAGACGTACGCGACGTCGGGGTGTTGGTCGAGAAACTCGAGGGCTTCGTCCGAGCTGGCAAATGCAAACGACGGCGGCGGCTTCAACCCGTACTCGCCCATCAGCCGCAGGCACGCGTCACGATCGTGCTCCATGCGATCGGGATAGCTCCCGCCGCCGAACACCGTGAATCCCTCGGCGCGGAGCTGCTCATTTTCGTGAACCGAGTGATTCTCATCCCAGATCCAGATCGCGTCGCGCCAATCGGTGCGCCTTGCCATCGCCTCGGGGAGCGCGACACGCGGTATCATCCCTTCGCCAACCCGTCGATAGCGTTCCTCCAGCCGACGGTCGGTCGTGCCGGCGAATGCGAGCAGCACGTCGTGTCCTTCGTCCTGCAGGCGCAGGGCGAAACCGAGCCCTGCGTAATGAAGAGTGGCGACGACGAATCTCATGCGCTCCGGGTTGGCGTCCGGCCTCCCATTCGCAGAGGTTATGCCGAGGCGATCTCGCGTTGTCCCCGCCCGCGAGCCTCCACGCGCCAGCTGCGCTCCACGGTTGCACCACGCACCCCGTACACCAGGTCGTTGAGGTGAACGACGATGCAGACGTGATTCGGCACGACCCGCACGCGATCACCGACCCGCGGCCGCCAGTCCGTGCGCGCGAGATCGAGGATGCCATGCTCCTCGGACATGCGCGCCACGATGACTTCGGGCCGATCGCGGAGCGCACCGAAGCCCTCACCCTCCACGCCGCGCATCGGCTCGCGGCCCAGCGCCTTGGTACCGGCGTCGATCACGGCCTGGCCCGGCACGGCGGTGGACACCACCGTCGCGAGCACGGTAAGCGCGCAGTCGTCGCGCTCGCATGCCCCGACCGCTGCGGTCGTGCGATCGTTGAACACGTACGTGCCGGGCCGGATCTCGGTCACCCCCGCGATCTCGTGCGAGCGCCAGAGCGTCGGCGTCGATCCGCCGCTCACCACGCGTGGGGCCGCGTCGGCACGCGTCAGCGCATCGATCGCGCTGGCGAGCGCCTGGCCGAGCGCCTGCAGTGCCGCGTCCTGATCGGCCACCGGCTCGCGAACGTGGCCCGGATAGAATGCGATTCCCCGATACTCCAGCGACGGCTCGGCGATCACGCGCCGCGCCAGCGCAATGGCGCTCGCCACGTCGGGGACGCCGACGCGGTGCATGCCGAGGTCCAATTCCACGTACACACCGACCAGGACACCGGCCTCGCGCGCGGCGGCAGCGATGTCGACGATCGCACGCTCGGAATCCAGCGCCACCGTCACGTCCGCCTGTTCCGCGAGGCGAGCGATGCGTGCGGCACGCCCCGGACCGACGGGCGGATACGCCAGCAGAAGATCCTGCCCCACCTGCGACATCACCTCGGCTTCGTGCGGCGTGGCGCAGGTGAGGCCGACGGCACCGAGCCGCAGCTGCTCGGCGGCGATGAGCGGCGACTTATGCGTCTTGACGTGCGGACGAAGGTCGAGGCCGTGCTGCTTCGTGTAGTCGGCGGCGCGCTGGAGGTTCAGCTCCACGCGCCCGAGGTCCACCACCGCGGCCGGGGTCTCGAGCATGTCGATCGTGACGGCGCTCATGTGCGCGGGCGCGCCGTGCGCGCGGTCGGAGTGGACGAGTGCATGGCTGCAAACTATTTCTCGATCCGATGAACGCCAACGTGCCGAACGTGCGGGCGGACCCGGCCAGAGCGCGCGAGCTTATCCTCGCCTACGGCTGGAACGCCACGGCGTACCAGATCCTCAATCCGGGAATCGAGCACTGGTTCTCCCGCGATGGCGACGCGGTGATCGGCTTCGTCACCCAGGCGCGCACGCGGGTGGTGGCCGGCGCGCCCGTGTGTACGGCGGAACGACTCCCCGCGGTGGTGGCGGAGTTCGGGGCGAGCGCTGCGGACGCCGGCGCGCACGTCTGCTACTTCGGCGCCGGTTCGCGGCTGGAGACCTTGCTCGTCCCGACCGGTCACTGGAGCGTGGCGAGTCTCGGCGCCCAGCCGAGCTGGAATCCGGCCGGGTGGCCGGAGATCGTGGCGAGGCGGGCATCGTTGCGCGCGCAGCTGAACCGCGCGCGCAACAAGCATGTCGGCGTGTCCGAATGGGACGCGAAGCGCGGCGGTACTGATCCGGACGTGCGGCGGTGTCTCGGCGAGTGGCTGTCGGACCGCCGGCTTCCCGCGCTGCACTTTCTCGTCGAACCGGAGACGCTCGGCCGGCTCGAGGACCGGCGCCTGTTCGTCGCCGAACGTGACGGCGCGGTCGTGGGCTTCCTCCTCGCGTCGCCGATCCCGGCGCGAGACGGGTGGCTGGTGGAGCAGATCATCCGCGGCCACGCCGCCCCCAATGGCACGGCGGAACTGCTGCTCGACGCCGCCATGCGCGCCGTCGCCGCGAACGGCGCGCGCTACGTCACGCTCGGCTTGTCGCCGCTGTCGCTGCATTCACGCTTCGAGAGTCATCGCATGCCGCGGTGGCTGCGATTGGTGCTGCGCTGGGTGCGCGCGCACGGACGCCGCTTCTACAACTTCGAGGGGCTGGACCGGTTCAAGGCCAAGTTCGCGCCCGACGAGTGGGAGGAGATCGTAGCGCTGTCGGACACGGCGCACTTTTCTCCGCGGGCGCTGTGGGCCATCGCGGCTGCGTTCGCACAAGGCTCGCCGCTCGTTCTGGTGGCGCGGGCCGTGACGCGCGCCGCAAAGCAGGAAGCGCGCTGGCTGGGACGGCGCGCACAACGGCATTCGAAGGCGAGCACGGCCTGAATCTCGCAATGTCGCGCCAGGTCGAACCTGGATCATCATGCCATGAGCTCGTACCTCCCCGATTGGGCGCACATCCACATCATGATCAACCACTTCCCCGTCATCCTCGTGGTGATGGGGGCGCTGGCGGCTTTGCTCGGGATGGTCCGCAGCCGGCGCGGCATCTGGTTGTATGCCTCGGCAACGATGACACTCGCCGCGCTGAGCGCGATTCCGACCTACTTCACCGGCGAGCCGGCGCAGCATGCGCTGAATCGCCCGTGGTACGTCGCGCGCACGAGCATCCACGCGCACGAGGATGCGGCGCTCATCGCCACGATCATCACCGGCGTTGCCGGGTTGATTGCGCTCGTCGCCTGGCGGCGGCTCGTGCGCTATCCGCGGGAGCTGTCGCTGCCGCGCGGACTGAGAATCGGCGTCGTCGTCACGGCGGTGATTGCCGCGGCCGCGATGGGCTATGCCTCGTTGCTCGGCGGCTACATCATCCACGATGCGCCGGGACTCAAGCTGCCCAGACCGGTCACCAGCGCTCCCGCGGCGGTCACGCCTCCGGTTGTTCCCTGATCGCCTGACGCGGCGCGACCGCTCCTAGCGCGAACCGCGATCGTCGCGCAGCGGGGTCGATGCTCGCTCGGGAATGGCGACGGACTCCGCGGGACGCTCGGCAAGCACGCGAGTGACGAAGCGCTGTCCTTCACCGATGCGCTCTACTTCCACGGCGATGGAATCGATCGCCTGATCGAGTCTCGTCAGCCGGTCCATCAGCTCGTGCGGAATGGCGCTCACCGCCACTGCCCCGCGCCGCCACAGCCGTCGCGCGTAGGCGATGGTAAGCGGAAACAGCACGACGACGATGAACATCCCGCCGAGCACAAATACCTCTTCCGGCGGTCCCTGCCGAATGTGCGGAGGGTCGCGGACCACGGCGCCGGGCACGGCTGCAGCCTGCGCCACCTGCGCGTCGGCGTTCGCGATCTGCTTGTCGAGCGCAGTGATGCGGGCATCGATCTCGGCGATGTGCTGCTCGAGTCCCGTCCGGTTGGCGCCGTTCACCATCGGGTCCTGGAGCTGATTCGAGAGCTCCCGCCGCTGGTCCTGCAGCGTCTCGAGCTGGTCGCGCAGTTCGCTGCGCGCGGCAACGAATCCTTCATAGACGGCGGTCGGACTCGGCGAAACACCGACGACGCGGACCTGGGAGCCGGCGATCGTGGGCGGCGCCGGCGGCACGGGTGGAGCGGACTGCGGCATGATAGAACCGTTCACCGGGACGAATTCGACAGGCGCGGCCGAGCGCCGCGCCCGCTTCCTCTACGTTCTCCAGTCGGCGACCGTTTCACCAGTGGCACGCTCAACCAGCGCCGCCTTTTTCGAAGGCGCGGCTCACGAGCGCCTGCGCCTCGGCCTGGATCCGACGCAGGTGATCCTCTCCGACGAAGCTCTCGGCGTAGAGCTTGTAGACGTCCTCCGTGCCCGATGGCCGCGCAGCGAACCAGCCGTTCTTGGTCTCCACCTTGAGGCCGCCGATCGGCGCGCCGTCGCCCGGTGCCGTGGTGAGCGTGCGGAGAATGGGCTCCCCCGCAAGCTCGGTGTCGGTCACGTCGCTCGCCGACAGGCCGGCGAGGATGGCCTTCTGCTCGCGCGTTGCGGGAGCATCGATGCGCTGGTAGACCGGTGCGCCGAGCTCCTGGGTGAGCGCCGCGTAGTGCTCGCCCGGATCGCGTCCGGTGACGGCCGTCATCTCGGCGGCGAGGAGCCCGCAGATGATGCCGTCCTTGTCGGTCGTCCACACTTCACCATTCCGGCGAAGGAAGGTGGCGCCGGCGCTCTCCTCGCCGACAAAACCGAGCGAGCCGTCCGCGAGGCCGGACACGAACCACTTGAAGCCGACTGGCACCTCGTAGAGACGCCGCCCGAGCTTCGCCACGACGCGATCGATCATGCTGCTGCTGACGATCGTCTTCCCGATGGCGACGTCGGCACGCCACGCCGGACGATGCCTGGCGAGATAGGCGATGGACGCGGCGAGGAAGTGATTCGGATTGAGCAGCCCCGCACTGCGCGCGACGATGCCGTGGCGGTCATGGTCGGTATCACACGCCCAGGCGACGTCGAAGCGATCCTTCATCCCGATGAGCCTCTGCATGGCGTAGGGCGACGAACAGTCCATGCGAATGCGGCCGTCCCAGTCGAGCGTCATGAAGCGGAACGACGGATCGACCACATCGCTCACGACGGTGAGCGGGAGACCATAGCGATCGGCGATCTCCCCCCAGTACGCCACCCCTGCTCCGCCCAGCGGGTCGGCGCCGAGCGTGACGGACGCACCGCGAATCGCGTCGAAGTCGATCACGGTGGGCAGGTCCGCGACGTACGCGTCCAGATAGTCGTACGGTTTCGTGGTGGACGCGCGCTGCGCGCGCGCGAGCGACATGCGCTTCACGCCCGCGAGATCCTTCTCCAGCAGCTCGTTCGCGCGATTCTGCACCCAGGACGTGACGATCGTATCCGCGGGTCCGCCATTGGGCGGATTGTACTTGAACCCACCATCCTCCGGCGGATTGTGCGAGGGTGTGACGACGATTCCGTCCGCGCGACCTGCCGTGCGTCCGCGATTGTACGCGAGAATGGCGTGCGACAGCGCAGGAGTGGGCGTGTACCCGCCCCGCGCGTCGATGAACGTGGCGACCTCGTTCGCCGCCAGCACCTCGAGCGCAGTGCCAAGCGCCGGCCGCGAGAGCCCGTGCGTATCGATGCCGAGGAATACCGGCCCGTCGATCCCCTGCGAGCGACGATACTCGACGATGGCCTGCGTGATCGCGAGGATGTGGCGTTCATTAAAAGCGCCGTTCAGCGAAGAGCCGCGATGCCCCGACGTGCCGAAGGAAACGCGCTCGGCACGCTGACCGGGGTCCGGAATTCTGGTGTAGTAGTCAGAGACGAGGAGCGGGACGTCGACGAGGAGCGATTGGTCGGGAAGGGTACCGGCGCGAGGGCTGATGGGCATGCGTGGCGCTGTCGCAGGATCGGGACCGGCGCCCCGCAATGCAACGAGGCCCCGCCGGCATGCCGGCGGGGCCTCGTTGTCGAGCGTTCGCAGCTCAGGTTCCGTAGTCCGGGTTCTGGGTCACGTTGCCGTTCGTCGTCGTGACCTCGCGGGCCGGAATCGGGAAGAGCACGTAGCCCGGCTTCGCAAGATCCTTCACTGTAGCGGCCAACCCCGCACGCACGAGGTCGGGCCAGCGATCGCCCTCGAAGGCGAACTCGTGGCGCCGCTCGAGCATGATGGCGGCGAGCACATCGGCCTGCGTCGTGACATCCACGCCGAGGACATGCTTGGGCAGGCCGGCTCGGACGCGGACCTTGTTGTACTCGTCAACTGCTTCCGCCAGGCGATTGAGGCGGGCCAGCGCTTCGGCCTTGATCAGCACCACCTCGGCGAGCCGGATCACGTGCGGATCCTCGGCGCCCACCGTGGTCGGCCACTTGTTCGCCTGCAACTGGCTGCTGCCCGAGGTGCGCGGTCCAAGGGTGACGGGCTTCCGCAGGTCATTGGCGGCGAAGGTGCTCGCCAGCTCCTTGGTGGGGCGAACCTCGGTGCGGCCGGCGTAGAGCCAGTAGTACCCCAGCTCGTTGTACTCGGCAGCGGTGAAGCTCACGCGGAAGATGTCCTCCGGTGTGTCGGTGCCTTCTGCCGTGAAGAGGTCGGCGAACGGCACGGTGAGCGTATCGCGTCCGGCCAGCACCGTGTTCGCGGCATCGAGCGCCGCCTGATAATCCGCCGCGGCGTTGGCGCCCGCCACGCTCGCCCGGTAGAACAGCACCCGAGCGCGGATTGCCTGCACCGCCATCTTCGTCGCATGGCGCGTGTTGCTCGTGTTGCTGATCAGCGATGCCGCCTTGTCCAGGTCGCTCAGGATCTGGGTGTAGACTTCGAGCACCGGCGTGCGTGTGTAATTGGAGGCGTCGTCAGCCGACTGCACCGGCGCGAGCGGCATCGGCACCGCACCCCAGAATTTCACCAGGTTGTGGTAGCTGAGCGCCCGGAGGAAGTACGCCTCCCCCATCACCTCGTCCCTCGTCGCGTCGTCGATCGCCGTGACTTCCGGGACGCGAGTGAGGATGACGTTGTCGCGGTTGATCTCTTCATAGATCGCCTCCCACATGTCCGTGACTTCCGGATTGTCGGCCGCGATCTGGTTGTTCTCGATGTCGCCGAGGAACTGATAGGTGCCGACCCAGGTGCTGTTGTCAGCCGGCAGGTCGCCCAGCAGCTGGATGTCGAGGCCGTAGTAGCTGAGGCTCTGCAGACCATCGTAGGCGCCGTTCAGCGCGCCGAGCGCCGACTTGGAATCGACGATGATCTGGTCAGCCGGAATGTTGCTCTGCGGCGAAGTGGTCAGGACGTTGTCGCACCCAGCGGCGGCGAGCAGCAGCATCGCCGCGGGAAGAGCTCGAGTGAATCGCATGAATCGCTGATGCCTCATCTGAGGAGTTGGCTCGCGGAGGCTCCGCTCACCAGCCGGCACTGATGCCGAGGGTGAAGGTACGGGCGAGCGGATAGGCGTAGTAGTCGACTCCCATGACCACGTTGGACGTGATGCCGGCGCTGTTCACGTCGGGGTTGTAGCCGGTGTACTTGGTCCACGTGTGCAGGTTGCGGCCCGAGAGGTAGATGCGGGCGTTGTCCATCTTGGCCGCGGCAGCCAGTCGGTCGGGAAGCTTGTAGCCGAGCGTCACTTCGCCAAGGCGGACGAACGAGCCGTCCTCGACGAACCGGCTGCTGATCACGTCGGCGCCCGACGTGCAGTCGTAGCTCATGCGCGGCTCGTTCGTGATGTCGCCGGGCTTCTGCCACCGCGTGAGCGCGATCGTGGACTCGTTGTCCCACGTGCAGCCACCATCGTCGGTGAAGATGCGCATCATGTTGAACACCTTGTTCCCCTGGCTGAACTGGAAGAATCCGCGCAGGTCGAAGTTGCGGAACGTGAACGTGTTCGTGAAGCCGCCGTAGTACTTCGGCTGCGGGCTGCCGACGAACATGCGGTCGGTCGGGGAGTCAGTCTCGGTACCGTCGGCATTGGCGAACACGGCGTTGCCCGTGGCCGGATCGACCCGCAGGAACTTGTAGAGATAGAACTCGCCAAGCGGCTGTCCGACGGCCGCGACCGAGGTGATGCGACTGCTGACGTTGAACGTCGCCAGCTGATCGTTGTACAGACTCGTGACGACGTTGTTGTTCCACGTCACGTTCAGGTCGGACGTCCAGCCAAGGCCGCGCGGTCCGCCATCGAGGTTGACGGTGTGCAGGCCGAGGTCCACGCCCCGGTTGCGGATGGAGCCGATGTTCGACCAGATGCTGGTGTAGCCGCTCGTCGCCGGGATCGGTCGACGGACCAGCAGGTCGTCGGTGTTGCGGTTGTACCAGTCCACGATCACGCTGGCGCGGCCGTCGAGCACCGCGATGTCGGCGCCGAGGTCGACTTCCTTCGTCGTTTCCCACTTGAGTGCCGGGTTGCCGAGCTGCGTCGGCGCGACGCCAGCGTCGCCACTGTACGGCGTGCCGCTGGCGAGGCTGCGGCTGGCAAAGTCGCCGATGCCCTGGTTGCCGGTGACGCCATAGCTGGCGCGCAGCTTGAGCGTCGCGAGGCGGGCGAGCCCCTGCGCGAAGGCTTCATCGGTCACGGTCCACCCGGCGGAGATTGCGGGGAAGATGCCGTACCGGTTGTCGGCGCCGAACCGTGATGATCCATCGGCGCGCAGGCTGGCCGAGAGGAGATACCGATCCTTGAGAGACCAGTTGGCACGGGTGAAGAAGGACACGAGGTTGTTGTCCGTCGCGCTGCCGTCCCACGACGTGATCGTGGCGGCGTTCGCGATGTACGTGCTGAAGCCGGCCGGGAAGCCTTCGCCGCGAGTGAAGCTCAGGTCGCGGTGGTTGTATTCGACGCTCGCACCACCGATGACGTTGAGGCGGTTCGCCGCGCTGCGCAGCGCGTCCACGCTGAGGAAACTCTCGGCGACGTACTTGGTGTTCGTGTTGCTGGCCGTCCGGCCCACGCCGCCCGCGCTCTGCGCGTACGTGCGGTCGATCCGCGGATCTCCCCACGTGAGCTCGTTGATGCCGTACACGTCGGCGCCGACTCGACCGCTGAGCCAGACCCGGTCGGAGAACAGATACTTCGCGTCCAGGTTGCCAAGCGCGCGAAGGGTCTTGTACGTGTCGAAGTTGAAGTCGGCGATGGCCACCGGATTCGAGTACCGGGCGCCATCCGCGCGGCCGCCGTACCCGTAGTTGCTGCCGTAGATCGGCACGAACGGCTGCATGCCGATCGCGTTCGTCACGACGCCATCGAGGCTCTGGTCGCCGGGAATGCGGTCGTTGTCCTCACGCGTGAGAGCGATGGAGGACGATACGAACAGCTTGTCGGTCGCGTTCAGGTCCAGGTTCAGGCGTCCGGCCTGCCGTGCGTAGCCGGATCCGATGACGATACCATGCTGGTCGAAGTTCGACCCGGAGAGGTAGAACTTGAGCCGCTCGTTGCCACCGCTCATCGACAGGTTGACGTCGCTCACCGGGGCAGTGCGGAAGACCGCGCCCTGCCAATCGTAGGTGTTCGCGTCATCGACGCCGGGCACGAACGGGTAATCGGACGGATCATAGCCGTCGTTCTTCGCGCTCTCGTTGTACAGCTCCACGTACTGCTGCGCGTTGACGAGGCCGATCGTCTTCTCGACCTTCTGCGTGCCGAGGTAGCTGTTGAGCGAGAACCGCGTCTTCCCCGCCGCACCACGCTTCGTCGTGATGATGACGACACCGTTCGACCCGCGCGATCCGTAGATCGCCGCGGCCGCCGCGTCCTTCAGTACGTCGATGCTCGCGATCTCGTCGGGATTCAGCCCGCTGATCGCCGTGACGTCCTGACCGCTCAGCGCGATCTGGCTCAGCGACCCCTGGATCATCGGCACACCGTCCACCACGTACAGCGGCTGGTTGCCGGCGTTCATCGACGCCGGCCCGCGCACGCGCATGGAGATGCCGCTGCCCGGCTCACCGGAGTTCTGCATCACCTGCACGCCCGGGATCCGGCCCTGGAGCGCGTTGTCCACGCTCGCGACGGGCGTGTTGGCGAAGGTGGTCGAGTCCACCGAGGCGATGGCGCTCGAGACGTCCGTCCGGCTCGCCGTGCCGTAGCCGACCGATACCACAGCGGACAGTACGGTGGCGACCGGATGCAGCTCGAAGTCCGCCGTCACCACTTCGCCGGTGGAGACGGTGACGCTGCGCGACTGCGACGCATAGCCGAGCCGCTGCGCGCGCACCGTGACGGCGCCGGCCGGCACGGCGGTGATGGTATAGACACCGTTGTCGTTCGTCACCGTGCCGCGAGTGGTGCCGGCGATGGTGACCTGGACGCCGGGCACGCCGCGCCGACTCGCCGAGTCGGTGACGGTGCCGCGAATGGAGCCGGTCGCCTGCGCATGGACGACGCGTGCCGGCGCCGCGACCGCGACGAGCAGCGCCGCCAGCACGGCGAACGGCTTACGAGGGAGAAACTGCATGCGCCTTCCTCCTGATGATGGTCGATCGAGCGAATGTTCGGTCAGTACGTCAGGACCAACGGTCATGCTTCATCCGACAGGGTGGGATCGCCGAGTCGCCGCGAGATGCGATCGGCGGCCTGTCGTACGCGCGTGGCCGCGGTGCGCAGTCGTGCACCGCCGAGCCGCGTCTTGGGGCCTCCCACACTCACCGCCGCCACTGTGCGGCCATGCGCATTGCGCACTGGCGCGCCGATGGCGACGAACCCCGGTTCCAGCTCTTCCATGCCAACGGCGTAACCGTCCCGCCGCACCTTGGCCAACTCACGCTCGAGAGCCGCACGCGAGGTGATGGTGTGCGGACCCAGTCGCGCCAGTCGTGCCGTCGACGGCCGGCGTGTCGCGTCTGGGCGTCGATCGCCCTCCGAGGCGACGGCGGCCAGCAGCACCTTGCCGGTGGAGGTGGCGTGCGCCGGCCAGCGCATGCCCACTTCCGGCGACCCACCGACGAGAAATCGTCCGTGCACCTCGTCGAGGATCAGCACTTCGTCACCGACGAGGACTTCGAGCGTTGCCGTTTCCCCGACATCGTGCGCCAGCGCTTCCAGTTCCGGTCGCGCCGCCTCGTGCAGCCCCGTGGCGCGCCGCGCCTGCGAGGCCAGACGGAACAGTGCGGGACCAAGCTGGTAACGCTGGCGCTCATCATCCCTGACGACGAACTCCGCTCGCTCCAGCGCACCGAGCAGACGGAAAACCGTCGTCTTGTGCAAGCCGAGTCCATCGGCGAGATCCGACAGACCCGGTTCCGCACGCGATTCGGCGACCGCGCGCAGGACGTCCAGCGCCCGCTCGACCGACCGTGTGCCCGCCGCGACGCCATTGCGCCCGTTCGTGGAACGCTGTTTCATGTCGGGGCAATCATCGGCCGCGGAACGTCCGCGGTCAAGAGTCCCACTCCCGCCAAATCGTCATGCGATCTTCTACGAGCCCGTTCCGGATGTGTGCGCGCGCGACGTTCGTCGCCGTGGCCCTGCTCTGCGGCATCGCTCCAACACCCGCCGTCGCACAGCCAGCGCGCGCATCGTCCGCTCCACGCGGTACGCTGTTCATCGTCGGTGGTGGTCCGCAGCCGCCGGCGCTGGTGCAGGAGTTCGTGCGCCTCGCCGGTGGCGCGGGGAGAGCGAAGATCATCGTCTTCGCGATGGCCAGTGAGGACGGCAAGGCGAGCGGTGCGGAAAAGGCGGACGATCTGCGCAAGCTCGGCGCGGACGCGCGCAACGTGTGGGTGAATCACGACGAAGCGAACACCGACTCGGTGGCACACCTCCTCGATGGCGCGACCGGTGTCTGGTTCGGTGGCGGCGACCAGGTGCTGCTCACGAAGGCGCTCAAGGGGACGAAGACCGAGGCAGCGATCCACGCCCGCTATCGCGCCGGCGCCGTGGTTGGCGGAACGTCGGCGGGCGCCGCGGTGATGTCGGCTTCCATGATCACGGGCGATGAACGGCACCCCGGCGGCGTGCGTCCGGTCAAGGACAGCGCCTCCTACATGACCATCGCGCGCGACAACATGATCATGAGCGAGGGCTTCGGACTGCTCACCGACGCCGTCGTCGACCAGCACTTCGTCCGACGGAAGCGCAGCAACCGCCTGGTGAGCGTGGTGCTCGAGCTACCCGTGCACCTCGGCGTGGGCATCGATGAATCCACGGCGCTGATCGTATCCCCGGAGGGAACGTGGCACGTGATGGGCGAGAGCGTCGCCGTGATCTACGACGCGCGCCACGCCGCCATCACCCCCGCCGGCAGGACGCTCGGCGCCACCGGGGTGGTGATGCACGTGCTGCCGCAAGGAGGGACGTTCGACCCGAAGTCCGGGAAGGCCAGGCTGCCGTGAAGCTCGATGCGGGGAGGAGCGAAGGCGGGGATGCGTGATCTCCGCCTTCTTGCCACTTCGCATTCCCGATCGAGCGCTGCGTCCTACCAGTGCCGCAGGTTCCCCGCGCCGAGCGCCAGGTCGGCCATTCGCTCCACGACGGCGGACACCTGCTCGTCGGACAGCTTGTCGCCCGCAGCGCGAAGGCGCTCGCGAAGGCGCGCGATGAGATCGCGGCGGCGGCGCTGGGTGGATTGCTGCGCGTCTTCGAACAGGTCCCAGTCCTCGCTCATGGGGCGGCCGCTCATCCGTTGGCCGCGCGGCGGCGGGCCGTCGGCGGCTGAACGGCGGAGCGCTCGAAATAGTGCAGCTCCACGAGCGCCATGCGGGTGGAGAGATCGAGCAGCTCCTCGTCCGGCATGTGGGCGCACACGGGGCGGATTCGGTGGAGAATATCGAGGGCGAGCGCACGAGCCCGGTTCGAGATGACCGGCTCGGTCTCGTCGGTGGTCTCGTCGCTCGCGAGGTTCTGCAGGTCGGGCATCGAGGTCCAGCTCCCAGCGTCGGGCGGTGATGATGGCGTGCCTGTACCGGACGCGACAGCTGGTGAGAAGTCACATCTTTCGCCCGGAGAGGGAGACGAGATGGCGACACGAACGCTGCCTGAGACGGCAGCGTTCGTGCTTTCCGCTCATTCGCCTTTCGCTCTGTCCCGGTAGCGGGTCCGGCGCCCGACGATGGCGAGGGCGAGCAGGCCGGTGCCGAAGAGTGCCAGCGTCGCGGGTTCGGGGACGGTGGTCGGCGGGGTCACCGGCGGCGTGACGGGTGGAGTGACCGGGGGCGTGACCGGCGGTGTCACGGGAGTCGGAGACGAGCCGGAGCCGTGATCGAGGCTGTGGAGGAGCACGGCGCCGCCGAGGAGGCCGAAGAGCGGAATCCACGGGACGCCGGGACCTCCGCCGACCGTCGGCGCGCGTTCGGCGAGCACAACCGGCGTTCCTGCCTCGTTCCGAATGAGGTGCACGACGACCGGCGGCGCGACGACTTCGGTCTTCGTTCCCGGCACCACGCGCGAGACCGGGGCTGGCGCTTCCGTCGTGGTGGTGTTCTTCTTGATCGGGATCGACACCTCGCTCTTCGCGCGCACCGGCACCTGTGCGCCGGCGGCTGGCCCCGTCGCGACGACAGCGACAGCGACCGACAGCATCACACGAAGCGACTGCATCGACTGCATCCCTCGACGACTCACGCACAGCTCCCGGCAACGGCATGACATCCGCAGATCCCTTCTTCTCGCAGACCCATCCAATGCGCGATCTGTGCCAAGTGTTTGCGAGCGCAACGGAGAGTTCGCAGGCTCGACGCACGAGCCGACGCGAGCTCAGCCGCAGCTGTGCCCGTGCCCGCACGCCTCGAGGTGCGCAATGAAGCGCGAAGGCTTCGAGTTGGAGTTGCGCGGCGGTCCGCTCGCCGGTGGCACGGCGCGCGTGCGCGACACCGAGGTCCGGATCGCGGTCGTCCGCGAAGGCGGGCGGCTGCACCTGCGTGAGAACGAGCCGCCCGCACTCGCCGGCGACTCGAGCCGGCGCATCGGGGAATACGGCTTCAGCCACCGCGAGGAAGCGATGGTGTGGTTCCCCGCTCCGCGTTGACGTCGATCGTCGTCCCGGCGCTTCAGCGTTCTTCGCTGATCACGAGCGGCGACCAGAACTTCATGCGCTCCTCGGCCGGCAGCCGCCGACGAAGCGCTGCACTCTCGCGCAGCGCTTCGCGGTAGCGATCGTACAGTCGCGGATGCCGGCCCCAGAATGCGCCCGGTACTTCCATCAGCCCGCGCATCAGGTCACCGTCGAAGAATCCCGCGTTCGTGAGCGGATCGCGCTCCACCCGGGCGAGGGCGATCGGCACGACAGCACCGAGGCACCAGCCGTGCACGAGTGCCTCGAGCACCTCATGGAGCGACGCCGACGCGACAGGCCGCTGCGCCGCATCGAGCTCCGCGGGTGTGGGCGACCTGTCGCGCTGACGCCGCTGC
>Ga0157369_10000917_pt1 | contig 37643 bp, 31 predicted proteins | sample C25metaG_FD_113461 | JGI IMG/M metagenome (GOLD analysis project Ga0157369, IMG submission 113461) | Corn rhizosphere microbial communities from Kellogg Biological Station, Michigan, USA - C2-5 metaG | ecosystem: Host-associated > Plants > Roots > Rhizosphere > Soil | place: USA: Michigan... | reverse complement strand
TGCTGGCTGACACGCGCGTCGAAGTGGTGCCGCGAAACCTCTGGCCCGCTATGCACCGCGAAATGTTTAGAGGTTGCGATGGTCTTGAAGTAATGGGGATCGTTCCCCTGCATACCGTGGATGAATGCGAGCGCCATCTGAGCGGTGAGATACGGGTCCTCTCCATAGGTCTCCTGGCCACGGCCCCAGCGCGGATCGCGAAAGATATTGATATTGGGGGACCAAAAAGTGAGCCCGTAGTAGCGGCGGTGATTATCGTGATGAATAGCGTCGTTATATTTGGCACGGGCTTCGGTCGAGATAACGTCGGCGATCCGGTGTTCAAGATCGGTGTCCCAGGTCGCGGCGAGCCCGATCGCTTGGGGAAATACGGTGGCGAGGCCGGCTCGCGCCACCCCGTGCAGCGCCTCGTTCCACCAGTCGTACGCAGGAATTTGGAGGCGGGAAATAGCCGGCGCTGTATTCTGCATCTGGTTCACTTTTTCCTCGAGAGTCATGCGCGACACCAGGGCCGCGGCCCGTTCCTCGGGGGTTTCCGAGGAAGACCCAGTTTGCGTCCAGCCGATCGCGGTGAGTGCCAGGGGCAGGAACCACGCGCTACGCTTTTTCATTACATCTATGTTAGTTAAAGCGTCGACTTTCCGCCTTCGCTGATGTAGTTGCGGTTCCAGGATGGAATTTCTACCGTGACATCTCCCTTGACGACGGCCTGACAGCCAAGGCGGGAACGAAGCGTGAGACCGGCGGCCATATCGAGACGGTCCAGTTCATCGTCTTCGGCTTCGGAGAGATTCGCCTGGCCGTCTTGCACCAGAACGTGGCATGTGGTGCAAGCGCAGCTGCCGCCGCAAGCGTGTTCCAGATGGATGCCGAAATTCATTGCGACGTCGAGTAGCGATTCGCGTTTACCGTGATCGTCATAGGGTAATTTGCCCAATTCAAACGCCACCGTCTTGTTTTCGGGCAGGAAAGTTACTTTCGGCACTCCTCATTTTAGACTGGCAAATGAAAATCGCTTCCAGCGCTCGGGCATACTGGAAAGGCAGTGTTCGACGAGATCGCAGCGAAGATAGCCGTCCGGATTCAAGAGCGACTGACTGGCAAATTTCAATCTAAAGTAAAAGTTTCAATCGAGCAGCCTAAACAGAATTCATTTGGTGAGCTAGCGATTCCAGTAGCCTTCCAGCTGGCGCGCGAATTGAAGCGTCCGCCGCGGCAGATTGCTGAAGAATTAGCCGGTGAAATCGAGCATATGCCTGAGGTAGCTTCGCTCGAGATCGCCGGCAACGGCTACATTAACGTCCGGTTGGCACGCGGCGCGTATGCGGAATCCATCCTACGAATGGCTGGAGTGGAGACGGCGGGCACGGCACAGGCAGAAAAAATCGTCGTTGAACATACCAATATCAACCCGAACAAGGCGGCGCACATCGGGCACTTACGCAACGCGGTTTTGGGTGACACGTTCGTGCGGATGCTGCGCAAGCGCGGAGGCCGGGTGGAAGTGCAGAACTATATTGACAACACCGGCGTTCAGGTCGCCGATGTCGTCGCCGGCTTCCATCATCTGGAAAAGTATGGCATCGCGGAAGTGCGGGCGCTGGTCGCGGACCAGAGCACGCGGTTCGATTACCAGTGCTGGGACCTGTACGCGCGGATGTCAGCCTACTACCAGGAAAACCCGACCGCAGTCGAATGGCGTGCGGAGACATTGCACGCGATCGAGGCAGGGAAGGGCGAACTGGCTGAACTGGGGCACTTGATAGCGGATGCAATCGTGAAGGCCCACTTGAAGACGATGTCGCGCCTTGATATTCGCTACGATCTGCTCCCGCGCGAGAGCGAAATTCTGCATCTGCAGTTTTGGGCCGCGGCGTTCGAACTTCTCAAGCAGCGTGGAGCGATTTACTTCGAGCAGCAAGGGAAGAACGAAGGCTGTTGGGTGATGCCGTCGAGCGCATTCCGCGATTCGGGGGCGGCGGGCGAGGACGGGGCTGAAGACAGCAAAGTAATCGTCCGCTCAAACGGCACCGTGACGTATGTCGGAAAGGACATCGCTTATCAACTGTGGAAGTTCGGCTTGCTCGGAAAGGACTTTTACTATCGGATCTGGTCGCGGGACGGCGACGGTCATCTCGTTTGGATGACGAGCGATGAACCGGGTGGCGAGCCGCCGCCAGCTTTCGGCCACGCGGCGCGGGTGTTCAACGTGATCGACTCACGGCAGTCGTACTTGCAGGATGTGGTGGTTGCCGGGTTGCGAGCGCTCGACTTTCCAGAACAGGCACAAGCCTCGGTGCATTTTTCGTATGAAATGGTTGCGCTGACGCCGCGTACTTGCGTGGAACTAGGCATTGCAATTCCGGAAGAGGACAAAACCCGCAGCTACGTGGAGGTCTCTGGACGCAAGGGCCTGGGTGTCAAAGCTGATGATCTGATCGATAAACTAATCGTGACAGCGCTTGCCGAAGTGGAGTATCGCCACCCGGAGGCGCCACCAGAGGAAAGGCGCAGAGTGGCCGAACAGATAGCCGTCGGCGCGTTGCGTTATTTCATGCTGAAGTTTACGCGCAATTCCGTCATTGCATTCGATTTGCACGAGGCGCTCAGTTTTGAGGGCGAGACCGGGCCGTATGTGCAGTACACGGCAGTTCGCGCCCGAAACATTTTGCGGAAATTTGAAGAACGCGGCGGTACGCTGCCGGCGTTTCGTGAGGTCCTGAGCACCGAAGGGCTCGAGCGTGGATTCCAATCCGAGGACTTGTGGCAATTGCTGCTTACCAGTTCCAAAGCAGCCAGTGCAGTGGAGCGGGCGATTGGAGCCGGCGAGCCTGCGCATGTCGCCAAGTACGCTTTCCAGCTTGCGCAAAGTTTTAACAATTTTTATCATGAACACTCGGTCATTGCGGAAGAAGACGCGGAACGCCGTGCGCTACTCCTCTGGCTGACCGGATACGTGCACGACCAATTGCTCTCAGTCCTGGGCGTACTAGGCATTGAGCAACCACCCTACATGTGAGGAATAGACTAGAGACAGATGGCGACTAAGAATACGTTCGGCGCGGCAGCGGAGCTGCGCGTGAACGATGCAACCTATCAGATATTCCGGCTGGACGCGCTTGAGAAAACGGCGGCCGGAGTGAAGTTGTCCCGGCTCCCCTATTCCATCAAAATCCTTCTTGAAAATTTGCTGCGATTTGAAGATGGCCGTACAGTCAGCCCTGCTGACATTGAATATGTAGCCCAGTGGGATCCGAAGACCGCGGCCCAGGAGATTCAATTCCGGCCGGCGCGGATCTTGCTGCAGGATTTCACTGGTGTCCCCTGCGTGGTCGATTTGGCCGCCATGCGCGATGCCCTCAAGAGAGTCGGCGCGAAGCCCGAGCTCGCGAATCCACTGATACCGGCGGATTTGGTGATCGACCATTCGGTGCAAGTCGACGTTTTCGGCTCTCGCAATGCATTTCACGAAAACGCGCTACTCGAATTCAGCCGTAATCAGGAGCGCTATGCGTTTCTGCGCTGGGGTCAGAAGGCGTTCAGTAATTTCCGCGTGGTGCCCCCCGATACGGGTATCGTGCATCAGGTTAACCTCGAATATCTCGCGAGCGTCGTTTTTAGCGACAAGCACAACGATATTCTGCGCGCCTATCCCGACACCTTAATGGGAACCGATTCGCACACGACGATGATCAATGGCCTGGGCGTGGTGGGCTGGGGCGTGGGGGGTATCGAAGCCGAAGCTTGTATGTTGGGCCAGCCCATCTCCATGCTGCTGCCTCAGGTCGTCGGTTTCAAGCTGAGTGGTAAGTTGTCGGAAGGGGCGACGGCGACCGACTTAGTGCTTACAGTTACCCAGATGCTGCGCAAGAAAGGCGTGGTGGGTAAGTTCGTGGAATTCTTTGGGCCGGGAGTAAGCGCACTGTCGCTGGCCGATCGCGCCACTATCAGTAACATGGCGCCCGAATACGGGGCGACCATCGGCTTCTTTCCCGTGGACGCGGTGACGCTGGACTATCTCCGCCTTACGAACCGCACTCCCGAATTGGTAAACCTTGTGGAAGCCTATACCAAGGAGCAGGGACTGTTCCTGACGGTGGATTCCGATGAGCCAGCATATTCAGACTCACTCTCCCTCGATTTGGCGAAGGTGGTACCGTCGCTGGCGGGGCCAAAGCGCCCGCAAGACCGCATCGATCTGCCGGATGTGAAGCAAAACTTCCATGCGGCGCTGGGCGGACCGGCAAAGAAGGCGAGTCTTCGAGTGAACGGCCACAAAGAGGAACTCCACGATGGCGCGGTGGTGATCGCCGCGATTACGAGTTGTACCAATACCTCGAATCCGTCGGTAATGATTGCGGCTGGTCTCGTTGCGAAGAAAGCCGTAGAGAAGGGCCTTTCGGCAAAGCCCTGGGTGAAGACTTCACTGGCTCCGGGATCGAAAGTAGTTCTGGACTATCTGAGCGACGCTGGGCTCATGCCCTATCTGGAAAAGCTGAACTTTCACCTGGTAGGGTACGGCTGCACTACTTGTATAGGCAATAGCGGTCCGTTGCCGGAAAACGTCGCGACAGCGGTAACAGACGGCAAATTGAACGTGGCGGCGGTGTTGAGCGGGAACCGTAATTTCGAGGGCCGCGTGAACGCCTTGGTGCGCTCGAACTACCTGGCGTCTCCTCCGCTGGTCGTGGCGTACTCAATTGCGGGGACTGTCGACGTGGATTTGACGAAGGATCCGCTTGGCAAGGATCGCGATGGCAACAACGTCTATCTTGCCGATATCTGGCCTACGGCCGAGGAAGTGGAGGCGGTTGTCAAGGCGTCGGCGCGAACGGAGTTTTTCCGCAAGCAGTATTCCGAAGTATTTGCGGGTGACGAGAGCTGGAACTCCCTGAAAGTGCCGGGCGGCGATCTGTTTGAATGGACCGACGATTCCACCTACATCAAACAGCCACCGTATTTTGATAAATTAGTCGATCCTCTGACGTTCGTACAGGACTTTACTGGGGTGCGCGCATTGGCGGTATTAGGAGATTCGGTCACCACGGATCATATTTCGCCTGCTGGATCGATTCCGGTGGATAGTCCCGCGGGCAAATATCTAGTTAGTCTCGGCGTGAAACCGGCGGATTTCAATAGCTACGGAGCGCGGCGTGGCAACCATGAGGTGATGGTTCGTGGAACGTTTGCGAACATCCGGCTAAGGAACCAATTGGTTCCGGGAGTAGAGGGCGGTTGGACCCGGCACATGCCGGACGGCGAGAAGATGTTCATTTACGACGCCGCGGAAAAGTATAGGGGCGAGGGCGTGCCGCTGTTGATTCTTGCCGGCAAAGAGTACGGATCGGGATCTTCCCGCGACTGGGCCGCCAAGGGAACCCTCCTGTTGGGAATTCGTGCGGTGATTGCGGAGAGCTTCGAACGGATCCATCGTTCGAACCTGGTACAAATGGGCGTCTTGCCGCTCCAATTTCTGGAAGGGCAAAATCGCGAATCACTCGGGTTGACGGGAGAAGAGCGGTTTCGTCTTACCGGCGTTCGGCAGGCCCTCGCGTCCGCCGAAAGCCATGTTAGAGTGGCTGCCACGCAACCGGACGGTAAGGAGATTGAATTCGCAGTAAAAGCCCGCATCGACACACCCCAGGAAGCCGAATACTACCGCAGTGGCGGCATCCTGCCTTACGTCTTCCGGCAAATCCTGGCATCGGCTGCCCCGGCTTCTTAAGCAGACCATCCATAAGCGATTTGATACAGAAACGGACGCCTTTGCTGGTTTCAGCAGGCATCATCTTACGCGACAAGCGGATACTCGTCGGCCAACGGCGCAAGGGTGGCCGCCACTCACTCAAATGGGAGTTCCCGGGCGGCAAGGTGGAGCAAGGTGAAAGCCCGCGGCAGGCGCTCATTCGTGAACTGGCGGAAGAATTACGGATCGAGGCAAAGGTAGGCGCCGAACTGGCTCGCTATGAACACGAGTACCCGACGGGAAGCCGCGTCCATTTGCTGTTTTTCCTTGTGAACGAATTTTGTGGTGAGCCTGATGCGCAAGTCTTTGAACAGATTTGCTGGGTTGATTTCGCGAATCTGCCTTCTCTGGATTTCCTTGCCGGTGATCTCGATTTCGTAAAACGTCTGGCCAGGGGAGATTTCGCTCGCCAGTTCGGACTTTGAAGACGCTAATCGAGATCGAATGGTCGGTTGGGAGGCTTTCCGCTTTTGTCTTCTTTGGCTTGTTTCAGCAACTCTTCGAATTTCTTTTCGCGCACCTTTTCTGCGCCCAGGTGCGAGGTGAAACTCTTTTCGAAGATGTCGTTGCGGCGAGCGGCCTCGCCTTTGAGGCTCTGAACGGCGGCCTGTAAATCCTCTATCGGCGCTTTCTTTTCCGGTTCGCGATGGTGAATCACGGCCTGAGTTTCCGGATCGACCCGCAGAGTCGCGCCACAGCACGGGCACAAGACATCAAAGAGCACCATATCGGAATCGTAGCGCATCGAAGTGTTGCTATCCTCTGACTACCGCGAATGGATTGGCTGTTTGAGTGGCTGTCTCAATACGGTTATGTCGGCCTGTTCGCGGGGCTGCTTTTGGGCATTCTGGGATTGCCGATTCCTGATGAGACCCTGCTGGTTTTCTGCGGATACCTCATTTATCATGGGCGGCTGGATTTCACCACAGCTTTTTTGACAGGTTTCGCAGGCAGCCTGTGCGGAATCACGCTCAGTTTCTACCTTGGACGAAGCCTTGGGCGCAAAATAGTCTACCGCTACGGAAAATACATCCGGCTGACACCCGCGCATCTCGACCGTGTGGACCGCTGGTTCGATCGCATCGGCGCATGGTCGCTCAGCATCGGCTACTTTATTCCCGGAATCCGGCACTTCACCGCGCTGGTGGCCGGGATGGGCCACATGCGCTACCTTACATTCGCGATTTTTGCTTATTCCGGTGCGGCTGTTTGGGTGGCGCTTTTCCTGACGCTTGGGTACGTATTCGGGGACCGCTGGGAAAACACGTCCGCGCTGGTGCACCGTTATACCTTGATCGCGACGGGCGTGGGCATCGCGATTGTGGCCGTTATCTGGCTTTACCGTCGCGCCCGGGGGCGTCGTGTATGATAGTAAGGTTGCATTCCAGCACGGTTGTCCGAGCGCGCTCGCGCTGCTTCCCTGGAACCGTACACCAACAATAGGGTTTAAGGCTGAATTTATGTACGCTGTGATTGAAACGGGCGGTAAGCAGTATCGCGTGATGCCTGGGCAGACGATTGATGTCGACACACTTGCCGGAGACGTCGGATCCGCGGTGGAGTTCGATCGGGTGCTTGCCGTTTCAAACGACACGAACGAACTGCTCTTGGGCGATGCGGTGAAATCGGCGCGGGTACGGGGAAAAATCTCGGCTCACGGCCGCGGCGACAAGGTCATCGTCTTCAAGTTCAAGCGAAAGAAGCAATATAAGCGCACCATCGGTCACCGCCAGAACTATACGCGTGTGTCGGTGGAGGAGATTCTGGCGTAGAGGCGCATGGTCGCATAGAGGATTTTCATGGCACATAAGAAGGGTTTAGGCAGTTCCAAGAATGGCCGCGATTCAAATTCGCAGCGTCTGGGGATCAAGGTTTTCTCGGGGGAATTCGTGACCGGAGGATCCATCATCGTGCGTCAGCGTGGAACTCGGTACAAGCCGGGAAGGAACGTCGGCCTCGGCAAAGACGACACGTTGTTTGCGACCGTCGCCGGGACAGTGGAGTTTCGCGATCGCGGCAGGCTGGGCAAGTTCGTCACCATCGTCGCGGCGCAAAATTAGTTACCGTATGAGGCGCCGACGGCGTCTCTGTTTCTGTGTTTATTGACGAAGTACTAGTCTCCGTAAAGGCCGGCGACGGCGGAAATGGCTGTATGGCTTTCCGGCGCGAGAAGTTCGTGCCGCGCGGTGGCCCCAGCGGCGGCGATGGCGGTCATGGCGGCGACGTTACCTTGATCGCAAGCGAACACTACAACACACTCCTGCATTTCCGCTTCAATCCGGAGCACAGCGCGCAGCGCGGCCGTCATGGCGAGGGTAGCAACTGCACGGGACGCGACGGTATAGGCGTTGAATTACCGGTGCCGGTGGGAACCGAAGTGCACGATGCCGAAAGCGGCGAATTACTCTTCGATTTCACCGCCCCCGGACAGCGTTGGATTGCGGCACATGGCGGACGAGGCGGCAAAGGGAACGCGCGTTTTGCAACCGCTACCCATCAGGCGCCTACTGAGCACGAAGAAGGAAAACCCGGCGAATTCGCGAAGCTCCGGTTCACTTTGAAGCTGCTTGCCGATGTGGGCCTGGTGGGTTTCCCGAACGCCGGCAAATCCACCCTCATCGCGCGTCTTTCCTCTGCGAAGCCGAAAATTGCGGACTATCCCTTCACGACTTTGGTGCCGAACCTCGGTGTAGTCCAAGCGGGAGATGATCGCACGTTCGTGATGGCCGACGTGCCTGGGCTGATTGAAGGCGCGCACGATGGGCACGGCCTTGGAATGCAGTTCTTGCGGCACATTGAGCGTACTCGCGTGCTCGTGCATTTGGTGGATGTGTCCGATTTCACCGGGCGCGATCCGGCGCACGACTTCGACGTGATCCTCAACGAGTTGGCGCAATTCGGCGAGCATCTCCTCGATAAGCCTATGATTGCCGTGGCGAGCAAAGTCGATGCCTGCCAGGATCCGGAGCGCATTCACGCCGTCGAAGTGAAAGCAGCGGAGCATGGATATTCCTTTCTCCGAATATCCAGCGCTACCGGCGAAGGGATAGAAGCGCTGCGCTATGCGATCGCCGAGCGGCTGTTTGCACCTGTGACGCTGGCTCCTGACGCTACAATTGCTGTCGGAAGCTAGACTCTGCCGGTGCAGGGCCCGGTCTTCAAAACCGGAGTGCGTCACCTTTGCGTGTCACGGGTGGGTTCGACTCCCATTAGCTTCCGCCAAAATCCTCCCTTAGAATCAATAAGATCCAGCCAATGCTAATTGGCCGTGCTACAACCTGCTACGATTCCGGCTTCTGTGATTCCAGCACAAGAATAGCAATAATGCTGCGCTGATTTTTGTTGCCATTGGCTACGGGCTCGGCTAAACATTCCTTCCATCAACAAGGGAGGATGCCGGGGAAGATTTCAGCGCAGAGGTTGAAACGCTCACTAAAGGTGTTGGTAGGATCAAGGACTGCTTTTTGGCGGGAGGCGCGATTACGAGTCTTTTCACAAATCGCAAAATCCGTGACTACGATCTTTACTTCAAAAACAAGAACGCATTCATCGAAGCCGTGCGCGGTAGGTATGAGGACGGATGCTGGTGTGTTGCGATAACTCCCCGTGCCATAACTTTTATAGAAAACAATCAGACTGTCTACCAGCTCATGTCTTTTTCATGGTTTCAGACCGCTGAGCAGATATTCGACAAATTTGATTTCACCTGTGTGATGGCGGCAATCGACCTTGACACGAAGGAATTCTTCCGGCACAGAAATTTCATCCGTGATCTCGCCAAACGCAAACTCCGGTTCAACCATCGAACTGAATTTCCCATCGGTTCGGCATTGCGCGTTCGAAAGTATCAGGATCGCGGTTACTCAATGGACGACAGCGAATATTTAAAGGTGATGCTGGCCTGCGCTTTCAAAGAGATTAAAACTTGGGATGAACTCAAGAATCAGATAGGCGGCCAGTACGGTGAAGCGGTGGTGATGGACACTTCGAAGGAGTTTACGCTAGAGAACGCTATCACTTCTCTCAATGAGACGTTGATCGAGAAGCCAAGGACCGAAGAGGTCAAGGGTGCGGGTTCATGGCAAGAAGCGATTAAAACCATTTTCGGCGAGGAATTAAAGGCAGCCGCCTAGTTGCAACGCCGCCGGGGAAAGATGAAACCGTCCCAAATCCTCGCCCTCCGAAAGAGACTGAAGCTGTCGCCAACCGATTTCGGCCGTGCTCTCGGTTTCACAGAGAAAAGCGCCGGATAACTGTCTGGCGGTGGGAAGCGGGGAAACGAAAACCGGACAAGCAGACGATCATGCTTGTAAAACAACTGAGCGAAAAACGTTTAAAATAGAATAAGGAGAAATTGTTTTACGGAAGATTACGACGTTCTGATGGCTCAATGGCAACATCCTACGATGACGGCTGTTCACCCATGGCTGGTAGGTGCGGCTTGGACGCTCGCGGCGGTTACTCTCGTCATTGCGGTATGGGGCTTGATCTCAGATGAAGTCGATGCGCTATTGCGGTCAATGTTCGTGACCGCAGTCGGAAGTGCGGTCATCGGGGCAATAGCCAGAGTTGCCAATCCATTTATCGACGCGGATGATCGATTTCATGCATGGCTCGCGCTCTCGATGTTGGTGCTCGGGCTATGCATGCTTTGGGAGTATTTGGCCGACTGGGATTTCAAGCCGTTCCGATTCGTAGTCTGGGTTCCTCCCGCCATTGCGCTAATCAGGGCGGCGATGACGATCCCAAACCTGGGACAAATTCTTTCCTCAATGATCTTCATCATCTGTGTTGCCGCTCTCGTTTCTTTGTTCTGTTATTTCTCTTATGTCCAAGACAAGGAACGGGAACAATTGCGCGCCACCGCCTACCATAAGGGAGTTGGCGACGAATATGATCTCGAATTGAAACAATTGCTGCAACAGCAGAGCATTCGGCCAAAGGACGCGCCTTTAGGGCCAGATCCCTACAGTGAGGCCTTGCAGATTGCGCTTCTTCGAAAACGAATAATGGCAAAGAATCCACCGCCTCCACACAATGACTTCTCCAACAGCATAATCGGGAATCTCAATCTTGGCACCGTTCAAGGCGATCTACACGCCTCAGTGAAGATCCTGCGGACGCAGGGAGATCAGCAGATAGCAGATGTCATAGAAAAATTGACCGATGCCATCAGCAAGTGGGCCAGGATAGATGACGCACACCGAAAAGACCTGCTTGAGAACGTTGCGCAGGTATCAAAGGAAGCCTCAACTCCGCCAGATCAACGTAAATCTGGGATGTTGAAGGCCTCTCTTGCCTTTCTCACAACATCTCTCTCGACAGCCAAGGAGCTGGCTCCCTTGGTGCATGACCTGTACGAAAAACTGAGGGCAGCAGGCATTATCAACTGGTAGCCCTCTTCAGTGGTGCGAGGAGTCACGGAACTATGGCAAATTCGGGCAGGACGGCATCTCCATTTGACCTCCGCCACATCTTGCTACAACGTGCTACAAGGAACGCCGGGAATTCCGGCAATGGCGGCAAATACGGCAATCTCATATCGCTATCCCGCGCATCCTAAAGCGCGGGAGTTTATCCGACTCCCATTAGCTTCCGCCACTATATCCGTTTATAGAGACTCTAGACTGGTAAACCGCGCTCCGGGTTGTATACAGGATTTTTGATTGACGTGGATGGCTCTCAAACTGTACCGGCGACATCGGCAGTCTTGCCTTCGCCGTATCCGAAGTAGCAGCGTGTTTACGGTTCCCAGACGAAGACAGATGGAGCGAACGATTGCGACTGCGCTATCTGCGCGGAAGGCTCACTCCCGGGCGGTGTACCTAACGAACAAGTCCGCCGGAGCGAGAGATTGGAAGCTTGCGCAGGAGATCGCGAACAATAGATTTCCTGGACTCCACAACTCCGCCGATGAAGGTCGCCGGACCATTGAATATGTTATTCACAGCTTCATGGCTTCAATCGGCCAGACGGAACGAACGTCGAGCCATCCACGATGCGCAAGCTTTCCATTCTGCTTGACCAGAGGATAAAGCCGTTCATCCAGCATCGAGGCTTTACGAGAATTGGCCAGCTTGACAGCTTGGACACGATCACCAAACTGACGGAGCGCTTCCGCAATCTCAACCCTCACCACAATCGCAAGGGCTTCGCAGATGTGAAGGTGCCGCTAGCTACGTCCACGCGCAGAGCTGAGATCTGAACGGCTGCGTTACTTCGTCCGGTTTTGCGTCGATCGCGGCTGGATGGCTAAGAACCATGCGGAGAAGATCAAGGCATCGACATCGACTCAAAAGAAATTCGGCTTCGCGCTTGATGAGGACAAGCGAATCTGGGCCGCACTGTCCGAAGTGGACGATGGTCGCGGACGAACCCGGACAGCACAATGCGGTCGAGCTAGCCGCGTTCTGTCGCGTTATGCGATTTACCGGCCTACGAATTTCCGATGTGACCATGCTGCACGAGAAACAAATCGTCAAGCGTCACGGCGGAGAAGGCTGGGCGATTGAGGCATTCCAGATCAAGACAAATGAGTGGGTACGGGTTCCTGTGCCATTCAGCCTCGTCGAGCAATTGCGGGCGTTACAGGTAAAGGGCCGCTGTGCCGGTAAAAGCTACTGGTTTTGGTCTTGCAACGGTGAACTCAAGACTGCTATCACGAATTGGCGTGATCGCGTAACCCGACTCCTAAAGCTGGCGCAGAAGGCGGGACAATTTGAGCATTCATCGTCGCCGTACACATTCCGCCACACATTTGCCATAAGCCATCTAAATGCTGGAGTGGATATTAAGGTCGTAAGCCGTTGGCTTGGGCATCGCAGCATCACGACCACTGAAAAGCACTACAGCCACGCGATTCGGGAAACCCACGTTACAGCAGAGCGGCTTTATGATGAGAGTCTCAAGGCGACAAGGGATCGCGTAATCACGCGTTCGTACACACTGACGGGCACACGATAGGTTGAACCGATGCGCAGAACGCCCGGCTCACCGCGAAACGTTCGTCGGACAAGCTCATGTGAGATCTGAAGCCTTTTTGCGATCTGACCAAAGGTAAACACTGAGCCGTTACAGGCATCAAAAAAGGACTGCATCCCTAGTCAAAACGTTGATAGCCTCAGCATGTGCTGGCGTAGCAGCCTTCTGTAATTTTTCTCTAATTACGGCACGCATCGCCTCCCTGGTTTACTGAGAGGCGTTGCGTAACCGTTAACGTCGCCGCAACAAGTTCCCGCCCAACACCACCGGCTTGACGCGAGCTGCCTGAAACCGCCCGTCTCCCGTCGGACTAATTCGAAAGTCACTTCGGAGCCTTGTGGTAACGGCTGTGTGTCCTCGCCTAACTTGTAGACGAAACTTGATAGATGCGCGAACACCTGCTCACAGTCTTTACCGACTCCCACCAATGGCTTGATGAAACCGAATCCTCTTTTGTGATTGAAAAATTCAATCGTGCCGGTCATGATGTTCTATCTCCTATGTTTTGATTTTTTAAAGGCTAGACAGCCTGGGAACATGCAGGCCCCCTAACCACGAGCAGAACAGCCGTGAAAGAATAGGCGGCCATTCTGGTCTGGTCAGCGGAGAAGCTACCGGCAACCCCGCTGACCAATATCGAACTAGGCCGGGCTCGAAACGAGTTTGCCGTAGACGTAGCTGTTTGGTCGTTTCACCACGAGCGCGGGGCGCTTTTCTGCACGGACAGCGACCATATTGCCAGCAAAGTAGTCAGTGTGCTCGGTCGAGACTTCAACCTGCATTTCCATACGATCTCGAATCTCAGACGCCTCTGAATCGCCAGAACCAACGAGGAAGCTTCCTTCGTCTATTGATGTCGTAGGCACAACGCTGAGGCCAAAGAGGCTCGGTGCTATAGGGCTCTGTGGATCGCCCAAAATGTACTTTCCGAAACCGTCTTCGTCAGCCGCATATCCCACCAGTCGTTAGGATTCACAACGACGAATGTAGGCGCGGTTTCTTTCGCAGCCGTGATTGCTGGACGGCGCGACCAATGACGTCGAGCTTGTTGTACCCAGTGCTCGCGCTGAGCAACGAAGTATCGAATGCCGCAGCTTGAGTCAAAAGACCCCTGAGGTTTTCGCCCGTACCGTCGCCAGTCAACAGTTGCAACTCTTCCGCAAGACTCACGCGATACGCAAGGCTCGAATTGATGAAACCAGCCAGTTCGGAAAAGTCGCCATGAATCGTCAGTTCGTGCAGATGCTGGAAAATGACCCCGTCTTGGCGGCACGGGTCACACGACTGATGAGTATTCCTGGAGTCGGCATCATTTTGGCTCTGACCTGGGCTCTGGAATCGGTGACGTCGCGCGGTTCGCCTCTCAAAAGGCTGCCATCACTACTGCGGTTTGTGCGGTGCCGAACAAAGTTCTGCAGGCAAGTCGCAAAGAACGCCAATATCGAAGCAGCGAAACAAGCACCTGCAAACCATTCTTATCGAAGCTGCAAAAGTTGCGCCCCGCTGGCATCCAGAGTTTGCGTTGCTTTACGACCAGGAAGAGCAGAAAGGCAATTGCAACCGTGTCCACAAATCTCAGCCGAGATCAGACGCTTGATCCGCCACATGGCGGCCGAAAATCCGACTTGGGGCGAAGAGCGAATTGCAGATGAACTCTTGCTGAAACTGCATGTTCGGCTCTCATCGCGCACAGTCGGCAAGTACATCCAGCAACAGCCGCGCCCTCGCGGATCGAGGGACCAACTGTGGTCGACCTTCGTCTGGAATCATGCGCACTCTGTTGTAGCTTGCGACTTCTTTGTGTCGGTGACGGCCAGCTTCCCTATCTTTTATGTATTCGTTGCCCTCGAGATCGGATCCAGACGTCTCGTCATTTCATTGTCACCGAACATCCGACTGCGGATGGACCCTGCAGCAACTACGAGAAGCACTTCTCGGCGATAGCGATTGCAAGTTTCTCCTGCATGATCGGCATAAGACCTTCGCGGCCAGTCTTGATGAAGAGGTGGAGAGTTGGGGCATCCACATATTGAGATCGTCTGTTCGTATGCCGACGGCCAATGCACATTGCGAACGACTGATCTGAACAATACGTCGCGAATGTCTGGACGATGTCACCCCACTCAAGTCTGGTCACTTGCGTCGAATCCTCCGTGAGTGGGTCAGCCATTACAATACTGGCCGCCCATACCGGTCGTTAGGTCCAGGCATTCCCGACTGTCCTCAACCTAACTTGCCCACTGGCAGCTACGCCTCCGGTTCCGTTCACCATCACGCGTCATTGCCGAACCGATTCTCGGCGGCTTGCGTCACGAGTACCGATGGGCAGATGCCACATGAGTCCACGATTGGATTTTTTGCGGAGGACACCTGCGGTAAGTAGGTCGCGGCGATTCAAGCTAATTCTCCTCACGCGGCGATCTCAGCTAGTTTCACGGGCCGGTTTTCTTTATATGACACATATGCCGCCGCAGCCATAGCCACTGGAATACGCCCGTCGAGGCCGCTCACTGCAACAGGTCTGTTGTTTAGAACGGCATCCACGAAAGCCCGCACCTCGTCTATGTAGCTCGTTGCATACCGATCTATGAAGAAATTGAGCGGCAGATCGCGTTTGATTTCGCGCGCCGTGCTGATGACAGCTTCATTCCGATACGCATTGCCCGTCGCGATGGCTCCCGCGCTTCCAAATACCTCGGCGCGCTGGTCATATCCGTAAATCGCCTTTCGGGAATTATCAATCGTGCCGATCGCACCACCGCGGAAACGCAGCAAAGTCACCGCTGTGTCCAGATCGCCCGCTGCACCGATTTCCGGATCTATTCGCACGGCGCCGGTGGCGTAAATCTCTTCAACCTCGTCGCCGATTAAAAAACGGGCCATATCAAAATCGTGAATCGTCATGTCAAAGAAAATTCCGCCGGACGATTTGACATACGCAATGCTGGGCGGTTCGGCATCTCTGCTTACGATATGCAATAGGTGCGGCGTACCGATCTCTCCACCAGCGACCGCCTCGTGGATTCTCCTGAAGTTCGCATCAAATCGGCGGTTAAAGCCGACCTGCAATTTCACACTGGCTTTTTCCACCGCTGCTAAAGCTGAATCGATTCTGCTGAGATCCAGATCTATCGGCTTCTCACAAAAAATGTGTTTCCCCGCACGAGCGGCCGCAATAATCAGATCGGCATGCGTCTCCGTAGGGGAGGAGATCACGATGGCGTCGATGCTCGTATCGCTTAGTAGTTCTTCACTGTGAGTTGTTACGCGCGGTATTCCGTACTTGCCCGCCACTTCCTGCGCGACGGAAAGATTGAAATCGGAAATGCCGACCGCGATGGCGGAGGGCACATGCAACGCAATCGTCTCCGCGTGTATTCGGCCGATTCGTCCGGCTCCAATGAGCCCGACGCGAAGCTTAGGGTAAGTCAAATGTTCTCCTGTCGTGAGCCTGAAGGAAAATCTCTACTTCTGATCGGGCACCCTGGTAAGGAAGCCATTGTCGAACAACCAATCCTGCAATCGATTTGGCCAGGAGGCCACCGCAGATGGCGTGCTTCCCTGGATTGCGAATCCGTGCCCCATGCCAGCGTAGATATGAAGTTCGACGGAAACGCCTGCATCTTTTAACATCCGGAAGACCTCTGGATATTTTGCCGACACGGGGTCGTCGGCTCCACAAAGCAGGAACGTAGGCGGAGCGTCTTTGGGAATTTTCGTCTGAACGCTGAGAGGACCGAGAAAGGGCGTTCCGTATATGAGCGCCTGGAAGGCTGGCTTCGCGCTCACTTGATCGATGCTGTCAACCGCATGCTTCACTGGTTCATCAAACCGCGTTCCCGCGAGACCGGCTAGCATTCCACCCGCGGAAAATCCCATCACACCCACACGCTCCGGGTCAATGTCCCACTCCGCGGCACGGCTCTTTACCGACCGGATAGCTCGCTGGATATCGGCTAACGAATCGCCTTCCATGGTGTACGTCGAACCCCGTTCCCGCGGAAGGCGGTATTTCAAGACGAGGGCAGCAATGCCGCGCGCACTGAGCCACTCACCGACCCGATACCCTTCATCCGTTATCCATAACTCCCGAAAAGCTCCTCCGGGTGCGACCACAATGGCAGCCCCTGTTGCTATTTTTTTCGGTGGCAGAAAAAGCGTGATCGATGGACGGTGCACGGAAGAGATGATGAGCACATCATCGTTAGCGGCTTGAGGTGAGCCTGAAATGCGATACTTTTCTTCCTCCTTCGCCTTGCTTTCTGAACCCGGAGCGCCGTTCGGCCAAAGCTCCAAAACCGGATGCTTGCTCGCCAGCGGAACCATTTCCTTTGGCGGAGGCCCTGGAGTCGCAGGCGGCAGCGGAGCGACCTGCGCAATGCTAACGGCCGCGCCGGCGGCACAAAACGCAATACTACGCAGAATACTATGTTTCCTCAATATACACACGTGTGGACTAACTGTACTACAGGCGCAAATGACGCGATATACGGCGAACTGCAGCCTTAATCGTCTCTGCCAACTCGACAATTCGCCGCGGCGTATACGTCGATGCAATGCCGCTCAGGCTCACGGACGCAATCACCCGGTTCAACGGATCATAAATGGGAACTCCGATGGCAGCAATATCGAGCGATACATCTTGCTCGCTGATGACATAGCCTTGCTTTCTGGTCAACACAACGTCTTCGAGGAGTCCCTCTAGCGTCGTGATTGTTTGCGATGTATATCGAGGAAGCTTGGTACGCATTGCGTACGCCGCAATTTCCGAATCGGACATTCCGGCGAGCAGCGCGCGCGGCGCTCCTCCACAGTGAAGCGGCTGGCGCTCCCCAATTCCCAGCACAAAAATATTAAAGAAATGCCGGCCTTCGATTCGTTCCAGACATAACGCATGATCGCCGTCGCGAACGCAGAGAAAGCCGGCTTGGCCGGTCTCCTCCACCATCGATGTCAATTCAGGAAGAGCCGCTCGCCGGATGTCGAGCTGGTTGCGAAAATGCGAACCGAGCTCGAACAATCTCACGCCTAAGCGATAGTTGCGAGCTTCTCCTAATCGCTGAACATAATCGCGAGCTTCGAGCGTCGCTAGCAGGCGTTGGACCGTTTCTCCATCGACTTTGAGAATCGCTGCCAACTCTGATAAATCGAGAGCCGAGCCATGGGAAAGAAAAGCTTCCAGTAAATCGAGGGCCTGGGAAACTGTTTCCGTTGCTGGCGTTTCTCTTGTAGCCTTGCTCCTGCTGGCAACTTTCACAGTCGGGGGAAAACCGTAGTTACTATAACGCAGGCACTTTCTTCTTGTCAACGCGCTCAGAGGAATATGGCAAACACCACCAATAGTGCGGCAAGCGCAACCATTAAGCGGTACCCGGCCTGGATGGAACGTGTTTTCGAATAGTAGCCAATCCAGGCTGGAATGATGGACGGGCCCAGTAAGCCGATCGCGACCATAATGGCGTAAACGCTGCCATAAAGAGAAGGACTGAATCTGGAAAACGTCACGCCTACCGTGGTTGGAAAAATCGGAGCGTAGCAAAGGCCGGTGACGACAATGATGGCGCCGGCCAGCAATCGGTTCTTTGTAATTGTAAGGATGAAGAGCCCTACAGCCGCCGCAAATGCAGCGCCGCCAATGGTTGCTTTGCCGATGGAAGTGGTTACGGTTTGCGAAGCGATCAGCCGGCCTACGATCATGGCCACCCAGAAAAGAGAAAAGATGAGCGACGCTCGATTTTCCGCGAAGCCGGCATTTTTTAGATAAGTTGTGCTCCAACTGGCTGTTGAGACCTCCAGCCCTATGTAACAAAACAGAATGAGTCCCGCAATAAGCGCCGTAGGATTGTGCACGAGCGAAAGGGCCGATGCCCAGTCATAACTCTCCGAGATAGCGGGATAGTGAGCGAATAACGCCGGTATTGCCGCCGCAAAAGAGATCAAGCCAAATAGTCCAACCGAGATGGTGAATGGAAATCTTGCAAATAGAAAAGAAATCAGAAAAGGAACAATGAACGCACCAAGCCCGAAGAACACATTCCCAAGGTTGCTGGCCGCCGCCGGATTCGAGGTATTGAGCGCAGGCAATAAAGTATTACCGCCCGAATTCACGCAGCTCCCGCCCACACCTAACAAAGCCGAGGCAAAAAAGACGCCGCTCGCACGTTTGGCCGTCGCGAACAGGCACATCGCGAGTCCCACCAGGACAAAGCCGGTTATCAATATCGGTTTATGACCCAATCGATCGAGTACCGGACCAACCACGATCGTGAAGATCAGAGTCATCACCTGCCAGACTGTAATGCTCTTTCCGATCTGGCTGTCGTCCATGCCCACGCGCTCCACTAATCGGAGCTTGATACTCCCGGGAAAGACAGTGACCATCCCAAAAGTAAAAACCGCAAGAACGGCAACCAGCATTGCCATCGCCATGAGAACCATTCCTCCTATCGAGAGACACACATGGACTTGCTGCACTGCGAACTTACCCGGCAAATAAGAACGTTGATTACGATCAGAAGAAGAAGCGCTCGCGTTTCACGGCACGAGCGTATTCTTCGCGCGCAGCTTTTGCGGTATCGACATCTGAAACTTCCGCGACGGGCACATCCCACCAGGATTCATAACCCGGGACGCGCGCTTCCTTATCGATGTCCAGAACAATGACTGTTGTGCGCGTCTGTTGACGCGATTCGTTCATGGCCTTCTCAAATTCAGCCCGGTTGGCTGCTTTGATCACATGCGCGCCGTAACTGGCGGCATTGGCCGCGAAATCGATGGGGATGAATTGACCGTCAAGCTGATGAGAATTGGGATTGCGAAACCGATACTCGGTTCCAAAACCCTGCGCGCCTACCGCCTTTGAGAGTCCGCCAATGCTGCCGAAACCGTGATTGTTGATCAGAACGATGTTGATCTTGTAGCCCTCTTGCAGAGACGTCGCGATTTCCGATGACATCATCTGATAGGACCCGTCGCCCACCATCACATAGACTTCACGGCTCGGATCTGCCATCTTCACGCCAAGGCCGCCGGCGATCTCGTATCCCATGCATGAATAGCCGTACTCCATGTGATAGCCCTTGCAATCTCGAGTGCGCCAGAGTTTGTGCAGATCTCCGGGCATGCTGCCCGCGGCACAGACCACTACGTCTCGAGGCTCGGAAAGAGAATTCACAAGGCCAATCACATTGCCCTGATTCAGCTCCGATTCGCTGGAGCAACTGTAAATGCGATCGACCTCCGATTCCCATTGCTGTTGAAAGCCCCTGACCTTTTCCGTATACTCGGCGGGCACGTGATAGCCATCGAGAGCCTGCGAGAATTCTTCGAGCGTTACTCGAGCGTCCGATACCAGCGGCAGAGCATTGTGCTTGAAGGCATCCATTTCCGCGACGTTGATGTTGATGAATCGGGCATCCGGATTTTGAAAAGCGGTCTTCGATGCCGTCGTGAAATCGCTATAGCGAGTCCCGATCCCGATAATCAGATCGGCATCGCGTGCCATCACGTTGGCTCCAATGGTGCCGGTCACACCGACGGCTCCGAGCTGCTGCGGATGGTTGTAGGGCAGCGACCCCTTGCCTGCCTGTGTCTCGCCAACCGCAATTCCGGTTTTCTCGGTCAAGTCCGCCAGCGCGCGCCAGGCATCCGCGTAATGAACTCCGCCGCCGGCGACGATCAATGGTTTCCGCGCCGCCCGGATCCATTCAATTGCTTTCTTCAGCAGCGCGCGGTCGGCGAGCGGCCGTGCAATATGCCACACCCGTTTCTCGAACAGAGCTTCTGGATAATCCCAGGCTTCCGTCTGAACGTCCTGCGGAAGCGCGAGGGTAACGGCGCCGGTCTGTGCCGGCGAAGTGAGCACTTGCATAGCCGCCGCCAACGCAAACGGGAGCTGATCGGGACGATTGATACGGTCCCAGTAACGCGAAACCGGTTTAAAGGCATCGTTGACCGAGATATCTTGCGTATTTTCGGACTCCAATTGCTGTAAGACAGGCGCGACATTTCGCCGCGCGAAAATGTCGCCGGGCAGAAGAAGAACCGGCAGCCGATTAATCGTTGCTAAGGCTGCCCCGGTGAGCATATTCGTTGCGCCCGGACCTATCGAGCTTGTACAGGCAAACGTACTGAGCCGGTTTTTCATCTTGGCGAAGGCGACGGCGGTGTGTACCATCGCCTGCTCGTTCCGGCAGAGATAGTAGGGAAGCTGCGGAGTCTGGTGAAGCGCTTGTCCCAGTCCCGCCACGTTGCCGTGACCGAAGATACCCCACACTCCAGCGAAAAACGGGCACTCCCGGCCGTCCCGTTCCACATATTGCTCCCTGAGAAAAGCCGCGACGGCCTGTCCCATCGTCATGCGTTTGGTCTTCATTCGATCGTCCTCTTATCTATTTTGGAATCAGGCGATCCAGTCCACATATTTATTTGCCGCAGCCCAGCTCTGAAGCTGGGGCACACGTGTGCAAATAGAACGATATACCGCTCCGCCTCACCTGTCAACGCCTACTCGGAAAATACGGCTGCCTAGAGGGCTTCGGCAATGAGTGGGGCCGCCGGCCCCAAAATTGCGGGTGTTCATCTTTTCATGCGCGATGCTGCCTTGACTTAGAGTGCGGTCGGGGCTAGGATCGGGAAAGCACACGTGTTCATTCACGTCTGTTTGCCGCCTTTGTCTGGAATAATTCCACCTAGGTGTCGGAGCCTGCATACTCTATTGAGCGTGGCGACCCGGGCGCCACTTGTAATTACGTGATTGCCGTCGGGGCTTCGAGAAAAGGAAACGCCGACATGGAAGAGCCGGATCGCGGCGAATCGAAAGGAGAGTAAGAGATGGTGGCATCAGAAAAACTATTGGTCCGGCCACGTATCACGGATGATGGCTTCGGAGAAATTATTTCTTTTACTCCGGAAGCGGTGGGATGGGATCACCTTGGGTTCCGCTCGATCAAAATTCCTCAAGGAGAATCGATCCGCTCTAACACCAGAAACACCGAAATCGCGATCGTCGTTTTCGGCGGGAAGTGCTCCGTCACATCCTCAGCCGGCAGTTGGAGCCGGTTCGGTAGACGGGAAAATGTCTTCGCCGGCTTGGCCCACACGCTTTATCTCTCAATTGACACCGAATATGTTCTAATCGCCGAGACGGATGGGGATATCGCAATCTGTTCCTGCCCGGCCGAAAAGAAATTTCCGGCGCGTCTCATTACGCCGGCTCAAGTAAAAGTCGATACCCGAGGAGGCGGAAATGCCACCCGGCAGATCTGTAACATCCTCGGTCCCGATGATCCGGCGGACCGTCTCATTATCGTCGAGGTGTACACTCCGGCAGGAAACTGGTCAAGCTTTCCTCCTCATAAACATGACGTGCATGCGCCGCCCTCCGAAGTTGATTTGGAAGAAATATATTACTACCGAATTGAGCGCCCGGAAGGATATGCCATACAACGCGTTTACTCTTACGATGGCGAACGCGATGCGACGCTTACCGTTCGAGATGGCGAATTAGTATTGATTCCCGACGGCTATCATCCGGTAGTTGCCGCCCATGGGTATAACATTTACTATCTGAATGCCTTGTCCGGCAGCGCGAGGTCGCTTGCTGCATCGCTCGATCCAAACTATTCCTGGGTAACTAATACCTGGAAAGAAACCGATCCGCGCGTCCCCTTCGTTTCAGAACCTGCCGCCAGTTAGCCCTAGCAAGCGGAGTTCCCCGCTCGCGTTATGCTGGATACTCGTGACAGACCGCCTTTCGATCGTGTCAATTAAGGACATCGCACGCGCCGCGAACGTCTCGCACTCGACCGTCTCGAGAGCTTTGAGAAATAGTTCTCTCGTCAGAACCGAAACGGCTGAAAAGATCCAGCGTATTGCGCGCGAGGCGAATTTCAGAGTGAGCGCCGTCGGCCGAAGTCTGGCAACCGGGCGTACTTTCTCTATTGGCGTCGTTGTCACAACTGTCGCGGACCCTTTTATGGCGGACGTCGTGGCGGGCATCGAGGAAGCCGCGAATGCCTGTGGATATTCGGTGACCTTGGCGAGTTCGAAAATGGATCCCGAGCGCGAAATGAAGTTGGTTCAATCGTTTGAAGAACGCCGCGTGGACGGCATCCTTATTATTGCGTCGCGGGTCGGGTCGGTCTATCTATCGGTATTGGCCGAAATGAAAATTCCGATCGTTTTGATTAATAGCTATCATCCTGGCGAATTTACTTATTCCGTAACCGTCGATAACGTTGCAGCATGCCGCTCCGCCACACGGTTCTTGATTCAACTGGGCCATCGCAAAATAGGCTTCATCGGCAATAAGTACGGTGCACAGTCCAACGCAGGCCGCCAGGCAGGTTATCGACAGGCGCTGGACGATGCTAGTATTTCCTTTCGTCCTGAGTTAGTGCTCTTAGGTGATGCGCGCGTAGAAGGTGGATTTCAAGCCTTGGAGCACCTGTTGTTACTGCCGCCGGCCGAAGCGCCTACTGCGCTTGTCTGCTATAACGATTTGACTGCGGTGGGTGTTCTCAACGCCGCCTATCGCCACAAAATCGTCGTCCCCGATGACCTTTCCGTCATTGGATTCGACGATCTAACCATTGCATCTTATGCCATTCCGCCTCTGACGACCGTTCGCCAGCCAAAACACGAGATGGGGCGCGTCGCGACCGAGATCGTTTTCAATCTACTGGCGGGCTCAACCACGGAGAAAAGCTACACGTTCCAAACGGATTTGATTCTCCGGGATTCAACGGCTCCGCCGCGCAAAAGAGATTAGCTAAGCCAGCGCTCCTCGGATCGTGATCGTGTTTTCGAATGGAGTAAATCCCGTTATATAGACACGCTTGCCGGCCGCTCGCAGACTGGCTCCATGAGCTGCGTAAGAAGGTCCGGACAGATTCAGCATTTGATGTTCAGCTTGTCCGGGGCCGGCTTCTATGATGTCGTTTCCTACGCGATACCGTAAATTGCCGTCTTTTAAAAGAAGAACTTTGTCACCGTCCCTCGTGGCTATCTCCTGAAGAGAGCCAGTGAGTTCGCCTTCCGTCCGGAAGGCCAACTCGACTAAGAACGGAACGTGATCGTGCCCAGAGATATCAAAATGCAGCTCAAATTTGCCCGAGTCCTCGATGACAGTCACACGCTGGTCGAGCGTCTGAATGTTGCTCATGGGCCGATGTGAGAAATCGAGTTTGCTCCAGAAGCGGAAATCCTTAGCTGGTGTCAGCGCATAATCCCCGCCCACATTCCGGAAGTGCTTGGGCAACGGCTGATAGTACGGAACCTCGAGCCTCTGATGCAAAACGTACCCATTGTTGCCTGCTTCCAGCGTGCCGCTTCTAAAAGCGCCTTCGCCGAAAAACTCTCCGCCCATGCGGACAGACTGCAGAACGGCGGCGCCGCTTCGAAAAGTAAAGAAGGTTGGATTACTTGCAAGCCCTGATGCTACTCCCAACGGCCAATCTGACCCGCCGTAAACTGTCGCGCTAATCTTGCCTCTGCGAATACGAGCCATGCGGCTATTTGAAAAGATCCGAGAGTAATTCTCGGGAATCGCGCCGCCTTCGGGAAGAGATCTCTTCAGCAGTGGTTCTTCCAGGAAATAAATCACCGGGTTACTACCTTCCACCAATCCCTCCCCCGGCTTAGCTTCAATCGACCTGACAACAGCAGCATACGTAGGATTGTTGTCGTGAATAGCCAGATATCGATACTGCAAATAGTAATTCGATATCGAAATCGCCATGGTCTGGTCCTGCCGCCGCGATTCAACGGTCTCCACCTCACCATCAGGATGCAAATAGTACAGGTTCATGTCGAGGTTTCTGCGCACAGAATCGAGAAGCGCAGGCCGGTCGAGTAAGCGCGCCATGGTCACAAACGCGTTGACCGTGACACGCGAATAAATTCCGGTGCTTCGTTCTTCGAACTGGCCATCGGAATCGATGTAAATGCCTTCGCCCAGCCAGTCATCTATCCGGTTCACATATTTAGCGGCCGGAAACAGTGAGTTGATCCGCGCCAGCCCGGAACAGATCACCCAACGATGGTTTGGAGTATGAACGCCTCCGGTAACCAAAGCTTCGCCGGCAGCCAACAGGAACTTCGTCAGGTTTTGCTCTGCCTTCGCAAGCCGTGGATCGTTTGCGTGGCGCAGCACGGCTAGCGCCGCGGCCAGTCCTTCCACAACGAATGCGGTATCCGGCGGCGATGCAAGATTGCCCGCGTCCAAAGTTCCGTCCTTATTTTGTGCGTCCACGAATATCTTCGTAGCATTGTCGAGCAGCGGAATCAGAGCTGCCGATTGGAAATGCGATGATTCGGGAGCACAATAGGCAGCCGCCAGAGCCATTACCGTGGCGCCTCGCCCGACTCCGCGCCCAGGACGGGTTTGGGGAGTACCGGCTGCTGGTTCGAGCATTCTCGCGACGGTCTGATCACTGCTCTTCAGAAGCCTGGCGAAGAATTGCTGGCCTTCCGCGGAATTGCTTGTCTCCCGTAGAGCGGCGGAATGGCCGGCCGGCGAAGAGGCGAACGTAGCAACAGCGCCTTTAATGACGGTTCTTCGCGTCAGGTCCATTGGAAGCTCCTTTAATTCGAATTTCGGGCGCGTTCTAAATCAGTACGATTGTGAGCACGTGTGCAGCGGAAGTCAAGATCCCAAAACAAAGCAGAACAGTGCAGGCGTCTCGGCTTGACAGCTTTGAACTACGTGGCGTATGCTCCGAGTTGCACACGTTTGCGCAAGTGCGTCCTCCATGAACAATCGCCGCGAGTTTCTCCTTCTAGCATCCGCCTTTCCCACTCTGCTCAGCGCCCGTACCGGTCCACAAGCGTTCAAGGCCGGAACCTGCCTAGGCGGCAGAGATGAAGAAGGCTTTTGGAAGAATACCGAGAACGCCAAAGCCGCCGGTTTCCGCAACATCGAAAGCAGCGGCGCAGGAGTGAGACTCGCCGATCTGTACGAGGGGCGCTCGGCGGAGTTTAAGCAGCAGCTTGAGAAGCGCCAGCTGAATCTCGTGGGATACGCCCAGTATTCTCCGATGAGCGACCGCTCGGCGGTGAAACAGTTGATCGACTTGCATCTGAGAATTGCGCGCGTTCTCGAGCCGCTCGGCACCGGCTACATTACTCAGTTGTTGACTCCTCCTCCCAAAGCCGGCGTGCCGCCCGCGAAACTGCCAGCCGCCATGACGCCGGAAGAGATCAGAAATTTCACCGCCAACCTGAATGACGTTGCTAAGTCCCTACGAACTCAGACAAAATTGCGCATCGGTTTCCATGCCGAAACGCCTGAAGTAGCCGCAGGACTGCTTGGCGCCGTAATGGAAGGAACGGACCCGAAGTACTTTGATCTGGTGGCCGACGTCGGGCACATTGCCGCTGGCGGATTGGATCCATTAGAGGTCTGCCACAAATACCGCGCCCGCATTGTCGCCGTCCATCTGCGCGATTGGGACCCGAGTGCCACCTATGAACGGAATGGCGAACAGGTCACGGGCCGCTTTGTTCCGCTGGGTGAGGGTAAAATTGATCTTCCGAAGCTCGTGGACTTCCTACGGGACACGAACTTTTCCGGCGAGGTCAACGCCGAGGGCGGAGGCCTCGCCCCTAGCTTTAACTACATGGCGAAGAAGCTGTCCATTCAAACATGAATCGGTTCGCTAAGGAGCTGTTGCGCGTGTCCCTTGAAAAGACCGTGCACTCTGCATAGCCGACGATGGTCACGCGCCGGAGCATTCTGCAATCGGTATGCCGGACGCTGAGCGTTTTCACGTTCGATCAACTGGTCCGCGGCCTCCCCTTAAGTGTTCAGTTCGTCAACGTAGCTCGCGAAGCCGGTCTTCGCACCAAAACTATTTACGGCGGCGAATCTACAAATAAGTACTTGCTCGAAACAACTGGTTGCGGCGCGGCGTTCTTCGACTACGACAACGACGGTTGGCTCGACATCTTCCTGGTGAACGGCACGCGCCTGGACGCACACTATCCGAAAGGTGCCGAGCCGACCAATCGGCTCTACAAGAACAATCGTGACGGCACGTTTACCGACATAACCCTAAAGGCCGGGCTCTGCCGCACCGGATGGGGCCAAGGCGTGTGCATCGGTGACTACGATAACGACGGTTATGACGATCTGTTTGTCACGTATTGGGGCGACTGCGCGCTTTTTCATAACAACGGCAACGGAACTTTTTCGAACGTAGCGGAAAAAGCAGGTGTGACAACGCGCCGCAGCAACGGAAAGCCGCGCTGGAACACAGGGTGCGCTTTCGTGGACTACGATCGTGATGGCCGGCTGGATCTGTTTGTCTCAAACTACATCGAATTCGATCCGAAAACTGCCCCGCTGCCGGAATCGGGTCCCTGCCTATACAGGGGTCTGATGGTGGCCTGCGGGCCACCGGGTCTCGAAGGCGCCCGCAATATTCTGTTTCACAACAACGGCGACGGCACATTCACCGACGTCTCCGAAAAAGCGGGAATCTTGAAAACGGACGGAACTTACGGGCTTGGCGTGCTCGTGGGCGACTTCGATAACGACGGCTGGCCCGATATCTATGTGGCAGACGATTCGACTTCGTCCGCTCTCTACAAGAACAATCATGATGGCAGTTTCACGGAGATCGCCATTGAGGCCGGAGTCGCCTACAGTCCGGATGGCAAGCCACAGTCCGGCATGGGAGTATCGGCAGCCGATTACGACTGCGACGGCAATCTGGATATGGTAAAGACCAATTTTGCGGGCGACACTAGCAGCCTATACCGCAATCTGGGCAAGATGCTGTTCGACGATCAGACTCTGCAGTCGGGGCTGGGCAGAAATACGCGTTTTCTCGGGTGGGGAGTGGGTTTTCTCGATTTTGACAATGATGGATGGCCAGACATATTGATCAACAACGGACATGTCTATCCGGAGGTGCGCGACAGCGACTCCGAATTTGGCTATTCGCAAAGGAAAGTGCTCTATAGGAATCTTGGGAACGGCCGTTTTGCAGATGTCTCCCTCGATGGGGGGCCGGGCATTCTCGAAAGGGCGGCGGGACGCGGCTGTGCTTTCGGAGATTTCGACAACGATGGCGACATCGACGTATTAGTCAACTGCGTTAATAGTGTCCCGCAGTTATTACGCTGCGATCGTACGGGGCGAACGAATTGGCTGAAAATCAAAACCATCGGTGTGAAATCAAACCGCTCCGGCATCGGTACAAGAATCTATTGCCAGACCGAGAATGGCCATCGTCAGATGGACGAAGTCCGGAGCGGCGGAAGTTTTATCTCTCAGAATGACTTGCGCGTCCATTTTGGTCTGGGGTCCTCGAGCAAAGCAAACCTCGAACTGCATTGGCCTAGCGGTCTGGTTCAGACAATTGACAATGTCTCTGCCAATCGAATCGTCACGGTGGTCGAGGGTACGGGAATCAGACCATGAAATTGTTTGACACGCCCGCTGTGGCAGAGATACACTGCTGAACGGCACACTAAACACGTGTTCATAAACCCGCAAAAGGATCGTAATGAAACTGTCGCCGTTTAGAACCGTAGCCGTCGGGGTGCTTTTCCTGGGAGGCGCAATCGGGTGCCTTCAGGCACAAAACTCAGCCGGACCGGACGACTGGCGGCCGCTATTCAACGGCAAAAATTTCGACGGCTGGTACACGTTTCTTCCTTCCGTCGGGAAAAATAACGATCCCAATAAGGTCTTCAAAATTGAAGATGGCGCGATTCACGTACTCGACGTCGCGGGTACCCCGCCTGATATGACCGGCTATCTCGCCACGAATCAGGAGTATGGTCATGTTCGGGTGCGCCTGGAATATAAATTCGGGACCAAACGGTTCGGAGGCCGTTCCGAGGCGCGGCGCGATGCCGGTTTGCTGTATTACTTTATCGGCCCGGACTTTGTTTGGGGGAACAATCTCGAATTGCAGATTCAGGAACAAGACACGGGCGACTTGTGGATCAATGGCGGCGTTTCCGTCACGAGTCCTGTCATCGCTCCTGGGGTCCCCATCTGGGGCGGCGGAGGCGGCGGTCCCTTCACAGTCAAGAGCACTTTTTCCAAGGGAAGAACTACCGGCCAGCGTAGAACGGGTTCCGCTGCCGGCCAGACAAGTCCGGAAATTCGGCGAATTCTCAAGAGCGGCGATTTCGAAAATCGCGAGGGATGGAACACGGTAGAAGCGGTCCTAGATGGCGATCGAGTGATCCATTTAGTAAATGGCCGCATCGTCTTTACCGGCAATCACGTAATGCGGCAGGATGAAAACGATCCCGAAAAATGGACCCCGCTCACTAGCGGCAAAATCTGCCTGGAAGCGGAGGGCGCCGAAGTCTGGTACCGAAATATCGAAGTGAAGGAAATCCCTTCGAAATAAAAGCGTGACAGTGTTTGGCACCGCTAAATCGAATCGACATTTTGATTGTCTGGGAGGCTTTTATCTTGACTCAGCCTTTAGGTTGAGGTAAATTCTGCTCAGCCGTATGCACGCGTGTGCAGCGCGTTTCAGGGGAAGGAAGGTCAGCGTTATGACTAGACCGAGTCGTATTTTTCTCACGGCCCTGTTGGCTGTGGTGGGATTTGCTGGCACCGCGAGCGCACAAGCTGTCTATGGAACCATTGTCGGCTCTGTAACGGATCCCAGCGGAGCCCGCGTGGTCGGCGCAACAGTAACGATTCTAGACATGGATCGCAACGTATCTACCGTTACGACGACAAACGAATCCGGCAATTTCCGCCAGGGCTTTCTGATTGTCGGCCACTATCAAATCAAGGTAGAGCGCCCCGGTTTTCGCACGTATGTCCGTAGTAATGTGAGCGTGTCCGTAGACACCGAAACCACGGTCAATGTCTCGCTTGAATTAGGCAACACTAACCAAACGGTGGAGGTTACGGCACAAGGCGAGGTCTTAAAGACGGAACGAAGTGATGTAGCGATTACGTTTAGCCAAAAGCAGGTCCAGGATCTGCCAAGTATAGGTCGCCGATTCTCAAATTTCGAGCTCATTACACCGGGAGTTACGCAAACGGCAGGTAACGCGATATCAACCGAGTCAGAAAATCCGATGGGGTCGTACCGGGTCTCAGTAAATGGCCAAATGTACTCTGCCATTGCGCAACTCCTGGATGGAACCGACAACCACGACGCCGTATTGGCATATCAAGTGATCAATCCACCTTTGGATGCCGTAACCGAGGCAAAGATCACCACGAACGCTTTTGATGCTGAATTTGGAATGGCGGGCGCGATGGTGGTCAGCTCGCAAACAAAATCAGGCACGAACGAACTGCACGGCAGCCTGTTCGAGTATCTTCGAAATGATCACCTGGAGGCACGAAATCCCTTTACCCAGTCGGTCCCGGTCAACGGCCGCGCTATTCCCGTCACTATCTGGAACCAGTATGGCGGATCCGTCGGCGGAGCTATCAAAAAGAATAAGCTGTTTTATTTTGGGGATTACCAGGGGACGAATCGCCGCACGGGCGGCAGCGTGACCCAATGGGTGCCATCGGCAGCTAATCGCGCAGGTAACCTGGGCGATCTCGGATTGAGTATTTTCGACCCCAACAGCGGTGCGACTCCTGCAACACGGTCACAGTACCCGGGAAATCGGATTCCAACCAACCAGCTATCTCCTCAGGGAGCCGCGTTACTGAGCCTGATTCCATTGCCTAACTTGACGGCTGGCCCGAATCAGCCCAATTATGTCGGTTCGGGCAGCGTTGCTTTAGTAGAGAATTCATTTGATACACGCGTTGATTATTTCGCGACTGATAAGTTGCGTATCTTCGGCCGATACAGTATGCAACGCTTTAACATGACGTCACCCGCCCTGTATGGAACGGCTGGCGGAAGCGGTTTTGATTCAAGCCTATTTGCGGGGACGTCCTATTCCCTAAATCACAGTATTGCCATGGGGGCCGATTACACCTTGAGCCCAACCCTTCTGACCGATTTTCGCTTCGGATGGTTCCGTTACTATGTGAACGTCAATCCGCTCGGAGGAGATACAACTCCCGCTCAAACAGCTGGCATTCCCGGTCTCAACACCGGCGCTGCGCAAACCGGTGGAATGCCTCAAATTTCCGGGCTGCCGAACGGCTTCGGTTTCGGGTTTGGTCTGGGAGTGAACAATTGTAATTGTCCACTCCTCGAGAATCAGCACCAGTTTCAGTATGTCAATGACTGGACCAAAATAAGCGGCAATCATACGATCAAGTTCGGCGCCGACATTCGGCATGCCTACAACCTGCGCGTGCCGAGCGACGCCCATCGCGCGGGCCAGCTTACCTTTTCGAATACTACGACGTCCGGACCAGCGGGAGGCGGTAATGCAATTGCCTCCTTCTTATTGGGTGACGTTTCGAGTTTCTCGCGTTACGTAAGCACTATTTTCGACGCGGCAGAGTTGCAGAATCGGTTCTTCTTCTTTGGTCAGGACACATGGCAGGTTAGTTCGCGGCTGACGGTTAACTATGGCTTGCGATGGGAGAATTACGCCCCACAGTATGTGAATGCGGCGGGCAACGGCGGGCGCGTAAATCAAGCCACAGGCGAAGTGCTGGTGGCAGGCTCCCAAGGCGTTAGCCTGAACATGAATACTCACAACAAGAACCTGACCTTTGCCCCGCGTTTGGGTATCGCCTATAAGGCGACTAACAAAACTGTGATTCGCGTTGGCTATGGCCGGGGATTTGATCTCGGGATATTTGGGGCAGTATTCGGACATAACGTCACCCAGAATCTGCCCGTCCTTGCTTCTCAGCAAGTAAACCCTGCAGTCGCGTATCAGACGGTGTTCACGCTTGCCCAGGGGCCGCCGGCCGCACCCAATCCGGCTAGCCTCCTGGCATCCCAGCCCAAAGGACCGACAGGCAATCCGCTCGAACCCAATGGTTACGGTGCGGACATTACGGCGCAGAATGTTCGGATTCCTACGGTTGACTCCTGGAACTTTACCATCCAACAACAAATCACACCCACTTCTTCAATCGAGGTGGCTTATATCGGAAATAAAGGCACTCATGTGCAGCCTGGATACAACTATGGTTACAACAGCAACGATGTAACTTTGGACGGGTATAATCAGGGGCTTTCTACGAATCAAAGAAAGCCGCTCTTCAATCAATTCGGCTGGACGCAGAGTACTCGCTATTCCGGAAATGATTCCAGCAGCCACTATGAAGCCTTGCAGGCAAAGGTGGAAAAGAGATTTTCGGGAGGACTTCAATTCCTCGGACACTATACGTGGTCCAAGGCAATAGATTTCGATTCTAATCAATATATTTACAATCGCTCCATAGGAGATGCTCCAAGCTCCCAGAATCGCAATCAGGCCATAGTCGTCTCGGGTTTGTACCAAATCCCCATCGGGCGCAACCAGAAATTTCTGAACCATATCTCACGACCTTTGGATTATGTGATAGGAGGATGGCAGGTCAATCTTGTAAATAGCTGGATGACAGGTTTGCCATTTACTCCCGGTTATACGAATTGCGGCAGCGATGAGGATGCCTCGGGCGAGTGTCGAGCGAGCGTGGCCGGAAGCTGGCAAGTCGCCAATCCGGGCCAGAGCGGATGGTACGCCGTCTGTTCCTCCGTATTGACGGCGAACGGCCAAAATTGTGGACCCTGGCAGCGGCCGCAGAAGGGAACCATTGGCAACGTCGGCCGCAATGTTCTCTATGGCCCCCACTTTTGGGAAACGGACTTCTCGGTCTTTAAAGAGTTCGCCATTCGAGAACGTCTGCGAATGCAGTTTCGGGCGGAATCGTACAATTTCTTAAACCATGTGAACCTTGGACAGCCCAACGCTACTGTGGACGCACCCAACACAGCAGGTAAGATATTTGCGGCCGCGGGCACTTATGTGCCTGAAATCTGGCAATTGGGCCTCAGGCTCTCATTTTGAGTGGCAGCGATAGAAACGTGCGAATACAGGATTGAGCAGGGCGACACATACTCTTTCATTGCTTCTCTGTTTGGCGTTCTGCCTGTACGGGCAAGCCGGTGGATCTTCGTCAAACTGGACAGAGCGAGGATCGGCTCTCAAGGCGGCCGGCAATATTGACGGCGCTATTGAGGCCTTTCAAAAGGCGCTCCAACTTGATCCCGGCTCCGCGCGCCTTGAAGATGAAATCGGATTTCTTCTCGCCGCCAAGGGCAAGCCAGACGATGCGTTGCAACACTTCCGAACCGCCACTCGCCTAGCGCCCTCGTTCGCTCCCGCGTATTTTCATTTGGGTGTGGCGCTGTGGGCTTCTCACGATTTCGCTCAAAGCCTTTCCCCCCTCGAAACGGCCGCGAATCTCATGCCGTCAAATGGCGAATATTCCTACAGATTAGGAAGCGCGTATCTAGAGGTTGGGCGCGGTCGTGACGCCGTCGTTCGCCTGCAGGCTGCGGCGAACGCTCTGCCGGACCGATGGGATGTTTGGAATGAACTCGGGCTGGCCAGACAGAGCACGAATGATTTTGAAGGAGCCGTCCAGGCATTTCGACGAGCTCTTGCGCTCGCGCCAAACGATCTGAGCGTTTTGAATAATCTCGGCATCGCGCTGGTCGAGAATCGTCAGGGCGAACAAGGGCTGGCGTGCTTTCAAAAAGTATTGAAACGTGATCCTGCGAATCTGAGCGCGGCCGTCAACGTTGGGTTTGCCTACTTACAAACTCGAGCTTACTCTGCGGCTATTAGACAATTTAACGACATCATTTCTCGCAATCCGGAGCTTCCTATCGCTCATTACGATTTGGGGCTCGCGCTCAAGCAGGAAGATGATCTCGACAAAGCTCGTGCGGAATTGAACCGCGCTCTCGAACTGGATCCTGAATTTGCCGCAGCTCACTATACGCTTGGAATTTTGTTCTGGCAGCAAGGCGACTTCGATCAAACCATAGTGCATCTGAAGAGAGCAATTAGTTTAAGTTCTGAGTTCAAGGCGGCATATCTTGTGTTGGGTACTGCACTGAAACAGAAGGGTGATCTCGTTGCGGCTGTGCCGGTCTTGCAGGAATCAATCCGGCAAAACCCTAACGATCCGGGGCCATACAATACGCTGGCCCAGATATTGCGGCAGCAAGGCGATCTCGAAGGCAGTAAGAAACTATTTGCCGAGGGCGCAAGAGCCAAAGCAAGCAAAGACCGGGAGTCAGTCGAGTTGTTGCAGGGCAAAGCCATGGCAAGCGCAAAGACCATTCAATGACGAATTTCGGATCGAGACAAATTCTGACCAGCGCATTCGGATTTCTCGCGGTGACGGGCGGACTTTCGGCTCAAGCAGGAGCGGGTTTTGGCAGAGTCCAATACGACGAAGCGGTTGTAAACCGAGGCCGCGAGCTATTTCGGCCAAATTGCGGATTCTGCCATGGCCCGGATGCGCGCGGAACCGGGGCCGCGCCCGACCTCGGCCGATCGTTGCTGATTCTGAGCGATGAGAACGGCCAGCAACTCGGCCAATTTTTACAGAGCGGCAGCCCCGATCGCGGGATGCCCGCGTTCGCAAACCTCACCGAGCAGCAGATCACGGATATAGCCACGTTTCTTCATTCTCAGGTACAGGCCGCACGGCGCCGGATTGCTACTATGCCAAACATCGTTGTCGGCAACGCCAAGGCCGGGGAGACCTACTTCAACGGCCCTGGCAAATGCTCGAATTGCCACTCCGTCTCGGGCAATTTGAAAGGCATCGGATCGAAGTACGATCCGGTCCTGCTGCAAGACAAGATTGTCAGCCCCCGCAGCGCTACGAGATCGCGTGGTCGTGAGGTATCCGACCCATATCCAAGAAGCGTGAAAGTCTTTCTCGCTTCCGGGCAGACGATTTCCGGAACCCTGATCTATGTCAGCGAGTTTGTTGTCACGCTTCGCGACGGGGACGGGGAACGACGAACATTTGAAAGAGATGGCGAAATTCCCAAAGTTGAAGTTATTGACCCTTTGCAAGCTCATCAGGACTTACTGATGAAATACACCGATACTGACATACACAATCTGACCGCGTATCTGGTCACTTTAAAATGAAGGCGAAACTCCTTTCCGCCTTTATGGCGGCGATGGCCCTGAACGCCGGCGGTCTGCCGGTCGCAAAAATTCTAAACCCGGCGCCGGATTCGTGGCCGACTTATCATGGGGACTATTCAGGCAGACACTTCAGCCCCCTGGTCCAAATCAATCAATCCAACGTAAAGAATTTGTCGCTGGCTTGGCTAATTCGGCTGAGCACCTCCAGCGCGGGCGCCATCGTGGGTGGGGAAGGTCCAACGACACCCCTTGGAGAAATGCCCGCTCGACCGACAATCATCGCGAACGGGCGCGGCGATATCAAAGCTACTCCGCTCATGGTTGACGGCGTCATTTACATAGCGAATCCTGACAACGCCTACGCGATCGATGCCCTTTCGGGAAAGGAAATCTGGCACTACTTCTGGAAGACGAAAGGCGGTAACCATATTGGAAATCGGGGAATGGCGATGTATGGCAACTGGCTCTACTTTGAAACTCCAGATGACTATATTATTTCGCTTGAGGCGGCGACTGGCAAGGAACGCTGGCATAAGCAGATCGCCGACGTCAAAGCCGATTATTTTTCGACGCCGGCTCCTCTGGTTGTTGGCAACCACTTGATCGTTGGCATGGGCGGTGATGCGCTGGACGTGCCTGCTTGGCTGGAGTCACGGGATTTGGAGACAGGCGATATCCAGTGGAAATGGTATGCGACACCGCGTCCCGGACAAAAGGGCGCTGAAACCTGGCCGGACGCATTTTCGATGGAGCGGGGCGGCGGGATGCCGTGGCAGACGCCGACATACGATCCGGGGTTAAATCTGCTGTATGTACCGACGGGCAATCCGCAACCCGTGCTTATCGGAGACAGTCGGGCGGGCGACAACCTCTGGACAGAGTCAATCGTGGCATTGAATCCGGATACCGGAAAGATGGCGTGGTACTTTCAGTGCTCACCTCACGATACCCATGATTGGGATGCCACGCAAGTGCCGGTGCTGTTCGATGCGCCCGTCGATGGGCGGCCTCGAAAACTGCTGGCGCAGGCAAGCCGAAACGGTAATTTCTTTTTGTTGGACCGCACCAACGGCAAGAACATTATTTCGAAGCCGTTCATTGAATCGGCGAACGGGTTTCTCGGCTTTCGCCCGGATGGCTCACCGATTTCAAATCCATTGAAGGAAGCGCAGATCGGTGGTGCGCTTGTGTCTCCGAATAACGGAGGGGCGTCGAATTGGGCGCCACCTTCGTTTAATCCACGTACGGGGCTCTTCTACGTGAACGCCGTCGAAGGTTTCGAAGAGGTATATCGAACCATTCAACCCGGCGAGAAGGTTTCGGCATCCGGCGGAGCAAGCGAACACTCGCTTGGCGGTTTAGGCGCCAAATTGGAGGCGATTGATTATCAAACCGGCCAGATCCGGTGGTCGCATACGTACCCGAGCGCCGATACATCGGGTCCGCGGCCCGAAGCTCAAGGCGGGATTCTCAATACCGCAGGAGATGTCATGTTCGCCGGCGGACCATCGGGTCATATCATCGCGTATAATCCCGACACCGGCAAAATTCTGTGGCATAGCGGGCTTGCCTCTACCCTCAGCAATACGCCGATTACATATATGCTGGGTGATCGGCAATACCTGGTGGTCGCAGCCGGCGATATCCTTTATGCGTTCTCGCTGCAGTGAACAGGGAATACGTTGGCTCCTAGTTGCTTTGTCGCTCCCACTCCGTGCAGCGCCGACACACTCGTTCAGCGAAATAGCGCCTATCATTTATAAGAACTGCGCGCCTTGCCACCATGTTGGAGGCGCAGGGCCGTTTCCCCTTGTGAACTATGACGACGTGAAGCGGCATGCCGTGCAAATCGCAGCGGTGACGGCTCGGCGGTACATGCCTCCTTGGCTTCCACAGAGTGGATACGGGGAGTTTGCCGAGGAGAGGCGTTTAACACCCGCGCAAATTCAGCTGATTCAGGAATGGGTGGCGCGGGGTGCGCCCACCGACCCGGCCACAACTGCCAGCATCGCTCCGCAGTTTTCCTCCGGCTGGCAATTCGGCCCACCGGACCTGATTATCAAACCGAGCAAGCCGTTTAGGATCCCGGCCGCGGGGCCGGATATCTTCTGGAACTTTGTTCTGAGTCCCAACGTGCGCACCGCGCGCTACGTAAGGGCCATAGAGATTAGACCGCAGAATCCGCGGCTGGTCCATCACGCGAATGTCTTGGTGGATCGAGCCAGAACGATGCGTTTACAAGAGACGCGGCCGGGTGAAGGATTTCCGGGAATGGACCTTTCGGTGTCATCCGACACGTTCGATCCTGACAGCCATTTCCTCTTCTGGAAGCCAGGCAGCCGCCCTTATGAAGAACCGAGTGGAATGGCCTGGAGACTCGATCCCGGAGACGATCTCGTGCTGAACATCCATCTGCAGCCGTCGGGCAAGCCCGAAGAGGAACTTCCCGCGATTGGCTTGTATTTTACCGATCAGGTGCAAACGATACGTCCGATGCTCATTCAGCTCGAGCACGACGGAGAGCTGGACATTCCGGCGGGAGACGCTGACTTCGAAGTCAGCGATGGCTTCCGGTTACCGATGGACGTAGATGTTTTGGCCGTCTATCCGCATGCGCACTATCTGGGAAAGTTACTCGAAGGCTATGCCACACTACCGGATGGAAAGCGCCGGTGGCTGATTCGGATTGCGGACTGGGATCTAAACTGGCAGGGCGTATTTCGCTACGAGAAACCTGTCTTTCTGCCGGCCGGTTCGATCGTTTCGATGCGGTATCACTACGACAATTCCAGCCGCAATCCGCGCAATCCGAACGTGCCGCCAAAGCGCGTAAAAGGCGGGAACCAGGCGACTGACGAAATGGGCCACTTGTGGCTGCAAGTGTTGCCGCATGGCGAGG
>Ga0157369_10000914_pt1 | contig 37650 bp, 65 predicted proteins | sample C25metaG_FD_113461 | JGI IMG/M metagenome (GOLD analysis project Ga0157369, IMG submission 113461) | Corn rhizosphere microbial communities from Kellogg Biological Station, Michigan, USA - C2-5 metaG | ecosystem: Host-associated > Plants > Roots > Rhizosphere > Soil | place: USA: Michigan... | reverse complement strand
GGGGCCGGGGGTGCAGGGGGAGGGGCACTCCAGCATCGGCCCGGGGTGCCAGCCCGCGGGCGGCGATCAAAGGCGCGGCCCGTCTTACTGCTGGCATGGACGTGTGGCCCTAGGGGGCCTCACTTGTAGAGAGGGCCGGGCTTACGCCGAATCAGCGTTTACACGGGTGCGGTACTCTGCCGAGGCGCACGGCTTACAGTAGCGCCGACGGCCCGACGGGTCGCGAGAGTCTCGTGAGAACTCGCTTATCCGCTTGCGCTCATGGCAACGCTCGCACGCCCGGCCGCTCTCCGCCTGATACCGGGCCAGGCGGCGGAGCACGGGGGCGACGAGCTCGGCGTCGTACTCCGCCGCTATGCCCGCCATGTACTCCGCCGCCGTCGCGGCCTTCTGCTCCGGCGTCAGCGGCGCCACGCGAACGCGCCCACGCTCAGCACGACGACCGCGAAGAGGCCCTGGAGGATCAGCACGGCGGCCGGTATCCAGAGCCAGGCCCAGCCGATCACGCCGAGGAAGGCGAGGATCGCGAGGACGATAAGGGCGGCAATTTCGAGACTCACGAGGAGCTCCTCTCAGATAGGCGGGCCTCCAGGAGGCCCTCAGGTGTTTGCTTGATTCGGTGGACGCGCACGATGCGATCGGGGCGGAACGAGCGGAGCGCCGGGGACGACTTCGGGCCGCCCCAGACGTCAACCCACTCGACGCCCTGGTCGACGTTCGCAACGTGCTTGACAAAGCGGAAGCGGCCCTTCTCGCCGCTGATCTTGACCTCGACGCCCGGGCGGACGTGGCGGCCGTTGACGACGATCTCCAGGGACTCGACCCAGCCGGGTGGGTAGCGCGGCGGCTCGATCGTGCGCCTAGGCATTCGGCCTCCTCAGGAGCGCGTCGACCGTCTCCAGTGGCACGAGCTCGCCGCCCCAGGCGTCCAGGCCGACGTGCAGCTCGACGCGCGGAACGCCGACGACGAAGGGGCCGACCGATTGCCGGTAGGAGCCGATCGGCGAGCCGCCCCAGGCGTGAACCTCGACGCGCTCGACGACCCGGTCCTCGACGCTAGTCGTCACGGTCAGCCGCTCGTGGCCGTGCGTGTGGCCGTGCAGGAGCGGGAGGCCCTCGTCGCGAAGCCTCCATTGAGCGTGCCGCGTCTCGCCGCGGTCGCGCTCGTAGGGGAAATGCGAGAGGAGGACCTGTCGGCCCGCGATGCGCACGCGGGCGGCGGTCGAGACGTGCTCGAAGGTGCTCGCGTAGGTGCGGAAGCACTTTGCCGCGTCGCGGTGCATCGGGTGCGCCCCGTCGTGGTTGCCGAGGATCAGCCGCTTACGGCCGGGGAGCCAGTCGAGGCGGACGAGCGCCGGGATCAGGACGCGCGCCGAGGCGTTAGCCGTGACGTCGCCGAGGACGTAGACGATATCGTCCTCGCGCACGGTCGACCGCCAGCGAGCGGCGAGTGCCTCGTCGTGCGCCTCGGCGGAGGCGTAGCCGCGGAGGGCGGCGACCTTCTCGTGTCCTAGGTGTAGGTCGGACGTGAAATAGACGCTCACTTCTGGACCCCCGGGCGGTAGTCGCGGATCGCGTCGAGGAGGCCGGAGTGATCGGCGCCCGGGTAATAGCGGACGTCATGCTCCGCCCACTCCCGCGCGGCGCGGAGGGCGTCCTCGCGCTCGCCGTTAGAGAAGTCCTCGACCGACTCGACATACTCGCCGAACGAGGTACAGGAGCACCCGGAGTCACTCAGCCAGAAGTAGCGGCGGGCGCTCGGGGAGTAGTAGACGCCGATCTCGCTCCAGGAGTAGGCCTCGCCGCCGTCGCCGTGGGCGGCCTCGACGAAGTCCTCGGTGCCCTGGACGGCGACATACTCGTGTCGCTTGTAGTCGTAATGCGTGAACGCGGCCATTGTGGCCCCTCTCTGTTAGTGGTCACACACTGAGAGGGCCGAGGCCGGGGGGGCGGCTCAGGAAATGCGAGAGGCCCCCTCCCGGAGTGGGAGAGGGCCTCAGGGGCAGGGCGGGCTAGATCAGCCGGGCCTTCGTCGGGCGCTTGTAGAAGCCGAAGGCCTCGTCGTCGGCCGAGCGCTCGAAGGTCGCCGTGAACGCGACGCGGCGGCCACGGAGGCCTACTGGGTCGCCGTCGAGCTCCTCGCGGCCCAGCTCGTCACCCAGGCCGCGCGGGACCGTGCCCCAGACCTTCCAGCCCGGGCCCTCTACGAGCATCTTGAACGCGCCGCCGAAGTCGCTCTCGACGTACTTCGTCGAGACGATCTCGCCCTCGACCTCGACGCGGCCCTCGGGAGCCGGGCGACGGGCCTCGAAGCGGGCCTGGAGGGCGGCGAGCACGGCGAGCACGGCGTCGGCGTCCTCCTGCGTCGCCGAGTAGCTGGCGATGCGCTCGCGGGCGCTCTGGGCCTGGCGGCGGATAGGGTCGCCGTCGCGGAGGCTCTCGATCACGTCCACGACCGAGCGGAGGAGGTCGCCGTAGCCGTCATTCTCCCATTGGGCGCGGGCGGCGAGCTGGGCCTCGCGCTCAGCGGCGCGGAGTTCGGCGGCCCGGGCCTCGCGACGAGCGCGGGCGCGGAGCGAGGAGACGAGGGTCGAGACGTTGCCGGAGCCGCCACACTGGAAGCAGTAGGGCTGCTGGCCCAGCTCGCGGTCGCGGGTCCAGGTGATGCGGCTCGGCGCGTTGTAGAAGCCGGAGCCGCCGCAACGCCCGCACGTCTCGACGATGCGCTCGGAGCCCTTTCGGCCCGGGTAGGGGTCGGAGTAGGTGGAGGCCATGAGCTGATCCTTTCAGAGTTTCGATCTAGTAGGCACTACCGTACTCGTGTAAACGCCTATGCGCAAATCGTCTTACGTGACTAGCGCCGCGGGAGCGGCTCAGGGAATGCGAGAGGCCCCTCCCGGAGTGGGAGAGGGCCTCAGGGGCAGGGCGGGCTAGTCCGCGAGCGTGCGCGGGTCCCACTCTGAGCCGTTTAGATCGTGGGCCTCGACGAACTCGACGAGGCTGTCGTAGGCCTCCTGCTCCTGGCGGTCGAGATAATCGATGCGGTCGTCGTCGGCGGCCCGGTAGGCGGCGAGGCGCCGCTCCCACTCGGAGCGGAGGCGTGCTGCCTTATCGGTTAGCGATCGGCAGGTGCCACCGCGCTCATGCCGGGTCATGGCTTGATCCTCTCAGACTCGGGCGCGAGGCAACGTGATCGGTACCGGCGCCACACACAGGAGATCGCGCACGGCCTCCAGCGTGACGGCCCCCGCCTCCAGCTCCAGGCGGATGCGCGCGTCGACGCGGGCGTGCGCGTCGGTCGGGCTCGCCGGGGCGCTCACTGGGCGCTCCTCGGGCGTGCAGCGACGAGCACGCCGACGCCGACGGCCAGGCCGAGGCCCGGGGTCGCGTCAGGCTGGCCCGTGAGGCCCGCGACGGTCAGGGCCAGGCCTAGGAGGCTGGCGACGATCAGCGCGAGCGCGTACAGGCGCACGAGGCGGCGGTCGGCGGCGGTCATGCCGCGGCCTCAGTCGGGCGCGGGGCGTCAAGCTGCTTGAGCTGGCGCTTATGCACGGTCGCCAGCTCGTCCGGCCGGTCGAAGCCCTGGACGTGGAACGTACCCGGGCGGGTGCCCTGGCCGATCACGAGGAAGCGGGCGACGTGGCCGCCGACGAGCTCCGGGCGGCCGGGCTCCAGCTCGACCGCGACGACGTCGCCGACGCGGATCGTACCGAGCTTGAACGGCGGGAGCGAGACGCGGCCAGCGCGAGGGGCGCGAGCACGGGCGGCCGTCGCCCTCCGGCTGGCGGGCGTCGAGTGGGCGGCCATGAACGCGGCGAGGTCGGCGTCCGACGGGTCGGCGGCCGGGCGGGGCTTGACGTCCTCGCGGGCGTAGCTCGTCGCCTGGCGGGCGTGGACGCCGGGCGCCGTCTCGACGATCGGCGCCGAGTCGAGCGCGACCTCGACCGGGCCGGGGCCGAACGAGTAGCCGCCCTGGCGCCAGTCGAGGCGGGCGTCGACGTGGACGACGGCGCCGGGGCCGTCGGGAGTGTCGACGACGTCGCCGACGCGGAGGGAGGTTGCGAGCATGAGAGGTCCTTTCAGGGTGAGGGGCTTAGGCGCGAGCGGCGACGAGGTCGGCGAGCTCGGCCCGGTAGGCGCGGAGGTCACGACGGCACATCTGCGCGAGGGTGCGCATCCCGAGCTTGACGGCGCGGTCGCGGTTCTCGGTCGCCTTCACGATGCAGGCGGTCAGCTCGGCGATCCGGGGCTCGTTGTTTGTCATGGCTCTACCCTAGTACGTGTAAACGACTCACGCAAATCGTCTCACGCGACTAGTCGAGTCCGACCTCGCCACGGGCGCCGAGGAGCTCGTCGAGGTACTCCGCATAGGTCTGCGGCGGGCCGTCCCGGTCCGGGAGCTGGGCGACTACCGAGCGGATCAGGAGGAGCGCCGCCTCGTAGCCGGTCGCACCGCCATGCTCGCGCCAGTAGTCGACGAGCGGCGGGATCGCCTGGACGAAGGGCAGGAACACGGCCGCCGTCGCGTCGCCGTCGGGCTCGTCGACAAAGGGGTGTTCGGCCGGGCTCATGCGCCGGTACAGGTCGAGGACCGTGTCGGCGCTGAGGGCTTGCGGGTAGGGCATGAGGTAGGGCTCCTATGGTCGTGCCCCGCCCTGGGGAGGTCCAGGGCGGGGCGGTGGGTTGTGCGGGTTACTGCGGGGTGAGGCGGACGAGGTCGCCGTGCTCGACGGCGTAGCCGACCGCCTCCTCAACCAGGGCGCCGTGCTCGGAGACTCCGCTCGGGTAGTGGCGCGTCCATACCCCGGAGTCGTCGAGACGGTACACGCTGGAGTCCTCCGGGTGGGTGTGGTTCGCCGAGTAGAGGCCCGGCCCGGTCGGGAGCTCCGGCTTCGCCCGCTCGATTATCGAGAGCGTCCAGCCAATGCGCGCGTGAACGTCCAGCGGCGCACGGTTGCCCGCCAGAACTAGACGCCCAGAGGCGGTCAGCGCGACGCGGTCGCGGATCACGCGCTCGCCGAGGGTCAGCTCGACGAGGTCGCCCTCGTGCGCCTCCGGGGCCGTGACCCCCAGGAGCGCGCGCTCCCAGGGGGCCAGCCCATCGCCGCCCATTAGGCGGCCGTCCAGAGGACGCGGTAGCGCGACTGCGCATCCCAGTAGTAGGTGCCCTGGAACGCGCCACGGCTGCCGATCAGGTCGGCGACGGCCCGCTCCGACATGGCCCGGGTGCCGAAGGGCGCAACCTTGCCCGTCTCACGGTCCAGGACGCCCCAGCCCGTGCCCGTCCCGGAGCTGTAGCTGTACTCCGCCAGCACGTAGCGGGCGCCGGAGGACGGCTCGGAGGCGTCGACGACGTCGGTCGACGGCGCGGAGAGCTTGACGAAGGGGGCGTAGTCCTCGGCGGCGACCTCGTCGAGGGAGTCCCGCTCCTGGACGAAGCTGAGCTTCGACGATCCGCGCCGGATGATCCAGGCGTCGCCGTCCTTGTCCAGGTAGACGCCGGGCTCGGTCGGGAGGGCGGGCTTCGCCTTCTCGACGACCTCGACGACGTAGCCCTGGCGGAGGAGGGCCTCTACGCTCCGGTTAGACTCGCCGACGAATCCGGGGGCGCCCGAGCGGGAGCGCTTGACGCGCCCCTCGACCTTCGTCTCGCCCTTGACGGCGCGGACGAGGTCGCCGACGGCGGGCTCGGTGGTGGTGGTGGTGGACATGCTTACGCCTCCTCGGCGGTCTGGGGGATAAGGGGGATGAGGTCGCCGCCAGAGGCGCGGAGCATGTCCTCGTCGGTGCGCTCCTCGGCGATTGCGCCGAGGTAGGCGGTCCACTGGCCGTCGCGGCGCCGGTAGAGGTAGGTCTGTTCCGGGTGGGCGCCGAGGTTGAGCGCGTAGACGCCATCCTCGGTCGGGAGGCTCGGCTTCGGCGGCTCCAGTGGGTCGCCGTTGAGGAGTGCGGCGGCGAGCTCGCGGCGCTTCGCGAGGGGGAGGAGGCCCGTGGGGATGAAGGTGTCCAGCTCGTCGTAGCCACTCTTGCGGTCGTAGACGCTGATCGTCGCGTCGCCGCTGCCGTTCGTCTCGACGGCGATCTTCTGGCTGCCGAAGGTGACGGCGGCCGTCTCGGTGTAGCTCATGGTCACTTGCTCCTGTTCTGGCGGCGGGCGATGCGCGCGGCCTTGCTCTTTGCCCGACGACGGGCGATCTCGGGCGCCGGGACGGTCCCGGCGTAGACGTGCTTCTGTAGGCGGTTGAGGGCGAAGAGGATCGCCCTCTGGTAGGGCGTGGACTCCGGCAGGAGCGGGGCCACGGTCGCCGGGATGGGCGCCGCGCTCCCCGTTGCGTCGAATACGGTGTACGTCGGGATCATGCGAGCCTCCAGGCGAAGGTAAAGGGCGAGACGTCGCCCGAGTTGAGCTCCCGCGTGGCCTTCTCGGCCGACTCGGGAAGGAAGAAGGGCGCCTCCAGATTGAGGAGGCGGTCGTGGACGACCGGGGCGCCGACGCCGTCGAGGCGGGCGACGAAACGGTCAGCCTTGACGACCTCGACCGGCGACGCCGTGACGGGCGCCGAGCTGGCGGACGGCTTCGGCGGGAAGGCCTCGGCGATGATCCCGCGGAGCTCGCGGCCCAGCTCTCGGAACGACTCCGCCAGGGCCTCGCGGGCCTCGGCGAAGGTGGCGGGCTTAGTCATTGTCCAGCTCCTCAGGGATCGGGAGGCCGACGGCCTCCAGGAGCGCGCGGGCGATCCGCGGCGCTGTCGTGCGGGTCACGAGGAGGCCCTCGTGGGAGGTAGTGACGATCGCCTCGGGCGTGCCGTCGGCGTTGATCGTGAGTTGGTCGCCGTCGACGTCGACAAACGTCGTGCGGGTCTGGGCGGCGCTCATTCGAAGATCACCCCCGCGAGGTCGTCCTCGTGGAACACGGCCGGACGTCCACGGCGGCCCGTGCGGACCACGTAGAGGCCGGGAACCGTGCCGTGCGGGTGAACCGTGCCCGTGAGCGTGCGGTCCGGGTAGACGCGGAGCGTCACGGTCGCGACGTCCTCGACGGCGGTCGACAGGTCGGCGAGGGTTGCCTCGTTCACGCGGCGACCTCCTCGGCCTCGGCGGCGGGCTTCGCCTTCGGGGCGCGCTTTGCGGCGGGCTTGACCGGGGCCAGCTCGGCGAGGGCCGGAGCGTCCGACTCGGGGGTCGGCGTGAGCTCGGCCGTGAAGGCGAGGAGCGCGTGAATCTGAGCGAAGGCGAGGTAGTCAGCTCGGGCATTGCTGCCGAACCTGGAGTGCTCGGCGCCCTCCAGGTTGTCGAGCGCTGCGGCTCGGTGCTCGTTGCGGGTAGCCACTAGAGGCGGTCCTTTCTGTGTGCGGTTTGTGCTTGCACATGGAGAGAGGGCCGTCGCTCGGGGAGCGGCTCAAATTATTTTCTAGGGAGCCCGGAGGGGCCAGAGTGACGGAATGACGGAAGTTACGTCATTCTCTATTCCTGCTACTAAGAGAGAGAGCTCTAGTAGAGGGAAGGGAAAGTGACGTAACTTCCGTCATTCCGTCATGCTCAACGACGAGGGGGCCGCTAGGTGGCCGTTTACACGGCTACCCGGCGACCCCCGCGGAGCGCGAAAGTGTGCTAGGCGATCTCCGCCTCGGCGCCCTCGTGCCAGCGGACCGTGATCCGCTCACGGTCGAAGCTACCTCGGCGGGCCGTCCGGGCGACGTCGACCGAGTCGACGACGGCGGAGAGGCGGAGGCGCTGGGCCTCGACGTCGGGCGCCGCGTCCCAGGCCTCGCGGTAGGTGCGGCCGGTCGGCTCCCAGACTTCGGACTCCTCGGCCGGAGCGTCGCGGAGCTCCGCCCGTCGGGCCTGGAGAGTCGCACGGCGGGCCATAAGGGCCGGGACGTCCGCGTCCTCGTCGTCCAGGGCCGCGTAGAGCTCACGGAGGGCGGCCTCGATCTCGACGAGGGCGGCGCCAGTGTCGGCCGCCGAGCTGCGCGTGACTGAGCGCCACTCGGGCCAGTCGCCGCGGAAGCCGAGGTATTGCTCGACGACGTAGTCCTCTAGCTGGACGGCGTCGACGGCGAGGCCCTGGCATCCGTCGCCGCCGTTCCAGGAGGTTGCACACTTATAGACGGGCCGCGCGCTGGAGGTCGTCACGTAGAGCTTCGAGGAGCACGTCTGGCAGTAGGCCAGGCCGGACAGGAGCCGGGCGGCTCGTCGCCGCTGGGGCTTGCCGGAGCGGGCGCGAGCGTCGCCGATGCGGGCTCGGACGGCCTGGAAGGTGGAGAGATCGAGGATCGGATCGAAGAATGCCACGGGGAGCCCGTCGTCGCCGCGGACCGAGCGGCCATGATGCCGGGCGCGGCCAAGAAGGTGCTCGGAGCTCCAGACGTTGCGGATCGTCGCCGCGGTCCAGAGGCCCCGGGCGAGGCCCTCGGGATCGTCGCCCGCGAGGACGGCCAGCCGGTAGGGGCTCTTCGAGGTCGGCTCGCCGGAGGCGGTCAGCTCCCGCGCGAGGCGAGCCAGCGAGGCGCCCTCGACGATGCCAGCGGCGACCGAGCGCACGACGGCCGCCTCGTGCAGCTCGGGGATCAGGATACGGCCGACGCCGTCGGGAGCGGGCGCCGAGCGGTAGCCGTAGGGGATCGGGCCACCCGTGAACTTGCCGACGGCCTTACGGTGAACGAAGGACGACTTGATACGGGTTGACGTGTTCTCCGCCTCCATGCGGGCGACCTCGGCGAGGACCGAGGCAATGATCCTCCAGGCGGGTTGATTCGAGCGGAGGCCGTCGCTCAGGGCGACGAAGAGGGCCTCGGGCCGGGCGTCGAGGACGTCGACGAGGCCGGAGACGGCGGAGAGGCCCTGGCGGGTCCAGCGGTCCAGCTTCCACACGGCGAGGACGTCGGCCTCGCCGTCGCGGATCATGCGGAGCGCCTCGGCGGCGTTAGCGCGCGCCTTCCGCCCGCTTATCCCGTCGTCGGTCAGGACGCGGACGACGGTCCAGCCCTCGCGCTCGGCGAGCGTCCGGAGGTCCTCCTCCTGGCGAACGATAGAGGTCGAGTCGTCGGCCGTGGCCGAGAGGCGGAGGTACAGGACAACGCGCATGAGAGGAGCCTTCCGTGAGTGATCTCACGTAAAGCATAGCTCACTAGCTGTTCTACGGGTTCTCATTGTGTAGCTATTGAGCTAGACGGACAAAGGAAAGGCCCCCTCTCGCTCGGGTCGAGAGGGGGCCGGGGCCAGATAGGCGGGCAGGGCTACTTGCCCTTCGAGACGCGGACCTTGCCGCGGGCGTCGAGGGTTAGGACGATCACGTCGCGCTTGCGGTTCGCGAGGCGGACGGCGGGGACGATCAGGATAAGGCCGACCGTGCAGACGGCCAGGGCGACCCAGAGGAGGAGGCCCAGGGCGGACACCTTCTTCTTACGGGAGAGGACGACCTGGGCGGGCTGGCGGTCGTCGACCGTGTAGCCCTTCCGGACGTATTCGGCGACGGCGAGGTCGAGGGCGGTAGCGGTCGGTGCTGTTGTGGTCATGGCGACGATCCTATCTTGCGTGAGTCGAGGTATGGAAGGGAGGCGGCGGGCTATCGGACGGCCTCCCGCGGGTCGAGCGTCTCGGCGGCCGTCATGGAGGGAAGGGCGCCCGCGGGCTGGCGGTCGAAGTAGCGGGCGGCGTCTGCGTTCGGCCAGTACGTGTGCAGCTCGGCGGGCGGGTGCTCGCCCCCTCCGCACACATAGCACGCGGAGGGGGCCAGGTGGGCGGCGCTCACGCGACGGCCTCGACCATGCGCTCGGAGTGGCACGGGCACGTCGGCGCGCCGAACTCGTCAATCCATTTCCGCGTCATGCGCACGACGTAGCCGGAGCCCTCGGCGCACTCGACCTTGAGCATCCGCGTACCCTGCTTCTTCGGGGAGTCGGCGCCCCCGCCAGCGGAGAGCTTCGCGTGAGGGTAGGCGCCGAGCTCGGCGGCGATCTCGTCCAGGCGGGCCTTCAGCTCGTCGCCCGCGACGGTCGCCGTCATTTTGCCAGTCAGGCCCAGGCCCTTAGCGATCTTCGCGAAGCGGCCCTTGTGCCCGCTCTGGCAGTCGTCGATCGCGTGGACGAGCTCGTGAGCGAGCACGTCGAGCACGCGGGCCGCGTCGTCGAGGACGGGTGAGATAAAGACCTGGGCGACATTGTCGGCCGACTGCTTCGTCGCCCAGCATTGCCCGATAACGCTGTTCTTCCGGCCGGAGCCGCCAGGCCAGCCGACCGAGACGCGGACGGCGGGGAGCTCCTCGCCGAGCTCGGCGTAGAGCGGGGAGAGGGCGGCGACGGCGGCGACGAGCCACTCTTCGCGGGTGTTGTAGGTGGTGGTCATTTCGAGGTCCTTTCGAGGGCGTGTAAACAGACTAGCCGCGTAAGACGACTAGCGCAAGTTGTGAGACAAAGGCCCCCAGCCGAAGCCGGGGGCCTTCTAGTGGGCGAGGGGCTAGTCCTCGATCATGGGCTCCTTGTGACAGGGGCAGATCGGCGGCCCGTACTGCGTAAGCCATTTGCGCGTGACGCGGGCCGTATAGCCCGAGCCCTCCGCGCATATCACTTTGAGTAGTCGGGTCGTCTGTTTCTTAGGCGGCTCTGCCATTGCAACTCCTCTCTTCGGGTTGAGGCTAAAGCTACTCACGTAAGACGAGACGCGCAAGAGGTTGCGCGAAAGCCCCTCGCGCCGGAGAGGCGGAGGGGGCTAGGCGCTAGGCGAGCGGGCACACGAGGCGCGGGCCTGTGTAGGCGGGTGCATCGCGGCCGAGGCGGGCGAGGAGGTAGGCGAGCGGGCGGGCGCCCTTCGTGAGGTTGCACGAGGCGCACGCGGGGAGGAGGTTCTCGACACAGTGACGGCCACCGTCGGCGAGCGGCTCGACGTGATCGACGTGCGCCGCGGGTTGGCGGCCACAGTAGGCGCACAGGCCGCCCGCTATCTGTCGGACCGCATCTAGGGCGGGTGCGCTGACGCAGCCGCATTCGGCGCCGACGCGACGAGCGCGGCGGCGCGCTGCTGACGCATACTTCACGGCGCGGCCCTCCGGGGTCCTGTAATAGTTGGCCGTCCGCTCGGCGACCCGTTCGCGGTTGGCCACGTACCGGGCTGCCCTGCGCGCTGCGAGCTGCTCACGGTTGGCCGCCCGGTAGGCCCTCCCCAGCTCGGCGATACGTTCGCGGTTGGCCGCGTAGTGTGCCTTACCTCGCTCGGCGATCCGCTCGCGGTTTGCTGCCCGGTAGGCCCTACCCTGCTCGGCGATGCGTTCGCGGTTAGCCACATACGGCGCCGCCTTGAGCGCGGTTACTCGTTCGCGATTAGCCGCCCGATAGGCCCTCCCTTGCTCGGCGATCCGTTTGCGGTTAGCGGCGCGGTACTTAGCCGCGCACGCCTTGCAGGACCCGCGCCTACCGTCCGTGTTGCCCGGCCGGGAGTGGAACTCCTCCAGCGCCTTCTCCTCGCCGCACTTTGTACAGCGCTTCATGCCTGGCCCCTAGGGCTGGCGGGGCGGGGCCGCTCCAGGTAGTCGGCGAGCGCACGGAGGCGGGCTGGGGAGTCGGCGACCATGCCAATAGCTACGTTGCACCCGTGGCAGAGCACACCCCGGATGCACGACGGACACCCCTGCTCGCCCGGACAGCACCTATGATCGTGGTCGATCTCGGGGCGCTTATCCGCCAGGGTTACCCCGCACGCCTCGCACACTCCGCCGACCCGCTCCACGAGCGCCGCACGTTCCAGGGCCGTTAGGCCGTGGCGTCGCCTTAGCCCTGCGCGCGCTCGCTCCCTTTGGTGCTCCGCCAGGCACACGCGGCACATCGAGCTAAAGCCCGCCCACCCATCCGATCTGCTCACAGGATGAAAGTCCGCTACCCGCTTAGTCTCTTTGCAGCGTGAGCATCGCTTGTGGGTAGCATTGCGGGCCAGTCCGATCTTCTCTGCCTGACCTCGCGCTCGGCGTGCGGCTGCTTCCCTATGCCGCTCACACTCACGACACGCACTAGTGCGGCCGTCGCGATGGTGTTTGTCCGCATAGAACTCCTCCAGCGCCTTCTCCTCGCCGCATTTCGTGCAGCGCTTAGTCTCGCGCGCGTCCATTTACGCGACGCCCAGCGCGGAACGCATCTTGTCGAGGGCTCCAGACCTCACGCGCTGGACCTTCGGGCGGGACAGGCCCATCCGCTCGGCGACCTCCGGGTCGCTCTGGGGCTCGTAGTCGGCGAAGCCGTAGGCGAGTCGACAGACGTCGCCCTCCAGGGTGTCGACGGCGCGGAAGGCACCCTCGACGAGGATGCGGTCCTCGGCGTCGCCGAAGGCGCCGTCCCAGATGGGCGCCATTTTGAACGCCTGGACGCTGAGGTCCTCGCCGTCCTCAACGGCCTGGTATGAGTCGGTATTGCGGACCGCGTCGAGTACGGCGAGGAACGTCTCCCGGCGCATTTCGTAGCTCGGCGCCAGCCCGGCCGCGAGCTCGGCGTCGCCGTCGGCCGCGCGGAGGATACCGAAGAAGCGCTTCAGTGTGCGCTCCGGGATGGTAAAGCTCGTCGCCGACGTACCCGCCGAAACGCTCACGGCGTTACGGATGTAGGACGGGGCGATCGCTGCTAGGCGGGTGTGCTTGCCGGGGTCGAAGGCGTGGATCGCCTCGATAAGGGCCATAACGGCGTCAGCCTGGACGTCCTCCAGGTCGGAGCGCTGCGGGGTCGTCAGGAGGGCCCGCGTGTAGACCTTCACGCCTCCGCGGAGGGCGGGGGCGTAGAGGAGGACGAGGCGCTCGACGGCCGCCGAGTCGCCGAGCTGGGCGGCGGCGATCAGGCCCCGCTCCTCGTGCGCGTCGAGGGGCTCGGCGGTAAAGCCGCGCTCGAAGATTTCCGTGAAAAGGGCGCGCTGTAGCGTCATTTGATTGCCTGTCTTTCGTGAGTGGTTTTACGCGGCTAGACCGGGCTCGCGTGCCGGATTTGGCTTGACGTGGTAAAGGTAGCTGCGTAAAACGACTCACGCAACGTCGAGGAAACCTCACCTGTCTAGGCCCTAGGCGGGGCCTCACGAGACGCTCGCATGAGGCCCCCTAACTGGGGTCAGCCGTGCCAGCGGTCGACCGCCTCCTGGACCTCCTCACGAGCGGCCCGGAGGATCGGGAGGAGCTTCTCGATCTCGACGTGCCCGGAGACGACCGCGGCGCGGACGGCGAGGCGCCGGTCGTCGACGACGGTCGCGAGCGTCGGGTCCCCGTGGCCGCCCCTCGCACGCTCGCTCGTGTCGTCTCGCGGCTTCGGGGACTGGGAGGGGCTCCACTGGATCGCCTCGGCGGCGGCCAGCGCGGAGGCAAGCGCCAGCGCCTCGGCCGTGACGTCCTCGACGATCTGCGGGAGCGGGCGGGGCGTGCGGGTCATGGGTTGCCTTTCGGTGTGTGTAAACGGGGTCATGGCAGGTAGTCCTCCTCTGGCGGGATCGAGTAGCCAGAGCCCCAGCTCCGGCCGTAGACCTCGGGGTCGGAGACAATCGGGATCGTGTAGAAGGTCGAGTCCATGAGGCGGCCGATCTCGTGGATTACGTCCTCGGCCTCCGCCTCCGGAGCCTGAGCGATCAGCTCGTCGTGAATCGGGAGGAGGAGGTAGTCGCCCATCCCGGCGTCGAAGAGGTCGACGATCGCCTGGGCCAGGAGATCGCGGGCCGTCGACTGGACGACATAGTTAGTCGCCGCGTAGAGCCGGTCGCGGTCCAGCGGAAGGTGCCGCCCGGAGACGGTCACTACCTCGCGCTTGCCGTACTGGGCGCGGCTCTGGAGCTTGCGGCCGTAGCGCTTGATCCCGGGGAAGGTGTCGTCGTAGGCGCGCATGGCGGGCCGGACGGCGTCCTCGGTCTGGCCGGTCTGTTTCGCGACCGTCGTCGCCCCGCCGCCGTAGACCTTCCCGAAGCCGATCGCCTTAGCGACCTTTCGCTGGGCCTTCGTGAAGTCGGCGCCGAACACTCGCGCGGCGGTGAAGTCGTGGAGGTCAACGCCGGACTTGATCGCCTCGATTAGCGTCTCGTCCTGACAGAGCGCCGCCAGCACGCGCATTTCAACCTGGGAGTAGTCGCTCGCGATTATGAGCTGGCCCGGGTCGGCGATGAACGCGCGTCGGATCGTCCAGTCGCCCGAGGGGAGCTGCTGGAGTGGCGGCCGAGAGACGCTCATGCGGGCCGTCCGCGCCTGGAGCCCGCCGATCGACGGATGGAGGCGGTCGTTAGCGTCCCGGAGGTTCAGGAAGGCGTCGACATAGCTCGTCTGCCACTTGCCCGCCCGCTTAGCGCGGAGGACCGCGTCGGCGAGAGGGTTAGGCGTGCGCGCCTCGATCCTCGTCCAGTCTCGATCTAGGTCGGCCAGGGGCATTAGCACGTCTTTACCGACCGAGAGCGCACCGGAGTCGGTCGTCTCGGTCAGCGTCTCGCCCATAGCGAGGAGCGCCTCGACGACTTGCTGGGGGCTGTTCACGCTCGTCACGCCGTAGCGGGCGGCGACCGCCTGGAAGCGGGCGCCCTCCTCAGCTAGGCGGCCCTGGAGGCCGCGGACGTAGTCGACGTCCAGGCGCATTCCACGGCGTTGCATGAGCGCGAGGAGACTCTGTAGGTGATGCTCGAACTTCGAGAGCGCCGAGAGGCCCAGGTCCTTTATCAGCGGGGCGAGCTCATAGAAGAGCCTCGTCTCCAGGATCACGTCGAGGCCCGCGTAGCGGACATAGGTCTCGTTATCGACGGGTATCCACTTCCAGCCGTTATCCTTCGTGCATTTCTTTCCCGTCTCCGGGTTAGTGATGGAGTGGAAGATCGCATGGAGGCCCGCCTGAGTGTCCGGCGCCTGATCGTCTACGTAGATTGCCGAGAGCGGCTTCAGGGACAGGCCCGCGCCGCCCTCGCCCTCGCTGCGGGGGTCCAGTAGGTGCGCAAAGATACGGGTATCGAGGACACGGTCCGCGAGCTCCTCGATCTTGACGCCGAGCGTCGTGTCGACGACCTGGAGGTCGAAGGGGGCATTGTGCGCGGCGAACGCGCGAGGCTGGCGGAGAGCTCGCCGGATCGCGTCGGCGAACAGGTCAGCCCGGAGGACCCATGCCTCCCGGGCGTTACCGAACTGAGCGAGGCGGAGCTCGAAGCCGGGGGCGTAGATATCGAGGCCGCTCGTCTCAGTGTCAAAGCCGAGGACCTTATCGCCCTGGGCGAGGAAGGCGTCGAAGCCCGCGAGCTCAGAGCGCCGCTCGGGGTAGTAGATCGAGCACTCCTCGCCCGCGATTGTGTGCGAGAGGGTGAGCATGGGGGCCTTTCGATTAGGTACAGGGAAGCCCCGCCCCTCCGCGGGAGTTGCGGAGAGGCGGGGCTAGGGAGGAGGCGGCTAGGCCGCGTCGCACGCCGAGGCGGCGGCGCTCTTCAGGTGGATCAGCCAGCACCCGGGGCGCTGGCAGACGAACTCCCGAGCCTCGTCGAGCTCGCGGAGCTCGGCCTCGATCACGAGGCGCTCCGCTTCTCGGCGAGGGCGAGGATCGCGTCGGCGAGCGTGACGGACACGCCCAGCTCGATCAGGACCACGCGGACGGCGTAGACGGACACCTGAGGGTCGACGTCCTGGAGACACTCGGGGAGCTCCATCGTCGCCGCGTCGGCGGCCTCCGCCGCCTTGAGCGCGGCCTCCATCGCCGCCAGCTCCTCAGGGGAGGAGAGGCACTCGCGGTTGACCCACGTATAGCGTCCGTTGCGGCGGTTCTGGACGAGGAGGTCGCCGTCCTCGTCAGGGGCGTCCCGGGTGACGATCACGGCATCCCCGACGCGCACGGCGTCGGTGACCTCGTAGTCGACGACATGGCCCTCGTCGGGGCTCGTGTAGTAGGGCGGCCTTGTCACCCGGTACTCGACCCGGCCGTCGTCCTCGGGTGCTGCTGTTTCGGTCATGCTGATCTCCTAGATAATCGCGTCGAGGTCCGCGCCCTGTAGGTGCGGCGTCTCGGCGGTCGGTGTGGTGTCACTCTTTGAGAGGGCCGGGAAGGCGTCGCCAGCTCGGCCCGGCTGCGGCGGAGTGTCACCCGGGTTCTCTGCCTCCGGGACGCGGTCGACCTGGCGGGCGCGGCGCACGCCCTCGAAGGCGACGCCGCGCTGTGTCTTTCGTTTTGTCAGGCCGCGCTCCTCCAGCGAGCCGAAGAACGTGCGGCGCGTCCAGATTTCACGGGCGGGGAGGTTCTCCTCCTGGGCCCACTCCAGGTAAGCGTCGAACAGGACCTTCCCGTCGAGGCGGCCAGCCCCCTCGTCGTGAATGAACACGCCCGGGAGGAAGCCCGCCAGGGCGTCCGACGTCTCGCGATATTCCTTAGTCGACGACCGCACGATCGCCGGGTCCTGTAGGCCGCTCGCGTACCACTCCCTAGCGCCACGCACGGCCCAGGCGAGGATGCCCTCCGCCTCGCCGAGGAGCTTGTCGCCGAGGCGGTGGTCGCGCTCGGCCGGGGCGAAGAATCGCTCGAATGGTAGGAACTTGACGCGGCGCCAGAGGCCCTCGTCCTGGCCGCGGAACTCCGGTTTGTTATTCGTCGCCAGGAGGAGGAGGAAGGTCGGCCGGAACTCGAAGAACTCCTTGCGCATGAACCGGGCCGAGATCATATCCCGGCCGGTCACGCGCTTGAGCACAGCCTCCGCCATGCGCCGCCCCTGCTCGCCCTCGGAGGCCATGACGAGGCGGGCGCCCTTGAGGGCCGCGAGGTCGTTAGGGATGCCCCCGCCGCCCCGCTCCTCGAACGTCGAGAAGGGGGTCGTCACGGTCTGCTCGCGGAATATCTCGGTGAGCGTGTCCAGGAGGACACTCTTACCGTTCGCGCCCTTACCCCAGAGGACGGCGAAGCATTGCTCCGCCGTGTGGCCCGTGATCCCGTAGCCGATCAGGCGCCGCATGTAGTCCGGGAGCTCTGGGTAGGCCGGGAAAATCTCGGACAGGAACGCCTCCCAGCGTGGCGCGCGAGCCTCGGGCCGATAGTCCAGCTCGACGCGGCGCGTCAGGAGGAGCGCCGGATCGTGCGGCTGGAGGGCGCCCGTCCTGAGGTTGACCACGCCGTTACGGCACGCGAGGAGGTCCGGGTGCTTGTCAAAGTCGGCAATGCTCGCCGGGACGCCCTGGACGGCCTGGAGCTCACGCACGAGCGAGTCGAGGCCGCGGGTCGTCTGGACGTGCTTCGCGTAGGCGTTGAGGCGCCCCGCCCGCTTCTTGTCCGCGTCGAGGGCGCCCTCCCGGGTTGCCTCGCTGCTGGCGACGCGCGCGAGCTCGCGCACGAGATCGGCGACCGCCTGGGCGTGCGTGCGGACCTGCTGCCGCTCGTCCTTCCGCCAGACGCCCTCCTCCAGGAGGTAGAAGCCGACCTCCTCGGAGTAGCGCACGCCGGAGCCTAGGCTCTCGATGTAGTCGCGGAGGTAGCGGGCGCCGCCTAGGTCGGTCAGTGAATAGCGGTCCTCGTCCCAGCCGAGAAGCGCCGCCGCCCGCGACTTGATCGGCTCGGCGGCGGCGATAGCGCGGATCACGTCTCGGGCGAAGCTGGCCGGGTCCTGGAGGCGCCAGTCGTTTAGGTCGACGCCGTCCGGGAGGGCTAGGACCTTCACGCGCACGTCACGGGCGGCGAGGCCCTCGGCGAGCTGCGCCGTGAAGCGGCGCCCGGCCGGGTCGCCGTCGCCAGCGATCACGGCCTCGCGGCCACCTACCCAGGCGGCGATCTCGTCGACGATCGCCGGGTTACCGGCGTGAGAGGCGCCAGCGACGCCGATCGTGTCGTACCCGAGCGCGGCGCCGGTCAGGGCGTCTCCGGGGCCCTCGGTAATCAGGACCTCGTCCCAGCCGGAGCCGCCCGGGAAGAAGCCGATCTTGCTCCACGAGCCGCCCTCGGGCGACTTCGGGCCGGTCCAGCGGACGGCCGCGTCCTTAGCCAGGGCGCGGGCCTGGAAGTTGCGCGCGACGCCCTCGGGGGTGCGGAACGGGACGACGAGGCGGGGGCCGCCGATCAGGTCCTCGGTGTAGCCGAGGCCGAGACGGACTGAGTCCTCGCCCGTGATCCCGAAGCGCTCGGCGGCGTAGCGCTGCGCGTCGAGGGCGGGGGAGTCGTCCTCCATCGCACGGCGGAGCGCGTCGGCGTAGCCGTCGAGCTTCATCGCGAGCGAGGCAATCGCGGCCGGGGTCGCCGGGAGCGCCGTCGAGGTCGCCTTCCGGGTGCTGTCGACGTCGCCCGGCGTCATGGTCGCCAGGTCGCGCATAGTGATGCCGAAGGCTGCGGCTACATCCTTTGTCTCGCACCCGGCGCGGCAACGCATGAGGACCTTTCCGGCGTCGCTCACGGCGAGGCGTAGCGACTGCTGAGAGTCGTCATGGGCGGGACAGTGGACGAGGTAGCCGTCGGCCGTCTCCTGGACGTCGTCCAGGCGCGCGAGAAGCTCTGAGAGAGTCACAGGGCGGGGTCCTTTCGTAGGGAAGTTGTCAGAGAGTGAGAGGGCCGGGCGCGTCGGCGCGGCTCGGTGTCGCCATAAGTGGGGGGGCCGGATACGGCCGAATCGCCCGCCCGTGTCGGCGGAGGGGCATATCCTCGAAGAGCTGCAAAAGGGGCGGGCCGACAGTGTTTAAACACCTGATCGCGCCAGGAAAAACACACGCGATAGGGGACAGGCTTGTCAATCACACATGAGGCGTCACGCGGCGAGCTGGAGCTAGAGCCGAGCTTCGTTCTACTGCCGAATCTCAGCGCCCCAGGGGAGTACGTCGCCGTATTCGAGGACGGCTCATACACGGCATGGATGCCCCCGGGGGCGGAGCTAGAAGCCCCGCCCGCCCCGGAGGTCCGTCGTCGCCGTCTGCGGCTCACACCTTGCGAGCTCATGGTCGGGGTGGCGATGCTTGCGGCGTGGTCAGCTTTGCCGATCGCCGATCTGCTCAGCTAGGCGGAGGCGCGCCAGGAGGTCCGCGAACGTCGCCACGGTCATAACGGCGTAGCCGCCGCCCGTCGACTTACGGGCCCGCTTGACGAAGGCGACGCCGAACGGCTCACCCGCGCGGACCTTCTGGACCTCGGCGCCGTCGAGGCCCTCACGGATCGCGGCCTCCCAGGACTTCCAGTTTTTCGCCTGGCCGATAAAGGGCGAGAGGCCGTGTAGGTCGCCCGTGTCGAGGAAGCCCTCCTGGGGCACCCGACGAGCCTCAGGGGCGCCGTGCTCGCGGAGGTAGCGGACGAGGTCCGTCTCCCATTTGGTGCCCTTCGCTTTGTTAGTGCTCACGAGCGGGCCTCGCACAGGTAGCCGACCGGGCGCCAGCGGCCCTCTCTCCAGGCCAGCTCGTCCGCCCGGGCCTCCTCGCGGGTGCCGCGGAGCGGGGCGTCCGGTAGGGTCGCGGCACGGTAGCCGATCGGCCCGCCCGGCTGGAAACGGCCGACGGCGCGGGAAGCGTCGGGGGCGAGGAGGCGCGGGGCGTAGGGCGGGTTGCCGACGAGCGGCGCGGGTGTGGCGATCACGAGAACGCCGACCATTTGTGCGCCTCGCACGCGAGTAGCTCGTCGCCGCGGTCGTCGGTCACGTGCCAGGAGGGCGGCGCCTTGCACAGCCAGCACTTCAGCGGCTCGTAGGTGCGCCCCTCGTGGCGCTCGGATGATAGAGCCATGCGGCCCCCTTTCATTGCAAACGTCGAAAGCCCCCGCCCCGGGTCGTTACTCCGGGACGGGGGCTTAGTGGTGTAGGCGGGGCCTATTCGGCCGGGCCGGTGATCGTGATGCTCGACTTCGTGTAGCTCACGGTCTGCCCGGCGCGCGGGCCGTTCTTCGCGATGAAGCTCACGGGCTCCAGCTTGAGGATCGCCTTGACCGGACCGTCGGCCGCCGCGAGCTGGCCGTCGAGGTCCTCCGCGGCGACGTCGTAGGCGAGGCCCCAGGAGCCAGACTGGAACTTGAAAATGCCCAGGTCCTTATCGGCCGCCAGGCGGAAGTAGAGTTCCGTCTGCGGCGTCGGGCCGAAGCCGTCCTGGCCCTTCTTCTTTCGCTCCTGGAAGGTCAGCTCCGCGTCGGGGTCCGGCTGTCCCTTCAGGTCCTCCGGGTAGTCGATCGTCTCGCCGTCGCCGGACTGCACGAGCTTGCCAGCGCGGTTGAACATGACCATCTTCTGACGAAGGTCCTTCGGGCCGCCGATAACGACCTCGATCTCGGTCGAGGCCGTGAACACGCGGAGGTTGTCCTCGCCCTTCGTCTCGTACTTCTCGGGGGCCTCACCGCCGAACAGGTCGAAGATCACGTCCGCGACGTCCGGGTCGCCGGTCGTCACGAGCCACTCGTTGACCGTCGCTGGGCGCCCGTCGAGCACGTAGCCCGCACGGAAACGGCCGACGACGTCGTCCGCGAACGACTGGCGGGGCTTCGGCTGCGTCTCGGGGTCGGTGCCGAAAATCTTGAGGGCCATAAGCCCTCCTCTCTGTTTGTGTGTTGTCAGGCGCGGCGCGTTTGCCGCTGGGGGTACACGGGTAGAGAGGGCCGGGAGGGGTCCAGCGGCTCAGCGGATGCCGAGCTCCTGGACCGTTTCCGGCATCGCGAAGAGTCGGTCGACCGCCCGGGCGCCGGAGTTGTCCAGGGCCGTCGAGACGTGCCGCTCGTGCGCCCAGAGCTCCTCCCAGCCAGCGGGGGCGGCGTACTCGGAGACGAGCACGAGCGCGCCTCGACGAGTCCAGGACTCGGCCGTCGCCCAGAACGTCGCCGAGTCGAACGCCCCCGCCCCCGCGTAGGCGAGCGTGCCTGCATAGGGCGGGTCACAGTAGACGACCGTCCCGGCCTCGATCAGGAGGCCCAGCTCGCGGTAGTCCGCATGGAGGATCGTCGACCCGCGCATCCCGGCCGCTCGCCGGACGATCGAGCGAGAGGCGGTCGCGGCGAAGTTACGGTCGCTCTTTGGGTCGCGGGCGTAGCCGCCGAACCATTTGCCGCCGAACGAGCACGGGAAGCCCGCGAACGCGCGGAGCGGCGACGGGGCCGCGTGCCGGAGGGCGGCATACTCAGCCGCGCTCAGCGTCTCGGGCGGCGTCCAGCCCGCGATAGCGGCCCGCCAGAGGAGGGCGAGGTCCACGACGGCGTCGGCGCCGATCGCGCGCTCGTAGTGCGGGGCTACCTTGTGGAACACGGCCGCCGAGCCGAGGAAGGGCTCGACGTAGGTCGTCCGCCCCTCGGCCGCCCGGATCAGGAGCTCGGCGATCGGATTAGCGATGCGGGCCTTGCCGCCTTGATACATCATTTTGAGGTCCTCTCAGTCGTTGATCTCTGAGAGGGCCGCCGACGGCCGGGCGGCTCAGGACGCGGAAAGGCCCCCTCTCCGGGAGTGGAGAGGGGGCCTGTGTAAACGGGCTAGACGGTCAGGGCCGAGATCAGCCCCTCGGGGGAGTCGCGCCAGAGGCCCAGGGCCTCCGCGAGCGCCGCCTCGACTCGGGCGCCCTTCGAGCTCTCCCAGCCGGGCAGGAGTGCGACGGCGTCGACCGAGAACACGAGCGCGACGTCCTCGCGGAGTGCATCCCGGTAGTGCGCCGCCGTGAACTCCCCCGCGGGGGCCTTGGGGTCGAATCCGGTTGCGAGGATCGCCTCGTGCGGGGAGACGACCTCGAAGCCCGCGGCGCGGAGCTGGAGCGTCGCCGCCTCGAAGGCGTCGAAGTTCCAGCGGGGACGGCCGGACATAGGCCCGGCGACGTAGACGCGCATTATTCGATCGCCTCCCAGTTAGTCGCCGCCCGCTCGACCGTCGCGCGGAACTTACGCCCGCCCGCTCCCCAGTAGCGGCGGTTATAGGTGACCTGGCCCTTCGCGACGGCGGCCGTCGTGTAGGGGCCGAGGTACTGCGTCGCGTAGACCGCGGAGCCGTCCGCGGTCAGGTGCTCGACCTTGACGCGGAAGGCCTCGCCGCGGTCCTTCAGCTCGCGACTCATGCCGCCGTCGCCGGTTTCGCGATGCCAGCCGGACGGGTCACCTTCGGGCCAGGCCGCGAGTTGCGCTCGGGCTCGGCGCGGAATGCGACCACGCCGAGGACCTCCGCGATACGGCCGGAGCGGCGCGTCCCCATGTGCGGGAGAATCTCGCGCATGATCTCCGCCGCCCGTGGGCCACTGACTTCCGCGTGCCAGGTCGGCTTCGCGGGGGCCTTGTGGAGCGATAGGCGGATGCCGGTATCCATGAGCGAGGCCGCACGCCCGACGACGTCGCGGTCCGTCATGGCAAGCCGGATGCGGGGATAGGTGCCGCGGTGGGCGTCGAAGGCGCCCTCCCCCTCCAGGAGGCCCGCGAGCCAGAGGGTATCTTCTCGGGTGCCGTGGATCATTTCGTGTTGTCCTTCCAGGGGAGCTCAGCGGCGGGAGTGCCCTTGTCGATTGCGTAGAGGCGTTGCCAGGTGTTCGATGAGTTGCGAGGGATGCGGAAGATCGCCGCGTCCGCGCTCGTTACGCCCGTGCTCGCCGCCAGAGCGCGGACGAGGCGCTGTGCCTCCGCCAGCGAGCCGAGGCGGCGCTCCCGCGGGTAGAAGCCGGGCGAGATCGCTAGGTAGCGCTGGACGCCCTCCCGGGGCGGGATGATCGAGGAGGCGCTCATGCGGAGGCCTCCTCGTAGGTGGCGGCGAAGATATCCGGCTTGCACGGGTAGTGCTCGCCCGCTACGCCCCGGATGATGTAGTCGCCAGCCGAGGCCGTGATCTCGCCCTCCAGGGTGCGGATCACGAGCTGGCGACTGGAGGGGAGCCACGTCTCGAAGTCGTCGCCGAGCCAGAGCTCCAGCTCCCAGTCGGGCTCGCCGTTCCAGAGCCACGCCTCGACGGGCACCGGGCGCTTGGCGAAGCGCTCAGCCCCGCTCACGCGGCCACCTTGACCTTCGGGGCACGCCGGGTCGGCGCCTTCGGGGCCGGGGTGTCCTCGGTCGGCCCATAGGCGACCGTCGCGCCGATCACGCCGGACTTGATCTCCTTCTCGTAGCGGAACGCCTCGCGAAGGTGGAGGAACACGTCGAACATTTCCGCGTCGCACTTGACCGGAACGAGCTTCCAGCCGTCGGGGCGGACATGGACCACGGCGCCGCCGTCGGCCTCCGGGACGGGGACCGTCGAGCCGTCGGGCTGGATGATCGACTCGGCGAAGCGGTAGGCGGCAAGCTGGATGCCGACCTCCTCGTGGATGCCCGAGCGGGTCGTCTTATTGTCCAGCCAGACACGCTCACCGGAGATCGTCGCGTAGGCGTCGAAGCTCCCGGCGTACTTGTGCGTATCGCTCCAGACCGTCTCCTCCATCATGTGATACTCGGGCTTGACGACGCGGAGGTACTCGTCGAAGTGGCGGACGAAGGGCTCCAGGTCCGGGTGATACCGGCCGAGCTCCTGGCCGCGGCTCATGCGCTCGAAGAGGTCGTGGGCGGCCGTGCCCGTGTCGGCGGCCTTGCGAGTGTTGCGGTCCGGCGACTTCTTGAGGAAGTCGATAGCGGCGTCGCGCTGATCCGCGAGGATCATCTGGAGGACCGTCGGGAGGCTGTCGACGGCGGTCGTCGCGACTTCCTTAGCCGCCCAGTAGCGGAGGAAGGACTTAGGGAGCATCCCAACGACGGAGGTTACGCCGGGGACCTTCTCGCCCGAACTCGGGCCTACGTAGAAGCGCGTATCTCCGCGCTTGATCGTGTTGATTTTTGGTGTCGTCACTAGGACGGCCTCCTCTCAGGAGTGGACAGGGTCACTCACTGAGAGGGCCGGGAGGCCGGGGGCGGCTCGGCTGGGAGGGCGCTAGAAGGCGGGCATGACGAAATGACGGAAGTTACGTCATTCTCTATTCCTGCTACTAAGAGAGAGACACCTAGTAAAGGGAAGGGAAAGTGACGTAACTTCCGTCATTCCGTCATGCTAGCGACGGGCGGGGGCTGCCGCTCCGGCGAGCTGCCCGGCCAGCTCGGCCGACTTGCGGAGCTCTGCGGCGAGCGCCGCCCGCTCGCGGGAGGGGAGCGAGGCGACCGCGTCGGCGTCGACGCGGCGGAGGGCGCGGAGGATCAGCGCCGAGAGGGTCTCGATCTGGGCGGGGTCGCCGATCATCGCGCCGCCGTCGATCAGGTGGAGGAGCTCGACCTGGCGCTCGCGGAGAGCCGCCGCCCGGTCCCGGGGCCCGTGCGCGGAGAGGCCCGCGTCCTCCAGCTCGTCGGCCGAGAGGCGCTCGCGCACAATGTTGCCCGTGTGGTAGCGGATCGCCGCCTGGAGCGTGGCCAGCTCCTCAGCGGGCACGGCGGCGAGGGTCATTGTCTTACGGACCCAGGAGCGATAAGCGTGCGTGCGGCCTTGCCAGTCGGGCTCGCCCTCGCGGGTAAAGAAATACTCCCGGGCGTCGACGAACGCCCCGGCTACGGCATGTAGTATTTCGGTCCTATCGCCGGGCGTAGCATTGCGCCGCGCCTTCAGGGCCTTTACGGCGCCGCGCTGGAGGTCGGCGAGCTTGTCAAGTGTCATGCCTCGCACACTAGCGAGCGTAGGACGTCTCATGCAAGCCGAAGCACGGAAAGGCCCGCCCCCGGAATGGGGACGGGCCTTTGTGCTAGGACACGATCGAGTCGGCGATCGTGCGGGCGACGCCCCGGAGGTCGTCCAGGGTGCCGTTATTTGAGACGGTGAAGTCCTCGGGGTAGTCGTCGAGCGCCGTCTCGGAGACGTGCTGGCCGGGGATCATCGTCCCGTCGCGGAGGACGCGGACGATGAAGCCGCCGCGGTCGACGAGCGCCTCGGCCTCGTTCGGGAAGCGGACGTCGGTCACGACGACTGGCGCCGGGGCGCTGGCGATCTTCTCCAGCGCGAGGCCCAGCCAGAAGTCGGGGCGCTTGTCACGGACGGCGACGCCGAGGACCTGGAGGATGCGCCGGGCCTCGGGGTATTCGTCCTTCACGCGCTCCCAGCCGATCGCCGCGACGGCCTCGGACAGTCGCGCCTTATGGGCGACATAGGGCGTGAGCTGCTCCAGGTGGATTAGCGGGTCGACGGCGAGGGCTACGTCCTTGAGCGGGTCGGCGAACGCGACGCGCTGGAAGGCGAACTCCTCGACGAGGGTCGCGGCGAACGAGTCTTTACCGGAGCGCTTGCGGCCGATCACGCCGACGAGGGGGTAGCTCATTCGCCCTCCTCGATCAGCGCGACGTGCCCGGCGACCTTCGAGCGGAGGCTCTCCAGGGTGGCGGCGCGCACAACGATCTTTGCGACCTCGCTCGACGTCTCGGTCGGCGGGGGTGTGTCGCGGGAGTAGGGCTGGGCCGGGGCGGGTTTTGTCTCGGTCTTGAATATCGCCAGGGTGGCGGTGTAGCGGGGGTTAGCCATTACGGCTCCTCTCGTTAGGTGTCAAATGTCGAGAGGGCCGGGAGGGCCGGAGCGGCTCAGAAACGACGAAAGGCCCCGCCTCCGGGAGTGGAGACGGGGCCAGGGGTCGAGCTAGGCGGAGTGCTTGCCGGAGCTCGTCGAGGCGAGCGAGGCGGAGGCGTCGCCGACGTTAGAGGCAACGACGGCCTTGAGGAGGGACACGAGCGAGGCGAGCCCGACGAGGGAGCCGAGCTGGGCCCAGTCGACCTCCGCGAGGCCGCCGAACGTCACGAGGGCGGCGATCGCCGAGCCTGCGGCGGTGGAGATCACGCGCTCGGCCGTGTCGGCCCAGAAGGCGGGGGTGAAGAGGGGGCGGGTCATGGGGTCTCCTACTTGATTAGCGATGTGACGTAGGCCGCGAATGCAATAGCGATCGTTGCGGCCGGGGCGATCGCGGTCCAGAGCTGGCGGGGCGAGATCGTCGGCTTCGCCTCCAGGGCGGAGACGCGGGCGGCGAGCTCGGGCGGGACGGCGGGCCGCGCCTCTACGACGCGGAGGCGGGCCTCGTGGTCGTCGCCTCGTTCGCGCTCGGTTTTGATCTCGGCAGAGTGCTGGACGAGGGCGACGTCGACCTTCCCTTCGAGGCGTGTAAACGCGACGAGAAGGGCGGCGTCGGGGCTCAGGCCTCCGGAGAGGTCGGGCGTCGGCGGGGTCATGGGGGCTTCCTGTTCTGAGGTCATGCGGGAGGCAACTCCAGCGCCGCCAGGCGGGCGCCTAGGTCGGAGAGCTGCGCCGCTTGCTTGCGGGCGACGGCGAGGAGTACGGGGACGAGCTGCGGGGCGTTCACTGTGAGGGCGTTTCCCTCCTCGTCGCACGGGACTACGTCGGGGCCGAAGCCCGCGGCGGCGACGTCCTCAGCGATCAGGAACGGGCGGAGCGGGACTGCGTCGTCGTCGGCGAGGTAGTGGCCGAGGTAGGGCGTCAGGCCGAGGAAGGCGTCGGCCATAGCCTCAGGCATGACCTCCAGGTCCTTCTTGGAGTCGCGGGTCGACGGCGAGAAGCCAATGCGGCCGTCGGGGTCGATATAGGCGACCTTGTAGTTAGGGCCGACCGTCTGGAAGCCGTAGGAGCCCGGAGACTTGAGCGGGAGCTGGGAGACGACCTGGCCGCCCGCGGTCACGTCGCCGCCCGCCTTGACGGAGCCGGAGGCGTTCACGTCGACGGGGGCAATCGTGCCCGGGCTGGCGACCTTCGCATCGGTCTGCGTATTCGTGTAGTAGCCGCTCGCCAGCTTCTCGTTGATCGTCGTCTCTAGATTTGACACGACGGGGAGTAGCGATGCGGCGACCGAGGGCCCTAGCTCGCGGATCGCGCGGCGGAGCTCGGCGAGCTGTTTCGGGACGTGTGCTTCGGCGTCGGGGATGCTTGCCTTGATAGTCACTAGGCCTCCTCGCTGGGGTCCTGTAGTACGGGGGTGATCGTCTCGGGGGCTTGCGTGCTTTGGAACTCCAGGACCCAGCCGACCGAGCGGGCGACGCCGGTTAGGCCGCCAGGAAATGCCGGGACGAGCTCGCGGCCGAACCGGTCCAGGCCGCCGACTACGAAGCCGAGATCGTCGCCCGCGATCCAGTCGACGCCGACACGCGGCGCGTCCTTAGTCGCGGAGGCGAGGGAGAGGGCCTGCTCGCCAGAGGCGAGAATCGCCGCCATGCTGGCCGCGTGGGCGTCCAGAGTGGCGGTGTCCGTTATCGAGGTCGACGGAGAGAAGCGATTCTCGAACGTCGGCCGGTCCGGGTCGAGGGTGACGACGTGCCGCGACTGCGGGCGCTGGTCGGCGTCAGCCGACGAGACGGCCATTACGTCGTTTGCGCCGCTATCGGATGCGTAGTCCTCGCTCAGCTCGGCCTCTCGCACGGGGCCGGGGACCTCGAAGGTTGCGGCGGGGAAGAGCCCGGGGGTCGGCGCGCTCCCGATACGGTCGCCGACAGTGAGGACCGGAGTTAGCCGACCCGCGGACCATTCCCAGTCGGCCGTGAACTCGGCGCCGCCCTCCACGCCCATGAGCTCCTGTAGGGCCGAGAGGACCGTCTTATCGCTGATATCCGCGTAATCCCGGTCGCGTAGGATCACAACGCCCGAGCCCGTCGTCTGCGTGCGGATCGGGAGGCCGCCGTTAGAGCCCGTCGCCACAAAGCGAGCGACGAGATCGGAGACGATCGTGTTCTGGTCGGCGCCCCTGTAGCTGCGGTCGCCGACGAAGCGGCGGTCGAGGTAGGCCTCGATCGTGGCGAGGGAGAGCGCGACCGTGTCGCCCGTCGAGCGCTGGCGACGGGTGACCATGCCGCCCCAGACGGGCGTATCTGTCGCGGTGTCCAGGAGGACAAGCGCCGAGCCGCCCGGGAGGGTTGCCCGGAGCCAGTTCTCCGGCGTGCCGCGCCCGACGACGGGGAGCGCCGCCTCACTAGTCGTCAGGGCGCCGATCTGTTTCGATACCTTCTCGCACGAGAGTAGCGGGAGGTCGGCGAGGACGTCGCCCGTCTTTAGGGCGACTGAGAGCCAGTAGTACGACATGGGGCCTCCTAGGCGGCGGCCGGGCTCATTTGGACGGCGAACCAGTCCCAGCTAGAGGCGGTCGCGCTAGTGCCCGTGAAGCCCGCACACATGGCGGTCGTAGTGGAAATGCTGGACGTGTGGAACATGGCCGGGACTGCGCCGTTGGTTTTCCCGTAGACACGAGGCGCGACGGTGAACCTCCCCGCTGGGAAGTTCACTATCGCGTAGCTGCTGGCGACGTTATTCCCGGAGCCGCTCGCCACGGCGAACGGGACGCCCGGGGTGAGGCTATGCACCCAGCCGGTGCCGTCGAAATACCAGGGGCGGGAGTAGGCGACGGTCGGATCGGCGACGACGACGGCCTCCTGCCCTCGCGTGGCGGTCGTCCAGGCGTCGAGCTGAGCCTTCGTCTGGAAGCGCGGGGCGCCCGTACCGACCTGGGGAGCCGTCCAGGTGATCGAGGGTGCGCCGCCGCCAGCCTTCGGCACGTTGATCTGGGCCAGGACGAGCGAGCGAGCCGGGGCGGCCTTCGGCTGCGGCGTCTGCGAGGGGGAGCCCGCGAGGTAGCCGACGGCGACGGCCGGAGCCGCCGACCCGTCCTCGGCCGGGTCGCTCACCTGGACATAGACGATATCCGTCCGCGGGTAGGTGGCATCCGCGGGCGTCAAAGTACCGGAGACGGCCGCGTCGACACTGTAGGAGTACGCGCCCGCCTCGGCCGCGACCTGGACGTCGAGGATTCCCGCGTGAGGCGCACACGCCCAGGTCGTCGACGTCGCCGAGACGGTCGACGTCGGCGTGCCCGCGCGCACGCCGGAGAGAGCCCCCAGCGGGCGGGAGGGGTTCCCCATCGTGGCGAACGGGGAGACGGTTGTCTGCCGTAGCGCTCGCCCGGCGTAGAGCGGGGAGCCGTTCACGGCGTTTACGGGCCAGAGCTGAGTGGTCATGCGGGGCTCACTTCCAGGAGGGGGTAGCTGAGACGGTCAGCCGAGAGAGGGGGTCGAATTGGGCCGCGGTGAAGGCCCAGGTATTGGCGCCGGGGTCAAAGGACGACCATCCGCGGGACGTGATCCAGCCGGAGCGGGACACCTGGCCGTTAGCGAGGACCGTCCGGGCCTCCATGTCGACGATTAGGAACTCGCCCGCGCCGAGCACGAGAGAGGAGGCGAACACGAGCGCGTTTCCCGTCGATGTATGCGTAATCGCCGGGCCGGTGCAGGGCCCATCGATTCGGAGGGTTACCGGGCCGGACTCGTTGCCGGGGTTCACTAGCGACACCTGGCCGGAAGCGCTCACGGCGTCGACCGAGAACGGGATCGAGAGGGGCACAGCGAGGCCGCCCGCCTCGCTCGGTAGGCCGGTCGTCGCCGCCAGCTCGTCGCCGAACTTGCGCCAGTCGTCGGAGGCGACCTGGAAGCTCCAGGCGACCTGTAGGCCGTTGAGCCATTTGGGGATGATCTCGCCTGTCTGGTAGACGGGCGCCCAGCGGGTCGAGGCTGCCTCAGTGACGCGGAGCGGGAACTCCTCGCGGGAGATCGCCGTCCCGAGGCGGTCTAGGGCACCCTGGGCCGCCTCGGGAGTGGGCGCGTCGATCATTCCAGCGACCGTGACGGCCCGGCCCTTCCCGAACTTCGAGCCGGACCATGCACCGGAGGCGCGCGGCTTCTGCGTCTGGGAGACTGTCGAGGCGGTGACGCCCCAGCCGTCGACGCCGTTATCCGCGACCGCCCAGGCGACGCCGAGGTCGTCGACGCCGTCCAGGAGGAGGTCGCCTACTTGAACAGTGAACACTTACGCGCCCCTCGCCTTCTGTCGCCTGGCGACCTCCTGGGCCGTCGCCTCAGGCGAGACGGCCTCGTGAATGTTGAACGTGTCGCCGCCAGCTCGGGCGGCGGTCGCGGTGAGTGCCCCGGCGACGCCCTGGCCGACGTCGAGCGAGCCCGACGGCGTCGCGATATCAGGGACGGTCGGCGCGAGCACGCCCGAGGCGTCCTCGATCCGGCCCGCCATATCCTCGATCCCGAGTGCGAAGCCGAGGCCGGTGAACTGGCCGAGCTCGCGGAACACTCGCGAGGGCGAGTGAATGCCCAGGGCGTCCTTTACGAACTTCGGTAGGACGTTCGTAATGCTGCGGCCGATCGCCGAGAGAATCTTTGGCGCGTTGTCAACGATTCCCTTGATAAAGCCCTGGATCAGGCGCCAGCCCGCATCTATGAGCTTCGGGACGGCGTCGATCAGGGCGCCGACTATCTGGGGGATCAACTTGATAATCGCGGCGATGATTTTCGGCGCGTTCTTCGTCACGCCGACGATGAGCTTCGAGAACAACTCGACCGCCGTCGAGATCAGCGTCGGGATCATGCTCACGAGCGCCGAGACGATCTTAGGGAGCGCGCCGATCAGGGCGACGATCAGCTTCGGGAGCGCACCCAGGAGGCCCAGGACGAGCCCGAAGAACAGGTCGATCGCGGCGCCGACGAGCGACGGGAGCATCCCTATTAGGGTCGTCAGGATCGAGGGCAGGGCGTCGATAATCGCGGTGAGGAGCTGCGGGATCGCGGCGACGAGCCCTTGGACGAGCCCCATGAACAGATTCAGGGCCGCGGGGATCAGGACCGGGAGCATCCCGACGATTGCCGAGACGACCTGAGGGAGGATCGCGACGAGCGTTGAGAGGAGCTGAGGGAGTACCTGGAGGACCGCCGCGACGAGCGACTGAAACAGGGACAGGGCCGCCGTGAGGATGCCGGGTATCATGCCGAGGAGCGTGGTTATCAGCGTTGGGAGCATCCCGGTTAGGGTCGTCGCCAGGTTCGGGATCATCTGGAGGAGGCCCTGGAGGATCGAGCCGAACGCGGCGACTGCGGCCGTCAGGATGGACGGGGCCGCCGCGGCGATCGCCTGGACGAGCTCCGGGAGCACCTTCGAGATAGTGGCGGAGAGCTGTACGCCCAGCCCGGCGATCGTATCGACGATGCTCGGGATCAAGTCACCCGTAATGAACGCCACGAGCTGCGGAATGAACGCTACGAACGCTTCGAGGATGCCCGGGAGCGCCTGGACGATTGAGGAGAGGAGCTCAGAGCGGAGGTTATTGAAGCCAGCCAGCGCCGAGGCGAGGCCGCCCCCGGACACGAACTCGGAGATCACGCCGCCGAGGTTCGCGAAGGCCGCCTGGAAGCCGATACCGGCGTCTGCCGCCCCGTGGAACATTGCCGCGAGGAGCTGCCCCTCGTTGACGAGCGGCGTGAGCGCGGGCCCGATGCCGTTGATAGCGGCCGTGAGTCCGTTTAGGAAGGCGGCGACGGCGGGCTGGATAAACATGCCGAGCTGTAGGCGGGCCGTCTCCCAGGCGCCGGAGAGGTTCTCTAGGGCGCCCGCCGTGCCCGACATGCGAGCATCTGCCATAGCCTGTGCGGCCGTCTGATCCTTCGTTGCGTCGATGTACTTCTGGATGCCCGCCGCGCCGTCCTGGACAAGTACGGAGGCGGCGCGCGAGGCGTCCGACCCGAAGATCGTCTGGAGCGCCTGCTGGCGCTGCGCCTCGGAGAGGCCGCCTAGCTTTGTCTGGAGCTGATCGGCGACTTCCGTAATGGACTTGAACGACCCATCCGCGTTAGTGAACGACAGTCCCAGCGCGGCCATAGCAGTAGCCGAGGCCTTCGTCTGCGGGACGAGCGATGCAAGCATCGTTTTGAGGGAGGTTCCGCCGTCGGAGCCCTTCAGGCCCGCGTTATCGAACGCGGCGAGTACGCCGACCGTCTCATTTAGATTCAGGCCCGCGTTCTTAGCGCCCAGCGCGGACTGCTGGAGGGCCTGCCCGAGTGATTCGAGCGACGCGCTGGAGGCGTTAGCCCCGCCAGCGAGAGCGGAGGCCACTCCCGCGGAGTCTCCGGCCGCGATGCCGAATACGTTCATGGCGTTAGACATGAGCGTGGCGGAGCTGGCAAGCTCCATACCCCCAGCCGAGGCGAGGAGGAGGGTCGACTTCAGCGCGCCGCCCTTGATATTTGCGGCGGTCATGCCGCTCTTCGCGAGCTCCAGCATCGCGTCGGAGGCGTCGCTGGCGGAGTAGACCGTATCCTTGCCGAGCTGGATCGCGAGGTCGTCTAGCGCCTTCATTTGAGAGGCGGGGGTGTTAGTCGCCTGGGCGACCTGAGCCATAGTCGAGGAGAAGGCCGCCTCCAGGGAGACGGCGCTCTTGATAAGCCCCTTCACGGCGAACGCTCCCGCGACGACCCCCGCTACGGGAGATAGCGCCCCAGCGAGGCCGCCGACGAGCGCGCCGCCGTAGGCCTTGCTCCCGGCCTTGCCTGAGGAGGCGATCGAGGGCGAGACGCTGCCCGTCAGGGCCTTTCCGAAGCCCTTCGCGGACGGGATCACGGTCAGGGTTGCGTAGCCGACATTCTCGGACACGAGGCCTCCTCGGCATGTAGGCCCTGGGCCGTTTACACGTCCTCAGGGGTCGGGGTGCTCGCCAGCCGGGCGCGCTGCTGCTCCAGCCGTCGCCGTAGGTCGGCGTAGCGAGAGGGGCGGCCGGGCGTGGACTTCGGGCGGCCCGGGTGCGGCTTGCCGCTCAGGGCGTGGAACACGTCGCTAATCAGGTAGGCGTGGACGTCCCAGCCGTCGGGGGCTCGGCCGAGCACGCGCGAGACGGCCGAGTCGGCCGGGAGGTAGTACACGAGCGCCGAGAGACGCCGGATCGAGAGCCCGCCGCGCCAGAACTCCGCGAGGTCGACGCCGTAGAAGCGCTGGAGATCGGCTTCTACGGCGTCGGGGTGCTCTCGGAGTAGGCGGACGAGCGCCGTTAGTTTCCCGAGATACCGAGGGCCTTCTGTGCGGCCTGGATGAACTCGCCCACGGTCGAGACGGTCGGCTTCGTCGCCTTGAATGCTGCGTGCTGCTCGTCGCCCAGGATGTGCCGAAGGAAGGTGGCGATCTTGCCGTCCTCGAAGGCCTCCAGGGCCTCATAGGGCCAGTCACTCGACGGGAGGATCAGGTAGTCGACGCCGCCGAACGTCAGCGGGATACGCTCGCCGAGGGCCTCGGCGGCGGTTGCGGTCTTAGGGGTGCGGGTGCTTGCCATGTTTTTCTCCTAGTGCGGGTCAGAGTGTGCGGGAGGGATTAGAAAGACGAGAGGGCGCCCCGCACGAGCGCCCCCTCGTCTGGATCAGGGCCGGGCTAGGCGGCCGTGGACGGGTCCGTCTCTACGGTCGTGTAGAGGGTGCCGTCGGCGTCGGGGAAGAGGACGACCGTGATCTCGTAGACGGTCTGGTCCTCCTCGGATTCCTTGATCTCGCCGACGTCGGTAACCTCGGCGCGCTTTGCGATGCGCCGCTTGACCTTGTCGCCGTCGCGGACCTCGAAGCCGATCGCGAACCGCGCGCCAGCCTGGGGGACCTTGATAGTCCCGGTGCGCACGCCCGCCGCCGACGTTCGGGTCGAGCCCGGGTTGACGAGCTGGAAGGTGACGTCGTTATCCTCCAGCGCTACGAACTTGAACGTCCGCTTGTGCTTCGAGCTCGTGCGCCGGGTCAGGATGCCGCCCCAGGCGTAGAACTCGCTGGAGTCGCCGTCGCGGCCCTCGGTGAAGCCCTCGGCGCCGTCCAGGAGGCCCGCGGCGAGCCAGTCGGACGCCCAGGAGGTCGTGAGGTCGGTCGGGCCGGTCGTCGCGTCCTCGGGGCCGACATAGACGTCGGCCCCGGTCCAGAGGGAAGTGTTACTCGTGTCGCCAGACATTAGGCGTCCTTTCGTTAGGGGAGTGTCTGCGGCGTCAGACGTGCCGCGAGGGTGCAGAAGGCGAGGGGGAGGCCCGTCTCTGCGTCGGTGGTCGTCAGCACGCCGGATATTTCGCCGTAGCTGCGGACGCCGTCGGTGTGACTGGCGAGGAGGAGCGCCTCGATCAGGAGGGCGAGGTCCTCGGCGTTGCCCTCGTCGGTGTGCCATACGGCGAGGCGGATCGTCTGGCGGCCCGCGAGGCGGGAGTCGCGCGAGGAGCCCTCGGACGTGATGCGGACGTAGGGGAGTGGCCGGTCGCCAGTCGAGCCGGGAAGGTCCTTTGTGCCGATCGTGACGCCCGCCGCGTAGGGCTCGGGCCGGTCGGCCAGGAGGGCGCCCAGGAGGGCGCGGGTCGCGCGTCGGGCGCTGGGGAAGATAACAGGGCTCATTTGGCGGCCTTCCTCGACTTGACCTCGACGCCCGCCGCCCTAGCCGCCCGCGTCAGGGTGCCGTACCGAGCCTCCAGGCCGAGCCCGGCCGGGTGGGCCAGGGTCACGGCGGAGGCGGCACGAGTGGTCGTATCGCGCTTGAGCTTCGCCCGGTAGTCCTCGACGAGGACCTCGACGGGCCCGTCGTGGGCGTCGACCTCGGCACCGGAGGCGATCGTCTCGGCGAGGCCGTGGACCTGGGCGGCGACCTTCGAGCTCGCGAGGATTGCGGCAATGCCCGCGTGGTCGAGCTTGACGGTCACGCCCACTAGGCGGCCGTCCTCACTCGGCGGAGCTGGGCGGTCGTGTTGACGCCCAGGGCCTCGCCGACGGCGACTACGGGGTCGCCGATCACGTCGTAGACGAGGCCGCCGACCTCGACGCGGTCGCCCGCCAGGAGGTCGACCCGGCCGGGGACGTAGAGCGGCCCCTCGTCGCGGAGTCGAGCGGCGGCGGGAGTCTCGCCCTCGGTCGCGGAGGCGACCTGGAAGTCGGCCCGGTAGAGCCGACGTCGGTCGGGGCTGGCCCAGCTCTCGACGGGGTCGCCGTCAGAGTCGGGGATGCTAGTCGCCCGGAGGCGGAAGATCGCGGGGCCTACTGAGTAGGTGCTGAGCATGGGAGGTCCTCCTCGGCGATCAGTGGGAATGGCTCGCCGCCCTCTACGGGGACGTAGAGCGTCCCCTCGACGAGCCAGGGATCTAGGACCTCCATCGCGCCTCGACCCAGTCAGGGGAGAAGGGGAGGGTGTAGGGGGTCGGCGTGGAGATCGAGCCGACGAAGCCACCGGAGCGGCCGGTCGCCGCCCGCCTAATCTGGGCGATCTCGCGCCCGGTCAGGTAGACGCCGGAGGACTCAGAGAGGCCGACCGTATGGTCGCCCTGTGTCTCCTGGTTGATCCCGCGCGGGTTCTCGAACTCGCGGCGGGCGGCCTTGAGGGCCACGAGGACGGCGACCTTCGGGGCGTCAGCCGCCCAGGTCGTCGCCGTCGCCGCTGATACCTCGGCGAGGATCAGGGTTGCCGCGTCGTCGAGGGCGCTCTCCGCACGGGCGAGGTCCTCGTCGGCGAGCGTGCCCTCCGGGAGGCCCAGCCGGACCTCCAGCGCGCTAACGGCCGGGGGTAGGGGTGTTGACATGCTGGGCCTCCTCTCAGGGGCGGGAGGGGCGCGCGAGCGGCTTACGTTAGCCGTCTCACGCGCCCCTAGGTGACTACGCCGGGACGGTCGACGTCAGGATGCGCAGCGCGGCGCCTCCGGCGACCTCGTCGACGCTCGCCGTGCCCGCGGTCGAGTCGCGGGTGATCTTGTAGAGCGGCATTGCCGCCACGCCCGCGAAGGTGCCGACGATCGAGCGGTCGACCGTGTGCATCGCGTCGTAGTCGCGGAGGTAACGGAGGTTGTAGCCGTTACCGGTCACGCTCTGGCCGAAGGTCGCGCCAGCGGGGACCTTCGGGGCGCGGACCGCCAGGGTGAAGGCGTCGCGGTGGAACGCGACGATCTCGTCCTCGGCGACGCGGGTCGACTCGGCGACCGTGAAGCCGCGGAGACGCCCGACGGCGCCCTCGCGGAGCGCGGAGGTCGAGCCCGAGGCGCCCGCGTCCTGGAGAAGGTTGCTGTTGAGGAGGTCGGCATAGACGCCGGTCCCGCACACAACGTTGAGGTTCACGGTCGGCACGCCGCGGTCGCGGAGGGTCTTACGGATCGCCGTGAAGGTGCGGACGGGGTCCGTCGGGTCGTAGGCGATGCCGGTCGACTCGGCGATGCCAGAGAGGGCCTTCGCGACCTCCTCCTCGATCCGGTCGACGACGGCCGCGACCTGCGGGGCGAGGACCTGGGCGGAGAAGTCCGCCAGGTCGAGAGAGAGGTCGCCCTCGCTCAGCGCCACGGCGTTATACAGGTGCTCGCCGAGGGAGACGGGGACGGTCGACTCGGTGATCGAGTCGAGCACGATAGCCGCGGTCGTCTCGTCGATATCCCGCGAGCGGGCCACGAGCGCGGCCGGGACCTTCACGTTCACGGTGCGGCCCTTGCCGCCGCCGCCGAGGAGGTCATTCTCGAAGTTGCGGGAGACGAGGGCGCCGAGGTAGGAGTCCTCCTGGGCCATTGCGACCGCGACCTTCGCGACTTGCTCGGGGGTGTAGAGCTGATTAGCCATGCTGGGCTAGTCCTTTCGGTAGGGGTTAGCCGCGGGCCGCTTTTGCGATCGCGACGGGGTCAAACGGGGCTTCTTCCTCGCCGCCGTGGCCGGGGGTGAGGTTCGGCTTCGGCTTGCCGGGGAGGTCGTCAGCCGAGGGGGCGGGGTCCTCGGCCGGGGCCGGGGGCTTACCGAGAGCGGCGAGCTTCTCCGCCTGGGCCTGGAGCTCCTCTTCGGTTGCTCCGGTCAGGAAGTCGGCGTACTCGTCGGGGATGGAGTGCTTCGCGCGCACACGGGTAATGGCAAGCTCGCGCTTTGCCTCGTTCGCGGCCTTCTCGGCGTCGGCGAGGCGGTCGGCGAGCTTCTGCTCGTCGCTCTTCTTTGCGTCCTCGGCCGCCTGGGCCGCGGTCGCGAGCGTGTCGCGCTCGGTCTCGATCTCTGACACCTTCGTCTGAAGGGCGGTCTTGTCCGCGCGGAGGCCCTGAATCAGATTCCAGGCCTTCTCGGCGTCGAAGTCGTCGCCCCAGGGCGGGGTGCTCTCGGTGCTAGTGGTCATGCTGTAGACGTCCTCCTGTGACGTTTCGCCGCCGTGGACCTGCCAGGCGATCGGATATGAAAATGCCCGCCAGTCGGCGGAGGCCGAGGGCGGGCAGTAATACCTAGCCGAGCGGCTAGGGGGTCTGTGTGGCGCCGTAGAACGTCCGCCAGCTCGCGGTCGTGTCGCTCGCCTGATACGCGTCCCAGAGGTCGCGGAGCTGGCGGGCGTCGCCGCTCCAGCCGCCCGACGGATCGGAGCGGGGGACGAGGCGCACGGAGCATCCGCATCCGTCGTGCGCGTGGAAGCGGACTGTGTCGTCGGAGTAGACGGGCCCGCGGCTCACGAGCATGGCGCAGAAGTGGCACGGGTTACCATCGCTCACGCGCGCCCAGCCGCGGATGCCTTGATCGTCGCCAGCCGAGGCTATGAGTCGCTGGCGGCCCGCGTCGAGTACCCGGCGCTTAGCCGAGCGGAGCACGGCCGCTTGCATCGTCGATAGGACCGTGTCGACCGCGTGCCCTAGGCCGATCTTCGCCTTCGCGCCGGGTATGTTCGCCGCCGCCGCTAGGGCCTTTGTGTTAGCCGTCGCCTCGATCGGCTGGCGGGCGATCTCGGCGGGCACACTGTCGACCTCGCCGAGCTCGCGGAGCGCGTCGTAGTAGAGCTGGGCGGTCGCCTCGCTCTGGACGCGCCCGGCGCCTATGAACCGGGCCGCGACGGCCTGGAAGCGGAGAAACGATCCCGATATGTCGGCGGGGTCGATCATCCGCTCCCAGAGCCGCCCTAGCGCGACCTGGACGACGGCCGCCTCGCGTACCTGCTGTGCCATGTGGGCGCGCGCCAGGGCGTCGAAGTCGGCCATGAGGGCTCCTAGCTAGTCGGGGCCACTGCGGGCGCCGGAGCGGGCGGCGT
>Ga0157369_10000910_pt1 | contig 37802 bp, 29 predicted proteins | sample C25metaG_FD_113461 | JGI IMG/M metagenome (GOLD analysis project Ga0157369, IMG submission 113461) | Corn rhizosphere microbial communities from Kellogg Biological Station, Michigan, USA - C2-5 metaG | ecosystem: Host-associated > Plants > Roots > Rhizosphere > Soil | place: USA: Michigan... | reverse complement strand
GCCAAGGAGATCAAATCGCTGATCGAATCGACGATCGACAGCGTGTCGTCGGGCTCGAGCCAGGTCAAGCGCGCGGGCGATACGATGACGGAGATCGTCTCGAACGTGTCGAGCGTCACGACGATCATGTCCGAAATCACCCATGCGGCCGACGAGCAGACGCGCGGCATTCAGGAAGTGAATCGCGCCGTGTCGCAGCTCGATGAGATGGTCCAGCAAAACGCGGCGCTCGTCGAACAGTCGGCCGCCGCGGCGTCGGCACTGCAAACGCAAGCCGTCAATCTGGCGACGGCCGTCGCCCAGTTCAAGCTCGATTGATCGACGGCCTAGGGGCGACGGCGGCGTTCCGTCGTCCCCTCGATCGACCATGCGCCCAGCCATTCAGGCGGCTTCGCGATGTGTTCCTGGGTGGCGACGAGTTCGAGTTCGTAGCGGCCGGCGGCATAGGTGGCTTTGAGCACGGCATGCACGGCTGAAACCGCATGTTCGAACGCGGTTCGCAGCGAATCGCCGTTCAAGCGCCGCGCGACGAAGGTCGAGCTCGTGAGCTCGCCCACGCCGACCGGCTGGCGGGCGAACGGGTAGCGCGGGTGCTGCGTCATCCAAGCCTCGCGCTCGGTGACGAGCAGCAGGTTGACGCGATCGGCCGGGCTGTTGCGATCGACCAGCTGCTTGACGAGCACCATCTGCGGGCCGCGCCGGAGGACTTCGCGGCACGCCGAGACCGCTTCCTCGGCCGTCTCGATGGCGCGGCCGACGAGCTTTTGCAATGCATCGTGGGTGGGGCAGAGGATGTCGGCGAAAGCGGGCATCGCTTCGAGCAAGTACTCGTCCACCGTCGCGCCGGCGCCCGCGCCGATCACGGGCGTCCAAAAGTGCCAGGCCTCGGGATTGGCCGCCTTCACCGTGCGTACGATGTCCACCACGGCCTGTGCGTGTGTCTGCGAGCCGAGATAGCCGGAGATGATCGCATCGCAGCGCCTGAGCATACCGATGGCGCCGATGCCTTCGACGAGCTCCATCATCTGCGGCGCGTCGATGGCGCTGCCGGCCCAATGGCCGTATTGCATGTGGTTCGAGAACTGCATCGTATCCAGCGGCCAGACGTTCACGCCTAGCCGCTGCATCGGAAAGACGGCGGCGCTATTGCCCGCATGGCCAAATACGACGTGCGGTTGGATGCTCAAGACGTTTTTCATGATGACTTCGCTCGCGTGAGGCGCGCGCCTCCAGAGAGGCGGGGCGGCCGGTTCCGGTATTTTCGACGCCACGCGGGGCGCTGTTCGTCCTAGAAGGCCGACGATAGCAAGATACATGACTTGTTGCGTCGCGTCATCGGGGGCGCGTGAGCACAATGCGCGCCTGCGCATGCTGCGGGCCCTACCGTGGCGGCTCGCCGGCTCGGACCGTCGCGCACCGTCTTGCGCCAAGGCGCTGCCGGGCGCCCCGGCGGCCCGCTGCGTTGCTAACGCCCGACGAAATGGCGGCGCGTCCGGCCGGCTTTTAAGCGGTTCCCCGCACGCACTGCTACAATTATCCGTTTCCAAAGCGAGCTGACGGCGCCCCGTTTGCGCCGGCCGGGCCGCGTCCTCGGGCGTGGGCCGCAGCTGCTTCGTGTTCGCTTTGCCCCGCATCGACAACTAAAACGCGCGTTGCGCACGGTCCTCGAGCCGGTCCTATGGCCTCCTGTGGTCCTTTGCGCGCCGTTTTCAGCGCGCTGGCGTTCGTTGTCTTTCCGCGTGGCGCGAACGTTTACGCGACACCCGACGGGCGCGGCGTGAGCCTCCACCAAGGCTTTCGCGCGTCGCGCCAAGAAGAACGAAGGAGTAGCGAACGTGCCAGCAAGCGTCGCATCGAACGAGGCGTCCGCGCATCGCCTGCGCGCGCCGGTGCTCGCCTTCGCAACAGCGCCTCGAGCGCAAGGCGGCGGCCTCCGATGATGGTTTCGCCTTCTGAGGTTTGGGACTGGCTGCTTGTGGCCTTATGCTGCGTGGCGACCGTCTACGCGGTTGTCGCCGCGCTCACGCTGCCGTCGGCCCGCGCGCTTGCGCAGCGTCCGTTCGGCAACGGCCGGGCGAGGCCGGTGGCGCCGGTGAGCGTGCTCAAGCCGCTATGCGGCGAAGAGCCCCGGCTTTACGAAAACCTTTCGACGTTCTGCGAGCAAACGCATCCTTGCTATGAGCTGTTATTCGGCGTGTCCTCCACGGCCGATCCGGCGATCGCCGTGGTCCGCCGGCTGCAAGCCGCGTATCCCGAGCGCGACATCGCGCTCGTCGTCGATGCGCGCGTGCATGGCCATAACCTGAAGGTCAGCAATCTGATCAATTTGGCTGCGCGCGCCAAGCATGAACTGATCGTGCTGGCCGACAGCGATATCGCTGTGGCCCGCGACTATCTCGAGGCCGTGACGGCGCCGCTCGCCGATCCGCAGGTGGGCATCGTCACTTGCCTCTACCATGCGAAGAGCGTCGGCGGCTTTTGGACGCGCGTGGGCGCGCAGTTCATCAACGAGTGGTTCGCCCCGTCGGTGCGCATCGCTCATGCGGGCGGCTCGCGCAGTTTCGGCTTCGGCGCCACGCTCGCGCTGCGAGCGTCGGTGCTGGCCGATATCGGCGGCTTCGACGCGCTCAAGGATTGTCTGGCGGACGATTATTGGCTGGCCGAGCACACGCGCCAGCGCGGGATGACGACGGTGCTCTCCGAAATCGTCGTCGATACCGACGTCATCGAGCCCGATTTCGGCACGCTCTGGCTGCGCGAGACGCGCTGGCTGCGCACGATCCGCTCGATCAATCCGCTGGGTTTCGCTTTTTTATTCATTACGTTCACGTCGCCGTGGCTGTTTGCCGGCGCGTTGCTCGCGGTGCATGGCGGCTCGTTCGCCCGTGAAGCCGTGCTGCTCGCTTCCACGGTGCTCGGCGTGGCCGCGCGGGTCGGGTTGCATGCCCGGGCGTCGCGCGAGCCGGGCGAGTTCTGGCGCGATTTGCCGCTCGTGCCGCTGCGCGATGCGCTGCTCGCCCTGCAATGGTTCGTCGCGGCGTTCGGTTCGCATGTCGTTTGGCGCGGCGCGCGCATGCCCGTGGTCGCGCAAGTGGCCGAAGGGTCGGACGGCTCTTGATCGAATCGAATTCGCCTTTTATGTCTCTCATGTCTTTCGTCGGCGGCCGCATTGGCGCGGCCGTCGTCCTCCTAACACTTGCATCAGTCGATAAATAGGTTGCCGGAGCTTCATCCATGAAAACGCTGTTCTTGCAGGCCCCGTCGTATGACGGCTTCGATGGCGGAGCCGGTTCGCGCTACCAGGCCAAGCGCGAAATCCGCTCGTTCTGGTATCCGACGTGGCTCGCGCAGCCCGCCGCGCTCGTGCCCGGCAGCCGTGTGCTCGATGCGCCGGCCGATGGCATCTCGGTGGAAGAGACGCTGAAGATTTGCGCCGATTACGATCTCATCATCATCCACACGAGCACGCCGTCGTTCCCGACGGACGCGCTGTTCGCCGAAGATATCAAGAAGCGCAAGCCGTCGGCGCTGGTCGGCATGGTGGGCGCGAAAGTGATGGTCGATCCGCATAACTCGCTCACGGCCACCGAAGCGATCGATTTCATCTGCCGCGAGGAATTCGATTTCACGTGCAAGGAAATCGCCGAGGGCAAGCCGTTCCCCGAGATCAAGGGGTTGAGCTGGCGGGCGAAGGACGGCTCGATCGAGCACAACGAAGCGCGTCCGATCCTCGAGGATATGGATGCGCTGCCGTTCGTCGCGCCCGTTTATAAGCGCGATCTGAAGATCGAGAACTACTTCATCGGCTACCTGAACTATCCCTACGTCTCGATCTATACGGGCCGCGGCTGCAAGTCGCGCTGCACGTTCTGCCTCTGGCCGCAGACGGTCAGCGGCCACCGCTACCGGACGCGTTCGGTCGAGAACGTGCTCGAGGAAGCGAAGTGGATCCGCGACAACATGCCGGAAGTCAAGGAGCTCATGTTCGACGACGACACCTTCACCGACGATTTGCCGCGCGCCGAAGCGATTGCGATCGGCCTCGGCAAGCTCGGGATGACGTGGTCGTGCAATGCGAAGGCGAACGTGCCGTACAAGACGCTCAAGGTCATGAAGGAAAACGGCCTGCGCCTGCTGCTCGTCGGCTTCGAATCGGGCGACGACCAGATCCTCGTCAACATCAAGAAGGGCGTGCGCACCGATTTCGCGCGCCGCTTCAGCGCGGATTGCAAGAAGCTCGGCATCAAGATCCACGGCACCTTCATCCTCGGCCTGCCCGGCGAGACGCAAGAGACGATCAAAAAGACGATCGAATACGCGAAGGAAATCAATCCGCACACGATCCAAGTCTCGCTGGCCGCGCCCTATCCGGGCACGACGCTTTACAAGCAGGCCGTCGAAAACGGCTGGATGGAAGAGAACAAGACGATCAACCTCGTCAGCAAGGAAGGCGTGCAGCTCGCCGCGATCGGTTATCCGCATCTTTCGCGCGACGAGATCTATCACCACCTCGAGCAGTTCTACCGCCAGTTCTATTTCCGGCCGTCGAAGATCTGGGAAATCGTGCGCGAGATGCTGACGAGCTGGGACATGATGAAGCGCCGTCTGCGCGAAGGCGTCGAGTTCTTCCGCTTCCTGCGCGCGCACGAGGCGTAATACCGTGACGGGCTCGGGCCGCCGCGCCCTAATCGTCACCGCGGACGATTTCGGCTTGCATCCGCGCGTGAATGCGGCGGTCGAGCGTGCGCACCGCGACGGTGTGCTCAAGGCCGCCAGCCTGATGGTGGCCGCACCGGCGGCGCAAGACGCCGTCGAGCGCGCGCGGCGCTTGCCGAGCTTGCGCGTCGGCTTGCATCTCGTGCTCGCCGATGGGCCGGCGATGCTTGCGGCTTCGCAGATTCCGGCGCTCGTCGGGCCAGACGGGCGCTTCGGCGATGCGATGGTGCGCGATGGTTTTCGTTTCTTTTTCTTGCCATCGGTGCGCCGCGCGCTTGCGCGCGAAATCCGCGCGCAGTTCGAGGCGTTCGCCGCAACCGGCTTGCCGCTCGATCACGTCAACGCCCATAAGCATTTTCATGTGCATCCGACGGTCCTTTCGCTCGTGCTGTCGATCGGCCGTGAGTTCGGGCTGCGGGCCGTGCGCTTGCCGTTCGAAGCGAACGCGCCGTGGTGGCTGAGGCCCTGGATCGGATTGATGCGGCGCAGGCTCGCGCGCGCCGGTATCGCCTATAACGATTACGTGGCCGGAATCGAGCATACGGGTGGGATGGACGAAGCCGCGCTGCTCGATGCGCTGGCTCGGATGCCGGCGGCGGGCGTCGGCGAGATTTACTGCCATCCCGCCGAAGCGGCGGCGGCAGGCGAGGGGCCGATCACGGCTTCGATGCAGGCCTATCGGCACGTCGACGAATTGAACGCGTTGCTCGCGCCGCGCGTAGCGGTGGCGATCGCGCAGGCGGGGCTCGTCTGCGGCGGGTTTCAGGATGTTTTTGGCGACGATCCATCTGGATCCGGCACGAGCGATGCGCGTCATCACGACGCGCGTGCCGCCGCGCAAGGAGGGTCGACATGATGATGAAGTGGCTGAAGTGGGCCGGGTGGCCGATCGGCATCGGCCTCTTCATCGCGCTCGTGCTACGCGAAGGCGCCGCCGATGTCGCCCATGTCATTGGGCAGGCCGGCCCGTTGCTGCTCTGGCTGGTTCCCTTTCACGCACTGCCGCTGCTGCTCGATGCCTACGCCTGGCGGGTTCTGCTGCGCGGCCGAGCGCCGCTCGCTTTTCTCTGGTGGGTCGCCACGGTGCGCGAGGCCGTGAGCCGGCTGTTGCCCGTGCTGGCCGTGGGCGGAGAGATCGTCGGGATTCGGCTTGCGCGTTGGCGCGTGCGCGACGCCAGCGCGGTGAGCGCGTCGGTCATTGTCGAAGTTCTCATCACGATTGCCGTGCAGTACGCGTTCTCCGCGCTCGGCGTCGTGCTGATTCTCGCGGCGACGGATGGCGGCCACGCGAAAACGATCGGCCTTGCGCTCGTCTTATCGCTCCCGCTGCCTGTCGTGACCGCGCTGCTGCTGCGTCGCGGCGGCGTATTCCATGTCATCGAGCGGTTCGCGGCGCGGGCGCTCGGCAGCGAACATCGGTTTCTGCAGGGTATCGATGGGGCTCGGCTCGATGCCGAAATCGACGCGCTGATGACACGCACGGGCGTCCTCGTCCGTGCCTTTGCGTGGCAATTCGCCGGCTATCTCGTCGGTGCATTCGAAACGTATTGGGCGCTCGCGTTGCTCGGCCATCCTGTTTCGGCCGGCGGCGCGATCGCGATCGAAGCGCTGACCCAGGCGGTGCGGCATGCGGCGTTCATGGTGCCTGCCGGGCTTGGCGTGCAAGAGGCTGCGGTCGTGCTGCTTGCTCAGATGTTTGGCGTCGATCGCGAGGTGGCGTTCTCGCTCGCGCTCGTCAAACGGATGCGCGAGGTCATCTTCGGCTGTGTGGCGTTGGGTTCGTGGCAACTCGCTGAAATCTTGCGCGGCCGTCGGCGTTCGCCCGAACCGGGCCTGGCGGGGCGCAGCCGCATCGCCGCCGCGCCCCGGCCCGCGAGCGAGCCCCAGAGTAAGCCCGCCAGCGATCACCATCGTGCTCGTCATACCGATCTCATCCGCTAGGCGGCGCGTCCGTTCGCTTGCGCACGCTCGCTTTCCGTCCGTGCCCCAGACGTTCCCTATGAGCGTAAACACGCTTTGTCTTCATACCACGTCTCGTCCTACATTAGGCCTACCGAACACGTTACATCGAACTAAATCGAACGAGTTGCAGGCTAGAGGACGCAGCGCAGCGCCGGCCACGGGGGGCGGTTGAACGCCTGGTGCATCGCACCGACGGGTGACCGCAGGCCAATGACGCAGCGCAAGGGACGACGTCGATCTGCCGGTGTTCGGGTGTTTTGCCGACGACTTTTGCGTCGCGCGCCATGATGGTTGCCGGCCGTTCACGCCAAGTGACGGCCGGTTCTGTTTTTGGGGTGCCGCGCTTAGCACGCCAGGCCACGGTTTTCGACCGCAGGTCATCCCCGCCGGAATATCGAAAATGCGACCCGAAACTTGCAAATTCGCGGGGCCGCGCGGAGCGGGCTAGGCCCCGCCGCAGGTCCATCTCACCCGCTTGCCCGTCGTGCGCGTCCGGACGATCGCCTTGCTGCGTTGCAGCAAGACCCTTCTGCCCCATTTGAACAATTTAAATTCGCTTGCGAGTATCCGCGTTGTGCGAAATGCGCCGTCCCCTGCCGCCAGGGGCGGGCCGTATCGGACCCAACCCAACCATTCAAACGGAGACGCCCGTGTTCCTCTACGGCTTCGGCCCGATTCTCCTTGCCGGCACCATCAAGACGATCGAATTGTCGGTGCTCTCGCTCGCGGTCTCGGTGCTGCTCGGGCTGCTCGGCGCCGTGGCGAAACTGGCGCGCAATCGGTTGGTCGCGGGCGTGGCCACCGCGTACACGACGCTGATCCGCTCGGTGCCCGACCTCGTGCTGATGCTGCTGTTGTTCTACAGCATCCAAATTGCGGTCAATCAGCTGACCGACGCGCTAGGAATGGATCAGATCGACATCGATCCGTTTGTGGCGGGCGTGTTGACGCTCGGCTTTATCTACGGAGCGTATTTCACCGAGACATTCCGCGGGGCGTTTCTCGCCGTGCCGCGCGGACAGCTGGAAGCCGGTAGCGCTTACGGCATGAGCGGCATACGCGTGTTCGCACGCATTCTATTTCCTCAGATGATGCGCTTCGCGCTGCCCGGCATCGGCAATAACTGGCAGGTGCTCGTGAAGGCGACGGCGCTCGTGTCGATCATCGGCTTGGCCGATGTCGTCAAAGCCGCCCAGGACGCCGGCAAGAGCACATTCAACATGTTTTTCTTCATCCTGGTCGCGGCGATGATCTATCTCGCCATCACGACAGTCTCCAACGTCGTGCTGCTGTGGCTCGATAAGCGCTATTCCATCGGCGTGCGTCACGCGGAACTTTGACGAGAACGAGAAGGTAAGCTCATGATCGAAATTCTTTCGCAATACGGTCGCGCGTTTCTGTACTACGACGGGCAAGGTCTCTCCGGTCTAGCCGTGACCCTGTGGCTGCTCGTGCTGTCGCTCGTCATCGGCTTTTGCATGGCGGTGCCGCTCGCGGTGGCCCGCGTGTCGAAAAACCGTTGGGTATCCACCCCAGTGCGTTGCTACACGTACGTCTTTCGCGGCACGCCGCTTTACGTGCAACTGCTGCTGATCTATAGCGGCGTGTATAGCCTGCAAATCGTTCACGCCCACGCGGCGCTCAATGAGTTCTTCCGCAGCGGCCTGCATTGCGCGATTCTCGCGTTCGGCCTGAATACGGGCGCATACACCACCGAGATTTTCGCCGGCGCCATTCGTGCGACGTCTCACGGGGAAGTCGAAGCGGCGCGCGCCTACGGGATGAGCCGATGGACCATGTATCGCCGCGTGATTCTGCCGTCGGCGCTGCGCCGGGCGCTGCCGTTGTACAGTAACGAAGTCATCTTGATGCTGCACGCGACGACGGTCGCATTCACGGCTACCGTGCCCGACGTGCTGAAAGTGGCCCGGGATGCGAATTCGGCCACTTACATGTCGTTCCAAGCCTTTGGGATCGCCGCGCTCATTTATCTTGCGGTATCGTTTGCACTCGTCGCGGCGTTCCGACAGGCCGAGCGGCGCTGGTTGGCTTACCTCGCCGTTCGCGGGCATTGATTCCCGCGCCTTCGTTTTCTACGCCACCGATTCAGATTCATACGGGAGAGCATCGTGCTCCAAGCGACTTCTCAATCCGCCGCCGCCAAGCTCGCGGCCCTCGATATCCACAAGCGCTACGGCGACAACGAGGTCCTTAAAGGCGTCACGCTGACGGCGAAGGCCGGCGACGTCATCAGCATCATCGGTGCGAGCGGTTCGGGCAAGAGCACGTTCCTACGCTGTATCAACTTCTTGGAGCGGCCCAACGCGGGCAGCATCGTGGTTGACGGCGAGACGGTGCGAACCAAGGCCGATCGCGCGGGCAATCTCGAAGTGGCCGATCACAAGCAGCTCCAGCGCATTCGCACGAAGCTGTCGATGGTGTTTCAGCACTTTAATTTGTGGGCGCACATGAACGTGCTCGAGAACATCATCGAAGCGCCCGTTCACGTGCTGGGGCTGTCGAAGCGCGAAGCTGAAGAGCGCGCCCGCATGTACTTGGAGAAAGTCGGCCTCGCCCCGCGGCTCGAGAAGCAATACCCGTCGCACCTCTCCGGCGGGCAGCAACAACGCGTGGCGATCGCCCGTGCGTTGGCGATGAATCCTGACGTCATGTTGTTCGACGAGCCGACTTCCGCGCTCGATCCCGAACTCGTCGGCGAGGTGCTCAAGGTCATGCAGAAGCTGGCCGAAGAAGGGCGCACGATGATCGTCGTCACGCACGAGATGGGCTTTGCACGCAACGTGTCGAACCACGTGATGTTTCTCCACCAAGGGCGAACCGAGGAGGAGGGCGATCCGGCGACGGTGCTGAGCCAACCTCGAAGCGATCGCCTAAAGCAATTTCTGTCGGGCAGTCTCAAGTAATCGGCATGCGCAGCGCCCAAAACCAGGTAGCAAGCCGCGCGCTGTACGCATGCGCCACGGATATGCATGGATTGCGCCGCTTCCGACGCGGAGCGTGAGCGATGCCGCGCATCCCATCGGCCCCGGCTAAGACGACACAAGTCGCGATTGTCGCGTTGCCGCCTGTTTCGATGGCGGGCGTCGCACCGATCGTCGACGCCCTGCGCCTCGCCAATGAAATCGACGGCCGCGCCCTTTACCGTTGGCAAGTTCTTTCGTGGGACGGCCGCGCCGTGACGCTCGCGAGCGGCGCGACGCTGCCCGCGGACGGCGCGTTCGGCGATGGTGTCTCGTGCGATTGGCTCATCGTCGTCACCGAGCGGTTTCAGCAGTTCGCCGACTACAAGCTGTTCTTGGCTAGCCTGGCACGCGTCGGCCAGCGCACCGCGCTCGTCACCGGCATCCACCACGGCGTGTGGTGGCTGGCCATGGCGGGGCAGCTCTCCGGCTATCGCGTCAGCGTGAACTGGGAGACGTATCAGCAATTTGCCGAGCAGTTCGAGCGCTCGATCGTCACGCAGCAGATCTTCGAGATCGATCGCGATCGCGCCACCTGCGCGGGCGGTCTGGCCAGCGTCGATTTCATGCTGGCGATGATTGCGCGGGAGCACGGCCCCGAGCTTGCCGAGCGCATCGCCGACGCGCTGGGCGTCGGGGTGCTGCGCTCGGGTGAGGAGCGTCAGCGGATCCCGTACGTGACGGCGCCGGGCGAGCGGCATCCGCGTTTGAACGACGCGCTGCAACTGATGGAAGCGAACATCGAAGATCCTCTGACCACCGACGACATCGCAAACCTCGTGGGCGTTTCCCGCCGTCAGTTGGAACGGCTGTTCAGGCAGTATCTCGGCGCCATGCCGTCGAAGTACTACCTCGGTTTGCGCCTATCGAAGGCGCGCATGCAATTGCAACGCACGAGCAAATCGATCGTGCAGGTGAGCCTTGCTTGCGGCTTTTCGTCGGCAGCGCACTTCTCGAACGCTTACCGCGAGCGTTTCGGCGTGACGCCTCGGGAAGAACGCCGCAATTGGATCGCCAAGCAGCACGGAGCAGGCGTGGCTTATGCGGGCGAGCCGCGTGCGGGCGCGTTGATCGAGCCGCCCGATGAGCGGTGAAGCATGCCATGCGCCATCGGCGAACAACGAAGGCTGAACGGCGAAGCGGTAGTCAAGCGGCAGGCAAGCGGCAGGCAAGCGGCAGGCGATAGCGATAGATCGCGTCGCCAACAAGCAAGACGCCGTCACGATCGTTTTCTACACTACGGATTATTCGCATCATCCTCCCCATTACCTCGACGAGGACCCGCCATGAACGATTTCGCTGTCAACCGCCAGACTTTCGATGAAGTCATGGTGCCGGTATTTTCGCCCGCTCCTTTCGTGCCGGTGCGCGGCCAAGGCTCGCGCGTCTGGGATTCGGAAGGCCGCGACTATGTCGACTTTACGGGCGGGATCGCCGTGACGGCATTGGGGCACGCCCATCCCGAGCTCGTGCGCGTGCTGCGCGAGCAGGGCGAAACGCTGTGGCATGTGAGCAATGCGTACACGAATGAGCCCGTGCTGCGGCTCGCCAAACGCCTCGAATCGCTGACGTTCGCCGATCGCGCGTTTTTCGCCAATTCGGGTGCGGAAGCGAACGAAGCGGCCCTCAAGCTCGCCCGCCGCGTCGCCATCGAGCGCCACGGCCCCGAAAAAATCGAGATCGTTTCGTTCAAGCAATCGTTTCATGGCCGCACGTTCTTTACCGTGAGCGTGGGCGGCCAACCGAAATACGCCGAAGGTTTCGGCCCGGTGCCCGCCGGTATCCAACATTTGCCGTACAACGACATCGAAGCGGCGCGCGCCGCGATCGGCCCGAAGACGTGCGCGGTCATCGTCGAACCGATCCAGGGCGAAGGGGGCGTGATTCCTGCCGACCCCGCCTTTCTGCGTGCCTTGCGCGAGGCCTGCGATGCGCATGGCGCGCTGCTGATTTTCGACGAAGTGCAAACGGGCGTCGGGCGTACGGGTTTCTTCTACGCCTATATGGACACCGGCGTGACGCCCGACATCCTGACCACGGCGAAGGCGCTCGGCAATGGCTTTCCGATCGGCGCAATGCTCACCACGCACGACATCGCCGCGCATTTCAAGGCGGGCGTGCATGGCACGACCTATGGCGGTAATCCGCTCGGCGCGGCCATTGCGGACAAAGTCGTCGAACTGGTCAGCGAGCCGGCGCTGCTCGAAGGCGTCAAGCGTCGTGGCGCGCTGATCACGGCCAAGCTCGGCGAGCTCAACCAGCGCTTCAATTTATTCAAAGCGGTGCGCGGCAAGGGGCTCTTGATCGGCGCCGAACTGACGGCGGCCTACGAAGGCCGTGCGAAGGATTTCGTGAACGCGGCCGCCGCGCAGGGCGTCATGCTGTTGATCGCCGGCCCGAACGTGCTGCGCTTTGCGCCGTCGCTCGTCATGCCCGAGGCCGATTTGAACGAAGGCTTCGCACGCTTGACGAAGGCGATCGAGGCGGTCGTCGGCGCAACGGCCGAAGCGCCAGCGCGATAAGCGGCCCATTACTTCAGAGAACGACGATGCTCTTCGTACGCCCCGGAAGGCTTTCCGATCTCGACGCGCTCGCGCAGATGGCGCGTGCCGCGCAGCCCGTGTTGCACTCGCTGCCGCACGATCGGCGTGAACTCGAAGCGCGTGTCGCGCTATCGGAGGATTCGTTTCGAGCGCAGGTCGATTTTCCCGGCGAGGAGGTGTACCTCTTCGTGCTCGAGGATAGCGAGACCGGCAAGCTGCTCGGCACGGCGAGCATCGTCGCCGCGGCGGGTTACGCCGAGCCGTTCTATGTGTTTCGCAACGACGCGCTGATCCATGCCTCGCGCGAGCTGCACGTCAACCGGAAGATTCACGCGCTGACGATGTCGCACGAGTTGACGGGCATGAGCCGGCTGGCCGGGTTCTACATCGATCCGTCGCTGCGCGGCGATGCGGCGGCGCACCTGCTTTCGCGCGCACGGATGATGTACATCGCGGCGAATCGGCGACGCTTTACGCCGGAGGTGTTTTCGTTGCTGCTCGGCGTGACGGACGAAGCGGGGACCTCGCCATTTTGGGAGGCGGTCGGCCGCAAATTCTTCGGCCGCGATTTTGCGCAAATCGAAATCGCATCGGGCGGGCGCAGCCGTACTTTCATCGCCGAGGTGATGCCCAGTTACCCGCTCTATGTGCCGCTGCTGCCCGACGAGGCGCAGCGCGTGATCGGCGAACCGAACGAGAAGGCGTTGCTCTCGTATGACATTCATCTCGAAGAAGGTTTCGAGCCCGATCGTTTCGTCGATATTTTCGATGCGGGGCCGGTGCTGACCGCGCAAGTCGATCGCAGTGCGTGCGTGAGATTCAACGAGACCAAAACCGTGCGTGAGACGAACGACAGCGCGCTGCGCGACGGTCGCGATAGTCGTGAATCATGCGCCTACCTGGTCGCGAGCAACCGCGAGGGCGATTTCCGCTGCGTGTTGGCCGAGTTGCCGAGCGGGCGGGGCCAGGACGCGCCGTTGGCAGGGCATGCGCGCGCCGCGCTCGATGTGATGCACGGCGATGCGGTGCGCTGCGTGCTGTTGCATCGCGGCGCTCGGGAGGAGGAAGGGCAAGATCCTAACGACATCGGCTCCGAATCGTTCTCGGCCCCTCGCAATCATCATTCGGGAGATCGGCGATGATCGTCGTTCGCGCCGTCAAGACGGAAGACCTCGACGCGCTCGTGTCGCTCGCCCAGGAAACGGGCCCTGGCCTCACGACCTTCAAGCCCGATCGCGACGCGCTCGCCGCGCGCATCGAACGGGCAAGCAAAACGATGGAAGGGCGGGCGGCGCCGTACGAGGCCGGCTACTTCTTCGTGATGGAAGACACCGCCACGCACGATGTAGCGGGTGTCTGCGGCATCGAGGCGCAGGTCGGGCTCGAGCAGCCGTTCTACAACTATCGCGTGAGCACGGTCGTCCATGCGAGCCAAGAGCTCGGCGTATGGACCAAGATGTCGCTGCTCAACATCTCGCACGATCTCACCGGCTACGCCGAAGTGTGTTCGCTGTTTTTATCGCCGCGCTACCGTGCGCATGGCGTGGGCGGCTTGCTGTCGCGCTCGCGCTTTATGTTCATGGCGCAGTTTCGCCATTGCTTCCCCGAACGGCTCTGCGCCGAGCTGCGAGGCCACTTCGATCTGGACGGCACCTCGCCGTTTTGGCGCGCGGTGGGCTCGCACTTCTACCAGATCGATTTCAATGCGGCCGATTACCTCAGCGCGCATGGGCGTAAATCGTTTCTCGCGGAGTTGATGCCGCGTTATCCGGTGTACGCCGATTTGCTGCCGCAAGAAGCGCAGGACGTGATCGGGCGTACCCACCGCGATACGGCGCCGGCGCGCAAGATGCTCGAAGCCGAGGGCCTGCGGTATCAAGGCCATGTCGATATCTTCGATGCGGGCCCCGTGCTCGAATGCTATGTGAGCGATCTGCGCACGGTGCGGGAGAGCGTCGTCGTCCCCGTCGCCATCGGCGCGCCGGCGGATGCGGACGGCGTTCGATCGCTCGTCTCGAACACCTCGATGCTCGGCTTTCGCGTCGGCATGGCGCCGGGCGGCGTCGAAGCGGGGGCGATGCGGCTATCGGCCGACGATGCGGCCGCGCTGGAGGTCCGCGAGGGCGATCTCGTGCGTGTGTTGATGTCGAGCAACAAACCGAAAAAGGATTGAGCAGGCTATGACGATGGGTGAGCTTTTTATCGACGGGCAATGGTGTGCGGCTAGCGGGCCGGCCTTTGCGTCGCACAACCCCGGTACGGGCGCGGTGGTGTGGTCCGGCAATAGCGCGTCGGTCTCCGATGTCGATCGCGCCGTCGCGAGCGCGCGTCGCGCGTTCGGCGAATGGTCGGCGTTGCCGTTCGAGGCGCGCGTTGAGATCGTGCGTCGTTTCGCGTCGTTGTTGACCGAGCGCAAGGAATCGCTCGCACATGCGATCGGCCGCGAAACCGGCAAACCGCTCTGGGAGGCGCGCACCGAAGCCGCCGCGATGGCGGCCAAGGTGGAAATCTCGATTACGGCCTATCAGGAACGTACCGGCGAGAAGCGCATTCCGATGGCGGACGGTACGGCCGTATTGCGCCATCGCCCTCATGGCGTCGTGGCCGTGTTCGGGCCGTACAACTTCCCCGGGCATCTGCCGAACGGCCACATCGTGCCGGCATTGATCGCCGGCAACGCCGTGGTATTCAAGCCTTCGGAGCTAGCGCCCGACGTGGCGCGCGCCACCGTCGAGATTTGGCGCGAGGCCGGTTTGCCCGCGGGCGTGCTCAACCTCGTACAAGGCGAAAAGGATACGGGCGTCGCGCTCGCCAACCATCGGCAAATCGACGGCCTCTTCTTCACCGGCAGCTCGGATACGGGGACGCTGTTGCACAAGCAGTTCGGCGGCCGGCCCGAGATTGTTCTCGCGCTCGAAATGGGTGGCAACAATCCGCTGATCGTGGCCGAGGTGGAAGATCTCGATGCGGCCGTGCATCACACGATTCAATCGGCGTACCTCTCGGCGGGCCAGCGCTGTACCTGCGCGCGGCGTATTTTCGTGCCGCGCGATGCGTTCGGCGATCGCTTCGTCGCGCGTTTGACGGAGGTGACCGAGCGCATCGCCTACGGGCTCTACGATGCCGAGCCGCAGCCGTTTATGGGCGCGGTCATTTCGGCACGTGCGGCGGGGCGGCTCGTGGCGGCGCAGCAACGGCTCGTCGCCGCCGGCGCGCGTGCGATCTTGCCAATGGCGCAGCACGACGAGCGGCTTGGGTTTGTTAGCCCGGCGATTCTGGATGTTACCGATGTCGCGGATTTACCTGACGAAGAACACTTCGGCCCGCTGGCGCAGATCATCCGCTATAGCCGTTTCGACGAAGCGATTGCGCGGGCGAACGATACCGTCTATGGGTTGTCCGCTGGCCTGCTCGCCGACGACGAAGCGCGCTGGACGCAGTTTCACCGCACGATCCGCGCGGGCGTCGTCAACTGGAATCGTCCGACGAACGGCGCGTCGTCGGCCGCGCCGTTCGGTGGCACGGGACGCTCGGGCAATCACCGGCCGAGCGCTTACTATGCGGCCGATTACTGCGCCTATCCGATGGCCTCGGTCGAGAGTACGCAACTCGCGATGCCGGCGAGCGTCTCGCCGGGTCTTCAGTTCTAAGAATCGAGCAAGGATCGACGATGCAAGCACGGGAAGCCAATTTCGACGGACTCGTAGGTCCGACGCACAACTACGCGGGGTTGTCGTTCGGCAACGTGGCGTCGCAGACGAACGAGAAATCGGTCGCCAATCCGCTCGCGGCCGCCAAGCAAGGCTTGCGCAAAATGAAGCAGCTCGCCGATCTCGGCTTCCTGCAGGGCGTGCTGCCGCCGCATGAGCGGCCATCGCTGCGCCTACTGCGCGAGCTCGGGTTCTCGGGCTCGGAGCAGAACGTGATCGAGCGAGCGGCGAAGGATGCGCCGGAGCTCTTGGCGGCAGCCAGTTCGGCCTCGGCGATGTGGACGGCGAACGCCGCCACGGTGAGCCCGTCTGCCGATACTCGCGATGGCCGCGTGCATTTCACGCCGGCTAATCTGACGAGCAAGCTGCATCGCGCGATCGAGCATGAAGCGACGCGTCGCACGCTGCAGGCGATCTTCGTCGATCCGTCGCGCTTCGCTGTGCATGAGGCGCTACCCGGCACGCCGGCGCTCGGCGACGAAGGCGCCGCGAATCACACGCGCTTCTGTTCGCAGTACGGCGAGCGCGGCGTCGAGTTTTTCGTCTATGGACGCAGCGAGTACCGGCGCGGCCCCGAGCCCGTGCGCTATCCGGCCCGGCAAACGTTCGAAGCGAGCCGCGCCGTGGCGCAGCGGCATGGCTTGAGCGAGGACGGGGCGGTCTACGCGCAGCAAAGCCCGGAGGTGATCGACGCCGGCGTGTTTCATAACGACGTGATCGCCGTGGGCAATCGTCAGACGCTGTTTTGCCACGAGCGTGCGTTCGTGGCGCAAAGCGATGTCTACGATCAGTTGCGCGCGCAACTAATCAAGACAGGCGCTCAGCTGAACGTCATCGAAGTGCCCGATGCGCGCGTGAGCGTGTCGGACGCTGTCACGTCGTATCTCTTCAACAGCCAATTGCTGGCGCGTGCGGATGGCGGCGATGTGCTCGTCGTGCCGCAGGAATGCCGCGAGAATCCGCGCGTCTCGGCCTATCTCGACGATCTGCTCGCGAGCGGCGGCCCGATCGGCGAAGTGCTCGTATTCGATTTGCGCGAGAGCATGAAGAATGGCGGCGGGCCGGCTTGCTTGCGTCTGCGAGTGGTATTGAACGAGGCCGAGCGCCAAGCGGTGAATCCCGGGGTTTGGATCGACGACGCGCTGTTTGCACGGCTCGATGCGTGGATCGGCAAACATTATCGCGATCGATTGGCGCCTAGCGATCTGGCTGATCCCAGCTTGCTCGTCGAATCGCGTACGGCGTTGGACGAGTTGACGCAGATCCTCGGGCTTGGTTCCCTGTATGACTTCCAGCGTTGAGCCGATGCTCGCCGATTTCCTCGCGTTCACACTGAGCGGGCTGCCTCCTGATGCGACTCAGGAGCGGGGAGCATGCGAGAGCGGTGTTCGATATGCATGGCTCGATGAGGGCGTGCTCGAATTGACGCCGGTGGCGCGGCCAGAGGCTGGCCCGATGAACAGCGTTTTGCTATCGGCCGGTGTTCACGGCGACGAAACCGCGCCGATCGAACTGCTCTCGAAGATGGTGGCGGATATCGCAACGGGCCGAACGACGCTCGCCTGCCGCCTCGGCATCGTGCTGGGCAATGTTGCTGCGATGCGGGCCGGGCGTCGCTATATCGACGACGACTTGAATCGGCTGTTTTGCGGCCGGCATGCGCAGTTGTCGCAAAGCCGCGAAGCGCCGCGGGCGCGGGCGCTCGAAGCCGCCGCCGCTCGGTTCTTTGCCGATGGGGCCGATGTCGATGGCGCACGGTGGCACATCGACATGCATACGGCGATCCGCGCATCGGTGTTCGAGCGCTTCGCGTTGTTGCCGCATACGGGTGCGGCGCCTTCGCGCGCGATGTTCGAGTGGCTGGCCGAGGCGGGCATCGAGGCCGTCTTGCTGCATACGGCGAAAGGGAATACCTACACGCATTTCACCGCCGAATCGTTCGGTGCGAAGGCTTGCACGCTGGAGCTCGGCAAAGTGCGCCCGTTCGGCGAGAACGATCTGACGCGTTTCGCGGGCGCCGATCGTGCGGTGCGAGCGTTGGCTGCGGGCAGGGCGCTTTCGAGCGCCGCGTCGATGCCGCGCGTGTTTACGGTCGTCGGCCAGATCACGAAGCGTAGCGATGCGTTCGAGCTTTTAATGTCGGATGACGTCGCCAATTTCACGCCTTTTGCGAAAGGCGCTGTGCTGGCTCGCGACGGGGCTTATCGCTATGAGGTGTCGCACGACGAGGAGCGAATCGTGTTTCCGAATCGCACGGTAAAGCCAGGCCTGCGTGCGGGGCTTACCGTCGTGGAGACGACGCGCGAGACGCTGGCGGAGTTGGGGCGGTAGGCGGCGAGTCTAACGAGCGAGCCAGGCGTCTCAATGCCGGCGACGGCGGACAGCGCCCAGCGCGTGCTTCGTAGCAGCCGCTGTCCGTCGGGCGCTGTATACGCCAGGGCCGTGCGAAAGCCAGTAGAGCAACCGCGGAGATTGCGATAGCGCCCGACAACATCTGATAGAGCCTCGGCGCCGCCAGGTCGCTGCAGACCGTCGGCGTGATAAAGATCAGGGCGCTGATCGAGCTACTTACAAACAAGCTGTTCGCCCTAAAGCGCGCGAGCAAATGCGTAGGGCATTCGGCGAGGAACCGCGCCTCGGCGCGCACGCGCACAAGCGCAAAACCGATCCCCAACACGAGATGGATGGTTGCTAGCGCGGCTAATGCCGAAAGCCGGGGGACGAGAGATAGGAGCCCCGCGATCGCGAGAACGACGAAAACATCATGGTGGAGTGGACTTAGCCGATTCCTCGCAAATTTGGCGAGGACAGCGCTTGCAGAGAGCGCGCCGATGGACCATGCGGCCTCCACAATGGAATAGCTCTGCGCTGAAAGCTTGAGATCGAGGCTCATAAACGCAGCCAGTAACGTATTGGTGACTTGCCCCACGGCAAACGCGAGCGCAGAGCAGCATGCGATAGATAAGAGATGGCGGTGCGTCAGATAAAGCGCAGGGCCGACTTGACGCGGGTTTCGCCGCTCGCGCCGAGCGTACGTCAAAGAAGGCAAAAGGGCAGCCGACAGCAGGGTGAGCAGCAAGCCGCAAGCGCCGATTGCGAGGAACGCGTTGCGCCAAGCTAACTGGGAGACAAGGTACCCGCCGAAGGCAGTGCCGGCAATGAGGGTGGCCTGAGATAACGTGTTGAGCAACGCCAGCTTTTTGGTTCTTTCGGCCGGGGTAACGGCTAATTTCATGAAGTAGTCCATCGAGCAGGACAGCGCGATTCCGGAAATGCTCGAAAGGAAGGTAGCCACGACCAACGAAGCGAACGGCGCGACCTGAGGCAGTGCGACGGCGAACGCGACGGGCGAGGCTCCACAGATCGCGATGCCTAATTGGCCCGCCAGCACCCAGGGCTTCTTACGTGCAGCCCGATCGACGAGCGCACCGATGAATGGCGAGAAAACCACATTCGTGGCGCTTGCGATCAGCAGAACATGCCCGACCGACTCCGGTTGGCCCGTGATTTGGACCGCCGACCAAGCTGTCGTGACGAGCTGACACCCGATTCGAAAGAAGTTTGCGGCGATCAGACAGAGCAGAATTGAGAACGTTGACGTTGATCCGAACGCGCGCGCAGCGAGGGTATAGTCCGCATCGTCTGTATGGCTGTTTTCCGACGTGGATTCGCTATCGGCGCGGGTCATATGGATATTGTCGTGTTTGCCGCTTCTCTAACTTCTATTGTTCAAATGCGATGCGTTGGCGATCGACCGATCTCTAAGCGTTTTTATGTGAGGGGCCGTTTCGTTAGCTTCGGGAACTTAGGATTCCTAAGCAGTGGCTGCGAGGAACAACCTCGCCGTCCGACCGAATGTAGCGGCGATCCGTGCGGCAGTAAATGAAATGAAAGAACGGCTATCTAGGTGGATAGGATCTGGAACCGACATCCCGCGCTTGGAACGTCGTTCGCCGCGTCGAATATGGCTGAAGCGTTATGGACGCATGGTTCGGTCGAACGCCGTTCTAGCAACGTTCGATACCGTTAGACAGTAACGCGCGGAGCGAACCCGACAGCAAAGCCGTGCCTGCCGCCGAACGTAGCTCCACGCGCCCCGCCCGCACTCACTCATCCTCGGGCACCACCGCCTGCCACCCTTCCGGGCACTCCGTCACGTACGGATAGTACTGACCGGCGGATTCGCAGTAGTACCAATAATCGCCTGCTCCGCCCGATTCATAAATCACGTCGCCCGGCGCGAACGGATCGGGGTAGGGGTACACCGGTTGCGGATAGAAGTACCACAGCCCCCCCACCACCCACCACCAGCCGAAGCGTCCGCGATGGTGGTCGTGACGCCAGCGCCCGCCGCGCCACACGCGCGCATCGAGATCGACAAAGCGATGGATATCGCCGCGATACGGCGCGGGCACTCTGCCGTAGGCGCGCGGAGCCTGCGTCATCGGAGCGCGCGGACCGGCCTCGGGCCGATGCCCGAACGGGTGTCCAGCGCCAGGCCCGGGGCTGTTCGGTTGCCGCTGGCCGACAGCCGGCGCCTGGCCCATCGGCCGATGCCCGAATTCCGCCGCCCCGCTGGGCTGGCGGGGCATCGGCGCGGGCGCCGGTGCTGGCGCCTGAACCATTGGCCGCTGCCCAAAACCGGGTGCCCGTGGCGCAACGCCGGGCGCATTGCCGACGCCCGGCCCGGGGCCCCTAGGCGCCGGCGCCATGCCCGCGCCCGCGCGCTCACCGGCTTGGCCTTCACGCGACGCCGGGGGGCCTTCGCGAGGCCTCTGCTCCATTCCCGCCGACGGGGCCGCACCCGGCCCTTGCACCGGCGCGGCGCTTGGCCCGCGCGCCGATTCATGGCCGCGCTGCTGTTCCTGCGCGAATGCCACGACCGTCGAAACACCGGCGAACGCGGCAGCGGCGACGACTGCGGCGATGGTTTTAGCGAACATGCTCGTCTCCCTGAATGCGTCGTTCCTACTCTCCAGGATAGGCGCTGCTGAGCGACTGCGAGGCATGCGCGGTCATCGGGGGCTTCCCCGGAACAGCGGGACTTCGCGCTGATCGCTGCCGCATGTAGGCCGCATCCGACATGCGATGGCGGCGCTTGACGCGAATCTCGTCCAGCGCTGATTTCTATTCGCTCGGCGCGTGTCGATACTGTGCTCAAGGGTAAGGCCGATCTGTCGAACGCTCGCCACCCGGAAATGCTTCAGGAGATAGGCGGATGGGTGCGGAAAAACTTTCGCTGCATGCATTGGTGGACAAATGGCTCGCGCCGACAACCGCGACGCCGGCACGCGTGCTGCGCACGGGCCGCATGAGCCAGAATCGTACGCGCTTCGTTTGCGTCGAGACACAAGCATCGTCCGGCCCACGCTCGCTCTTCCTCTTTCGCCACGACGACGGCTCGTGGTGTGTTTTCCCGCCTACCGAGGCGCGCCCGGCAATGTGCTGCGTGCGCGTCGGCGATCGTTAAGCTCGCTGAGCATTGCTGAGCATTGCTGAGCATTGCAGAGCGTTGCTAAAGCGTCGTCAACCCAAATCCCGCTGAACGGCTTCGCAAAGCTCATCGACGAGCTCGGCAGGGCTCGTGGTGCCGAATAGCGCGAATTCCACGGCCGGCAGCGCGGGCAGCCCCAACGAATCTTGGACGATTGCGAGAGAGCCGTCGATCCGACTCTTGGGCATCGGCGTGATCCCTAATCCCGCTTGCACGGCCGCATGCACGCCGCCGCTGCTCGGACATACGACGGCGATGCGGTAATCGATGCCGGCGTGCGCGAGCGCGGCCAACGCTGCGTCGCGGTACGGGCAAGGCTCGGGAAAGACGACGAGCGGCGCCGGCAACGCGCGATCGATCGTCATCCACGGCGCCGCGACCCACGCGAGCGGATCGCGCCAAAGCACGCGCCCCGGCCGGTCGTCGTGGCAGCGCCCGGCCATGACGAAATCAAGTTCGCCCCGATCCATCGCCTGCAACAACACACCCGGAATGCCGACGGACAAATGCAGCGTGAGGCCGGGATGCCGCAGCCCGAAGGCATGCAATCGCCGCATCACCCTCGGCTGCGCGAAATCGTCGGACAAACCGATCCGCACCAGCCCCTCGTCCGCCGAGCGATTCAAGCGGGCGCGTGCGTCCCGGTTCAAGGCAAGGATGGCGCGCGCATAGCCCAATAGCACCTCGCCGTCTGGCGTTAACGTGAGCGAGCGCGTCGTGCGCATGACGAGCGGGGCGCCGGCCTGCTCTTCGAGCCTACGCAGATGCGCGCTGACGGCGGACTGCGTCAGGTTCAGGCGTGCGGCGGCGCGAGTGAAGCTGCTCTCTTGGGCGACCGTGACGAAGGAGCGGAGGAGGACAGTGTCGAACACGTCGATTCAGTGTGATTTGGATTGAATTAGATAAGAATACTTCGTTTTCATTTCGATGGCGAATATGTTCAGATGCTGACTGTCCCACGCCGTTGTACCGAGCGGACTAACTCAGGAGAAAACAACCATGGCCGATCTGCTGCATATCGAGGCTTCACCGCGCAAAACGCGTTCGGCCTCGCTCGACGCCGCCCGCGCGTTCATCGACGCTTATCGCCTCTCGCACCCCCAGGCGTCGATCGAGACACTCGATGTCTGGCGCATGCCGCTGCCCGAGTTCGATAACGATGCGCTCGATGCGAAATACGCGGGGCTCAGCGGCACCCCGTTGACGCCATCGCAACAAACGGCGTGGGACCACATTCACGCGTTGGCCAAGCCGCTGCACGAGGCAAAAACGCTGCTGTTTTCGGTGCCGCTTTGGAATTTTTCGATTCCGTATAAGCTCAAGCACTTCATCGATGTCGTGTCGCAAAAGGACGTCCTGTTTTCGTTCGATCCGCAGCTGGGCTTCGGCGGCTTGCTGGCGGGAAAGCGCGCCGTCGTGGTCTATGCACGGGGGCTCGACTACGGCAAACATTCGAACACGCCCGCGCACGCGTTCGATTTCCAGAAATCGTTCTTCGATGCGTGGCTGCGATTTGTCGGGATCGAGCAAGTCGATTCGATCGTCGTCGAGAAAACGCTGTTTGGTCCGCAAGTCGATGCGGCCGCCCGAGAAGAGGCCCGCGGGGCCGCAGCGGCGCTCGCGCGCACGATCTAGCGCCTGCTATCTCAAAAAGCCGCCGCATGGACCCGGAGCGTCGCCCCCGACGCTCGTCCCTTTCGTCGCCGATCGGCTTGCCCGTGTGCGACAAGCAATTGCGTCTTCGCGCGGGCGCCGGAAGCGCTCGCCAGCGGGCCGGGCGACTGAGCCGCTGAGCGGCCCCGCACGCGAAAGCACCTGATCCCCTTACAATCGCGATCCCTTGCGCCTTGTGCGGCGCATCAAGCGCGCGCTTCGCGTTTGAACGGCTTTTTTGTCGCGGCCACGATGCGCGCGGGGCTCGGCCCACGGTCTCAACTCTGTCTAGGATCAACATCAATGAAAGTACAGTTGCGGAACAACGTAGCGGTCGCGCTCGTCGCCGCCATCGCGCTCGGCGCGGCCAGCAGCGCTTTTGCGGCGGATTTGAAAGTGCTGCGCTTCGGCCTCGAAGCATCGTATGCGCCGTTCGAATCGAAGACGGCGACGGGCCAGTTGCAAGGCTTCGATATCGATGTCGGCAATGCCGTCTGCGAGAAGCTCAAGGTGAAATGCGTCTGGGTCGAGAACGACTTCGACGGCCTGATTCCTGCCCTGCAAGCTCGCAAGTTCGATGCAATCAATTCGGACATGACGATCACCGATCAGCGCAAGCAGGCGATCGATTTCACCAATCCGATCTACACGATTCCCAACCAGCTGATCGCTAAGAAGGGCAGTGGCCTTCAACCGACTACGGCGTCGCTCAAAGGCAAGCACGTTGGCGTGCTGCAGGGCACGATTCAAGAAACCTACGCCAAGGCGAAGTGGGCGTCGGCAGGCGTCGATGTCGTCTCCTATCAGACGCAAGATCAGGTCTACGCCGATTTGGCCTCCAGCCGGCTCGATGCGGCGTTCCAGGATTCCGAGGCGGCCTCGAAGGGCTTCCTGAAGCGCGCGCAGGGCGCGGGCTTCGATTTCGCCGGGCCGACCGTCTCCGATCCGAAGCTGCTCGGCTCGGGCGTCGGATACGGCGTGCGCAAGGGCGACAAGGCGCTGCTCGATAAGCTGAACGGTGCGCTCGACGCACTGAAGGCCGACGGCTCGATCGATAAAATCGCGGCCAAGTATTTCGACGTGAAGGTCGTGTTGAAGTAGGCCATCAACACGCTGCGAATGGCGGCGCAGCGCGCCCGATGCTGCGCCGCTCGCCTGTCCGAACTGCGTTTTCGGACAACGCTTTGCGGTTATAATCGCCCCACTTAACGGCGGGCAATCGAGACGTCAGACCAACGTCGCCCCGCAAATCGTAAGAAGAAAAAGGAGAGGGGCGATGGGGACGATGATCGACGAGGCGCAGCCCTCGGCGCGAGCCGAAGGCCGATCGGATTCGGCGCACGCCCGTCCCGTGCAGTACCCTGCCAGAGCCCCGATCGTCGATGCCGAAGGTTTGCTGCGCGGCTTCGAACTGCACTTGCGAGAAGCACCCACCGATCAATGTGACGAACCCGACGCCAAGGGTGAAGCCGATGCCGAGGCCGCTCAGTTGCTCGGCGCGCTGGGCGCGAGCGATGTCCGCACGGCGCTGGCCGGTCACCATGGGTATTTGAACGTCAGCCGCCCGCTACTGTTTTCCGACGCCATCGCCAGGCTCGCGCCGGATCGTTTTTACCTCGAAATTTCCTCTCAGTTGACGGTCGATCCGGAGTTGATCGCCCGGCTGGTGACGCTGCACGCGAAGCGCTATCGCTTCGTCATCGACGACGTGCAGCAGCCCAACGAAGCCTTCGCGAAGCTGTTGCCCTACGCGCAAGCCATCAAGATCGATCCGGCCCGCGTGGCGCCCGAGTTGCTGCAGCGGCTGACGAGCGCGCTCAAATCGGCTGGCAAGCTCTTGATCGCGCTCAACATCGAAACGCATGAGGCGTTCGAGGAAGCGAAAGCGCTGCATTTCGATCTGTTTCAAGGCTACTTTTTTGCGCGAGGCAGTAGGCACAGCGCTCGGCGGGTCAATGCGCCGCGGCAAGCGTTGCTAAACTTGCTGCGCCTGCTGTCATCCGATCCGAGCGTCGCGCAGCTGGAAGCCGAGCTCAAGCTCAATCCGGTGCTGGTCATGCATTTGATGCGGCTGGCGAATTCGGGCGAAGCGAGCATCGGCCGCAAGGTTGCGACGCTGCGCGATGCGATCAATGCGACCGGCACGAATCGCATTGCACGCTGGACCCAACTGCTGCTGTATGCGGACGGCCGCAAGGTCAGGCTGGAGGAAGATCCGCTCGTGCAACTGGCGGCGACGCGTGCGCGCTTCATGGAGCTGGCGTCGGCGCGCCTATCGCATGCGAATCGAAAGGTGGTGGACGGCGCGTTCTTGACGGGCGTGTTTTCTCTCGTCGATGCCGTATTCGGCGATACGCTTGAAAATACGTTGGAAGCGTTGACGCTCGCGAGTCACATTCGTGCGGCGATTCTGCGAAGAGAAGGGCAGCTTGGCACCTTGCTGCGTGCGATGGAGGCGTTGGAGCACGGGGATTGGAACGCACTCGACGCTGCGAGCGCGGGGCTGGCGCCGTTGACTTCGGGCGAACTCGCTCAGTTGGCCATTACGGCGGCCGCTTGGGCCAGCACGGCCGATCAAAGCAAGGACAACGAAGGGCTCGAGCGTTTCGACGAGTAAGTGGCGTCGCGGTTCGCTGTGGCGCCAGGGGGTGCCACGGCATGGGTATTGCCGATCGGCTTATCCAGGGCAAGCAAAGTGAGCTTGGCGGCCTGAAGGAAGCTTGCGCTGGGCGGTGCGTTTGAGCTTTTATACCGAATGCCAATCAGGGGTCTGACTGTTTCCGTCGACGCTCAATTGGTCTCTGCCGAAAATGTCGACTTCGTTCTGTGGGACAACTGTCCAGCCGTAGACCGCAGGAGCGGAAGAGGTAAGAGGATCATCGAAAGAAACAATGATCAAAGAAAGATCAGCCACTACCGTATGCTGATCACCGGTAGCAAGCGAGATCCAAACATCGCCCGGATCGCCACCCAACACCCCACATCCCAATGGCTTATTAAGAAGCCAAATTTTCGAGGGGGATTTGTTGCTTATAGTCGCATATCCGTTCATCGTAAATCTCAATAATAAGTTAAAATCGCACCACGGAAGATATCTGGTGCGGGAGGGCATTTATTCTGTGTGCTGTAAAAACTGTCTCGATTTTAAATGAATTGAAAAATCTCATGAAATCTTTAAACTAATTCGGCGATCGATGTTAATTTATGCGTGCCAAAGAGGGGTGGGGGGTGGTTGATTGTCAATGCTATCGACCACTATAGCGCCCACACCTTGTATATTGACTGCACGGAGGGGATTTATGCGATACCCATAGACTTGTTTGTTGCTAAAGAAGATAACCATCACAATTCCCGCATCGGAAACCGCGATTTCCTGCGAACTTTGTGGGCCAACGGGGTACGTAGCACTAGCTTCCAATGGGCAGACCAAAATGCTCACGCCATCGTTCGATGTATTGGACGCAACTATGTTAATTATCGACATTATCTCAATCCTCTTAACTATTTGCACACTGCGCGCGATTCGCTCGTCCAGTGGCGTCAAATCAGGGGGGGTGATCTCGATCGCAAAGATCATTCAAAATCACAAGATAAAAATATCATTAAATTTATAAAAATCAACGGAGAATTCGATTTTATAAATTTATGTCTCAATATCTGAGAGCGCGGGTTCGGTAATGAGCCGATGCGTAAAGCACGGATCGTATCGGATAGGACTGACTTCCAATTCGTTTAGGTTCGGCGGCAGCTAAACCGGCACGCATTTTTTTGGTGCGGCATGGCGATTGCCTTTCTCTTTGACTAAGCTGGTTAGTGTCAGGGTGAGCATAAATGCTGATTCACGACAACGAGCAAGTGAAGGCGCGGGCGCGACACAACCGGGCGAGAGCACGAAGGGTACGTCTTTAACTGGCCATCAACGCGATCGGCACGAACCGCATTGCGCGTTGGACGCAATTGCTGCTTTACGCCGACGGACGCAAGGCACGAATTTCAGCGGCCATTACAGGCCGGGAGACGACGTATCGGAAGCGTTTTTGGCGAGGCTCGAGAGCGAGGGCGTGGATCTTAGCGCATTCGCGTTTGGCGTCCGCGACGGCGAGGAAGTCGATATGGGCGATGGCGAGCGGCCGAATGGCTCAAAGCTCGACGGGAGCGAGCGGCGAACGCCGGACAATCGGAAGCGTCGCCATGACAGCATCGGCTAGCCGTTCCCTGTCCGCCGTAACCCCGGGCGCCTCAAAGCATCTCCAATTCCCGCGCCGGCGCGTGCGCGAAAAACCGCCCCAACTCACGCGCCAGTTCGTTCAGCGCACTCATCTGCGTTTGCGAAATCTTGCGCGGCTCTTGCGAGAGCGACCAATCGCCATAGAGCAGGGCGACGGCCGATTGATGCGCGACCACCGGCAGCAGCACGAACGAACGCACATCGTCGAACGCATGCCGATACCACACCGGCAGGCGCGTGATCATCTTCGGATCGCGCGCGTTCTCGATGAAGATGCCCACCGAATTGGCGATCGCCAAATGAAACACGTCGGGCTCGAACGCTTCCTTGAAGAAGAGCGATGGCAGCGCACGCTCGACATCCCTGCCGAATCCCAGGCGCGCTTTGTAAAGGCCCGACGCTTGCCGAACGAACACGACCGTGCGCGTGAAGTTCAACCCGGCCAGCACCGTTTCCGACGCGAGCGCCAGCACGGGCGCCAGCGCGTTTTCCGAGGGCAGCGCGCGCAAATCTTCGAGACCCGCTTCGATCCTCGTCTCGGCATCGACGCTGGCCCGTGCGATGGCATCGGCGTTCGCCCGCAATTCGTAGATCTCGCGCATGAAGCCTTCGCCGGCCTCTTCGCGCGCGAGCGCCACGCTCATCGCCGCGAGTGATTCCGCATCGGTGGCGAGCGCGGTGCTGTAACGGTGCGCCAATTCCGCGATACGCGCCTCGCGCGCATGCTCCGATACGCCGGCCGCGCTCAGCGCGTCGGCCACTTCGGTCGAATAGTTGGTGACGGCGCGCAGCCATTGCACGCTCGGCGGGGCCAGCGCTTCGGGCTCGTAGGTACACATGCCCGCGCGGATGGTGTCAGGCAGGCGCCAGCGCGTCGCGGCTTCCTGCCCGAGCTCCTCGTAGGTGACGCCAAGCACGGCGGCGCAGGCGGCGGCTTCGTCGAGCCCGCCCGAGGCCGTCTTTTGACGAATCTCCTCCCACTCGGCTTCGAGGTAGAAGACGACCAGCAGCTTGCCGACTTGCCGCATCAGCGTACACACCACGGCTTCCTCGCCTTCGCGCAGATCGCCGCTTGCGGTGACCTTGCGGGCCACGCAGCCGGACAGCATGGTGCGATTGAGTTCGAGCTTGGCGTCGATACGGTGCGGTGCGCTGTGCTGGAAGTGATCGACGAGCTTGAGGCCGACCACGAGGTGGCCGACGGCGTCCATGCCGAGCACCATCAAGGCGCGCGTGACCGTGGTGATATTGCCGCCGAAGGCCATGTACATGGCCGAGTTCGCCAGACGCAGCACCTTCTGCGTGAGCGCGAAATCCGATAGGACGACCTGCACGAGCCCCGTAAAGTCGAGGTCGTCGTTCTTCATGGCGGCCATCGTCGTGCGAAGCGATTGCGACAGCATCGGAAAATCGCCGCGCTCGCTCATGCGCGCCCACAGCTTATCGAGCAGCGCCGCCTTTACCATGTGAATCCCGTTCGAACCATACGTATGTCTATTTATAAGTGCCGCCCACGGCGTGCATGCGCTCGACTATCACCTTCATACCACCTCGTGCAGGTGTAGCACGCGGTCCTCGAAGCGTTTGGCGAGCTCGTCGGACGGCAGCGCCTTGCATACCAGCCAACCCTGGATATGATCGCAGCCCATCGCCGTCAGCAGTTCGCGTTGGGCTTCCGTCTCCACGCCTTCCGCGACGAGTTCGAGCTCGAGCGTCTGCGCGAGCCCGACCACCGCCGATACGATTGCCTGATCGTTGCGAGAGGTTAGCAGGTTCTCGACGAAACTGCGGTCGATCTTCAATTTGGCGAGGGGAAAACGTTGCAGATATGCCAGCGACGAGTAGCCTGTGCCGAAATCGTCGACAGCGAAGCGGATGCCGATCGTCGTCAATTGTTCGAGCAGCACCTTGGCGTGAGCCGGGTCCTGCATCAGCAGCGATTCGGTGATCTCGAACACCAGGCGATCGGGCTTGACGCCCGTCAGGCTCAGCGCATCGCGTACGTTCTGGATAAAACGGGGATCCCGGAACTGCTGCGGCGAGACGTTGACGGCCACATATTGCAACGCAATACCTTGGGTGTCCCATTGCACGAGCTGCATGCAAGCGATTTTGAGGACCCAATTGCCCAGGTAGTTAATGAGCCCGATCGATTCGGCGAGTGGGATGAACGTCGACGGCGGCACGAAACCATGCACCGGATGATGCCAGCGAATCAGCGCCTCGACACCCACCACACCGCCCGTGTGGCTGCTCGTAATCGGCTGGAAATGCAGCGAAAACTCGCCGTTGCGCACGCCGTCGTAGAGATCGGCTTCGAGTTTCAGGCGCTCGGCGTCGGCCGGATCGGCGTGGGCGCGGTGGAACGCCAGCGTATTGCTGCCCGATGCTTTGGCCTGCGCGAGCGCCTGATCGGCGCGACGCAAGAGCTGGTCGTGATAGCCGGGGACGCCGCTGTCGTGGGCCGGATCAGGGTAGAGCGCCACGCCCACGCTTGCCGAGAGGTGGACCTGCTGCCCGTCCACGGCGTACGGTTGCTGCACTGCCGTCATGAAGCGGCGGCCGAGCGCTTCGGCCGCGGAGGCGGCGTGTTCGCGCGTGTCGGCGCGTAGCAGCACGGCGAATTCGTCGCTCGTCACGCGCGCGAGCATATCGTCGTGCGTCACGAGCGCTTCGAGGCGGCGCGCGGTATCGCGCAGCAAGGTGTCGCCCGCGTCGTAGCCGAGCGCGCGGTTGACGCGTTGATAATCGTCGAGATCGACGAGCAGCAAGGCCGCGCCCGTGGCGCCGCGATCGGCGTCGTCCTGGGCGCGCTTCACGGCCGCCTTCAGTGCGCGGGCGTTCGCGAGGCCAGTGAGCGGATCGCTGTGCAACTCGTAGGTCAGGCGCTCTTCGTTGGCGCGCCAAGTGGAAACATCGAAGGCGCTCAATGCGAAGCCGGCCTTGCCTTGATGAGCGCTCGCCACCACGCGCAGTTCGACGGCGATGGGGTAGGTCAGCGATTTCATGAGATGCAAGGTCGCCCGCTCCACGCGGCCGCTTGCTTGGGCGCGGGCGAGCAATGCGTCGAGCGCCGCCGTTTCGCTGCTCGGCACGAGCTCGTGCAGCGTCACGGTTTGCAAGTATTCGCGCCGGTAGCCGATGAAGTGCAGGCTAGCGTCCGAAACATAGAGAAAGCGCAGGTCTCCATCAACATGGGCGAGGAAATCGACCGCTCCAAGCGTCTGCTCGAGCTGCCGTCGCCACGCGCCTTGCCCGGCGTCGCGAGAAGCGACGGCCGGCGTGCGCACGGCCCGTGCGCGGCCGCGCAACAGGTCCAGAGCCGCGTGCCAGGCGCGTACGCCGATTGTTTTTGCTTGCATTCTTTCTCGCTGCCGACTGAGGTCGATCGGGCGGTGGCCGGCGCTGCGCGAAGACCGCGCCGCGCTCAAGGCTTAGTTGAGCGAGCAACGGCGCGCATCGCGGCGCATCCGTTCGTCGCCATCCCACCCATCAGGACTAGTTATCGGCACGGCGCGCCGATTCTTTAGGGCCGATCCTACGGATTTAAACATGGCTCGACTTAGGAGTGGCCCTGACATGCGTTGGAATCGTTTTTTGTGGACAATGGCCGGCGAGACGTCTTACATCGGGTCAATCCATCCATGGCCGAATTAACGATCGCAAGCGCGGATACGCCGCCGCTGGGCGCGGCATACGCCGACTGCGAACTCGATTGCCTTTACCTCGGACGTCAGCCGATCGTGACGCGCGGCGGAGCGCTCGAGGCGTATGAACTGCTGTTTCGCGCCGGCGTGGCCAATCACGCGCTGATTGACAACGATGCGCAGGCGACGGCGCGCGTGGTCGTCAATGCGATGTGCAGCATCGGCGTAGCGGCGACGCTCGGTGCGCATCGCGGCTTCGTCAACGTCTGCCGCGAGATGCTGTTCGACGACGCCATCATGTTGCTGCCGCCCGAGCGCTTCGTGCTTGAAGTGCTCGAAACCGTACGCATCGATGCGCGCTTGATCGAGCGCATCGATGCGCTGCGCCGCGCTGGATTTCGCGTGGCGCTCGATGACATTTGCGATGTCTCGGATGAGCTCGTTGCGTTGCTGCCGCACGTCGATATCGTCAAGGTCGATTTTTTGCACGCGGACCGCGAGCGTTTGCCGTTGCTGGCGCAGGCGCTGCGGGCGCAAGGCAAGACGCTGATCGCCGAGAAGATCGAGACGCGCGAAGAGTACGCGCTCGCCTATGAGCTAGGTTTCGACCTGTTTCAAGGCTATTTTTTCGCGCGCCCACAGGTGCTGTCCGCGCGACGCGGCGATCCTTCGCGGCGATCGCTGCTGAACATGCTTGCGCTAGTCGCCTCCGACGCGCCGCTCAACGAACTCGAGCACGAATTGAAACGCAGCCCCGATGTCGTCATGCAACTGCTGCGGCTCGTCAATTCGAGCGCCTATGGGCTCGGCAGACGTATCGCTTCGGTCCGCGAAGCGATTCTTGCAGCCGGCACGCGGCAAATCGCGCGTTGGGCGCAGCTGCTGCTGTATGCGTCGAGCGGCGACTTGCCTTGGCGCTCCGATCCGCTCGCTCAGCTGGCCGGCGCTCGTTCCCGTTTCATGGAGCTCGCGGCAAGCCGTGTGCGGCCGGACGACGAGCGATTCAACGACGCCGCCTTCATGACGGGCGTGTTCTCGCTCGTGCATGTCTTGCTCGGCGAGGCGACGCCCAGCGAGGCGCTGATGCAGATCGGTCTTGTCCCCGAGATCGGCGACGCGATCGTGCATCGGGCCGGCTTGCTCGGTGCGATGCTGACGATGGCCGAAGCCGCAGAGACGGGCGGGCAGGACGTGGACGTCTCGCACTCCCATCCCGAGCTGGCCGCGCTGACGTCGACGGTCGTGGCCGAGATCAATCTCGAAGCCGCGGTATGGGCTCGCGCGCACGAATCCGTCTAGCTCCCAGCGCGAATCTCGGCGCCGTGGTTCAATAAAGCCCCTTGCGCCGGCGTTGTTCGAAATAAGAATCGTCGCTTGCGCACATGCATTCCGAGGAGCATTCGATGAAACGAAGCATGAACCGCACCGTGTGCGCGGCGTTTGCGTGCGCCGCGTTATCGGTGTTTTCGCTCGACGCGGCGGCCGTTCTGAAGATCGGCGATAAAGCGCCCGATTTCACGACGCAAGCTTCGCTTGGCGGCAACGCCTATCCTTATTCGCTTGCCGACGCCTTGAAGAAGGGGCCCGTCGTCGTTTATTTCTATCCGGCGGCTTTCACCAAAGGATGCACGATCGAAGCACACGAATTCGCCGATGCCGTCGATCAGTACAAACAGTACGGCGCAACGGTGATCGGCGTATCTCACGACGATATCGCGACCCTCAAGAAGTTTTCCGTCAGCGAATGCCGCAGCAAATTCCCGGTCGCCGCCGATTCCGAGCGCCACATCATCGATGCCTACGATGCCGCCATGCCGCTCGTCAAAACGATGGCCAACCGCGTGTCGTACGTCGTCGCGCCCGATGGCACGATCATCTACGAATACACGAGCTTGTCGCCGGATCAGCACGTGCGGAACACGTTGAACGCCGTCAAAGATTGGGCTAGGCAGCATCCTCAGCATTGACTACCGGGCACTGACCACGCAGGCCGCGCAGTCGCGGCGGCGCGGGGCGCGAGAGAGCGCCCCGATCGCCCGGCCATGGTACTCGCCAGTTGAACCTCAATACCCCGGCGGTGGCGGCGGAGGCGGCGTGTAATAGCGGCGCGGCCGGCTTTCGACCGTACCCGCCGGCATCGGCACCCGCTCCCCTGCCGCGTACATGCACTGCAAATACGCGTAGTCGTAACGGCGCTGGATGTCATAGGCCGAGCCTTGCGCGGCGCCCATGCCGATCGCGCTGCCGGTCAAGAGCCCCGCGCCCGCACCAATCGCCGCACCGCGCCCACCGCCTAACGCCGCGCCTGCCGCGGCGCCCACCGCCGTCCCTAGCGCGGCGCTGCCCACGCCGGCCGTCGTCGCGCCTTGGCTCGCGCTCACACCGCCCACTTGGCCCAGCGCGTACTGCCGGCAGTTGTAATCGTCGGCCCGGAATTGATCGAAGCTCTTGCCGGTGCCCGGCAGCGCCATGACGCTGGGCCCCGTCGGCATCACGGTGCAGGCGGAGAGTCCCAGCAGGGCCGCGAGCGGCAGCCAGACGGCGCGCCGCTTGGCGCATTGCGCGTTCGTGGAAGCATTCATGATGTCACCGGCTGGGAGCGGGCGGAGTGGCCGGCACTTCCCGCCAGCCGCTCGCGCATTGTTTGACGTAGGGGTAGTAGGTCCGGGTCTTGTCGCAGTACCACCACGTGCCCTGCTGCGGCTGGTCGCCGCCCTGATTGTCCGCCTCCTGCGAGCGCTCGATGTAGGTCGTATCGGGTTCGTCGGGCGTCAGGACGACCGGCGGGGCATACGGCGGATACGGCGGATAGGGTGCGTAGTAGTAGGGCGCCGGCGCGACGGGCCCGGGATAGTAATACGGGTAGGCGGGCGCGCCCATATAGACGCCGACGCGCCAATGCGCCTGGGCGGCGCCGCTAGCGGCAAGCCCTGCGGCGCAGGCGAATGCGAGAAATGCAGCATTGAGCCACCGCACGATGCGCTCCTTTCCTTACGAGTGGGCGCGCCGCCCCCACGGCGGCGCCTTCCTCAAGGCTAGGCGATCGTGGCGGCGAACGCTATAACTGCGCCGTCACAAATGTTTCGGCAACTTACGAAGCGTCCGGCGCTGTCCCACTAATGCGTCCGCGGCGCTTGTCGCGCCACACGCGCAGACGATCCATATAGAGGTAGACGACGGGCGTCGTATAGAGCGTCAGGACTTGGCTCACCAGCAGGCCGCCGACGATCGAAATGCCGAGCGGCGAGCGCAATTCGGCGCCTTCGCCATGGCCGAATGCGAGCGGCAAGGCGCCGAGCATGGCCGCGCAGGTGGTCATCATGATCGGCCGAAACCGCAGCAGGCACGCGCGATGAATCGCATCGAACGACGACATCCCCTGGCGCGACGCCTCGATGGCGAAATCGACCATCATGATCGCGTTCTTCTTGACGATGCCGATCAAGAGAATGACCCCGATTAGCGCGATGATGCTGAACTCCGAGCGAAACAGCAGCAGTGCGAGCAGCGCCCCGACGCCGGCCGACGGCAGCGTCGAAAGAATCGTCACGGGGTGGATGTAGCTCTCATAGAGGATGCCGAGCACGATGTAGACGGCGGCCAGCGCGGCCAGAATCAAGAGCGGCATGTCGCGGTTCGATTGTGCAAACGCCTGCGCCGTGCCCGAAAAACTGCCGTGGACCGTCGAGGGCATGCCGATTTCCGCCGCCGTTTCGTTGATGGCGCGCGCGGCGTCCGACAGCGATTTGCCGACGGGCAGATTGAAGGAGTCCGTCGAAGCGACGAAAGGGCCTTGATGATTGACGGCGATCGGCGTGCTGCCGGGGCCGAACGAGGCGATGGCCGATAGCGGAATCATCGTCTCCTTGGCGGTCGACACAGCGGCGCCCGAGGACGTGCTCGACTTTCCGCTCGTGCCGATCGCGTTGTTCGCCAAGTTGCGCGCGGCGTCGGTGGCGATCGCCGCAGCGTTGGTGGCGCCACCAGTACTACCCGCGCTACCCGAGCCCTGTCCCTTGCTGCCCGGGCTAGGGGCGGCGAACGTGCCGGCCACCGCGTTCGTCGATTGCGAGCCGCCCGCACTGCCGCCTGACGTGCTCACATAGATTTGATTGAGCATCGACGGATCTTGCCAATAGCGCGGCGCGACTTCCATGACCACGTGGTACTGATTGAGCGGGTTGTAGATCGTCGAGACCTGCCGCTGCCCGAACGCGTCGTAGAGCGTGTTGTCGATCTGCGAGGGCGTGATCTTGAGCCGCGCGGCGCTTTGGCGATTGATCGTGACGAACGATTCGAGGCCGCCTTGCTGTTGATCGGAGTTGACGTCGGCCAGCTCGGGCCGGCGCTTGAGCGCTTCGGCCAAGAGCGGCGCCCATTTATAGACTTCGGCGCTCGAATCGCCGAGCAGCGTGTATTGATATTGCGCGTTCGATTGGCGGCCGCCCACGCGGATGTCCTGCACCGCTTGCAGAAACGTCTGTGCGCCGGCCACGTGCGAGAGCGGCCCGCGCAATTGCGCGATCACCTGATCGGCCGACGCCTTGCGTTCGGTTTTCGGCTTGAGCGTGACGAACATGAAGCCCGAGTTCGTCTGCCGTCCGCCCGTGAATCCGATCACGTTCTGCACGTTCGGGTTGTGCTGCACGATCGACATCATCTCGGAGAACTTGACCTTCATCGCCTGGAACGACGTGGACTGATCGGCTTGAATGCCGCCGACGAGGCGCCCCGTATCTTGTTGCGGGAAAAAGCCTTTCGGTATGGCCACGTACAGATAGCCGTTCAGCACGACGGTGGCGATGAGAATCAAGAGGATCAGCAGCGGGTGCGACAGCGCCCAGCCGAGCGTGCGGGCGTAGCCTGCCTGCAAGCGCGCGAAGCCGCTCTCGAGCCGGCGCGCGAGCGGGCCTTCCTTGCGCGAGTGCGCGCGATCGGTGAGCAAACGCGAGCACATCATCGGCGTGACGGTGAGCGAGACGGCGAGCGAAACGCCGATCGCGAGCGACAGCGTGACGGCGAATTCGCGAAAGAGGCGGCCGACGATCCCGCCCATCAGCAAGATCGGCAGAAACACGGCGACGAGCGAGATGCTGATCGAGGTGACGGTGAAGCCGACTTCACGCGCGCCCTGATACGCCGCGCGCATGCGCGGCACGCCTTCCTCGATATGGCGCGAGATGTTTTCCAACACGACGATCGCGTCGTCCACGACGAACCCCGTGGCGACGATCAACGCCATCAGCGAGAGATTGTCGATCGAGTAATGCAGCAGATACATTGCCGCAAAGGTGCCGATGATCGAGATCGGCACCGCCACGCTCGGGATCAGCGTGGCGCGCCAATTGCGCAGAAACAAAAACACCACGGTGACGACAAGCAGCACGGCTACGATCAAGGTGCGCTCGGTATCCCTCAGCGAGGCGCGGATCGTCGTCGAACGATCGGCGACCGGTGTGATATCGATGGCCGCCGGCACCGACGCCTGCAATTGCGGCAACATCGCCAGGACGCGATCGATCGTCGCGACGATGTTCGCTCCTGGTTGACGGTACAAGATGACGAGGACCGAGCGCTGTCCGTTCGAGAGGCCGAGATTGCGCAGGTCCTCCACGGAATCCTCGACCTGCGCGACATCCGACAGCTTGACCGCCGCACCGTTGCGGTAGGCGATGACGAGATCCTTATATTGCGAGGCTGCCTTGGCTTGATCGTTCGTGTAGAGCTGCACGCGGCGCTCGCCGAAATCGATCGAGCCCTTCGGGCTATTGGCGTTCGCCGCCGCCAGCGCCGCGCGTACGTCTTCGAGACCGATCCCGTAGTGGAACAAGGCCTGCGGCTCGAGTTCGACGCGCACCGCTGGATTCGCCGAGCCGCTCACATCGACTTCGCCGATCCCGTCGACTTGCGACAGCGCTTGCTGCAGCACGGTGGAGGCGGCGTCGTAAAGCTGGCCCGCACGCATCGTCTTCGATGTCAGCGCGAGCACGAGGATCGGCGCGTCGGCCGGGTTGACCTTGTGATAAGTCGGGTTGCTGCGCAGGCTCGTCGGCAAATCGGCGCGCGCCGCGTTGATCGCGGCCTGCACGTCGCGCGCGGCGCCGTCGATGTCTCGATTCAAGCCGAACTGCAGCGTGATGCGCGTTTGGCCGACGCCGCTCATCGACGTCATCTCCGTCACATCGGCGATTTGCCCGAGATGGCGTTCGAGTGGGCTGGCGACGCTGGTCGCGACCGTTTCGGGGCTCGCGCCGGGCAACTGCGCTTGCACGGAGATCGTCGGGAAATCGACTTGCGGCAGCGGCGCGACGGGTAGCCGCACAAACGCGAATACGCCGGCGAGCGCGACGCCGATCGCGAGCAGTGTGGTCGCGACCGGGCGGGCGATGAAGGGGTGCGAGAGGTTCACAGCGCCTCCGCCACATCAAGCGCGGGACGCAGGGTGGGCCGAGCACTCATGGCCTCATGCCCCCGCATCGCCGGCGCCGGCTTCGTTAGGCCCGTGTCCGAATCGAGCGCGCACGCGGCGGGCCAGCGAGTCGAAGCCGAGGTAAATGACGGGCGTGGTGAACAGCGTCAGCAGCTGGCTCACGATCAGCCCGCCCGCGATCGCAATGCCGAGCGGATGACGCAATTCCGAGCCCACGCCCGTGCCGAGCATCAGCGGCAAGGCGCCGAGCAGCGCCGCCATCGTCGTCATCAGAATGGGCCGAAAGCGCAGCAAGCACGCTTGATAGATCGCTTCGCGCGGGCTCTTGCCTTGTTCACGCTCGGCTTCCAGCGCGAAGTCGATCATCATGATGGCGTTCTTCTTCACGATGCCGATCAACAGCACGATGCCGATGATGCCGATGATGTCGAGGTCGTG
>Ga0157369_10000909_pt1 | contig 37804 bp, 24 predicted proteins | sample C25metaG_FD_113461 | JGI IMG/M metagenome (GOLD analysis project Ga0157369, IMG submission 113461) | Corn rhizosphere microbial communities from Kellogg Biological Station, Michigan, USA - C2-5 metaG | ecosystem: Host-associated > Plants > Roots > Rhizosphere > Soil | place: USA: Michigan... | reverse complement strand
GCTCTGCGCGGTGGCGTTGTTGTCTTCATAGCGCTTGATGGTGGCCGACGCGGGCGCAACGGCCGAGAGCGCCAGATCTTCAGTCGAGCCGCGCGTGACGCCAATCGTCTTGCCGGCCAGATCTGCCGGACCCTTGATCGACGCGTCCTTCGGACCGTACACGCTCTTGGGGAACGGTGCATATGCCTGCGAGAAGTCGATCACCTTGGCGCGCTCGGCGTTCTTACCCAGGCTGGAGATCACGACATCCACCTTGCCCGTGGTCAGGAACGGAATGCGGTTGGTGCTCGTCACGGGCACCAGTTCTGCCTTGACGCCGAGTTCCTTGGCGATGAGGCCGGCCATGTCGATGTCATAGCCCTGCAGCTTCAGGTCCGGACCGAGCGAGCCGAACGGCGGAAAGTCATTCGGGATGGCCACGCGGATCACGCCCGCTTTCTGGATGTTGGCCAGCGTATCGGCATGGGCCGGGCGCCCCGGCAACAACGCGACGAGCGCGCTGGCGGCCATGACGGCGTGGAAGAAGATGCGGCGCGAGGTGTGACGCGACAGCTGCAGAGCAAGGGGGCGGAACATTCAAAAACTCCTTCAGAAAATTCAGGAAATCGAGGCGAGGCGAAAGGAAACCGGTTCGTGCTGCATGGGTTCGGGCGTGGCGGGCGGCGCGCTCAAGTCGATGCCGCTGCGGCGCGCGGCCGACAACAAATGTGCGCGCATGGCCTCTGCGCTGGCGGCGGCATCACCCGCGGCAACGGCCTGCACGATGGCGTCGTGCTCGTGCGCGGGGTGGTCGTCTGCGCCGTTGCGGGCAAAGGGCAGGCGCAGGCTGTGGCCAATGGCGTGCTCCAACTGGCCGGCCATCGCCATCAGGCCCGGGTTGCCGGACAACTGCGCGAGCAGCACGTGGAAGTGCAGGTCCGCCTCTGCCGCGCTCAGCAAATCATTGCGCTCCAGCGCGTGGGCCAACTGCTGCTGCAGCCATTGCAGGTGGCGCAGGCCGGCGGCATGCATGCGCGCGGCGGCCAGCGCCGTCCAGCCGGGCTCCAGCACCAGACGCAGCTCAATCAACTGACGCGGCGACAGCGTGCCCAGCGCCGGCGTGGCAAACGGTCGATGCATGCGCTCGGCGCTGGCCCGGTCTGCGCCAAACTTCTGACCGCGCACCACCACGCCCCGGCTGGGCAGGATGTCGACCAAGCCCAGCGTCTCAAGCACCGTCAGCGCCTCGCGCAACGACGCGCGGCTCACGCCCAGCGTTTCCGCCAGCTCACGCTGTGGCGGCAGGCGGCTACCAGCGGGGTAATCGCCGCTCAGGATGCGTTGCTGCAGCGTTTGTGCGACGGAGGATGGAATGCTGTGCATGGGCCGAAATTGGAGAAAGACACGGTCGTGGTCTGACCGGTCGCCCACGGCTTATGCGAGTTTTGTGCCATGCAGCATGAAGTGGCGTGTTGAGCCGCACTACGGGTGGTTGATTGCCTGGGCGCTGCCCTTGTGCTGGGCGTGCGCTGGCGAATGAGCGCATTGCCGCTTGGACTTGGTGCGGAGCGCACCGATTTGGAACGCCCCGCCCCACGCACCCGTGCCAAGCGCAACCGCGCAGGTCGTAAGTCAGACGCATACGCAGGCATTGCGCACCGCCAAGGCCATCTTGCGGACAGCGCAGGTTTGGTGCGTCCGGCCGGCTTGGTCAGGACGACAAGCCATGGAGATGTTCAAGAACTCTCACCAATCCCGCCATTGCCTTGACGCGCGCCGAGGCGACGTGGGATACCGCGTGTGCCAAACGGAGCACCCCACTTTGGTAGGGGGTGGCTGCCGCGCGTAACCCATCTAAAAAAAGAGCCAAGACATGTTGTTGACGTTGAGAAAAACGAGCGCGCCACAAGACCGGCATCCCCCCCTCGCGCGGAGCATGGTGATCGGTTTGCTGAGCCTGTGGCTAGCAGCGTGTGGTGGCGGCTCGGCCGACACGCCTGCCGACTCGTCCACTACGGGGACGACTGCGCCCGTGTCTGCATCAACTCCTGGCGCCAGCCCAGCGCCGACGCCCGCGCCGACCACGACACCGACACCTGCGCCAACGCCCACTCCTGCGCCGAGCCCTACGCCAACACCCACGCCAACGCCAACGCCAACGATCACCTGGCTCAACCCCGCATCGATTGCATGGGGAACGGCGCTCAGCACAGCGCAGTTGAACGCGACTGCCAACGTGCCCGGCACCTTCGCCTATTCACCCGCGGTTGGCACCAAGCCGGAGGTCGGCACGCAAACCCTGTCGGTGACATTCACACCGCAGGACACGACCAAATACGCCACCACCACCGCCGTTCGAACGCTGACCGTCAACAAGGCCGAGCCGCCGGTAAGGTGGGATCTGCCCGCTGCCGTGCTGCAGGGCGCTGCGCTGACGCCTGCGCAGGTCTCTACCGCGCCCTATGCGCTGTACGGCATTGGGGGCACGGTGGACCCGGCTTCGTACACCACAGCGGACGGCGCACCGCTGAGTGCCGCCACCACCAGCACCGCCGGCAGCGTGACCTTGCAGGCCACGTTCGTGCCGAGGGACAGCGCGCACTACCGCACGGCCATGGTCAGCACGACGCTGAGCATCAAACCCGCCGCCACGGCCGCGGCCATCAACTTTGGCAGTGCGAAACAAACCATCCAGGGGTTCGGCGGCTCGGCGGCCTGGTACTACACCAAGATGGCGGACGACCGCGTGAACGCGCTGTTCGGCACCAGCCTGACCGACAGCCTGGGGCTGTCCATTCTGCGGTTGCGCATTGCGCCCGCCGAGTGGAACACCACGACCCAGACGGCCGACACCACCCAATGGACGGCGGAGCTTGCGAACGGCGCCGCCGCCCAGGCACGCGGTGCACTCGTCTTTGCATCGCCGTGGACGCCGCCGGCCAGCATGAAGATCGTCAACACAGACCGCACGAACCCGCTCTATAGCGGCCGCCCGGACCCGGCGCGATACGCCGACTACGCCAAATACCTGAACAGCTACGTCCGGTATGCCGCCACGCGCAACGTGAACCTCTACGCCGTGTCACTGCAGAACGAGCCGGATTGGGACCCGGCGACCTACGAATCCTGCCTGTGGAGCCCCGACGAAATGCGAGCGTGGGCCGCCGGCCATGGCGCCGAGGCCGTTGCCGGCACCACGGCCAAGCTGATGGCACCGGAATCCTTCTACTTTTCTCAGGCGACGGTGGACACACTGCTGGGCGATACCAATGCAGCCAGCAACATCTCGATCATTGGCGGGCACCTGTACGGCGGCGCGCCCGCCTACCCGGCCTCTGCCCGGAAGCTGGGCAAAGACGTATGGATGACCGAACACTTCCTGGACTCCGTCAACAAGGCCGACAACAAGACGGCCTGGCAGACCAGCATTGACGATGCCATTGCCATTGCGAAGGAGATCCACGACGGCTTTACGCTGGGGCAGTACAACGCGTACGTCTACTGGTGGCTGGTCAACTCCAACGACGCCCAGCCCACCGGCCTGATCGGCTCGGACAACAAGCCCACCTACTTCGGCATTGGCCTGAAGCACTTTGCGTACTTCATCCGCCCCGGCTACGTGCGCTACGACACCACCGCGTTGCCGCAGAAGGGCGTGCGTGTTTCTGCGTTCGGCACGCCCGCAGGTGCGAGCGTCAACAAGGCTGTGGTGGTGCTGGTGAACGAGAACGCCACGGACGTCACCTTGACGACGTCGATCAACCCGGCGGGGCGCACGGTGACCAGCCTGACGCCGTACCGGACGACGGCGACTGCTACGTTTGAGCAGCAGCAGCCGCTAAGCGTGAGCGGGAATATGTTCACCGTTACGCGGCCGGCTAAGAGTGTTACTACGTTGGTGAATTAGGGGGATTGAGGGGGCGGGGGTTGGGTTGGCGGCCACCTCGCCATACGCCGAAGGCACAGGGGTGGCGCTATATTGCTTCACCACAAACGTGGCCTCCAACTTGAGCGCATGGCGACAACTCCGACCTTCTACCCCTACAGCCCTGAGCCGCATCGCGGCATCGCACAGTCAGCGCCCGTCGCGCGGGATGTCATCAAACTGGCAATCGACGCCGAAGAGGCGCGAGCGTGGTTCTTCGAAAAGCACGCATGCCAACGGCTGCGGGAATTGTTTCCGGCCGCCATCGCGTTTTTGATTGAGGACGACTACCTGGGAGAGAAGCACAAAGCGTCGATCGCGCAGGAGCTAGCGCCAGCAACGGTGACTTGGTTGCCCGGGTACCGGATAGATGGGCGTCATGGGCGTTAGCTCATTCGCACGCAACTGGGGATGCTAGGCAGGGACGCGGCGGCTCCTGTAGCTGGCCGCGTCAGCACAAGAACGAAATTGATCTTGTTGTGCAGCTTTGCCGAGGGTCTATCTCTCCGGAGTGGCCGGGTCGACCTCCTGGAGTTCCAAGACGATCGGTCGATACTTGGAAAAGACCCAAAGGCCAAAGCAGCAGCCGGCCCAGACAATCGCAGTGAGTATTGTCGCTAGAAATACACCGACGAACGGACTGGCGATTAATGCCGTGAGGCCGTAGAGCGGCCTGCCATTCCACATCACGCGGCCAATACCGAACAGCGACAGAAACCCGACCAGCAAGCTGAGCGGCACGATCGACAGGTACAAGCCGATCGCAATGAGCTTGAGCATTGAGCCGGCGCTGATTCTTTTGACTTTGATATCACGGTACATCTGATTCCCCACCGACGCTTGCGCTACTCGATTTGTTGCGGCCCTCGCCCTTATGCGGTGGGCGGCCGCAACTCATTGATGACTAATCAATGATGCTGGACGCTAAAACTCCACGCCAACTTGCGCCATCACTGCCGGCTGTTGGCTGCGGAAGCCCGCCGGTTTGTACAGTGGCCAACCAAACGACACGTCGTAGTTGAAGGCCATGTAGGGCCCCGACGGCACGCGTCCGCGCACACCAACAACGGCGCCCACCAACTTGTCGCCAAGCAGGAATTCCGCACTGGGGCCATGCACCTTGCCCATATCGACGCCGGCATAGACAGCTTGGCCGGCCACACGCCACGCCAACTCGTTGCGCCAGAACCATCCATCTTCGGCCGCCAGCGTTAGTTGGCCGTCGAAGCCGCGCACGGTGTAGCGGTTACCGATGGTGAAGTAGTCGCTGGGCAGCACACGCGTGCGGGCGTGCTGGATAGACCAGTTGCTCGTGTACTCGAACATCTGGCTGGCCAGCTTGAACGGCCAATACAGGCTCGCGTTGGCTGTCTCAACTTGTGAGCGCCCGCCGTAGCCGGGGTCACCAACGACCACGCCTGGCACGTTGGAGTGGTCGGGCAATGTTTCTCGCCAAGCAACGCCACCATCGAGCACCACCGGGCCAAGATAGTGACGGTGCGACATCGAGGCCTCGTAGCCGACAACGTCGCGACGCTGGACGGCAATCTCAGTGTCTTGCAGATAGTTGCGATTGATTTTGCGGAAGAGCTTGAACTGCGCGCCGGTGCGCGACGTTGCATCGCGATGCAGCACTCCGCTGATACCGGCATTCACTTCAGAGCTATTGCCGCTGTAGACGATGGGCTCCTCGAACCCCGCCACCGTCTGGTTGTAGCGCGAGCGATTGGCACCGACGAATAGCGTGGCGTAGCCCACCGGCACGCTCCAGTTGATGGAGTAGGAACGCGTGCCCGCGGCGGTCGAACCTCGGTCCGTATTGGACGATGCGGAAATCGACAGTTGATCATAGAGGTGCAGCGGCGAGTCGATGACCAGCGAGCCGCTCATCTGGTACTTGCCCGTCGACTTCAAGCCCGTGTTGTCCGCTGACAGCGATGCGTGCCAACGCTTGTCAGTGCCCGGCTTGAGCACGATGTCCGATTCGCCAACACGCTCACCAGGAACGATGTCGAAGCTAGTCTGCGACTGGCCTGGCAGGCGACGAATGCTTTCCAGCGCCTGGTCCAAGTCGCGCTGGTTCAACAGGTCACCCGGGCCGGCGAGCAACACCATCCGTGCCCAGCCGATGTTGTCATCCGAGGCATTGCGGATGGCACCAATGCGCCCTGCCAACACTTTGAGCTGCAACGTACCGTTGGCCAAGTTCTGCTTCGGGATGAGTACCCGCGAGGTGACATAGCCCCGCTCAATCAGGGCGTTGTTTGCCTGCAGTTCGATAGCCTCTAGCCCCTGCTTGCCAACACACTGGCCATTGATGGGCTTGAGCAGGTCGGGCAGCCAGGAGAAGACGTTGTCCTCCAGCACGATGCCCTGGATTTGGAAGCATGGCGTTTCTTTCGGCAGCGCGGAAAGCGAGATGGCCTGCACCGGAGCCGGCGGCGTGAAGACATCCGGGCGAGCGTTGGCACGCTCACGCGCTTGCTCGGCTTGCTGCTCCTGCAGACGTTGGACTTCCGGGCCAGGGCCCGTGATGGGTGCGGACGCGACTTGCGCGAGCGCGAGCGAGCTAAGCATGCAGACGTAGAGCGCGGCCGCGCGGGAAACTGCAGACAACATGATTTGGAATCGTTGGAGCGTACGGCTTAGTTAGTGCGACTGGAGATGGGCTGCTGCGTAGGGAAGCACTTTTCTTTGTCGAACCTCTCGACTTTCTGCGTAATCGGTTCCCCAGCCGCATCGCTCACTTCGACCTTGCAGCCACCGGGCACGCGCACGAAACGTAGCGTGACCTCGGACCGGTCAAACGTGTAGACGTTGTCGACGAAGCAATGCCAATAGCGGCTACCGTTGTCGCCTTGGTCGTAGATGGTGATGTTGACGGGCTCCCCGCGTGCAACATCAAACGGTGTCGCTTCGCGGTAAGGCAGCATGCCGTTCGGTTGCCAACCCAGACGCTTGTTTGCCGACACGCATTCACCTGGCTTCTCGGCGACCAGCAGGTGTGCCGTGGCACCGTAGTCGTTCTGGAAGGTGACATGCGTGGTCTTGTCTGAGTCCAGCGCAGGTGGTTGGTACTTGCCAAAGAGGAAGACACCGCAGCCCGTTAGTGCGGCGGCAGCCCCCAGAGCGGCACCGGTAATCAATAGTTGTTTGAAACCAGTCATCGTTATGGTCCGTAGCGGATTTTCAGGTTCGTGCCGACTTGAAGCTGCCGCAGGTCAATTTTTCTGGTGCCATTTATTAAGTTCCAGAAGGTATTTCTTTGACTCCTGCCCGAGTGCCTCATCTACTTGCTGCTCCAAATCAGAATCGCTAACACACCATGATGCAACTGCCTCCAAAAGACCCGTCGCAACCAGCGTTTTTAGGTCGTTTTCCGTTGACAGCATGCCGGACTCCACAACTTCGAATATGTGGGTCCTTTCTTCCAAAGAGAAGCTACGAAAATTACTTGCTATGGCCTTCCCAAGTTTGGAGAAAAGTAAGGTTGCAGGGATGTCTTCGCCCCAATCTTCAATGGCCTCCGCTCTCGCTTTCCTGATAAGAGCCACCTTGTCTAGGCCGACAATAAATTCATTTCGATTTGTCATTACCGTCCTTTCAGAGCATTTTGCAAATCCCGCAACACATTTTGAGCTGCGGAACGGTCGCCGAATGATGCGGATGGGTTCGAATCCAACCATCTCTGCAGAGCAATCGAATAGTCCTCTGCCTTTTGCGAATGAAATACGCCACCAACGGGATTGCCGGTCTGGTTCTCAAACCGCACAGCATCGGCTGTGCTTCCAGAGCCAATCTTAGCCCCGTCCCGATACAAGTCATCCATAAGCCCTGCGAGCTTCGAGTCTGACACAGCCGGCTTCGACATCTTTGAGGCAAGGTCGTCGGCAAGCCTCGGAGCAGTTGCGGAGTTTGCCGTGCCATTTGACGTCGCACCTTGTGACGCGCCCGACGACTGCCCTGTAGCACTACCTTGATTGCCGCCCCCGGTGCTATCGCTGCTATTCGACGCAATGGCATTGCTGGGTAGTTGAGAGCCAGGCGAGCCAGGAATTGCGACCGGGATGGCACCCAACACTCCAACAGGAGACACCACTGGAACGGCAATTACCACTGCAGGCGTGCCTGGCGTTCCGTTACCACCATTGTGAATGTCAATCAGCGGATTGGCGTCTGAATTCGAATGACTGAATGGGTTGTTGCCGATGCGGAACGGCTTGTCGAGGCCTAGCGCGTAGCTCACCGACCCTACCGGGTCAGTCACGGTATTCACAACCGCATCTATCAACCGCTGCATGACCGTACCGTTGCCGCCCTGGCAATTGCCGGCCCCGCAATCTCTGTCACGGTTGTAAAGGTCTACGTTCGAGCCCGCTACCGCTCCAGAATTTCCGCCAACCAGCGCCCCCGCAGTACCGGCCAATGCATTGGCCACCAAGTTGCCAAGCAAGCGGTCGGTATCCGTATTTCCAGTTGTGCCCTGGAGTGCGTTGCTAACGCTATTGAGGTTGCCGGCAAGCGTGGCCGATACACCTGCACCGGCAGCGCCACCTAAAGCATTACCACCACCGATGCCTGCAAGCACGCCGCCGGCGACGGTGTGAAGGGCAACTCGGTTCCACCCACCTTCGTCCCAGTTCTTTGCATCCTGCAAATACTGAGCTGCCAACTCCGGATTGTTGTCGGCGGCGGCTTGCTTCGCTGCATCCTTTGCTGCATCTCGCTTCTGGTCTGCATACTGACCAATGCGAGTTGCCACTGCCTCACCAGCGGCCTGCGCTGCGGCCATCATGTCGGCTTGATTATTCAGAACGTTGTTCAGGTCCGGCGTCTTGCCAACTTTGCCGTTGAGGTTGCTCGTGTCGCGCGTTAGGCCTGCGACATCCTGTTTCTGGTTAGCCTGGTCGGTAATTGTGATGGTGCCTTGCGAGATAGCGCTGTGGGTAGTCGCACTCTCATTGCTACCGTCGTGTTGGCTTAGCATCGGTGTGGGGCCACCGCTGTTCTTCACCGAATCATTGCCCGTGGTTTTGTAGTTGTTGCCACCGTTACCCAGCGACCCGCCTACGCTGAGCCCGCCGCTGCTGGCACTGTAGTCCGAGTGGTTCTGCAGATCCGAGAATGTGAGCGTGCCCGTGGTCAGCTGGTTCTTGTCGGGCGTCGCGGTGCTGGCGATGAACGCGCCCTTGAGGTCCGTGTTGCCCTTGACGTTGATGTCGAATCCGCCCGAACCGGCCTGAATACCAGACTGTTCGTTCACACCTGCATAACTGCCGTTGGCGTTGCCGCTGCTGTGGCTAAAGCTCGCACTGCCGCCACCTTGGCTGATGCTGAAGCCACCACCAGTGCTTTCTTGGTGAGCCGTGCTATGGCTGGAGTCTTGTGTACTCGCAACATTAAGATTTCCGCCGATGTTGGCAAGAACCTTGTCAGCGTTCACGTTGGCGCCGACGATATTGGTATCGCCGCCACTCACGATAGTCACAGTGTCGCTTGCATTGATGTGCGTGTTGTTCTGCGTCTGAGCATCCGAGTTCGCATCACCGTGCGCCTTCGACATCGAGGCTGACACACCGAACCCGCCCGAACCGTATGACACACCAACGCTCGCGCTCTTGGATTCGTTGGTACTGCGCGTGCTATCCGTGTCTGTGCTGCCCGTCAGATTGACCTGATTCTTGGCTTGCAACAGCACATTCTTCGCGTTGACGTCAGAACCAACGATGTTGATGTTGCCGCTGCCCGGCGTGCCATCACCCGTTGCTACAAATGCAGCCGTACCGCCCGCCTTGATGCTGCTGCCGTTGTTCTGGGTGCTGTCTTCCTTGAAGGTCGTCTTGCTCGACGACGAACCCCAGCTCAACTCGACTTTGGCTTCAACCTGTCCCTTGGGGTCCTTCAGCGCACTGTCCAGCCCTTGCATAGCACCAAAAGCATCCATTGCACCGCTCGCAGCCGCAACTCCATGCAAGGCTGCTGCCCGCTTGTCCTGGCTGTTGCCTGCTGCCTCACCTTGCTGCTGGACGTTCTGTAGAGCATCCAGCACGGGCGACTTCACCGCGAGCGTAAAGCCCGAACTCTTGGTTTCATGCGTCTCGTCGTGGTGACGGTCGGTAGTCGCCGCATCGATGGTCACGTTCTGGCCAACGCCCGTCACGTTCTGGCCAGCCACCACATCGGAGCCGGTGATGTGCAGGTCTTTGCCGGCCTGCATGTGAACGCTGCCATCCGTGCTACCCACCAAGCTTCCTTGCGAGCCACGCACCGTATCGTTGGTCGTGTCGGTCGTTTGGTTGGTGCCGTACGAGATGCCGGCACCGGCACTCCCCAGGCCGCTCTTCTTGACGTCCTTGAAGTGCGATTCGCTGGTGGCCGTATCCGCCGTTGTGATGGTCAGGTTGTTGCCTGCCGCCAGATTCACGTCGCCCGTGCCAGCGATGGTCGCTGCCTTCGCCGTTATGTCACGGCCCGCAGCCACGGTTACCGTGTCGCCAGACAGTGTGGTGCCGACAGCATTCGTCTGCCCCGCCGAGTCAATGGTGTGTGTCGTCTTGGAGGACAGGAACCCAGTTTCCTTCTGGTAGTGCTCGTCGCGAACGTCCTGATGGCTCTGGCCCGCGTTGAGGTTCACATCACGCCCCGCAGCCACCTGGATACCGCCCGTCGTGGCGTTGGCGTACGCGGCCGTGGCGTTCACATCTTGACCCGCACCGATGGCGACGTTCCCACCAGCCTGGATTTGCGTACCCGCATCGGCATACGACGAACGGTCCGAGCGGTTCTTGTCACCCCAGACGACATGTTCTTCGTTCGACTGTCGCACCGCAGTCAGGTTGACATCGCGGTTGGCCGTGATGGTGGCATTGCCTGCCGTGTTGATGGCGACAGCCGCCAGGTTGGCGTCACGACCGGCCTGGATGGACAGTGCACCGGCATCGATGCTCGCCACCTGGTTGATGTTCGTGCCCGTGGTCGTGATGTTCTTCGTCTGGACCGTCGTGCTGGTCAGGTTCACGTCACGGCCAGCAGACAGCAGCACCTGGTCGCCCTGGATATGACCACCGAGGTTGTTGATGTCTTGAGTGGCCTGCGCCAGCAGCGTGCTGCCCGCCAACGTGCCGGTGTTGACGATGTTGTCTGCCGTGACCACCGTCACGTTGCGGCTGGCGATGGTGCCGCTGTTCGTCGCATCGCCCTTGGCGTTGAAGCTGACGTTGTTGCCCGCCATCAACGTGCCGCCACCGGTGATGTCGGTGTCCTTGGCGCGCAGGTAGACCTGCGGCACTAGTACATCCTGCTTACTTCCATCCGCCAGCGTCACGGTCTGCTTGACCATCCAGACGATGTCGCTGGTGAGCTGCGCCATCTGGGCTTCGGTCAGCGCCGTGCCGACGTTCAAGCCAAACGCTTTGCCTGCAGCGGTACCGTTGGCCAGCAGCGCCTTGTACTCATCTTCGTTGCTGGTGTAGTCGCCAATAAAGCGCTGCCCCGTCGCGCGGATGATTTGCTGCTGAATCAGTTGCTGCTCGTAGAAGCCATCGCCAATGCGCTTGAGCGTTGCACCCGGGTCATTGCGGAACTGCGACAGCATGGTGTCGCTCGATGTCCACTGGCGGAAGTTGGTGAAGCGCGGGTCGGTTTCCACCAGCACGCTGCTGCCCGGGTCGCTGATGATGCGGTAGAGGGCATTGTTCGGCAGCGTCAGGTTCGGCACCACGGTGCGGATGACCACGTTGCCGGGCAGCGTCACGGACGTGGTCGCAGCACTGACGGAGCCGCCAGCGGGCGTGGCAATGGACGCCGTCTGGATATGCATGACCCCGCTATTGGGCACCGTCACCGATGCACTGCCGGGCTGCACCGTGTCGGCACCAATGGCCTTGTAGTCCGCAACGGACGCGCCGCTGCCATTACCCAGGCCGGCCTTGGTCGACACCGCAACGGATTTGACCGTGGGCTGGCTGTTCGGGCCTGTGCCGTTGGTGGGGCTCACATCCAGTTGGTAGTTGGTCTGGATGGTCTGCCCTTGCCACGGGCTGATGTTGTACTGCCGGTGGTCGGACGAGAATGAGCCGCCCCCGCCAACATACGTGTATTGCGCGGTTCCGGTCGTCGTGACGGTTTGCGTACCCTGCATCCCAACGTTGACCGGCCGAGTGCCAATCACGTTGCTGCCGGTCAGGTCGCCGCCCGCCACCATCTGGCTGGCCACGTTGTTCACCACGCCGGCATTCAACGTCATGTTGCCGCCGGACGTAATCATCCCCGGGTCGCTTTGCGTGACCACAGTGCGGGTCACCTGCTGAGTACCGTCGTAGATGGTGAAGTTTTCAACCTGGCGGTTGCGAAGGTCGGTGTTGAACGCGGTGATAGCGTTGTTCAGCACCTGGTATTGCGCAACGGCGGCGTCATGCCGTTGCTGCCAAGTCGCCAGGTCCGCTTGATACTGCGGATACTGGCTGGGCTGGTAGGTGCTCGGGTCCGGCTGCGTCCCAATGGCTTGCGGCGGCGTGATGCCGAACACGCCCCAGATGGCATCCGTCGTTTGATAGAGAAACTGCTCGGGATTGGTCGGCTGCGTGCAGGCATCCTGCCAGCACGACGTCTCCGGCACATAGGCCATGCCTACACCGCCACCGCCCATGCCGTTGCTGTAGGTGAACGGCGGGCCGAAGCGGCTAAACGGATACTGAGCAGATGGCAGCACCATGACGCCCACGCGCGCGTCACCGAGCCACTGCCAATCCGTTCCGGGTGCGCTGCTGCCGGTGTTCGTCTGCATGAACATGACCGTAGTCGGGTCGATGTCCTGCGTCGACCCATTCAGCCGATACGACACGACATGCGTGCCCGGCGACGTCTGGTCTGTCGTCGCGAAGTGGTTGTTCTGGTTGTTGATTTGCGCGGCTGCAATGGTCAGGTTGCCATCGGCGTTGATGGTGGCCGAGCCATTGGTGACGTTCTGAGCCGAACCAGTCGCGTGGTTGCTCGCGTCGAGTGCCCCGCCCACACGCATGTTGCCAATCGCATAGATCAGCGCATGTTCCTGGTTGTTGAGCGTCTGCACACCCAGGTCCATGTCGCCACGGCTGGCGATGACGCCCGCCACGCCACTGCCGTTGACGGTGTTCGTCAGCGTGTTGGCAGCAATCGAAACCGAATCCCCATACAGGCGGCCCGTGTTGACGACGTTGTTCGCACGCACGACGGTCGCGCCACCGTCGATGAGGCCGTCGTTGGACAGCGTGCCCTGCGCAGTCAGCGTGTTCGATACGGTGCCAATCAGTTGGCCGCTCTGCGTGTTGGTGATGTTGTTGGCCGACACCGCCAGGTTGCGGCCTGCGGACATCGTGCCCGAGTTGGTGACGTTGCCCGAGGTCGTAACGGACACGTCTTGCCCAGCAGCCAGCGTGCCGCTGTTGTTGTAGTCCGATTGCAGGTTCAGAGACACACTGCCTTGCGACTGCACTGTGCCATCACCGCTCATCTGGCCAGCCGTCACGCCCACGCTCTTGGTGCCGTTCAGGTTGCCCTGGGTGTTGGTCAACGCGGCGGTCGCCTTGGCCCCCACCGTCCCAGCCGACTGAATCGAACCCTGCGTGTTGTTGATGGACGGTGCCGTGAGCTGCGTGCTCAGATCCGAGCGAATGACACCGGCCGTGTTGTCGAGCGACGTCGTGGCGGTGAGCGCAACATTTGCGCCCTCCATGCCGGTCGTGGCCGTATTGGTGTTCTTGTTGAGCAGGTTGGCACCTGACACGGTCAGCGTGCCACCGGCGTGCATCAAGCCGGCGGAGTTGTCGACCGTCGTGCCGTTTACCGTCACGTCGCTGTTGGAGGCGACCTGGCCGCCGGCGTTGGTGAGCGTGCCGGTATTGACCGTCAGCACACCGTTGGAAACCAGTTTGCCTTGGTCGTTGGTCAAGGTCTGGCTTTGCACGTCCAGCGTCGTGTTCGACGAAATCGTGCCTTGCTGGTTCGTCAGCGTATTGGCGTTGACCGACACCGCGTTGCCAATCACTGCACCTTTGGTATTGGCCAGCGACTGGCTGTGCGTCGTCAGGGTCGTGCCGGCTTGCATCACGCCGCCGTTGGCGTTGGTGATGGCGCCTGCCGTTGCATCGAGCGCGGCCGTGGAGGCAATGGCGCCCCCGGTGTTGTCCAGCGCTCCAGTGCCGGTGTTGACGGTCACATTGCGACCGGACACCGTGCCGCCCTGGTTACCGAGGCTTGCCGCCTGAAGCTGGATGTCTTGCGTAGCGAGAAGCTTGCCGCCAGCGTTGGCGACGTTGCCGGTGCTAGAGAGGGTTAGCCCACCTTGACCGGAGCCGAGGATGCCACCGGCGGTGTTGTCCAGACTCGCTACCGTTGCGTGCACATCGCCAGTCGCGGCCAGCGTGCCGCCTTGGTTGGTTACCGCGCCAGCGGTCAATTGCAGCGCGTTCGCGGCGGAAACCTTGCCTGATGTGTTGTCGAGCGCGCCTGTGCCCGTATTGAGGGTGACGTTCTGACCAGAGACCGTACCGGCCTGGTTGCCCATGCTGGCCGCCGCGAGCGTAGCGTCTTGGGCCGCGAGCAACTTGCCACCCGCGTTGCCGATGTTGCCCGTGCTGGTCACGTTCAGGGCGCCGGCGCTGGAGCCCAGTACGCCGGAGGCGTTATCCAGGCTCGCCACATTTGCAGTGACATTGCCTGCGCCAGCCAGCGTGCCCAGTTGGTTCACCAAGCTGCCAGCGGTGACATTGGCTACGCCGGACGCTGACACCGTACCGCTGGTGTTGTCGACCGTTCCGGTGCCGGTGTTGACCGTGAGATTGCGTGCGGAGATGGTGCCGCCCTGGTTACCCACGGCTGCAGCGTTGAGGGTCGCATCCTGCCCGGCAATGAGCTTGCCGTTTGCGCTGGTGATGTTGCCTGCGCTGTTGATGACGAGGTTGCTGTTGCTGGAACCCAGTGCGCCGCCGGTGTTGTCCACACTCGCCACGGTGGCCGTCATGTCCCCAGCAGAAGCGAGCGTACCGCCACGGTTGACGAGGCTACCTGCTGTCAAATCTGCCGTGCCGGAGGCGGAGACTTGGCCATTGGTGTTGTCCACCGTGCCAGTGCCTGTGTTTACCAACAGGTTGCGCGCCGAAATGGCACCACCTTGGTTGCTCAAGCTGGCGGCGTTGAATGTCGCGTCCTGTGCGGCGATCAGCTTACCGTTCGTGCTCGTGATGGCGCCGCTGCTGTCCACCTTGAGGTTGCCGGTGCTGGAGCCCAGCACGCCCGAGGTGTTGTCCAGGATCACGACGGTGGCATGCACATTGCCATTGGCGGCAAGTGTGCCGCCCTTATTGACCAGGCTGCCCGCTTGAACGTTTGCCACGCCCGATGCCGACACCGTGCCGTTGGTATTGTCGATGGCCCCTGTTCCAGCATTGAGCAACAGATTGCGGCCAGAAACGGTACCCGCCTGATTGCCAATCGCTGCGGCATTCAGCGTGACATCCTGCGCAGCGATGAGCTTGCCACCGCTCGCGTTGCCAATCGAACCCGTGCTGTTGACGGTCAGGTTGCCGGTATTGGAGCCCAGCGCACCACCCGTGTTGTCTACAGCACCCGCACCCGTGTTGAGCGCCAGATTGCGCGCTGAAATTGCGCCAGCCTGATTGCCAAGGCTCGCGCCCGCAAGCGTGACATCCTGCGCAGCGACCAACTTGCCGCCTGCGTTCGTGATGGCGCCGCTGCTGTTGACATTCAACGTGCCGCTGCTGGAGCCGAGCACGCCCGAGGTGTTATCCAGGCTGGCCACGCTTGCAGCGACATTCCCCGCAGCGGCAAGCGTGCCGCCCTGGTTGACGAGGCTGCCGGCCGTTACGTTTGCCGTGCCAGCAGCGGAAACGGTGCCGCCGGTGTTGTCGACCGCGCCAGTCCCGGTGTTCAAGGAGAGGTTCTGGGCGGACACCGTGCCGCCCTGATTACCCAAGCTGCCGCCCGTGATGGAGACATCTTGCGCAGCAACCAGTTTGCCCTTGGCATTGGTGATGTCACCCGTACCATTAATGGTGAGGCTGCCGCTGTTGGAACCGAGTGCACCGGAGGTGTTGTCGAGCGAGCCAGTGTTGATGCTGGTGTTGCCGGTCGAAGCCAGAAGACCGCTCTGGTTGACGACCCGCTGGGCACCCACCTGCAGCGTGGTGTTTGACGAGAGGCTGCCCGCTGTGTTGTCCAGCGTGCCGCCGGCCTGGACGGTGACGTTGCCCCCGGAAATGGTCGCGCTGCGCGTGGCCACATCACCCGTGGCGGACAGTGAGACCGCGCCTTGCGTCGCGACGTTGCCGTTGCTCGCGTCAATGCTCGCACCGGTCACGCCGATGCTCTGGCCGGCCAGCAGATTGCCGCTGTTGCGCACCGCACCCGTAGCGTTCAACGCCACGGCGCCCGGCTGCGTGACATTGCCGTTCGTATCAACGCCCGCGCCAATCGTGCCGCTGTTGGCGATTTGCGGCCCGGTGAGGGTTGCATTGCCGCCGGCAACCAAGGTGCCCGTGTTGGTCGTGCTGCCAGACACCGTCACGTTGCCAGGGCTGGTGATAACGCCTTGGTTGTTCACGTTCGGTGCTGAGATGCTGGCGTCCGCCGCGCTTTGCACACGCCCTGTCGGCGTGATGGTCACATCGCCGTTGGCAGCCAGACTCAGGCTGCCGGTGAGCGCAGCGAGGTTGCCGCCGATGTTGACGCCCAGCCCTTGCTCAGTGCCAATCAGCCGCGTGGCACCACCGCCGTACATGCTGCCCAGTTGGCCGACGTCAATGGCGACCTGCGGTGCCGGGCCCACGCCCGCGATCGCGGTCGGCGTGACGCTGCCATAGTCAACGCTGTTGGCACCCGCCACCGCATTGAGACGCTCAGCCCATACTTGACCGTTGATGGCCATGGCCCGCGACAGCAAGTCGAGCTGCGCGCCACGCGCATCGAGGCCCGCGCCGTTGACGGTGATTTGCCCTTGCTGGACAGAGATGCTGGAGATGTTGCCCAGCGCATCAAAGTTTGGCGTGCCGGTGGTCAGCGTGACGCGAGGCGCCTGGATGAACGAGCAGCCCGCGCAGGTGATACCCGCCGGGTTGGCGACGATGAGGCTGGCTTGGTTGCCCGCGATTTCCGTGGGACCAGCCAGCGTAGAAGGATTACCGCTGGTGACCTGGTTCAGGATGACGCGCGCAGCGGTATTGCCCAGGAAGGGGTTGCCCTGCACCCAGCCAGCGATTTGCGTCTGGGAATTCTGACCGCTGTTGTTGAGCACAACGCCAGCTTGGCCGACATTGTAGTTCGTGAACGCGTTGGAGCTGACACCACCGGCCGAAGGCGCGTTGATGTTCACCACTGGTGTGCCGTTCGCCGCAACCCCCACCACGGGGTGGGGACCTGGAACATTGCGATCTGGTGTTAGCGATTGCGCGTTCAAGCCCGGCGCCACCAGCGCGGCCACCGCACTCAACGTCAGGGCGGATGCCCGGCGGCCCGCGTTGCGCCCCTTACCGGTGCTGGAAGCCGTTTCCTCGACGGCAACCAGCATGCCGCGCACGGCGTTGAAGACAGTTCGATAACACTTGGCGTTCATGATGCTTCTCTACTGACACGGCAGACGGCAACAGCGTGCTAGCGCTCGCGTGAACGTTCGCAAAGCAGGCTGGGAAATGGCACGAAGGGGCGACGCAGACAACAGGCGTGCGCCTGAAACAGCAGCCGAGGGGGCGGTTCCGAGTCAGGCGAAGGGGCGGGTCAGCGCAGGACGCTGGCTAGAGGAGTGCTGGGCCGAATGGCACAACAAGGTGGCGACGCGCGACAGCGCGCCTGAGATGGAATCTCATGCGAAAGCACTCCCTGCCCCATCGTGAAATGGAACGACACCCCGACCGGCCTCGCCCTGTCTGTTGCAGAGCGATTGCCTTTTTTGTGTTTGCGCGGATGATAATCGAAGCGGCCGCCGCGAAGATCACGAACTGCAAAATCGATGCAATTGCGCGACGTTTATAGATACTTAGATCTGAATTCGACGATATTGAATTCAGATTAATTGAGACTTTACAGCCTCATTTCAACAAGCAGTCTTGATGGCGGCCGGATCGAGCCCCAGCAATTCGCAGATGGATTGTTTAGAGCCCACACCCGCCAAAGACCATGCGGCACCCGGAAGCATGCGTCCCAAACCCATCACAAGATGAGGACGGATGAGGCTGCCGATGCCTCACCGTTGGCACGGTTGGCGCCGGCAGTTCCATCACTGGCGCCGGCTTGTTGGCCATATTCCTCGGTAATCAAAAGGGGCGCCAATGCGCCCCTCCGACCCACAGTTACATCGCTGCAACGCCACCCGATGTCAGATACTGACCGAAGAGGCGCGCAAACTGGCCTCCGTCGGTGTTGATGTTCGTCGAATAGGTACCGCCGCCGCCAAACACAATGGCAAAGGTGTGCATGCCGCCGTACTCCCACGTGTTGCGCAGCATGTAGTCAACGTGGTTGTCTCGGTAGTGCCCGGGCGTGCCGCCAGGGGTGTCGGAAGGCACACCCAACGGCGTTTGCCACCAGAGAATCGGCAGCCCGTTGCCCAGCGCGTCACGATAGGCTGAATACGCGTTCTGCTGTTGGTGGAAATTGGGCGTGTTGACGTTGTTCTCGTCCAGGTAGAACGGACCACTGCGGCCCATGCATTCCCCAACGGCCGCGGCTTCGAGGCAGCCGGCGTCGCGGTCGCTTGTCTGCGCCACGATGAAATCGGCACGATCCGCGCCAACGAGCTGCATCTGCTTTGCGAAGACGTCTGGCGTGGCATTCCAGAATGCCGGGGGAAAGCCAATCAGCGCCTTGGGCGCATGCCAACGCGCCATCGACACCAGACAGCTGCCGATGTTGGCGGCCGTGTTCGCCATCCAACTGCATTCCGGCTGGTTATTGAGCACGGCAGGCATTTGGGTCATGTCGTGGTTAGGCGCCTGCGCGTAGACGTAAGGCCAAAAGTCCGGCTCCAGGTTGACCAGCACCGCGGTGTCGAGCTCGTTGATGCGGTCATACATCGTCCGCACTTGCGACCAGTAGTCATTCATGAAGCTCGCATCGTTGATGCCGCTCAGGTTACCGTCGCCCCGTTGGGCCATCTGGTAGAGCGTGAACATCGGGGTCGCGCCATAGCTGATGGCGTTTTTGGCCTGATAGGTCACGTATGCGCCGGTGGGGCTGTTCCACGAAGTCCAGGCGCCTGACCCAACGCCTACGAGGTAGACGTCGACAATGTCAGGACGAATGCCCTGGGCCTGCATATCGGCAATCGACTGCCCCGAACCCAGGCCGATCTGCACACGCCCCGTTCTGCCCATCTTGCTGAGAATCGCGGCGGAAGCGTTGGTGTCCGTACCCATGACCCGCTTAACGTCGCCAGCGCCGGTGCCGGTGCCTGTTTGTGCCGAGCCTGGTGCGCTGCCACTGCTGCTTTGCGTCGTCGCGCCGCTGGTGGATGCATCATCGTTTCCACCGCCGCAGCCGAATAAGGCAAGTGCCATCAGAGCTGCCGCCACATGCCGATGAGAGAACAGACTGCGATTTGCGCGCGCGTGCATTTCTTGCCGACGCGTGTCCGCCGCCACACTACCGTTTGTCATTTCCCGACCTCGTCAATTTTCATGCTTATTTGAGAAAGCTCCCGACTCAGCGGCACCTTCGCGCTGAGGGGCATCGCGGCCCGGCAAAGCAATCCGCTTAGGCCGGTGCCTTTTGCCTACATGCGTGCTATCACGCTGAAGCAAATTAGCATCCGTGCGCGCGCTTAAAGATGACCATGAGGAAAGTTGAAGGTCCGAATCGCGCCTTTTACGGGCCGTTCGAATGGGCCAACGTGAAGTGAATCGCCCCGCTATTTGAGGAGGCCTGTTGGCGCCAGTCGCTCTGCGTTGCGACTGGGCAGGTACCTGCGCGACGATGAACTAGACCGAATGCTCACACTCAATTGTTCTCGAGTCGATCGAGTGCTTCGAGGCCTCTGCGCAGTCGTGCGACCGTCTCCGTCGACACATCGTCGAAAGTCTCGGCTTCCTGGCCGTCGGTATAGACAATCGAGGGATTGGTGCCCAGGCGGGAATCGAAGAGTTCTTCCCCAACGACCCTAAGCGCATGCTCGGCTAGTTCATCCCCGAACTGCAACGGCCCTCGTCCGTGCATTGCTGCGCTTGTCGAAAGTCGTCCCTGTACTTCAGACGACGACATCGGCTCGATCATTTCCACCTGCTCTGCCATTCGGTCCCACTCTGAACTGCCTGGCGCGAATGAGTCGACAAACCGACCTTCGGTGGGGCGGTATGGGGTCCATGTGTCGGTCTTGGCATCATGCATCCGGGCTTCGGACAAGGTCGAAGCCGACGCGACGACGGGCCATGGGTCCACCACTACAGTTCCGCGTTCGCCCCACTGTGGCACACGTGGATCGCCGATCATGGCATATGTGGTGTTCAAGGTATTTCTACCTTCCCAGACACGAATCACCGGTGCATTGAGTTCAGTGCCGGGATTCTTCCCAAGGCGAAGCAAGAGAGCAGTTGCTAGTGAGGCGTGCTCCGGGCAGTTACCCCCTTGCGCGTACTTCACCCGCTGAATCTGTGCGTGCATGGTGCCGCGTGGCGCATGCTTCGTGCCTAGTTCACGCCGGGCCCAACTCTCGCCGCCGCTTCCTGCGATATCCACGGCCTGGCAACCCGATCCGCTCTCCATAACGGAACCGACTGCCAGATTGGCCAATCGCCCCACGCCCAAGTGATGCATGGTTTGAGAGTTGACATTGACTGGCCGTTTTCTTGGCAGGCCGGCCAAGACACCGAGTTCGCGCCTGGACAGCGTTTCATGAGCTTTCACCGTCGGCCCACTGTGAGCGAGCGGGTCGAATCCGTCATTGCCGTCATTGGCATAAGAGGTTGACACATGATCGGTGTGAGTCGATCCGGCGCGAAGGCAATTTCCCATAGGTTGTCCCTTTCAAGGTGATGAACGCACGCTGGGCTGCTGTTTTGGCGCACCTCGGATGATGAATTGCTGCCGTTGCCGGTCGCGTGCCTTCTTGGCGAGGAAGTCGACGCGTGGATGGCGCCCCATAAGGAGCGGCGCATTCTTACGATCGAATGCGCACACACTACATACAAGCCTCGATAGTTCGCCCGAGATGCGGCGAAAACTTGAGGAAGAAAGCGAAAGAGATTGATGGAATGTACGCGCCCTGCCATCAGCGACGCCCGCTCAACAACGGGGGTTCTCGGGCGGATATAGGGAACCTCTTGCTTCGCACACGACTTCGTTGCTTCGCCAGCGGGCGGGGCGGGTGTCTTGCCTGCGTGGCAGCATCGACTGCCAATCATGCTTTGCGAACCCCGTATGGACACCAAGTTCAACAATGTGCCGCACGATCCAGCTGCGTACGCAGAGCTGCATCAGAGAGTCAGCGGCCTTCAGTTGGAACAGGACGCGACTGCCGCAAGGCAGCCTGCCTCAACGGATTCACCGCAACGTTCTACGCGCGTGCTGCTGCGCCCCGATGGCATGCCGGCTGCGCGACGCGCGGGAACCAGTTCACACGCCGATGGGCCCATGCGCCGCCGCGCACCCTTGCCGAGACGCCCGATCAGCGCCACGGCGCCGAGCAGCAGCCGTGCGACCGTTGGCGAGGCATCGTCGTCACGGCAGAGCCCGCCCGGTTCTCCGGCGTTGCCCGAGGGGCCACATCGGTCGGTCTATCCGGCTGCTGAGTTCTCGCACTTCAGGGGCATCTCAACGGTGGTCGGGGCCATGTATGAGCGCCCGCCCGCAGCCTATGGCATTCCGCCGGATATCAAGTACGCGCCGATGGCGGAGCCCATGGTCCGTTGCAGCGATGGTGCCGTCCGGCGGTTCCCGCGCGCGGAGGGTGACAACGACCGCTACTTCTCGCAGTTGGGGAAGGGGCAGATCTACGACATTCCCGCCAAATACGTCACCAAGCGCATTGGGGGCATCAAGCTAGCCGCCGATGCCAAGCACGCAGCGTTTGCGGTGAACGGCAATACGGTCAGCCCCATTCAAGTCGGCTGGCAATTCAAGGCCTATCCGCTTGGGAACGGCAAGGTGATGGTGCCGCAGCCGGGTTTTCGTGATTGCACGGGCGCCTGCGAACTGATGATGATGTTTGACCATGGGCACATCAACCGCGATACCGCCCACGGTTACGAAGCGGCCCTTGGCAAAACCCGTGAAACCGCCAACCTGATGGCTTCGCTACACCACCAGACTGGATGGACCCCGATCCTGGTGGAGCACGACCTCAACTACAAGACGGGCCTGTTTGGCGCCGCGCACCCGAGCCGCAAACAGGCGTGGCGGGATCTTGCGAGCAAGATCAATGACATGGGGCCATGCATGCTCCGAAAAGCCGGGCACATGGTGATGCTGGACGGCATTCGGGAAGCGAACGGACAGTTTCATCTATCGATACGCGACCCGTTTCACGGCACGGCGGTTGAGTTTCGCGACACGGCCAAATTCTTTACCGATCAGTTCGGTACGCCCGACCGCGCGCATATTGAAGCCGTATTTTTGAAGCGGCCGACGTGAACACACGGGCTGCAGAAGCGGTCAGGAAAACCGGCCCGCCAAATCGAGTGCGTTGAGCTGATGTCTGCGGCGAACACCATCGGGCCATCGACCCAAGCTGGCTAGCGACGCTGTGGCGCTGTCATTTTCGTAGCGCGCAAGCGCAACCAGGGGCCCCCGCTTGCTACGGACAACACTTTCACGTTGTTGCGCTGCCCAGCAAACGACTTCGCACCACAAGGGACCGCGTTGCCTGGTGGAGCCCGGGTGCCGTGACGCAGCCATCTGCGTTCCACGCCAAATGGTTCAGGTTCAGCGTTTCCCAGCCGATCGGGGCCCCGATGCCGACACAGTCGTTCTTGTTACCTGCGGCTCGACCGTTACCGACGCCAAGCATCACATGGACCAGCCTTTGGTCGTCAAAGAAACCGATGGCATGGCCCTCGGGGAGCGCTGCGATTGCTTCACGCCCGTGGACCTGCGCATCGGCTGACGAAACGAGTCCATGCTGGGCATCGACGGTGGCATCCAGAAGGTGCGCAACGACTGCGCAATGCTTGACCGCATCCCAGCACATGGCTGCAGACAGATCCAGGTAGTGCGGATGATTGGGATTGGCTGCGTCGCGCGCAATCTGGGCTGCTGCGGCACGTGCTGTGGCGGGACTCGGCGTGCGAAGACGGACCGATAGGGCATCCGCAGCGGCACCTTTCAAAGGCGGGACCGATCTGGGCCTACGGCCCAATCGCGGAAGCCCGCATAGCAGCGAGGCCGACGCGGTACGCGGCCCCGGTGCGGGTGGCGCAGACGGGCCTGCAGGCACACCAGCGGAGGAGACTTGCGATGACTCGTGGTAAGTCGATCTCGCCACGCTCTTTAAACCACACACCTCCATACGCGCCTGCCCTTTCTGCAAATGAAGGCAGCTTATGCATCGTGGCAAAGCGCGTGTCACTGGAACGCGAATTGTTGTTGCGATATCGGTAAGCGACTGGCGAGATAGCCGTTTTCTGAATCCCCCACTGTGGAAATTGGCGTTGACCCAGGGGGTTGCGGCTTGCATCACAATCTGTGCCGCACTCCCCCAAACAACCGCCGTGCAGCACGGCCCGCCATGCCCCATCTCATACTTGAATACTCCGCCAACCTCAACACCTTTGACGCCAAAGCGACCCTGCTCGCCGTCAACACAGCCCTTGCCGCGACCGGGCATTTTGTTGAGGCCGACATCAAAAGCCGAAGCCACCGGTGCGACACGTTTGCCGTGGGTACCTCCAGCGCGCCGCGCGCATTCGTGCACGCTGATCTCGCGATCTTGAGCGGGCGATCGCTCGATACCCGCCGCGAACTGTCGGCAAGTGTGCTGGCGGTCTTGCAAGCGCAGTGCAGCGCGCCGGCAGGCGTGCACCTTCAGCTTTCTGTGCAAGTGCTTGAAATTGAGCGCGATTCGTATGCGAAGGTGAGCATCGAAGCGCACGGTTGATAGATGGTCGCTACGTCCGTCTCGGGGGGCTGTGTTGCTGTTGTTATCGGCTTTCGCCAGCCCGCTCTGAGGCAACTCGGGCTAGCAAACGACTAGCGCAGCGGCCGGCCGATTCTGGGTGTGCCGGTCAAAGGAGTAGACGTGCTCCCCCTGACGCGATCGTTGTCGCTGGAGGTCTGAGTGTGGCACGCGACTGATCACGCTAGCCGAACTGGCTTGGCACAGCGCATCTGATTCACGGTCTCTGCTGGCATTCCCGCCCGTCACGGGAATGCGTCAATCTGTTGTTATTGACTGTAGCCCCGCCGCTCTATGGCGGCCAATACATCCCACGTCTGCGGATCGACATCGCGGCCCCCGAGCGACATCGAAACGTACGCATCAATCGCATCCACAAAGCCTTTGATGAAGGCCGGCGGAAACGCGCGCGCGGACAGATGTTGAAGCTGCTCGCGCAGCATCCCCGGGCGGCATTGGCCGTGTGTACGCATGGCGGTGCGTGTGCGCTTGAGATACGCCTGCGCTGCGATTGCGCCGTTCAGGTAGGTGCGGTTTTTGGTGAGCCTGCCTGTGTCGGATGACGTGGGCGCGTGCGGGGGTGGTTCGGGTGGGGATGGATAAGACGCGGGGCGGTGCCCGCTGGGATTTGCAGTCATGACAGCCTCTCTGGGTTGAAGGAGGCTCGCCATCTCGTCGCCAGACGGGGGTGGCGGGCCTGACGGCGGGGCTGGCGAACCGACCCCCAGAGAAAGCCGGCAGACCCGAAGGTCTCCCCACCCGGCCCGCCATAAGGGCATGCACGAGTGCATACGGACGAGACCGCTGCGGCGGGTGTCCGTCTTCTCTGGTATTGCCATGTCAGATCGCCAGATCCGGCTGCCGTTGGTGCGGCAGCGGGGGCAATTATAGCGATGGCGGTCGGGTTAGGAGTCTGATTCTTGGGCTTCAGGCACTTAGGCGCTAGATCTGAACTAGCGCCGTCCATTACTCGAACGGACGCGAATACGCGTGGTTAATTCTCGGTACAGCTCGTGCAGCGGATCCGGCCCCACGGAATGCATTCAATCGATATGATGGAGCGCTTTCGTTCGCATACCACCTGACCCATTGCAAATGGCCTCCATTACCTCGATTCTGGCCGGAAACAAGCCGGCCGGCATTCAGTACATCGGCTTAGCTGGAGTTTCTGCAAGTTGCATCCGCGCAGTTAGGCGAATTCTGCAGTACGGCGACAGAGTAGTGAGCGCGAAGCTTCTGACAAGCCATCAATCACATTGCCTGCTGCTGGAGCTGGATAGCGTGGAGACTATGGCCGTCAAATCGGGATTCGCTTCTGGGTACGGTGGGGAAGGTCCTCGCGCTCTAGCTACCGTGCTGAACATGCTTTATGCGCAAGGGGCCGAGATCAACGAATACAAGGTCTCAAGTGATCTTCTTGAGAGATTAGATGCCTCCGCCCTTACCATTCGTGATCTGGACTCTCTGGACACCATGCGACCAGTGCGACCGAATCGATGGTATGACTATATTTTTGACGCCGGCGTGGAACACCTAGGCGCAGCCGGCATCTGGCACCAATTCGATCCGACAATCCCGTGGGCGATCATCGATCCTCGTATTGCGGATCTCGCGCTAAACTTCTTCGAGGACCCGGACAGAAGTATTTCTACCGGATTCCGCCGACTCGAAGACATCGTACGGAAGCGTATTAATGATACGGCTAGCAGTGTCCGTTTGTTTGCGATCGCATTTCAGGGAGACAAATCGAAACTGTTCTGGGGCGACATTGACTCGGGGGAACACAACGGTCGCGGCCAACTATTTTCGGGCGCATACATGGCGTATCGGAATCCGCGAGCGCACAAAGAACTCAAAGATGGTGTGCGGGCCGCACTATCAGAGTTTGTGCTTTTGAATCAGCTTTACGTTCTCGAGGGTGAAGCAATCGAGCGCCCCTCTGAGAATTAAACCTTAATAGACAAGCATAGCGAGGCGAAAGCGTGGATTGAGGGGAACTCTTTCAAACCTGAACTGTAGTAACCAACCACGCTTGGTGCACCACGAAAATTGAAAGCCTTTTCGCCCTTGATCAGCCGGGCATCTAGGCCCCATCACCGATTGAGTAGTAGCTCGGCCAAGTTGTCGAGTTCGGCTTTGCGAGCCTCCCAGTCCGGCAACACACGACTAAGCAGGCGATAAAACCGCTCGCTGTGATTGTGCTCCCTGAGGTGGCATAGCTCGTGTGCGACCACGTATTCAATACACGCCTTTGGCGCCTTAACGAGATAGGGGTTGAGCAGCACATCGCCTTTAGGTGAGCAACTACCCCACTGGGTTCGCATCGACAGCAAACGCGAATTCGGAAGCCCTCGCCGAATACCCATGCGAGGCGCCACCTCTGCGATTACACGGGAAAAGACGTCCCCAGCCCGCTCCCGATACCAATCCTCTAACAAGCGGCGGACCGTGGGGGCATCGCGCTTTGTGGTCGTGATCTCCAGGCGCCCACGCCATAGACGCACCCCGGGCTGCTGGTCTTGTACCAATAGCACTTTCAGCATGTGGCGCCGCCCCAAATAGAAGTGGGTCTCCCCACTGACGTATTCCCTGGGCAACACATGTAGCTTGCGCGCGTGCAGAGCACGCAGTTGCTGCCACACCCAGCCAGCCCTTCGGCGCACAGCCTGCTTGATCTCAGCCAAAGTAGCCCCTTCGGGGGCATCCACCCGCACCGCACCATCTGGCAAGACGTGAATCGCTACCCGCCTTTGTGGTCGAGGTAGGAATCGAAGCGAGAAACGGATGTGCTCGTCACCATAGGCAACGGAATGCTGGGGCACCTTAGTGGCCCCCTCGCGCCAGCCCCAACCGGGTGACTTGGATCACCTGGTCAATTGCATCCTTGGCCTTGTCCAATCCCATCAAGCCGAAGAGTTTGGGCAAGAGCGCTTTGCGAATGGCCGCCTCGATGTTTTGCGGGTTCAGCGAGTGCTCGGCCACGGCCTGCTGAACGACGTGGTCGATGTCCTTGGCTTGCTGGACCAGCGCGCCTTGGTCAGCCCGCTCAAAGGTATCCTCACCGAGCACCATGCGACAAATACCAAAATAGGCTCGTGCGTGCTTGCTGTCGCCCAACTCGTCAGGTAAATCGCCGACATCACGCGCCTCGACCTGCTCCTCGAATTTTTTAAACAGAGCGTATTGCTTGAGTGGGTGGTCAAACATAGCCTCGGCCTCGGCAATCGCCTGCTTCAGCAGGTCGGCAAACACCTTTTGCGCGTAAGGATCATCGGCCAAATCCTGCTCGATGGTCTTTTTCAGGCGCGTACGAATCATGTCCGTTTCGTTGCGCGTCTTTTCGTCACTCCACTGCTCCGTGGCCTCCGGTTGGCCTAGCTCGTGGACTACGTAGACACCCTCGGGCTCGCGCACCTGAGTGCCAATCACCTGTTTATCGACCAACCGCCGGATCTGCTCTTCGTATACGCTGTAGTCCACCGTCTCCAGTGCGTCCTGCCGGGCGATCTTGCGTAGGCTAGTGAAGAAACGCAGGTCCTCTTTGTAGCGGTGCACATCGGCTTCCGAGAAGCTGTGATCCTCGAAGAAGCTACGTGATGACAAGGCCGTCTGTAGACACAGGCCGAAAGCCGTCAACGCGCTGTAGAAGTCATCGCGCACCTTCTGGCGCGTATCGTAAGTCTGGCCATCCTCATCTTCGGCATAGCGTGGCATCAAGACCTGACGGTACTGCTCCAGGTCATGCTTGTTCTCCACTTCAGCGAAGATCATCCACAGGGTGTCGTGTAGGCTGGGCAGCCGTTTGTATTCGGTGCTGATCTGGTGATACAGCCCTTCGATATCCGCCAGTTCGTATCCACCCTGGGTGCGCGCCTCCAAGTCTTGATAGGCGCGTACCGCCGTGTCCAGCTCCTTGAGGATGCCTCGGTAGTCGACCAGCACACCATAGCGTTTGGCCTCGTGCAAGCGATTCACACGTGCCACCGCCTGTATCAAGTTGTGTTCCTTCAACGGTTTGTCGATGTAGAGCACCGTATTGCGCGGCTCATCAAATCCGGTCAGCAGCCGGTCTACCACGATAAGCAAGTCTGGTTCGTCATCGCTACCGAAGTCCTGCAACACCTGCTCCTCGTAGGCTTCAGCGTTTTTTCGCACATGAGTGTTCCACCACTTCTGCACCTCGGGCAGCTTGCTCTCGTCCACCTCGGTGTTGCCTTCTCGGCTGTCGGGGGGCGAAATAATGATTGCGCTACTCACCAGGCCGGTATCGTCCAAGTACTGCTTGTAATGGATAGCGTCCAGCTTGCTGGCTGTGGCCACTTGGCCTTTGAGACCCAAACCCAGCTTCTTAATGTTCTCACTGAAGTGCTGGGCGATATCCCAGGCGATCAGCTCGATGCGGGGGGCAGCGGTATATACCGCTTGCTTGTTGGCGAACTTGCGCTTGAGGTCAGCCGCCTGCTCCGGGCTCAGGCCCGTCGTGATGCGATCAAACCAGCGGTTGACCGCCTCTTCGTTGATCGTCAGCTCAGGAATGCGCTCCTCGTACAGCAGTGGAGCCACAGTACCGTCCTCCACTGCGCGCTGCATGGTGTAGGCATGCACAATGGGGCCAAACTTGTTAGCCGTCTTATCCTTCTTCAACAGGGGCGTACCGGTAAAGGCCACGTAGGCGGCGCGCGGCAAGGCGCTACGCATGCGCTCATGAGTCTCGCCGCCGTGGCTGCGGTGGCCTTCGTCCACCAACACGATCATGTCTGCCGAGGGGTTGTAGCACTCGGGCAGCTTCGATGCGGTGGCGAACTTGTGGATCAGCGTAAATACAATCCGCTCGGTACCCTGCCCAATGCGCTTAGCCAGGTCACGCCCCGAACTAACTTTCGCCTTCTCGCCGTCCTTCTTGGTGGCCACCGCAGAGCCAAAAGCCCCGCTGTTGATGAAGTTGCGTGCCAACTGATCTTCAAGGTCCAGCCGGTCGGTCACCACCACCACTCGGCAAGCCTGTGTGCTCTGGTGCAGCACAAGTGCTTTGGTGAGAAAAACCATGGTGAAGCTCTTGCCCGAGCCCGTGGTGTGCCAGACCACGCCACCTTCGCGCCCGCCATCAGGTTTGCGCATATCGATGCGCTGTAGCAGTGCCCGAATGCCGAAGAACTGCTGATAGCGCGCCACCACCTTGCCCACCTTGCGATCGAACAGCACAAAAAAACGCAGAAATTCGAGCAGGCGCTCTGGCTTCAGGAGTGCCGCTAAGAGCCGATCCTGATCGGTGGGTAATAGCGGCTGCGCCCACAACTTGCGGAAGTAGGCTTGCAGCTTGGGGGGTTTGCCCGCGAGTAATATCGTCTGCTTATCTGCGTCGAGCCGGCAGTTCTTCCACTCACCCAGTTGCGCATCGCTAAACTGCTCTTCACGCCAGCGCGCCCAGAATTTCATTGGCGTGCCGGTGGTGCCATAGCGCCCTTCTGTGTGGCTCACTGACAGCAGCAACTGAGCATAGGCAAACAGCTGCGGAATCTCATCATTGCGCTGGTTCCGTAGCTGCTGACTAATGCCCTCGTCGACCGTTGCCTGACCTGCATGCGTAGCGTCGGGCCGCTTGGCCTCAATCACCACTAGTGGCAGACCGTTCACATAGGCCACCACATCGGGCACGCGGTGATGCGTACCGTGGGTGGAGAGCACTTCCAGCTCCTCGGTCACGTCCCAGCGATTGGCGCCTATGTCGTGCCAATCCACCAACGCGACGGTGGGCTGATGCTTCTTGCCGTCGGGCATAAATTCGGTGACGGTCACTCCCAGCGTGAGCATCTGGTACAGCCGCTCGTTAGCAGGTAGCAAGCCCTCGGCCAAGCTCAATGCCTGGACCTGCCGCACGATCTGGTCGATGGCACTCGGTGATAGCGGGTATTGCTCTCCCTTGTAATCAAAGCGCCGAGTTTGCAGCACCTCGATCAAGCGGGCTTTGAGGATGACTTCGCGCGTACTACCGCGTAAGACCAGCGCGTCGACCGTAGGCAGGAAGTGCCAGCCTAGGTTGATCAGCAGGTGCAGCGCGGGGAGATGGGCGCTGTACTGCTCGCGGGTTTGGGGGACTGAGTTCACGCGGCCTCCGCGTCCGCTGTGGCCTCTTGCAAGCGGACGCGGCGCTTGCCTGTGAGCAGGTCCGCCATGAGAGCGCGCTTTTCCTGTTTAAGCTTGTCCAGTTGCTGTTCAATGCAGCGCTCTTCTGACTCTGCTGCGTTTAGCACTTCGGCGATTTTCCGCTGAGTCTCAATCGCGGGCACATGTAGCTTTAGCTTGAAGAAGTCTTTCACACTGACATTGAGCAAGCCGTGGTTGCGAGCCCCTTCCTGAGCAACGCCAGTAATCGCGTCATTGAGCATCCCGGCCTCAAAGTAATGCCGGAAGAAGTCAGCATCGGCGTCGACGTCTGATTTGATTCGGAAGCAGATGTATAGGCTGGACACCACACCCGATTCGTAAGCGAGCAATGGCTTGATGGCACCAACTGGATACCCTGCGGAATAGCTCTTGTTGTAGGCGAAATCACCTCGCTCCAGCAGCGTATAGCCCTGAAGGTTGTCGCTGGCGACGCTCTTCTTGAAGAACTCGCGCTGGCTGATCAAACCATGCCGACCGGAGATGGTGAGTACGTTCTGATTGCTGACATTGTTCTTGCGCGTGATGCGCTCGAACACCTCGTCGAAGTCAGGCCGCTTCCAGCGTGACTTGACTAATCCAAGTCGGTGACGACCGCTGAGCAAACCTTGCATCAGGTCATGCTTCTGCCTACGGCTGTTGGCGAGAAGCTTTTCGGTGGTGGCGATAGCAGTGTTCCAACCATCGAGTATTTCAGCGATTCGCTGCTGCTCCTCCATAAGGGGCAACCTGATCTTCAATCGCTTGAAATAGGGCAAACCTATCGTCTTGATTGTTGATCCTACCGCGATTCGCTCAAACTCCGGCTTCTCATACTGAAGCCAGTGATACAAGAACCAGTTGTGTAGATCTTTCGACTTTGAGCAGTCCCACGCGATGAAATGCTGACTCACTGCCATCGGACTCGCAAGGACGCCGCTCTTCCCTACACCGGCGTCACGGGTCATTACCACAGTGCCTGCGGGGTGCATCACCGCCGACGAGTTCTGGATACCCAAGCCACTGATAGTTTTATCGGTGTCATGAATGAGTCCGCAATCGAGACGCCATGAGTCGGTCAATGAAACCCATTTGATTCCTCCATTCCAGTAGTCGGGCTCGTCCTTGCTCGGCGTGTGTCCACTCCCACGCATGGCAACGGAATCCAGCAAAACAACACGCCATCCCTCAGGCAACATCGTTTCCCCCTTTACCGCTCTTCCGTCGGTTGTGAACTATTAAGTCATCTTTAATAGTTCGCACTTCGCCAGCACGCGATGTGAGCTCACTCATAGCCCAGCTCCTTCAGGTAGCCAGCCATGCGCTCCTCCAACACCGACAGCTCGGCTTTGAGCGTGAGCCGTTCTTCGCGTACGGCCTTCAAGTCGATGGCCTCGACCTCCTCAAAGGTATCAACGTAGCGAGGGATGTTGAGGTTGAAATCGTTCTCAGCAACCTCCGCTGGGCTAGCCAGGTAGGCGTACTTATCCACACTCTGGCGAGCACGCACGGTCTGCTCAATGCGATCCAGGTCTTGCGAGCGTAGGACGTTCTGATTCTTCCCATCCTGATAGTCGCGGCTGGCATCAATGAAGAGCACCTTGTCGTCGGGCTTCCTCTTGCGCAGCACCAGGATGGCAGCTGGGATACCTGTGCCATAGAAGAGCTTTTCGGGCAGACCAATGACGACATCCAGCAAGTTCTCTTCGATCAGCTTCTGGCGCAGCTTGCCTTCCGCTGCGCCGCGAAAAAGCACGCCGTGTGGTACGACCACGGCCATGCGGCCGGTGCCGGGTTTCATGGTTTCAACCATGTGCAGGATGAAGGCGTAGTCGGCCTTGGTGCGCGGCGGCACGCCACGGCGGAAACGCTTAAAGGGATCATCGCCAGCCGTCTCTTGCCCCCATTTCTCAAGCGAAAACGGCGGGTTGGCCACTACGATGTCAAAGTGTTTGAGCAGCCCATTGCCATCAAGCAGCTTGGGGTTGCGCAGGGTGTCGCCCCATTCAATGCGGTGGTTGTCTTCCGCATGAAGGAACATGTTCATCTTGGCAAGTGCCCAAGTGCTGCCGATCGCTTCCTGCCCGTACAGGGCGTACTTGCGACTGCCCGCCCTGGCGCGAATTAGCTGACCGCACTTCATCAGCAGCGAACCGGATCCGCAGGTGGGGTCGCAAATCTCCTCACCTTCTTGCGGATCCATGAGGCGAGCCATCAGTTGCGACACCTCCGGCGGGGTGTAGAACTCGCCCGCCTTCTTTCCGCTGGTGGAGGCGAAGTTCTTGATCAGAAACTCGTAGGCATTGCCAATCACGTCGAGGTTGCCAACACGGCTTTCGCGCAGATTGAGCTCGGGTCTGGCAAAGTCCTCCAACAGGTGACGAAGGATGTCGTTCTTCTGCGCCTCGTCGCCCAGTTTGGTGGAGTTGAAGCTGATGTCCTGGAACACATCCCGCAATTTGGACAGGTTGGCTTCTTCGATGGCGTGCAACGCCTTGTCGATGCGTTCGCCATTTCCGGGCTGATACCGGGCCTCATACAAGGCGGAGAAGTTCGCACTGCGTGGCAGCACGAAGCGCTCGTTCTTGAGCAGCTCTTCGATCAGTTCGGGATGATCACCATGCTCGGCCTTGTAGCGGTCATAGTGGTCTTGCCAGACATCAGAGATGTACTTCAGGAAGAGCATTGTGAGGACGTAGTCCTTGTAGATACTCGGGTCCACGGTGCCGCGGAAGGTGTCGCAGGCAGCCCAAACGGTGGCGTTAATGGTGTCCTGATTGGTCACGGTAGTCATTGCTGGGGATTCAATTGGAAGCGAGGTCAATGGCAAGCGCGTCAAGCTGCTGCTGGCGATTGCGGATCATTGCCTCAAGAACGCGCTTTTCCTTGAGAGCGGTGGCGGCCAGGTCAACAAATCGCTGCTGCTCCTCAAGCGGAGGGATTGCAACCTGTAGTTGCTCCAAAACACCGCGCCGAATGCTCAGTTGATCAGACCCCTCCGCCGTTTTTGCGAAGTAGCGCTGAGCGGGTAGTTGATTGATTTGCCACGACAGGAACTCTGGCAACACGTCACGTCGCTCAAGTCGCAGGAGAAAGAAATACTGAGAACAAACGGCGGGGAGCGGTACCTCAGTGAGGCAAACGGCATAGTTCCGCCCGCCGCGAGCGACAAAAACGATGTCGCCTGGCACAAGCCATTGAGCGCCTCCTTTGCCCTCGTCGACATCGGTCTGCACGAGCCCACTCCAGTTGACCAAACCGTCTGGGGCCAGATCGCGCATCTGGAGCGCAAAAGCATTCCCGCCCTGCACATAGGGAACGCTGCCTCGAAAAGGGTACCCGGCCTGCACCTCAGCCAGTTCCCCGAGTTGGGTCACAGTCATCTTTAGCACCAATCCGATTGATGCGAAATTTTGCTTGCGCGAAGCAAGAAAGGCAACTACGCTACGCAACACATCACACCAATCCGGTTGATGCATTTTTTTGGAGGTGGTAATGAGTGAGTACGAAGTCACTTGCGTGACCAAACCTGACCGCAACAGTCGCCACGAGCACATCACCCACATTGGCAACTCGGCGGGTGGCTGGCGCCTGACCCGGGAGTCTGCTATTGAGCGCATTGAGTCCAAGCGGGAGGCTTTCTATACCGTTGACCGGACGACCGGGCGACGAGCGTACATTGGTGTCGTGCGTGAGCACGGTAAGCTCCCCTACCTCCGCACTCATGCCGATGGCAAGTGGAATGACAACCTGTTGGCGCAGGCCGAATGCAGTTCGAATTGCAAGGTCATTTTCTAGCCGAGCTCGCGCAAAAAGGCCCTAGCTAGGGCCTTCGCAGCGCGCCGCCGGTGCCTTTACCGTCGGACACCGCCGAAGCTCCACACGCCAACAAGATAGAAACCACCCTGCTATAGCGATGAATATTTTTGAAGAATCAAAACTGAAGGCGGCGCAACTTGTTATTGGCGTAGCCGCAAAAGGCATCCTCGGATTTGGGGCTGTCCTGGTAATCGCCTACTGCGCCTTAGAAGGTTTTTTCCCCGACGGCTTCTCTTTGAGCGACGCGTTCCTGCTGGCCTACGCCACTTTTGCGTTTGGACTGATTGCCGCGATCGGGTTGATATACGGGATTATTTCTACACTGTGGGCGACGAAAATCATGCTAACTGTCGGAAACAAAATCTCCGCCAGAGCTGGAAAAGAACCGGTGACCCTGCATGCCGCACTATCTCCCTCAATCGTATTCATCGTCTCACCACTTTGTTTTTTTACCTTCGGATTGCTGTGGTTAACCAATACGGCAAACGACATGCACCTCAAGGGAACGGTGGGATTTTTCGCGTTACTAGGTTTCTTATTGACGTGTGCCTTTGGGGTACGCCGCCCTGACGCGAGGGAGGTGAATTGGCGCATGCACCTGATTCTCCTTGCCGCCTCGGTGTTTTTGGCGCTCAACGTTGCAAAGCCTGCGATATTGAATTTCACGATAGGTATGCTTGGCCTTCGCTCCTTTCCGAATCAACTGGTGCTTGTACCTGTCGAGGAGCGAGATCACCTTGAGGCCTTGGCAAAATTGAACAATCTTAATGTTCAGTTCTGCAGCATTCCTGGTTCGCCGCTATGGGCCACGCTGGATGCGCGTGCAATTTGGCACGGGGTGGGGGCGACATCTTTTGTTCGACTGCGAGACAAACAATCGGATGGGGAACGGACTATTTTGGTCCCCCTTCAACGCAAGAACGTTACATTGATCCGCGGCGAAAACGTTCCATTTCATTGCACGAAAACCAGTTCCACGTAGCAGCTTCATAAACGGGGGTTGCCAAAAACAAAAACGCCGAGATAAATCTCGGCGTTTTTTCTTGGTGCGACTAATACGCGTCAAACATCAATATTCCGCGCCACCAACGCATTGCTCTCAATGAAGTTCCGGCGCGGTTCCACGTCGTCGCCCATCAGCGTGGTGAAAATCTGGTCCGCGGCAATGGCGTCTTCAATCTGCACGCGCAGCAGGCGGCGCTGGGTGACGTCCATGGTCGTTTCCCACAGCTGCTCGGGGTTCATTTCGCCCAGGCCCTTGTAGCGCTGGCGGCTTACGCCGCGCTCGGCCTCGCTCAGCAGCCAGGTCATGGCGGCATGGAAGTCGGTCACGTGCTGCTCGCGCACCTTGTCGCCGGTGCCGCGGCGCACCTTGGCGCCGTCGCCAATCAGGCCCTGGAAGGTGGCGGCGGTGCCTGACAGGGCGGCGTAGTCTGCGCCGGCCACGAAGTCTGCGTCGATATGGCTGAGGCGCTGGTTGCCGTGCTGGCGGCGCACCACCATGACGCGGTACTTCTCGCTCTTCTCGTCGTACTGCATGAAGGCGTCTGCGGTGGCGCCACCGTTGGCGTTGCTGGCGTTGCCTTGCATTTCGAGCAGGCGGGCCTTGAGCGCGCGGGCGCTGGCTTCGGCTGCGGCTTCGTTGCTGAGGTCCAGGGCCACGCCTTCGGCAATGGCGCGCAGGGCGTCGGCGTCAATCACGCGAGACAGGCGCTCGATCACGCCACGGCTGAGCTGGTACTGGCGTGCGAGTTCGGCCAGGGCGTCGCCGGCAATCTCGGTGCCGTCGGCACGCACGAGCACGGCGGTGTCCAGGGCCTGGCGCACGAGGTAGGCGGCCATCTCGACGTCGTCTTTGATGTAGCGCTCTTCCTTGCCGTGCTTGATCTTGTAGAGCGGCGGCTGGGCGATGTACACGTGGCCGCGCTCGATGATCTCGGGCATCTGGCGGTAGAAGAACGTGAGCAGCAGCGTGCGGATGTGCGAGCCGTCCACGTCAGCATCGGTCATGATGATGATGCGGTGGTAGCGCAGCTTGTCGAGGTTGTAGTCGTCTTTGCCAATGCCGGTGCCCATGGCGGTGATGAGCGTGAGCACTTCCTGGCTGGAGAGCATCTTGTCAAAGCGTGCGCGCTCGACGTTCAGGATCTTGCCTTTGAGCGGCAGGATTGCCTGGAACTTGCGGTCGCGGCCTTGCTTGGCAGAGCCGCCTGCGGAGTCACCCTCGACGATGAAGAGTTCTGACAGCGCGGGATCTTTCTCTTGGCAATCGGCCAGCTTGCCGGGCAGGCCCATGCCGTCGAGCACGCCTTTGCGGCGGGTCATTTCGCGGGCCTTGCGGGCGGCTTCACGCGCGCGGGCGGCTTCAACGATCTTGCCGCAGATGATCTTGGCGTCGACGGGCGTCTCCAGCAGGAAGTCGCTCAGCGCCTTGGCGACGACGTCTTCCACGGGCAGGCGCACTTCGGACGAGACGAGCTTGTCTTTGGTCTGCGAGCTGAACTTGGGCTCGGGCACCTTGACGGACAGCACGCAGGTCAGGCCTTCGCGCATGTCGTCGCCCGAGGTGTCGACCTTGGCTTTCTTGGCGATCTCGTTGTCGGTGATGTACTTGTTGATGACGCGCGTCATGGCGGCGCGCAGGCCCGTGAGGTGGGTGCCGCCGTCGCGCTGCGGGATGTTGTTGGTGAAGCAGAGCACCTGTTCGTTGTAGGCGTCGTTCCACTGCATCGACACTTCTACGGCCACGCCGTCTTTCTCGCCGGCGGCAAAGAAGACGGTCGGGTGCAGCACGGTCTTGTTCTTGTTGATGTACTCAACAAAGCCCTTCACGCCGCCCGAGAAGGCGAAGTCCTCTTCCTTGCCGGTGCGCTGGTCGGTGAGCTTGATGTGCACGCCGTTGTTCAGGAACGAGAGTTCGCGAATGCGCTTGGAGAGGATCTCGTAGTGGTATTCGACGTTGGTGAAGATTTCTTCGTCGGCCAAGAAGTGCACTTCGGTGCCGCGCTTGTCGGTGGTGCCCGACACGCGCAGCGGCGAGACTTCGACCATCTGGCCGTCCGGCGCTTGCACCGTTTCGATCAGGCGGTTTTGCGGAACGCCCTGTGCAAACTCGATGTAATGCACCTTGCCACCCTGGCGGACGGTGACCTTCATCCACTTCGACAGACCGTTCACGCAAGACACGCCAACGCCGTGCAGGCCGCCCGACACCTTGTAGCTGTTCTGGTTGAACTTGCCACCGGCGTGCAGCTCGGTCATGGCGATCTCGGTCGCGCTGCGCTTGGGCTCGTGCTTGTCGTCAAACTTGATGCCGGTCGGGATGCCACGGCCGTTGTCGATCACGGAGATGGAGTTGTCCGTGTGGATGGTGACCTGGATCTCGGTGCAATGACCGGCCAGCGCCTCATCAATGGAGTTGTCCAGCACCTCGAACACGAGGTGGTGCAGGCCGGTGCCATCCGAGGTGTCGCCGATGTACATGCCCGGCCGCTTACGTACCGCCTCCAGGCCTTCCAGGATCTGGATCGAGGCGGCGTCATAGCTGTGGGCCTCGGCGGGGGTGGATTGCGGTTTCTGCTCTTCGGTCATGTCGTTCTGCTCGCAGCCATGGGCGTTTTGCGCACACAGCGGGGTTGCTTAAAAACGGCGAAGGGGCGGATCGTCACGATCCAGCCCCTCGTCTTGCTCTGGGTGCAGCGGTGCGTCAAATGCGCATCGGCATGACGACGTACTTGAAGGTGTCGTCGTCGGGCAGGGTGATGAGTGCGCTCGAGTTGGAGTCGCCCAGGCTCACCTGCACTTTTTCGGCCTTGAGGTTGGCCAGCACGTCCAGCAGGTAGGTGACG
>Ga0157369_10000908_pt1 | contig 37806 bp, 42 predicted proteins | sample C25metaG_FD_113461 | JGI IMG/M metagenome (GOLD analysis project Ga0157369, IMG submission 113461) | Corn rhizosphere microbial communities from Kellogg Biological Station, Michigan, USA - C2-5 metaG | ecosystem: Host-associated > Plants > Roots > Rhizosphere > Soil | place: USA: Michigan... | reverse complement strand
GAGGACGTGGGCCGGCACAACGCCGTCGACGCGATCGCCGGCTGGATGTGGCTCGAGGGCGTCGACGGCCGCGACAAGATCTTCTACACCACCGGGCGCCTCACCTCGGAGATGGTGATCAAGGCGGCGCAGATGCGCATCCCCGTGCTCGTGTCGCGCTCCGGCCTCACGAAGATGGGACACGAGGTGGCCGAGCGGGTCGGCATCACGATGATTGGGCGCGCGGTGAACAAGCACTACCTGCTCTTCACCGGCACGCACCGGGTGGTGAAGCAAAAAGCAGGATCCGCGGATAAACACGGATAAACGCGGATGGGCGACGAAACGGCGCGCACAGCGACCCTGCGCTGCCACTGCAGCGGCGTGGAGATCCGCGCCACGCTGCCCTCGCGCTTCGTCGCGCACTGCTACTGCGAGAGCTGCCGCACCACGCATGCTGCCGGCGTCGTCACCTGGATCGGGTTCAAGCGCGCGCAGGTCGAGATCGTCCGCGGGCGCGAGCTCCTGCGCGACTACGAGTCGTCGCCCGGCACGGTGCGCAAGTTCTGCACGCGCTGCGGCACGCGCATCGCCTTCGAGTCGGGCAAGCCGCAGTGGGCCGGCGAGATGCACTTCCCGCTCGCGCTCTTCGTGACGCCGGTCGACCGCGCGCCGAGCGTGAACGTCTTCGCCGACGAGCGCCCGGACTGGGCGCCGATGAACGGCCTGCCCCATGCCTGAGATCACGGGCATCGTGCTCGCGGGCGGCCAGGGCAGCCGCATGGGCGGCGTGGACAAGGGCCTGCAGGCCTTTCGCGGCAAGCCGATGGTGGCCCACGTGCTCGAGCGCCTGGCACCCCAGGTGGACGAGGTGCTGGTCAACGCGAACCGCAACGTGGAGGCGTACGCGGCCTTCGGCCATCGCGTGATCTGCGACGAGATCGAGGGTTTCGCGGGGCCGCTCGCCGGCTTCGAGCGCGGGCTCGCCCATGCGGGCGGGAATCTCGTCGCGACGGTGCCTTGCGACTCGCCCTTCCTGCCGCTCGACCTCGTGCAGCGCCTGCGCGTTGCCATGGACGGCGCGCACGCCGACCTCGCGGTCGCGAAGACCGGCGAGCAGGCGCATCCCGTCTTCTGCCTCATGAAGCGCGGCGTGCACGCGTCGCTGCGCGACTTCCTCGCCTCGGGACAGCGCAAGATCGACCGCTGGTACGCGAGCCTCGCGGTGGTCGAGGTGCCGTTCGACGACGAGGCCGACGCGTTCCTCAACATCAACACGCGGGAGGAGCTCGCGAGCCTCGAGCCGCGCGCTCGCTAGTGCCCACGCGCCTGCGCCGCCCGCGCCCGCCGTTGCCGCGCTTCGCGGTCGCGTGGTTTCCCGCGTTCGAGGGGCTGGCGCGCATCGAGGCGTTCCGGGCGCTGCACGATCCGACCGCCATGCTGGTGCCGGCGCACCTCACGTTGGTCTTTCCCTTCGCGACCGCCCAGACCGCGTTGCAGGTCTCCACGCACGTGCAGCGGGTCGTGTCGCGCTTCCCGCCGATTCCGGTCGCATTCCGCCCGGTGCGGCTCTTCGCCAACGAGTTCATCTTCCTCATGGCCACGCGCGGCGCGGCATCGGTGGTGGAGCTGCACGACCGCCTTTACACGCGCTCGTTGCGCGCAAAGCTTCGGCGCGACCTCTCGTACGAGCCGCATATCACGATCGCGCGCAATGCGGACCTCGCCGCGCTCGAGGCCGCCCACGAGGAGGCGCAGGAATGCTTCGGCGCGGAGTTCCGCGGCGTGATCCGCGAGGTCTCGGTCCTCGCCGTCGCCTCCGACGGTAGAATCGAGCGCTTGAAGGACATTGCGCTCGACAGCGCCTGAAACCCCATGGCCTCGCTCACCATCTCGCAGGCTTCCTGCGCCGACGATTACGACCCGAACTCGATGTCCGTGGACAAGGCACGCGCCTTCATCCACCGCTTCCTGCAGCCGATCGAGGGCACGCTGCGCGTGCCGGTGCGCGGCGCGCTCGGACGCGTGCTCGCCGACGACCTGCTTTCTCCCGTCGACGTCCCGTCGCATCGCAATTCCGCCATGGACGGATGGGCGATGCGCGGCTCGGACCTGAAGGGCGATGCCGCGACGACGCTCACCGAGATCGGAAGCTCGTTCGCGGGCAAGCCGTTCGGCGGCGCGGTCGGCGCCGGGCAATGCGTGCGCATCATGACGGGCGGCGTCGTGCCCGAAGGGGCCGATACCGTCGTGATGCAGGAACGCGCGAAGGCGAACGGCAAGGCGGTCACGTTCGCGCCGGGCCAGAAGACGGGGCAGAACGTGCGCGAGGCAGGCGAGGACCTGCGTGCCGGGAGCGTGGCGTTGAAGCGCGGTCGCGTCCTGCGCCCGGCGGACCTGGGCCTCATCGCCTCGCTCGGCGTGGGCGAGGTCGCGGTGCGGCGCCCGCTGCGGGTGGCCTTCTTCTCGACCGGCGACGAGTTGAAGTCCATCGGCACGCAGCTCGGCGAAGGCGAGATCTACGACTCCAATCGCTACACGATCTACGGCATGCTGCAGCGCCTCGGCTGCGAGACGCTCGACATGGGCGTCGTGCGCGACGAGCCGCAGCTGCTCGAGCGTGCCTTCGCGGAAGCCGCGCGCATCGCCGATGTCGTGATCACGAGCGGCGGCGTGTCCGTGGGCGAAGCGGACTTCGTGAAGGCGATGCTCGACAAGCTGGGCGAGGTGGTCTTCTGGAAGATCGCGATGAAGCCGGGCCGCCCGCTCGCCTACGGCAAGATCGGGGGCGCGCACTTCTTCGGCCTCCCGGGCAATCCCGTCTCGGTGATGGTGACCTTCTACCAGTTCGTGCGCGATGCGTTGCTGGTGCTGCAGGGCGCGGATCCCGTGGAGCCGCTGCCCACGTTCAGCGCGACCTGCACGGGCCGCCTCAGGAAGGCGCCGGGCCGCACCGAGTTCCAGCGCGGCGTGCTCGCGCGCGCGGCCGACGGCGCGCTCACGGTGAAGCCGACGGGCGAGCAGGGATCGGGCATCCTCAAGTCGATGAGCGACGCCAACTGCTTCATCATCCTCTCCGAGGCGACCGGCAACGTCGAGCCGGGGACCGTCGTGCAGGTGCAGCCGCTCGAGGGGCTGGTGTGAGCACGGGGGCGCTCGCGCACGCCGGAGCCGGCCTCGACTTCCTGCAGAGGCTCGCGCGCGGCGAGGAGGGCAACGTCCCGATCGGCGACACGCTGGGCTTTCGCCTCACGCACGCGGAGCGCGGGCGCGTGACGCTCGCCGGCCAGCCCGACCGCCGCGCGTACAACCTGATCGGCACGGTGCATGGCGGGTGGGCGGCTTCCATCCTCGACACCGCGCTGGCACTCTCCGTGCTCACGACGCTCGAGGCGGACCAGACGTTCACGACGGTCGACATCCGCATCAACTACCTGCGCCCGATCACCGTGGAGACCGGATTGCTGAAGGCCGAGGGCCGCGTGCTGCAGGCCGGCCGCCGGCTCGCCTACTGCGAGGCCGACCTGGTGGACGCGAACGGCAAGCTGCTTTGCCACGGCACCGGTTCCTGCCTCATCTTTCCCAGGGCCGCGCCGTGAAGCGTCGCGACTTCGTCCAGGCTTGCGCGGCGAGCGCGGCTTGCGCGGCCCTGCCGGCAAGCTCCGCGGAGCGTGCGGTGCGCCTGTACTCGCGCGCGCGGCTCGTCGACGAGCACGGCGAGCCCATCCGGCTCGACGCGCTCGCGCAGGACGTCACGTACGTCTTCGACTATCCGTTCGTCGCCACGCCCTGCTTCCTGATCCGGCTCGATCGGCCGACGCCGCCGGCGGCGGACCTGCGCATGGAGAACGGACAGTCGTACCGGTGGGAAGGCGGCGTGGGTCCCCAGCGCTCGGTCGTCGCGTACTCGGCGATCTGCGCGCACAAGATGACGTATCCCACGAAGCAGGTGAGCTTCATCGGCTATCGCGCGGCGCCGAGCCCGGTCGCGCCCTCGGGGCGCGTGATCACTTGCTGCTCCGATCGCAGCGTCTACGACCCGTCGAACGGCGCCCGCGTGGTCTCGGGCCCCGCGCCGCAACCGCTCGCCGCGATCCTCCTCGAGCACGACGCGAAGGCGAACGAGGTCTGGGCCGTGGGCACTTACGGCGGCGACAAGTTCGACGAGTTCTTCCGCAAGTACGACTTCCGCCTGCAACTCGACGTGGGCCCTCGCGCGCGCAACGCGGTCGAGGGCACGGCCGTCGTGCGCGAGCTCACCCGCTACAGCTCGCAGTGGGCCCAGTGCTGAGCAAACCCTGAAACCGGGGACGCAGTCGGAATTCAGCTGCTGAAATCCGACTGCGTCCCCGGTTTCACTCCTCGGTCAGATTTCGAAGCTCTCCCCCGCCGCGGCCGCGAGGTGCTTCAGGTCCTCGCCCCGCAGGTGCGGCGCGAAGAGGCGGATGAACTCGACCGTGAAGTTGCGCAGGTACGCGCCGCGCCGGAAGGCGAGCCGCGTGGTCTGCGTGGGGAAGAGGTGGGACGCGGGAAGCGCCGTGAGCTCCGTGTCGTAGCCCTTGCGATATGCGCGCTCGGAGATGATGCCCACGCCGAGCCCGAGCGCCACGTACGACTTGATCACGTCGGAATCGAGCGCGGTGAGCACGATGTCGGGGGCGAGATGCCGCGCGCCGAAGGTGCGGTCGATCGAGGCGCGCCCCGCGAAGGTCGGGTCGTAGGTCACGATGGGATGCTGCGCGATGGCCTCCAGGGTGAGCGGCTTCACGCGCGCGAGCGGATGCCCCTTCGGCACGACGATGCAGTGGTGCCACTGGTAGCCCGGCACCGTCACCAGCTCCGGATATCCGTCCAGCGCCTCGGTCGCGATGGCCACGTCCGCCTCGCCCGCGAGCACCATGCGCGCGAGCTGGTGGGGATTGCCCTGCAGGAGCTTCAGGTGCACCTCGGGAAAGCGCTTCTTGAACGCGGTGACGATCGGCGGCAGCGCATATCGCGCCTGGGTGTGGGTGACGCCGATCGCGAGCGCCCCCTTGGCATGGTGGGCGAACTCCTCGCCCACGGCCCGCAGGTTGGCGATCTCGGCGAGGATCCGGTCGATGGCATTCACGATCTCGCGCCCGGCGTCGGTGAGCGCCGTGAAGCGCTTGCCCTGGCGCACGAAGAGCGCCGTCCCGAGCTCCTCCTCGAGCGCCCGGATCTGCTTCGACACGCCCGGCTGCGACGTATGCAGGGCCTCCGCGGCCTCCGACACGTTGAGGCCCCGGCGCGCGACCTCGCTCACGTAGCGCAGCTGCTGCAGGTTCACGCGGCCTCCGCGAGTAAATGCCCGTGGGTTATGACCATATCACCACAAAGTATTTTTCAGGAATAAGAGGATACCCTAGGATCCGCGTCATGTACCGCTACGACGCCTACGACCAGCAAATCGTCAACGAGCGGGTCGCCCAGTACCGCGACCAGACGCGGCGCTTCCTCGCCGGCGAGCTCACCGAGGACGAGTTCCGCCCGCTGCGCCTGCGCAACGGCCTCTACATCCAGCGCCACGCGCCGATGCTGCGCATCGCGGTGCCCTACGGCCTGCTCGCCTCGCGCCAGCTGCGCAAGCTCGCCGAGGTCTCGCGCAAGTACGACCGCGGCTACGGTCACTTCAGCACGCGCACCAACATGCAGCTCAACTGGCCGAAGCTGGAAGAGGTGCCCGACATCCTGGCGGAGCTCGCGACCGTGCAGATGCACTCGATCCAGACGAGCGGCAACTGCGTGCGCAACATCACCACCGACCACTTCGCGGGCGTGGCCCCCGACGAGATCGTCGATCCGCGGCCGTTCGCGGAGATCCTGCGCCAGTGGTCGACGTTCCACCCCGAGTTCAACTGGCTGCCGCGCAAGTTCAAGATCGCCTTCAACGGCGCGCGCGAGGACCGCACGGCCCTGCTCTTCCACGACATCGGCCTCGAGATCGTGAGGAACGGCGTGGGCGAAGTGGGCTTCCGCGTCTACGTGGGCGGCGGCATGGGGCGCACCCCGATGATCGCCTCGCTCATCCGCGACTTCGTGCCGTGGCAGCACATGATCACGTACGTCGAGTCGATCCTGCGCGTGTACAACCGCTATGGCCGCCGCGACAACGTCTGGAAGGCGCGCATCAAGATCCTCGTGAAGTCCCTCGGCGCGGAGCAGTTCGCGAAGGAAGTCGACGAGGACTGGGCGCACGCCGCGGAGTCCGACCGCATCATCACCGAGACGGAGCTCGAGCGGGTCGCCCGCCACTTCACGCCGCCGGCCTACGAGACGCTGCCCGCCGTGGACGCGGGCCACGAGCACGCCCTGAAGGCGAACACCGCGTTCGCCCGGTGGGCGGAGCGCAACGTGCACGCGCATCGCGTGCCCGGCTACGCCGCCGTCACGCTCTCGCTCAAGCGCACGGGCGTGCCGCCCGGCGACGTGACCGCGGAGCAGATGGAGGCGATCGCCGACATGGCCGATCGCCACAGCTTCGGCGAGCTGCGCGTGTCGCACGAGCAGAACGTGATCCTCGCCGACGTGCGCCAGTCCGACCTCCTCGCGGTGTGGCAGGCCGCGAAGGCGCAGGGCCTCGCCACGCCGAACATCGGTCTCATCACCAACATCATCTCGTGCCCCGGCGGCGACTTCTGCTCGCTCGCGAACGCCAAGTCGATCCCCATCGCCGAGGCGATCCAGCGCCGCTTCGACGACCTCGACTACCAGCACGACATCGGCGAGCTCGACCTCAACATCTCGGGCTGCATGAATTCCTGCGGCCACCACCACGTCGGCCACATCGGCATCCTCGGCGTCGACAAGCAGGGGGCCGAGTGGTACCAGGTCTCGATCGGCGGCCGCCAGGGCCGCGAGGCGGCGCTGGGCCAGGTGATCGGCCCGTCGTTCGCGGCGGCCGACATGCCCGGCGTGGTGACGCGCTTGATCGAGACCTACCTCGACCATCGCCACGAGGACGAGCTCTTCGTCGATACCGTCCATCGCCTCGGCATCGCGCCCTTCAAGGCCCGCGTCTATGCCGACCGCCAGGAGCACGCCGATGCCTGAACGCATCATCCGCCATCGCCACGTGGAAAACGACCTGTGGCAGGTGCTCGGCCTCGAGGGCGATGTGCCCGCGGAGCTGCCCCACGGTCCGCTGCTGGCGCCTCTCGCCACGTGGAAGTCGCGCCGTGGGGATCTCCTCGCGCGCCGCGAGCCCTTCGGCGTCTGGCTCGGGCCGGAAGAAGATCCGGCCGAGCTCGCAGCCGACGCGCAGCTCCTCAAGGTGATCGGCGTGCACTTCCCGAAGTGGGGCGACGGCCGCGGCTTCTCGACCGGCACGCTGCTGCGCGGCCGCTACGACTTCCGCGGGGAGCTGCGCGCCTTCGGCGACCTGGGCCGCGACCACGTGCTGCATCTTTCGCGTTGCGGCTTCGACGTGATCAAGCTCGGCCCGCGCCACGATCCCGAGAAGGCGCTCGCCGCATTCTCCGAATTCAGCATGCCCTACCAGGCCGCGAGCGACGAGCCCCTGCCCTTCTTCCGCCGCCGCGTGGCGAACGTCCTGTGAGTCCCACGGGCAAGGTCTACCTGGTCGGCGCGGGTCCGGGCGCACCGGACCTGCTCACGCTGCGCGCGGCGCGGCTGCTCGAGCGCGCCGACATCGTCCTGCACGACGCGCTCGTGCATCCCGACACCCTCGCTCTCGCCGTGAATGCGCGCCGGGTCGACGTGGGCAAGCGATATGGCAAGGTCTCCACGGAGCAGCGCTTCATCCATCGCGCGCTCATCGAGGCCGCGCGCACGCACGCGGTGGTCGTGCGGCTCAAGGGCGGCGACCCGATGATGTTCGGCCGCGCGCAGGAAGAGATCGAGGCGCTCGAGGAAGCCGGCATCGAGTACGAAGTGGTTCCCGGCGTGACGGCCGCCCTCGCCGCGGCATCCACGCTGCGCACGTCGCTCACGCGCCGCGGCGTGGCGCGCACCGTGGCATTCCTCACGCCGCGCGTCGGCCGTGGTGAGACCGCCAGCCGATGGCTGCCGGCGGCGCTCGGCGCCGACAGCGCCGTGCTCTACATGGCCGCCGGCGCCTCCCAGTCGATCGCGACGGACCTCATCGCGGCCGGCAAGCCGGCGACGACACCGGTCGCGCTCGTCGAGAGCGCCACGCTTGCCGAAGAGAAGCGCCTTTTCACGACGCTCTCCCATCTGGCCGCCGAAGCGCTGCCCAGGGCCTCGGGCCCGGTGGTGATGTGCGTCGGCGAAGTCTTTGGCGCGAAGAAAAGATCGGATCCCCGCCTGCGCGGGGCTGACAAGGCCGGCCCCGGCCGCGACGACATTCCTCCCATCGCACTGACCGCATGACCAGCAACGACAAGTACACCACCGAAACCATCACCCAGGTCCGCCCCTGGACCGGCAGCCTCTTCTCCTTCCGCACCACGCGCGACCGCGGCTACCGCTTCGTGCCCGGCCAGTTCGCGCGCCTGGGCGTGAAGAACGCGCAGACGGGCGACATCGTGTGGCGCGCCTATTCGATCGCGTCCGCCGCGCACGACGAGCACCTCGAGTTCTTCTCGGTCGTGGTGCCCAACGGCGCCTTCACGAGCCGGCTCGCGCAACTGAAGGAGGGCGATCCGCTCTTCGTGGAGCGCAAGAGCTACGGCTTCCTCACGACGGATCGCTTCGAGGCGGGGCGCGACCTGTGGATGCTCGCCACGGGCACCGGGCTGGCACCCTTCCTGTCCATCCTCCACGACTTCGAGACGTGGGAGAAGTACGACAACCTCATCCTCGTGCAGAGCGTGCGCACCCAGGCCGAGCTCGCGTACGAGGAGCTGATCCAGGGCTTCGACCAGAGCGAGTACTACGCCGAGTTCGCGCACAAGCTGCGCTACGCGCGCATCGTCACGCGCGAGCCCGTGCCCGGCACCCTGCGCGAGCGCGTGACCCGCCTCCTCGGCAACGGCGTTCTGGAGGAGAATATCGGGATCAAGCTCGACCACGACCGGTCCCGCATCATGCTGTGCGGCAACCCCGAGATGGTCGAGGATTCGCGCAGGATCCTGATCGACCGCGGCTTCCGCCTCTCCCGGCGCGGCGAGCCCGGCCATCTCGCCGTGGAGAACTACTGGTGACATCGCAGGCCGCACCCGCTTCGACCGAAGGACTTGCTCCCGAAACCATCCTCGAGCGCGCGCGCCAACGCGCCCGCGAGCTCGGCCTGCCCTATGCGGGCGCCGTGACGCCCGAGGAAGCGTGGGCGCTGCACCGCGCGGGCGCGGCCCAGTTCGTCGACGTGCGCACCGCCGCGGAGTACGAGTACGTGGGCCACGTGCCCGAGACGCCGCTCGTGGAGTGGCGCCGCTTCGGCGCGAAGCAGCCGAACGCGCAGTTCCTGGAGGAGCTCGCGGCCGTGGCGACGCCCGACCGGCCGGTGATGTTCCTCTGCCGCAGCGCCGCGCGCTCGCACAACGCCGCGGCGGTGGCGACCCAGGCCGGCTACAAGACCGCGCTCAACATCCTCGAGGGCTTCGAGGGGGACCACGACGCCGAAGGCCACCGGAACACGAAGACCGGCTGGCGTTTCCGCGGCCTGCCCTGGGTGCAGGGCTGAATCAGGGTACGTCCCTGATTCGAGGGCGTGCCGCGTTTCACCGACGAAGGAGACCCATCATGGCGACACTCAGACTGGGCGACATCGCGCCCGACTTCACGCAGGATTCCACCGAAGGCAGGATCGAGTTCCACAAGTGGCTGGGCGACAAGTGGGGCGTGCTCTTCTCGCACCCCAAGGACTTCACGCCGGTCTGCACGACCGAGCTGGGCTACACCGCCAAGCTCAAGGACGAGTTCGCGAAGCGCAACGTGAAGGTGCTCGCGATCAGCGTGGATCCGCTCGACTCCCACAAGGGCTGGATCGGCGACATCGAGGAGACGCAGAACTGCAAGGTGAACTTCCCGATCCTGGCCGACCCGGACCGGAAGGTCGCGAACCTCTACGACATGATCCATCCGAACGCGAACGACACGCTCACGGTGCGCTCGGTGTACGTGATCGACCCGAAGAAGAAGATCCGCCTCATGATCACCTATCCCGCCAGCACCGGCCGCAACTTCGACGAGATCCTGCGCGTGATCGACTCGCTGCAGCTCACCGACTCGCACAGCGTCGCCACGCCGGTGAACTGGAAGCAGGGCGAGGACGTGATCATCGTGCCGTCGCTGCAGGATCCGGAGCTCATCAAGCAGAAGTTCCCGAAAGGGTACAAGGCGCTCAAGCCGTACCTCAGGATTACGCCCCAGCCGGGGAAATGAAAAACCGGGGACGCACCCCGAATTCGCTGCATGAAATCGGGGTGCGTCCCCGGTTTTTGACACAATACCCGCGTGATCCCTTGGTTGCGCGGCTCGGCCCCCTTTCCCCCCGTCTCGAAGGCCCTCAGGTCGCCTAACGGCCTGCTCTGCGCGGGGGGCGATCTCTCCCCCGAGCGGATCATCGAGGCGTACCGCCACGGCATCTTCCCGTGGTACTCGGAGGGCGAGCCGATCCTCTGGTGGTCGCCCGATCCGCGCATGGTGCTCTTCCCCGGCGAGCTCAAGGTGTCGCGCTCGCTGCGCAAGACCGTCGCGAAAGGGCTCTACGAGACGCGGTTCGACACGGCGTTCGCGCAGGTCATCCGCGCCTGCGCCGAGCCGCGCGACGGCCAGGCGGGAACCTGGATCGTCCCGGAGATGATCGCGGCCTACAGCCGGCTGCACGAACTGGGCTTCGCCCATTCGGTCGAATCCTGGCGCGACGGCGAGCTGGTGGGCGGGCTCTACGGGCTGGCGCTCGGGGAGGCGTTCTTCGGCGAGTCGATGTTCGCCCGCGCGACCGACGCCTCGAAGGTGGCGCTCGTGCGCCTGGTGGAGCGCCTGGAGGCGTCGGGATGCCGCGTGATCGACTGCCAGCAGGCGACCGGCCACCTGGCCTCCCTGGGAGCCCGGGAGATCCCGCGATCGCGCTTTTCGCAGTTGCTGCGGGAGTCGATACAATATCCCCCAGCCGGCGCACGCTGGACCCCGACGGCTGACGCCGGGGGCCGCGCCTGACCTGTTAGGACGAATGGCCAAGCTCAACGACCTTCCGATCGCGAACCTGCAGTTCTATGCGACGGCGCCCTACCCCTGCAGTTACCTGCCCGGGAAGCTCGCCCGTTCGCAGGTCGCGACCCCCAGCTACCTGATCGACACCGAGACGTACAGCGCCCTCGTCTCCGCCGGTTTCCGGCGCAGCGGCGCGTTCACGTACCGGCCCTACTGCGACCACTGCCACGCATGCGTTCCGGTGCGCGTCGTGGCCGAGGCCTTCGAGCCCAACCGTGCGCAACGCCGCGCCCTCGCGCGTCACGCGGACCTCGAGCCGAAGTACGGCGAGCTCAAGTTCAACGCCGAGCATTACGCGCTCTATCGCCTGTACCAGAGCGAGCGCCACCGTGGCGGCGGCATGGACCACGACAGCCGCGAGCAGTACGCGCACTTCCTGCTGCAATCGAACGTGGCCACGCGCCTCATCGAGTTCCGCGAGAAGGGAGAGCTGCGCATGGTGTCGATCGTGGACGAGCTCTCCGACGGGCTCTCGTCGGTCTACACGTTCTTCGACCCGCTGGTGGAGAGGGCCTCGTACGGCACGTACAACATCCTCTGGCAGATCGAGGAAGCGAAGCGCCGGGGCCTGCCGTACGTGTACCTCGGCTACTGGATCGCCCAGAGCCGCAAGATGAGCTACAAGAACCAGTTCCGGCCCATCGAGGGACTCTCGCGCGGCGAGTGGAAGCGCCTCGCTTGACCCCCCTGGGCTGAGGGCCTGATGCTCTACCGCCTCGCCCGCACCGCCCTCTTCCAGCTCGACCCCGAAGCGGCGCACGACCTCGCGTTGAAGTCGCTCTCCGCGCTCGGTCCCGCCGCGTCGCTGCTCGGCGCCGGGGCCGGCGGCCAGGAAAGCGTCAGCGTCATGGGGCTCACGTTCCCCAACCCGGTGGGCCTCGCGGCGGGCCTCGACAAGAACGGGGCTTATATCGACGCGCTCGCCGCCCTCGGCTTCGGCTTCATCGAGATCGGGACCGTCACGCCGCGCCCGCAGCCGGGCAACCCGAAGCCGCGCATGTTCCGGCTCGAGGAGCACGAGGCGCTCATCAACCGGCTCGGCTTCAACAACGAAGGCGTGGAGAAGCTGCTGCGCAACGTCGAGCGCGCGAGCTTCCGGGGCATCCTCGGCATCAACATCGGCAAGAACCTCGACACGCCCATCGAGCGGGCGGCCGACGATTACGTGCTCGGCCTGGATGCGGTGTACGACCGCGCGAGCTACGTGACGGTGAACATCTCGTCGCCCAACACGAAGAACCTGCGCGACCTGCAGTCGAGCGAGAAGCTGGACGAGCTCCTCGGGGCCATCATGACGCGCCGGGCGCAGCTCGCCCAACGCTACGGCGCGCGCAAGCCCATCGCGCTCAAGGTGGCGCCGGACCTCGACGATAGCCAGGTCGAAGCGATCGCGACGCTCGCCGTGAAGCACGGCATCGATGCGCTCATCGCCACCAATACGACCGTCGCGCGCGAGGGCGTGACCGGCCATCGCCATGCGCTGCAGGCCGGCGGCTTGAGCGGACGCCCGCTCTTCCCGGTCGCCACGCGCATCCTCGCATCGTTCCGCGACCGCCTCGGCGGGCGCCTCCCGCTCATCGGCGTGGGCGGCATCCTCTCGGGCGACGACGCACGCGACAAGATCGCCGCCGGTGCCAGCCTCGTGCAGGTCTACACCGGCTTCATCTATCGCGGGCCGGACCTGATCGCCCAGGCGCGCCGCGCGCTGCGCCCATGATCGTCGGCGTGCCGCGCGAGGTGAAGCCGGGCGAGCGCCGCGTCGCCGTCGTGCCCGAAACCGTGCGCGCCATCGTGGAGGAAGGGCACGACGTCCAGGTCGAGACGCGCGCGGGCCTCACGGTGGGCTTCGACGACGAGGCTTACCGCGATGCGGGCGCGACCGTCGTGACCGCGCGCGATGCATGGGATGCGGAGCTCGTGGTGAAGGTGAAGGAGATGCAGGAGGAGGACTTCGCGTCCGCGCAACGCGGCAGCGCCGTCTTCGCTTTCCACCACCTCGTCGGCGCGCCGCAACGCACGCGCGCGATGGCGGCCCTTGGCCTCACCGCGATCGCCTTCGAGATGGTGCGCGACGCGGCCGGCCGCTTTCCGATGCTGGCACCCATGTCGCGGATCGCCGGACGCATGGCGCCCGCGATCGCGCAGGCCGAGCTCGGGCGCGCGCCCGCGCGCGTGCTGGTGCTGGGCGCGGGCCAGGCCGGGCACGCGGCCGAGAGCGCCGCGCGCAAGCTCGGCGCGCAGGTCACCGTGCTGCGGCGCGCGACCGCGACCCCGCAGGCCGTCGAGGAGCATGCCCTGCAGGCCGACCTCGTGGTGGGCGCCGTCTTCACCGCGGGCGAGGCGACGCCCAAGCTCCTGCCGCGCACGCTCGTGCGGCGCATGAAGCGCGGCGCGGTCATCGTCGACATCTGCATCGAGGAAGGCGGCGTGGCGGAAACGTCCCGTCCCACCACGCACGAGAGCCCGACCTTCGTCGAGGAAGGCGTGATCCATTACTGCGTCGGCAACATGCCGGCGGCGTGGCCGCGCGAAGCCTCGGCCGCCCTCTCCGACTCGGTGCTGCCCTATGTGCTCGACATGGGCCGCGAAGGCATCGAGGCCGCGCTCGAAGCGAACGCGGACCTGCGCGGCGCCGTCCTCCTCTGGAACGGCCGCGTGGTCGACCGGGCCATCGCGGACGAGTCGGGCCTGCCCTACACTGCACTCCCGGAAGCCCTCGCATCGTGAATTCCGCCCTCGCCTCGCGCCTCGACGCGCTCCTGCCCCAGACCCAGTGCACGCGCTGCGGCTACGACGGCTGCCGCCCGTATGCCGAGGCGATGGCGCAAGGCGCGGCGCAGCACAACCGCTGCCCGCCCGGCGGCGACGGCGTGATCGCCGGGCTCGCGGCGGCGCTCGGGCGTGAGCCGATCGCGCTGGATGCCGGCGTCGGCCCGGCCACCGCGCCCGCGGTCGCGCGCATCGACGAGGAGGCGTGCATCGGCTGCACCAAGTGCATCCAGGCGTGCCCCGTCGACGCGATCGTGGGCGCCTCGAAGCTCATGCACACCGTGATCGCCGCGTGGTGCACCGGGTGCGAGCTGTGCGTGCCGCCTTGCCCGGTCGATTGCATCGAGCTGGTCCCGGCATCCGCGCTGCCGGAGGCCGCGCTTTCGCGCGCGCGCCACGACGAGCGCGCGCAGCGCCGCGAGCGGGCCGGGCGCGAACGCGCCGAGCGCCTCGCCGCCTACGAGTGAATCCCGCGGAATCCTGAAGCGTGCCGTGATGTGCGACAATTCGGCACGCCAGCACGTTCCGATGACCCGATCCGTGCGCGAATCGATCCCCGTCTGGGGAAGGAGCATTCGTCGTGATCAGGGCTCGTTGGCGAACACACCTCAGGGATGCCGATAGCACGGCCGGAGCCGGGCGCCGGGGAAGGCCGCGTTGAAAGCCGCACGCGCCGCCTGCGAGCGTTGCGAGGCCGGGCCAAAAGGCATGTCCGGGCACGATCGCCTGTCACTCCTGCCGCTGCCGAGGAACGCCCTGCCCGCCCCGCACTTCGTGCTGCGATGCGTCGACTGCGGCACGGAATGGAGGCGCGACTTCGGGGCCGATTCGGGGGTGCGCTGGCTGCGCGCCGCGGCCTCCGCGGGCGACCGGGTCGACTTCCCCCGCAAGAAGTAAGCTCGGCTCCGGCGCGCCCGTGGCAGGGCCGCGTGCCTCAGGCATCATGTCGCTTTGCGCCCGCGCCCGGATACCCTCCTGACCCCCGCCAAACGCGAAGAGATCTATCGCCGCCTCGCCGAGGCGATTCCCGAGCCGAAGAGCGAGCTCGAGTACACCACCCCGTTCGAGCTGCTGGTCGCGGTCGTGCTCTCCGCGCAGGCGACGGACAAGAGCGTGAACCTCGCCACGCGCGAGCTCTTCAAGGTCGCGAACACGCCCGACAAGCTCGCCGCCCTCGGCGTCGAGGGGCTCGAGAAGTACATCAAGACGATCGGGCTCTACCGCGGCAAGGCGAAGAACGTGATCGCGCTCTCGAACCTCATCCGCGAGCAGCACGGCGGCGACGTGCCGCGCACGCGCGAGGCGCTGGAAGCGCTCCCCGGCGTCGGCCGCAAGACCGCGAACGTGGTGCTGAACGTCGCCTTCGAGGAGCTCACCATCGCGGTCGACACCCACGTCTTCCGCGTCGCGAATCGCACGGGCCTCGCGCCGGGCAAGGATCCGCTCGAGGTGGAGCTCAGGCTCATGAAGGTGACGCCCGCGAAGTACCTGCGCAACGCGCACCACTACCTCATCCTGCACGGGCGCTATACCTGCGTCGCGAAGAAGCCGCTCTGCTGGAGGTGCCCGATCTTCGATCCGTGCGAGTTCAAGGAGAAGAAGCAGTTCGCCGCGATGGGGCCCGCGGGCGAGCCGCAGGAGAAGAACGCGCTCAAGGACAGGATGGCCAAAGCGGCACGGAAAGCGGCACGGAAGGTGAAGAAGCCCCTCCGCAAGGCGAAGCGTTCCAAGTGATGTTCAACCCGTCGCGCGACCAGGCGCGCCAGTTCCTGTTCGACCTGTGGGCCAAGCATCGCGCGAAGGCGCCGCTCACCCCGCTCGAGGCAATGGCGCTCGACGTCGTGCTGCAGCACCCGGAGTACCACGGGTTCCTCGAGGAGCCCGAGCGTCACCTCGAGCGCGACTGGAAGCCCGAGGGCGGCGAGACCAACCCGTTCCTGCACCTGATGATGCATCTCGCGATAGAAGAGCAGCTCTCGATCGACCAGCCGCCGGGCATCCGCGCCGCGATCGAATCGCTCGCGCGCCGCCACGATTCCCTCCACGCCGCGCGCCACGACGTCATGGACTGCCTCGCGGAAGTCATCTGGAACGCGCAGCGCCACGGCGTCGCGTTCGACAACGCCTCCTACCTCGATTGCCTCGAGCGCAAGCAGCGATGACCCGCGAGCCTGCGCGCACCGATTCGCGCGAGGCGTTCGTGCGCCTCATGGCGACCCTCGCCATCATGACCATCGGCGCGAGCGCGATGTACGTGGTTCCCGTGATCCTGCCCGCGGTGCAGGCCGATTTCGGCGTGGCGCGCGCACAGGCCTCGATGCCCTACTCGCTCCTCATGATCGGCTACGGCGTCGGCGGCCTCGTCATGGGACGCCTCGCCGACCGGCACGGACTCGTCCCGCCGCTGGTCGTGGGCGCGCTCTGCCTCGCCGCCGGCTACCTGGTTGCCGCGCACACGACGAGCCTCGCGATCTTCACCGCCGCCCACGCGCTGCTCATGGGGCTGCTCGGGAGCTCCGTGACCTTCTCGCCGCTGCTGGCCGATACGTCACTCTGGTGGGAGAAGCGGCGCGGCATCGCGGTCGCGGTCTGCGCGAGCGGCAACTACGTCGGCGGGGCGATCTGGCCGCCGGTGGTGCAGCATTTCGTCGAGACGAGCGGATGGCGCGCGACGTACACCGGCATGGGCATCGTCTGCGGCGCATCGATGCTGCTGCTGTCGGCCGCGATGCGGCGAGCGCCGCCCGCGCCGCCCGATCACGCCCACGCGCGCGCGAGCGCCGCCGCCGCGCGGCCGTTCGGCCTTTCGCCGACAGCGGCGACGGTGCTCCTCTGCGTCGCGGGACTCGCCTGCTGCGTCGCGATGTCCATGCCGCAGGTCCACATCGTCGCGTATTGCGCGGACCTGGGCTACGGCCCCGCGCGCGGCGCGCAGATGCTGGCCCTCATGCTGGGCTTCGGGATCGTGAGCCGGCTCGCCTCGGGCGTGATCTGCGATCGCATCGGCGGGTTGCGCACGCTGCTTCTCGGTTCGTTCCTCCAGGGGGTCGCGCTGCTGCTCTTCCTGCCGTTCAAGGGCCTCGTGCCCTTGTACGCGATCTCCATCCTCTTCGGCCTCTTCCAGGGCGGGATCGTGCCGTCGTACGCGATCATCGTGCGCGAGCATTTCCCCGCACGCGAGGCCGGGGCACGCGTGGGCGCGGTGATCATGTGCACGCTCGTCGGCATGGCCCTCGGCGGCTGGATGTCGGGCCGCATCTTCGACCTCACCGGCTCCTACCGCGCGGCCTTCCTGAACGGCCTCGCGTGGAACGCGGTGAACCTCTCGGTCGCGCTCTTCCTGCTGCGCGGCTCGCCGCTGCGGCGGCGGCTTTCGAAGGCATAGACGGCCTGCAGGCCGGGTGCGAAACTCCTCGTTCCTCCATCGACCGCCTGGATTCCCATGGCCCGCATCGTGGGCGGCCTCGCCGCCTCCCATACGCCGACCATCGGCTTCGCCTACGACCGCAACGCGCGCGGCGATCCCGTGTGGGCGCCGATCTTCGAGCAGTTCGCGCATCTCTCGGGGTGGCTCGCCGCGAAGCGCCCCGACGTCCTCGTCGTCGTCTACAACGACCACGTCACGTCGTTCTTCTTCGACCATTACTCGGCGTTCGCGCTCGGGATCGGCGCCGAGTGGCGCGTGGCGGACGAAGGCGGCGGGCCGCGCAACCTTCCGCCGATCGCGGGCGATCCCGCGCTCGCGGCGCACATCGGCCAGTCGCTCGTCGCCGACGAGTTCGACATGTCGTTCTTCCAGCATCGCGCGCTCGACCACGGGTGCTTCTCGCCCTTGTCGATGCTGCTGCCGCACGAGCCGTGGCCGGCGAAGCTGGTGCCGCTGCAGATGGGCGTGCTGCAGTCGCCGGTGCCGCGCGCGCGGCGCTTCTACAAGCTGGGACAGGCGCTCAGGCGCGCGATCGAGAGCTATCCCGCGGACCTGCGCGTGGTGATCGTCGCGACCGGCGGGCTCTCGCACCAGGTTCACGGCGAGCGGTGCGGCTTCAACAATCCGGACTGGGACGCACGCTTCACGGACCTCTTCGAGCGCGATCCCGAGCGCCTCGCGGACATGACCCTCGCCGAGTACGCGACGCTCGGCGGCTTCGAGGCCGCCGAGGTCGTGATGTGGCTGGTGATGCGCGGCGCGCTTCCCGCGCAGGTCGCGTGCACGCATCGCGGCTACTACCTGCCTTCCATGACCGGCATCGCGACCGCCGCATACGACGTGGCCGACGTCGCTCCCGATGCCGCGATCGCGCAGCGCCAGCGCGAGCACATCGCACGCGAGACGCGGGGCCTCGAGGGCCTGCCGGGCACGTATCCTTTCACGCTCGAGGGGAGTGTGCGCACCTACCGGCTCAACGATTACCTCCATCGCATGGTCGAGCCCGCCCACCGCGCCGCGTTCCTCGCCGACCCGGAAGCGAGCTTCGAGGCCGCGGGCCTGAGCGAGGAAGAACGCGACCTCGTTCGCCGGCGCGACTGGCGCGGGCTCATCCACTACGGCGCGATCTTCTTCGGCCTCGAGAAGCTCGGCGCCGTCGTGGGTGTGTCGAACCTGCACATCTACGCGGCGATGCGCGGCGAGACGCTGGAGGACTTCCAGAAAACACGCAACACCCGGGCGCTCTACTCGGTGGCCGGGCAGGAAGGCCAGGGCCGGATCGCGTGGGATCGGCCGAAGGACCCGCAGCGTTGAGCGCGGCGCCGAGGGCCCATCCGCTCCAGGGCATCTCCTCGATGGCCGCGCGCTACGTGCTCGCCGACGCCGCCCGCGCATACGCGGCGCGCGACGGCCAGGAGGTGAGCGTCGAGGCCGTCGGCGGCGTGGAAGCCGCGCGGCGCATCGAAGCGGGTGAGCGGTTCGACTTCGCGGTGCTCGCCGCCGACGCCATCGAGCGCCTGGCGAGCCGCGGGCAGCTGGTGCGCGGCAGCGAGACCGGCATCGCACGCTCCGGGGTCGCGGTCGCCGTCGCGGCCGGCGCGGTGCATCCCGACATCGCGAGCGAGGCGGCTCTGCGGCGCGCGCTCCTCGAGGCGAAGAGCATCGGCTATTCGACCGGTCCCAGCGGCAGCGCGCTGCTGGCACTCCTCGAGCGCTGGGGCCTCGCCAATACGGTCGCCCCGCGCCTCGTGAAGGCACCCGCCGGCGTGCCCGTGGGCGATCTCGTCGCGCGCGGCGAGGTGGCACTCGGATTCCAGCAGATGAGCGAGCTCCTGCCCGTGCAGGGCATCGAGATCGTGGGCCCGTTGCCGGCGGCGATCCAGGTGAGAACCACGTTCGCGGCGGCGGTGTGCGCGACGGCCGCCCGCCCGGACGCGGCGCGTGCATTCCTCGCGTATGCACGGTCGCCGGAAACCGACGCGATCCGCGAGCGCCACGGCATGGAGCCCGCGCGCTGAGCGTCATCCCGCCCGTGCTGCACCACGCGCTTCCAGTAGGCTTCGCATCGAAGCCCGGCGCCTCGAGCGCGGGCTGCAACGCCGCGGCGTGCGGACCCCCGAGCAGCATGGGGACGCGAATGCCGTAGGGTGGGACCGCGGCCATCACGGCGGCCTCGACACAGCGTGCGCCGGCACGCTCGACGGCCTGGGCGCATTGGGCCTTGGTGCGCGGCGATGCCGAATTCACGTCGAGCACGAACGCGTCGCGAGAGCACGCCGCTGCGATCTGCGACGCCGCCTGCGCAGTCGAGGCTGCCGTGAAGGCCATGGCGAATCGTATGACGGAACATGCGCAAGCCCGCGCGGATGCGACAAACAGGGATGCCGAAGACCGCCTAGAATCGCGCGCCGCCGGGGATTCGGCGGCATTTCGCTCAACGACAAAGGGAGGCACCATGGGCGTTCCCCGCAGGCTGACTGCAAGACTCGTCGCGTCCGCCGTCGCATGTTCCGCATTCGTCCCCGCGGCGCTCGGCGCCGGACCCGACGTCACCATCGCGAACGTTCCGTTGCCCGTGACGGTCACCAACGTCCCGCTGCCGGTGAACGGCAACGTGAGCGCGACCGTCTCCGGCACGGTGAATGCGAACGTGACCAACGCGGTCCTGCCCGTCACGGGCTCGGTGAGCGTCTCGAGCCTGCCCGCCGTCACGGTATCGAGCCTTCCCGCCGTGAGCCTCACCTTGCCGGCGAACCCGTTCTTCGACGAGATCAACCTCCTCAACGGCGACAAGAAAGCCGTGGGCGTGGGCACCGGGCGTCTCGCCGTGACGACGATGACCGTGACGAACTTCGACGGCACCGAGCAGCAGCTCTTCGTCTTCGCGCCGGTCTTCAGCGGCGGCGGTTGCTCCGGGACACCCATCGGAGGCAGCCTGCCGATCGCGCGCGCCTTGCTGCCGGCCCGCTCGACGATGCAGCTGCAATTCCCGACGCCTATGGTGTTCTCGGGACCGGCGTGCATCGCGGCCGAGATCACGACCGTGATGACCGGCTCGGTGACCCTGGACGTGGTCGGCTACTCGGTGCCGTAGAGCGCGCGAGCCGGCGCGGCCCGTGCCGGGCCGGCTTTCTAGCCGAGGTACGCGCCCGCGTTCACGTGCAGCTCCTGTCCCGTGATGGAGCGAGCGTGCGGCCCGCAGAGATAGCGCACCGCCGCGGCCACGTCCTCCGACGTGCCGCGCCGCTGCAGCAACGGGTCGTGCAGGTGCGCGACCTTGAGCCCGCTCGCCGCGCCGCGCTTCGTCGCGATGAGCCCGGGCACGACACAGTTCACCGTGATCGCGTCCGGCGCGAGGTCGTGCGCGAGCGCGCGCGTGAGGCCCACGAGGCCGAGCTTCGCCGCGACGACGTGCGGACGGCCCGCGGCGCCGGTATGGCCCGACATCCCGCCGATGCTCACGATCGCCCCGGCGTCGCTCTTGCGCAGCCACGGCAGGCACGCCTTCACGCCGATGAAGGCGCCGTCGAGGATGATCGAGGTGATGCGCCGGAAGGTCGCGAGGTCGATCTCGTCGATCGAGGTCACGTCGCGCACCGCCGCGTTGTTCACGAGGATGTCGAGGCGGCCGAAGCGGCCGGTGGCCTCGCGCACCATCCCCGCGAAGGCCTCCTCGTCCGAGACGTCGGCGAGGCACACGAGCGCCCGGCCGCCGCGTGCGGCGATCTCTTCGGCCACGCCTTCGGCCTCGTCGCGCGAGGCGCGGGTGTTGACCACGACCGCGGCGCCCGCGTCGGCGAGCGCCAGCGCGATCGCGCGCCCGATGTTGCGAGCCGCACCCGTCACCAGCGCGACCTTGCCCTGCAGCTCTCCCTCACCCCTCATGCCCTGAACTCCTTCAGCTCGATGCCTTCGTCGAATGCGCGCCGCGCGATCGCGAGCCAGCGCGCCGCGCGCTCGTCGCTCCAGCCGCCATGGCGGGCGTTGGCGCGAAACTTGTCCTCGATCTCCGCTCGCGTGAGCGGATCGTTCTTCCCGCCGCGCAGGTGCGCCTGGCGCTCCTCGACGACGCGGCCGTCGCCGAGCGTCACCCGCACGTGGCCCGTGTACGCGTCGGGATACGGGTTCTTCGGGTCGATCTCGTAGCGCACCTTCGATGCCAGCGCCGAGAGCGCCGCATCGCGCGCATTCTCCTCGGTGAACGCGTCGAGCGCCACGTTGCCGTGCACGAGCGCGTACGCCACGCAGAACGGCACGCTGAACTTGGCCGCGTACGCGGTGGGCGGGCGCTGCTTCACCGCGAGCGGCTCCCACAGGCGATGCACGATGCCCTCCGCGGTCTCGCACACGATCTCGCGCACGCCGGCCGGATCGCCCACGCGCCCCGCGAGCCGCCGCGCGCAATCGATGTACGGATGGATCATCGTGCCGCACGCGTAGGGCTTGAATGCGATCGTCTCGGCGACCCAGTGCCCGCCGAACCCGTCGATCAACCGCTCCCATCGACCCTCGCTCGCATTCGCGAATGCGTGCAGGAAGCCGTGCGTGCCCTCCCACACCGTGCGCGGCCCGTCGAAGCCCGCTTGCGCCAGCGCCACCGCGCGCAATCCGGCCTGCGCGGCCCACCCGGGATGCATGCGCTTGGTCGACGTGCCCTCCGCGAGGTACTCGATGATGCCGCTCGCCATGGAGCCCGCGATGCCCTGGGCGGAGGCGAATGTCTTCTCGTCCACGCGCAGCGCCGCCGCCACGCCGGCCGCCGCGCCCATCGCGCCGAGCACGGCCGTCGGATGGAAACCCGCCTGGTGGATCTTCTTCGGCGCGACGAGGCTGCCGCGGCACATCACCTCGGCCGCCACCGCGATGCCCAGCAGGAGGTCGGGACCTCCGATGCGATGGCGCTCGGCGGCCGCGAGCAGGGCGGGGATCGCCACGACGCCCGCGTGCACGGGCCCGCCCTCGAAGGTGTCGTCGTAATCCTCGCCGTGGGCCGCAGTGCCGTTCACGAACGCGGCGCCCGCGGCGTCCAGCGTGCGGGCATGGCCGAGGGCCGTGCAGGCACCGCCCGCGTCCCAACCCTGCATCGCGGCGCGCACATAGCCCTCGTGCCGCGCGGCGACGCAGAGCCCCGCGATGTCGACCAGCATCCGCTCGCACGTCTCGCGCAGCGCCGCGGGCAGCGTGCGCTCGCGCGCCCGGGCCACGCCGCGCGCGAGCGCCTCGGCGATCACGGGAGCGCTCATGGGGCGGGCTGCGCGGGCGTGACGGTCCACGCGTCGATGTCCTCGCGCAACCCGATGGTGGCGAGCCCATTGGCGATCGAGACGAACTCGTTGCCCGCCTCGATGCGGCCGGCGCCGAAGCGGCGCTCGAAGATGCTCCGCACCGCGGGCACGAACGAGCTGCCGCCCGTGAGGAACACCCGATCGACGTCGCCCACGCCGATCGACGCGTTCGCGAGCACGCGGTCGAGCGCCGCCTCGATCTGCTGCAGCTCGTCGCCGATCCAGTCCTCGAAGTCGCCGCGCGTGATCGTGGTGCGGATCTCGAAGCCGGGCCCGCGGAACTCGAAGGGCGCGGCCTCCTCGAGGGAGAGCGCCTCCTTGGCCTCCGACACCGCGCGATAGAGCGAGTAGCCCTGCTCGCTTTCGACGAGCCGGATGAAGCGCCCGACCAGCTCGGGCGCCTCGCTGAAGCGGGCCACGTCCTTGAGCTCGCGAAACGCCGCGGTGGTCTTCATGATGGAGAGCTCGTGCCAGTTGGCGAAGGATGCGAAGCAGGAGCGCGGCAGCTCCAGGGTCTTGCCCATGCTGCGATAGCGCGTGCCGCGGCCGAGCTCGGGCAGCACGACGTGGTCGATGATGCGGTAGTCGAAGCGATCGCCCGCGACGCCGACGCCCGAATGCCCGAGGGCCTGCGCCCGCAGGCCCTCGCGCCCGCGCTCGAACGCGATCACCGAGAAGTCGGTCGTGCCGCCGCCGAAGTCGGCGACGAGCACGGTGGCGCTCTCCACCAGCGTCTGCGCGTAGAAGAACGCCGCGGCGACGGGCTCGTAGACCTGGCGGATGCGCGCGAAGCCGAAGGGGGCCAGCGCCGCTTCATAACGCTGCATCGCGAGCGCGGCATCGGGCCGGTTGCCCGCGTATTCGACGGGGCGGCCGACGACGATGTCCCGCGGCAGGTGGTCGAGCTGCGGGTGCGCGTGGGCGCGCAAGAGCTCGAAGAAGCGCTCGAACAGGTCCTCGAAGCGCCACACGGTGCCGAGGATGTACGTCTGCTCGAAGAGACGGCTCGCGGCGAACGATTTCAGCGACTGGATGAAGCGGCAATCGCCCGCGCCCTCGAGGAAGCGCTGGATCGCCCACGGTCCCGCCTCGGCGTGCACGTCGGGATGCAGGTCGTCGCCCTCGTCCCAGAACGCGAGCGCCGAGCGGAACGCGAAGATGAGCGACGTCCGGTGCTTGAACACGACCGGGTCGGCGCTCCCGTGGGGATGGGCCCACGCGAGCACCGTGTTGGTCGTGCCGAAGTCCAGGCCCAGCGCGCGCGGGCCGGCGTCGTGCCGCAGCGTCACCTAGCGCGCGACCTTGATGCCCGCCTGGATGAACTGCTCGCGCAGCTGCTTCTGCGTCGCCGCGATGGCCTCGCCGAACTGGGCGCCGGTCACGAAGTCGTCCTCGAGCTGGTTGTCGTGCAGGTACTTCTTCCAGGACGCGGTCTCGCGCAGCTTCGCGAAGCGGTCCGTCCAGTAGGCTGCCGCATCGGCCGGCATCTGGGGCGGCCCCACGACGCCGCGGATCTGCGGTGTGGGCGTCACGTCGAAGCCCGCTTCCTTGAGGGTGGGCGCGTCGGGGAACGCCGGCAGGCGCGACTGGGTGAGCTGGCAGAGCACGCGCAGCTTGCCCGCGCGCACCTGCTCGCCCGCTTCCTCCGGCTCGATCACCATCATGTCGACGTGGCCGCCGAGGAGCGCCGCGAGGCGCTCGCCGCCGCCGGGGAACGACACGTAGTTCCACTTCGCGCCCGTCGCGTGCTGCAGCTGCTCGCGCACGATGTTGTCGCGCGACGTGATCGACCCGCCCGACTGCTTGAGCTCGCCCGGCTTCGCCTTCGCCGCGGCGATGAACTCCTTGAGCGACTTGTACGGCGAATCGTTGCGCACCACGATCACCGCCGGCTCGCGCACGAGCTGCGCGATGGGCTTCAGGTCGCGGATCGTGATCTTCGCCTCCTTCTGGGTGAGCGGCGTCGCGATCCACACGCTGGTCACGAATCCCACGACGTTGGGATCGTCCTTCTTCTCGTAGAGGTAGGCGGCCGCCACCGCGCCGCCGCCGCCCGGCTTGTTCACCACGTTCATGCGCACGGGCACGAGCTTCTCCTGCTCGAACATGGTGGCGATGGCGCGGGCGAGGACGTCGTTGCCGCCGCCCGGGCCGGTGTGGACCACGAACTCGACGGGCTTGGCCGGCTTCCAGTCGGCTGCGACGGGAAAGGCGGCGAGCATCGCGGCCACCAGGGCGGCCGCTGCGATACGTGCATGCTTCATGACTACTCCTTTTTGTTAGGTCGCCATCGGCGAAGACACGCCGCTATTCGTGGACGCGGCGCGAAACGTTCAACGGTGGTACCCCGACTCGCATTTTTCTCACGCTTCCGTGTCCAACACTTGCAGGCGAACCGCGTTGAATCTCTTGAAGAGCGGCACCAGCAACAGCAGCGCGGCGATCGCGAGCAGGACGCTCGGGATCGGCCGGAACAGGATCGACAGGTGCCCGTTCGACATCATGAGCGATTGGCGCAACGCCTTCTCCATCGAGTCGCCGAGCACGAGCCCGAGCACCAGCGGCGCGGTCGGGAAGTCGAGCTTGCGCATGGCGTAGCCCAGCAGGCCGAACGCGGCGAGGAGGCCCAGCTCGAACATGCTGCCGGAGTTGGAGTACACGCCCACGATCGACACGCCCAGGATGAGCGGGAACATCGCGTAGGCAGGCAGCTTGATGAGCTGCGCGAACAGGGCCACGAGCGGCAGGTTGAGCACGAGCAGCAGGACGTTGCCGATGTACATGCTCGCGACGAGCCCCCAGAAGAGCGCGGGCTGCTCCTGGATGAAGAACGGGCCCGGCCTGAAGCCCCACAGCACGAGGGCCGCGAGCAGGATCGCCGTGGTGCTGCTGCCCGGGATGCCGAGCGTGAGCAACGGCACGAGCGCCCCGCCGGTCTCGGCGTTGTTCGCGCCCTCCGGGGCGGCCACGCCCTCGATCGAGCCGTGGCCGAATTCCTCGGGATGCTTCGACACCGCCTTCTGGATGCCGTAGCTCATGAACGACGCGATGGTCGAGCCCGCGCCCGGCAGCACGCCGATCACGAAGCCGACCACGGACCCGTTCACGAAGGCGAAGCGCGAGCGCCGCATGTCCTCGCGCGTCGGCAGCAGGTTGCGCAGGCCCTTCGGCACCGGGACCATCTTCACCGGCTCGGGCGGCTCGATGTTGCCCAGCACCTCGCCGAGGGCGAAGACGCCGATCGCGACCACGATGAAGTCGATGCCGCCCAGGAGCTCCACGCGCCCGAAGGTGAAGCGCGAGGTGGCCGTGAAGAGGTCGGTGCCGATGCTCGCGACCCACAGGCCCACGAGCATCGCGAGCAGCGCCTTCACCAGCGACTCGCCGGCGAGCAGCACCACCATCGCGAGGCCGAGCACCATGAGCGCGAAGTATTCCGGCGCGCTGAACGCGAGCGACATCTGCGCGAGGGGAGGCGCCACGAGCATGAGCGCCACGACACCGAAGGTGCCCGCGATGAACGACGCGATCGCGGCCATGCCGAGTGCCGCGCCCGCGCGGCCCTTGCGCGCCATCTGGTAGCCGTCGATGCAGGTGACGATCGACGAGTTCTCGCCCGGCACGTTGAGCAGGATGGAGGTGGTCGAGCCGCCGTATTTCGCACCGTAATAGATGCCCGCCAGCATGATCATGGCGCCGGTCGGCTCGAGCTTGAGGGTGAGCGGCAGCAGCATCGCGATCGTGGCCGAGGGTCCCAGCCCCGGCAGCACGCCGATCACCGTGCCGAGAACGACGCCGAGGCTGCACATGCCGAGCGCCCCCGGCGTCATCGCCACCTCGAAGCCCTTGAGCAAGCCGTGCAGGATATCCATGCTCAGAAGAGGTAGCCGTGGGGAAGCGAGACCGAGAGCGCGAGCTCGAAGAGCGCGTAGAAGGCGAGCGAGCCCGCCACGCCGAGCGCCACGCCCAAGCGGTGGCGCTGCCCGCACATGTACACCACGATGAACCACGTGAGGAGCGCGAAGGCGACGCAGAATCCCGCCACCGGCATGAGCGCGATGCAGGCGACGAACGCGGCCCAGCAGCCGAGCCCGCGCGCGAGATCCTTCAGCACGACCGGCTTGCCCGGCGGCGTGCGCTTCATCATCGCGCCCGCCACGAGCACGAGCGACAGCACGACCATGGCGCCGCCGTACCAGAGCGGGAAGAAACCCGGCCCCGGGCCTTCGTCGGTCATGTAATCCCAGGTGCGCGCCTGCGACACGATGTACGCGCCGAGCGCGGCGAGCACCAGCCCCGACCAGAGGTCCCCCGCCCTGAGCCACGCCTTCATGGCGAGCCTTTTTTCAGCGTTTGTAGCGGCCGCGGGGCACGAGCTCGGCGATGGTGCCGCCGGGCGCGCGGAACTTGACCGGGATCACCCCCGGATCGCTCACCACCTCCGAGCCGAACGAGCGGATGTCGTCGGTCGCGCGCTTCACGTCGTCGACCTCGAGCGCGAAATGGTGGATGCAGGGGCCGTCGCCGGAGGCACGGGATTCCTTCGAGGTCGTGCCCGCATCGTACTTCATGAGCGTGAAGTCGAGGTAGCCGTCGGTCATGTGGCGCGATACGTGGTCGCGCGTACGGCGCGTCTCGGAGTCGCGGAAGCCGAAGACCTCCTTGTAGAAGTCGCCCGTCTTCTCGACGTCGTCGACCTTGAGCGAGAGGTGCACGATGGGCGCGGCCCTGCCACCGGTGTCCATGCGCTTGTAGCGGCCGACGGGGACCAGCTCCATCGTCGTGCCGCCGGGCGCCTTGAACTTGACCGGGACCACGCCGGGATCGCTCACGATCCTCAAGCCGCGCGCCTGGACCTCGCGCGTGGCGGCCTCGATGTCCGGCACCTCGATCGCGAAGTGGTGGATGCAGGGGCCGTCGCCCGAGGCCTTGGACTCGGCCGACTGCGTGCCCGGGTCGTACTTCATGAGGGTGAAGTCGATCTCGCCGTCGCTCATGTGGCGCGAGAGGTGGTCGCGCGTCTTGCGCGTCTCCGCATCCACGAAGCCGAACACCTTCTGGTAGAACTCGCCCGTGCGTTGCACGTCGTCGACCTTGAGCGAGATGTGGACGATGCGGTTCATGCGTGCCCTCCGGGGAGTTCCGCGCCGGCGCCGCCGCGCGGGCTTCCATGATGGCGCGCCGGGCCCGCTCTGTAAAATGCGCATTTTCTCAGGATTGATGCGCCAAACGCATGAATTTCGACCTCGCCGACCTGCGCGCCTTCGTGGCGGTCGTGAAGCTCCGCAGCTTCCGCGCTGCCGCCATCGAGCTGCACATCTCGCAGCCTGCGCTCTCCCGCCGCATCGACAAGCTGGAGCGCGCGCTCGGCGTGCGGCTGCTCAAGCGCACGACGCGCAAGGTCGACGTGACCGGCGTGGGGCGCGAGTTCTCGGCGCGCGCGGAGCGCGTTCTGAACGGGCTCGACGAATCCCTCCTCGGCATGCGCGACGTGGCGCGCCGCGTGACGGGCGAGATCACGGTGGCATGCATGCCGTCGGCGATCCGGTATTTCCTGCCGGGAATCCTGCGCGAATACCACGCGCGCTACCCCGGCATCCTGGTGCGCGTGATCGACCAGGGCGCGCACGACGTGCTCGGGACCGTGTCGCGCGGCGAGGCCGACTTCGGGCTCAACTACATGGGCACGCAGGATCCGCAGCTCGAGTTCGAGCGCATCCTCACGGAGCACTTCGTGCTCGCTTGCCGGCGCGACCATCCGCTCGCCGGCAAGCGGCGCGTGCGCTGGTCCGACCTGGTCGACCACGACTACATGACCGTCACGCGCGCGAGCGGCAACCGCATGCTGATCGACATGGCGCTCACCAACGCGGCCAACCGGCCGCGCTGGTTCTGCGAGGCGCAGCACGTCTCCACGCTGGTGGACTTCGTCGAGGCGGGACTCGGCATCGCCGCGGTGCCCGAGCTCGCGATGCCGCCGGCGGGCCACGCAACGCTCGTGAGCGTGCCGCTCGCGGAGCCCGCGGTCACTCGCCCCGTCGGCCTGATCCGCCGTGCGGGGCGCGAGCTTCCGCCCGCCTCGCGCCTGCTCTACGACGCGATCCGCGCCGCCCGGCGCGCGCGCTGAAAGGACGAAGCCCCGCACTCCTCGCGGAGCCGGGGCTTCGGACGGGCGGCGCTTGCGCTCAGCGCTTGGTCTCGAGGCCCTTCTGGCTCGAGAAATACGCGGCGAGGTCCTCGATGTCGCGCTCGGACAGGTTCGCGGCCTGGCCCTTCATGATCGGGTTCGCGCGGCGGCCGTCCTTGTACTGGCGCAGCGCCTCCTGGATGTAGTCCACGTTCTGCCCGGCGAGGTTGGGGAACGCGGGCGAGACGCTGATGCCGTTCGGCCCGTGGCACGCCTGGCAAGGCGTCGATTTCTTGTGGCCGGCCTCGGGATTGCCGGAGGCGAAGGCGGTGGCGCAGGCGGCCGCGGCGATCGCGGCGGCGAGGGTGTGGGCGGGTTTCATGTGCGTCACTTCTTCTCGGTTTCGGCGGTGGTGGCGTTGCTCGCGGCGCCGTAGTGCTTGGCGATGCCCTCCATGTCCTCGTCGGAGAGCTGCGAGGCGATCGCGCGCATGGTCGCGAAGGCACGCTCGCCGCTCTTGTACTCCTTCAGCGCCGCGATGATGTACTCGGGCTTCTGGCCGCCCAGCTTCGGCACGTGGTAGACCTCGGGGAACGCCGTGCGCCAGCCCTCGATGCCGTGACAGCCCTGGCATTGCGCGATCTTGTTCTGGAGCGGCGCCTTCCATTCCATGGCGCCGCCCTGCGCGGTGCCGGCGGGCGCCTGGGTCTTGGCGGCGGTCTGGGGCGGGGTCTCCGCGGCGAAGGCCGCGGCTGCGATCGAGCACGCGACGAGCGCGCCGAGGGCGAAGCGATGTGCACGTTGCATGGTGGGATTTCTTCTGTGGGTAGGGTGCAACTCGGTCAGCGGGCGATTATAGCCTACGGCTGCGCGAAAATCGCCTCCCAGGAGCGCGGCGGCGCGAGGTGGAAGCCCTGCCCGAGCGGGATGCCGATCTGGATGAGCTTGCGCGCGATGTCCTCGGTCTCGACGTACTCGGCGATCGTCTGCAGGCCCAGGCTCACGCCGATCTTGTAGATCGATTCGACCAGCGCGTAGTCGAGGTAGTTCTTCGCCACGCCCTTGATGAAGAGCCCGTCGATCTTGAGGCCGTCGACGGGGAAGTGCTTGAGGTAGTTGAACGACGAGAGCCCGCTGCCGAAGTCGTCGAGCAGGAAGCGCACGCCCATGCCGCGCAGGGACTCGATGAGCGAGCGGGCCCGCTCGACGTTGGCGATGGCGGCCGTCTCCGTGATCTCGAGGTAGAGGCACTGCGGCGGCACGCCGTATTCCACGAACTTGTCGCGGATGAACTCCGCGAAGTCGGGGCTCGACAGCGTGTGGCCCGAGAGGTTGATCGAGAATTCCGCGGGCGTGGGATGGTCGCGCACCTTGACCAGCCGGCGGTAATCCGCGAACGCGCGATCGATCACCCAGCGGTCGATCGTGCGCATGAGGTCGTATCGCTCCGCCACGGGGATGAAGGACATGGGCAGGATGAGCTCCCCGCCCGTCTCGCTCATGCGCAGCAGCGCCTCCACGCGCGGCAGCCCCGGCACCTTCGGCGACTCGATCGGCACGATCGGCTGGTAGAGCAGCGTGAAGGCGCCTTCCGAGAGCGCGTCGTTGATGCGCTTGAGCCACCCGCGGCTCGTCTGGCGCATGTACTGCGAGCTCGACGTGTCGTGGAACGCGAAGACGCGATTGCGTCCCTGCTCCTTCGCGGTGAAGCACGCGGTGTCGGCCTCGGAGAGCACGGCCGAGAGGCTGGGCGAGAGCTTGGTGATCGCGACCACGCCCACGCTCACGCCGACCTGGAAGGCCTTCTCGCCCCACTCGAACTGCCACGCCTGCACGGCGTCGCGCAGCTGCGTGGCCGCCGCCTGCGCGAACTCAGCGCTGCAGTTCTCCAGCAGCACCGCGAACTCGTCGCCGCCGATGCGCGCGAGCAGCTCTCCCTCGCGCAGGTTCGACTGCAGGATGGGCGCGATGCGGCGCAGCAGCTCGTCGCCCGCGAGGTGGCCGAACGAATCGTTGATGCGGTGGAAGAGGTCGATGTCGAGGTAGAGCAGCGCGTGCGTGGCGCCCTGGCTCTTGGCGGTGGCGAGCGCGCTCTCCAGCCGCTCCTCCATCGCCTTGCGGTTGGGCAGCCCCGTGAGCGGGTCGTGGTTCGAGAGGAAGAAGATCTGCTGGCGCGCGGTGTCGAGCCGCTCCTGCATCTTCGCCTGCTGCGCCTGCATCTCGTGCGCGAGGTCCAGCACCTCGTGCTTGAGCTCCTCGAGCGGTGGGGTGAGCTCGGGCAGCTCGACCTCGTCACCGCCGGTGGAGGCGTGGCGCAGCGCTTCGCGCACCGCGTCGATCTCGCCCACGGCCGCGCGCGACGCGAGGAACGCCAGCGTGAAGAGGCTCGCCACGGCGCCCGCGAGGCCGGCCACGAGCGTGTACGCCTGGCCCTGCGGGGAGTCGAGCCCGAAGATGCGCGAGGCGACGAGGTACACGCCGCAGAAGACCAGGATCGGGATCGCGCCCAGGCCGATGAGGCGCGAGGCGAGCCGCTTGCGCGAGCCGTCGGAGGCCGGCGGCGCGGGCACGGGCGCCTCCTCGCTCAGGCGGCTGCCGGCAGGTGCATCCACAGGCAGCGTCCCTTGCTTTCCTTCTCGATGCGCTCGCACATCGCGGCGTGCGCGGCGAGCTCGTCCTCGGAAGGCTGCACGATCACGAGCTTCGCGTGCACCGGGGCGGCCGAGAGCGCCATCGCCGGCGCGTCGTTCGCCGCCATCATGATGTCGAGCGTCTCCTGCCCGCGCGTCATCGCGATCCACACGTCGGCGAGCAGCTGCGCGTCGAGGAGCGCCCCGTGCAGCGTGCGCTTCGAGTGGTCGATGGCGTAGCGCTCGCACAGCGCATCGAGCGAGTTCTTCTTGCCGGGATGGATCTCGCGCGCCATCGCGAGCGTGTCGCTCACGCTGCAGACGCTCGCGAGCTTCGGGCGGCCGATGCGCTCGAGCTCGGCGTCGAGGAACGCGACGTCGAAGGGCGCGTTGTGGATCAGCAGCTCGCTGCCTTCGATAAACTCCAGGAACTCGTCCACGATGTCGGCGAAGCGCGGCTTGTCGGCGAGGTCCTCCGCGGTGAGGCCGTGCACCTGGCTCGCCGCGAGGTCGATGTCGCGCTCGGGATTCACGTAGCGGTGGAAGTGGCGCCCGCTCGCGCGCCGGTCGTGCAGCTCGAGGCAGGCGAGCTCGATGATGCGATGGCCTTCGGCGGGCTCGAGGCCCGTGGTCTCCGTGTCGAGGACGATTCGCCTCACCGCGCTTCCCCGCTTGCGTTCATCCCGCGCTCCCGTTCACCGACGAGCAGCCGCGATTGGCGAGCGCGTCGGCGCGCTCGTTGCCCGTGTGCCCGGCGTGCCCCTTCACCCAGATCCACTCGATGTCGTGCGAGCGCACGATCTCGTCGAGCTTCTTCCAGAGGTCGGCGTTCTTCACCGGCTCCTTCGCGGCGGTCTTCCAGCCGCGCGCCTTCCAGCCGCCGATCCACTCGGTGATGCCCTTCTGCACGTACTGCGAGTCCGTGTGCAGCACGACGCGGCACGGGCGGGTGAGCGCCGCCAGCGCCTCGATCACCGCGGTGAGCTCCATGCGATTGTTCGTGGTCGAGCGCTCCCCGCCGAAAAGCTCGCGCTCGGTGCCGTTGAAGGCGAGGAGCGCGCCCCAGCCGCCCGGGCCGGGATTGCCCTTGCAGGCGCCGTCCGTGTAGATGTGGACGACCTTCCCCTGCGTGGCGGGATCGGGAGCGGGGGTGGCGAGCTTCAATTACTTGACGATCCGCAGGTGGGCGGCGGGCTTCGAGGCCGCCATGACGTCCTCGCCGTTCGGGGTGGCCACGCCCTGCTTCTTGGCGGCGGCGATGAGCGCTTTCTCGCGCGCGCTCTTCTCCTGCCACGCCGGCGTGATGAGGCGCATGCCGCGCACGCGCTTGATCGCCTGCAGCATGTACACCGCGCCGCCCACGGCCCACCAGCGATCGCCCGCCGGCTCCATGAAGCCGAAGCGGCGGCGCACGTTCGCGTTGGCGAACGGCGGCGCGTAGCCCGCGAGGCGCCCGGCGGAGACGTCGAAGCCCAAGAGCGCCAGCCAGTCCTTCACGCGCAGGAGCGACACGAAGCGGCCGTTCCACGGAAATTCCTGCCGGCCGGGGCCGAGCGCGCTGCGCAGCCCCCAGAGGCTCCACGGGTTGAAGCCCAGGATGAGCAGCCTGCCTTCGGGCATCATGATCCGGTCGACCTCGCGCAGGATCGCGTGCGGCTCGTCGGCGAACTCCAGCACGTGCGGCAGGAGCACGAGGTCCACCGATTGCGTGGCGATCGGCAGCTCGTGGCACTTCGCATACAGGTCGGGCGAATCGGCCGGCGCCACGCGCATCCGGTGCGCGATGCGGCTTTCGTGCAGCAGGTCGCACTCGGGAAGCCCCAGCTGCACCGCGTGGAAGCCGAAGATGTCGGGCGTCACGTCGTCGAGCCACGCGCGCTCCTTCTCGAGCAGGTACTGCCCGAGCGGCGTCTCGAACCACTCCCGCAACGTCTTGGTCGGCATGGCGCAATTCTAATAGACTCGCAAGATGCAGGTCCACGCCGTTCCCGCCTTCCAGGACAACTATCTTTGGGTGATCGCGCAGGGGCGCCGCGCCGCGGTCGTCGACCCCGGCGACGCCGCGCCCGTCCAGCGCTTCCTCGAGGCCCGCGGGCTCGAGCTCGCGGCGATCCTCGCGACCCACCACCACGGCGATCACGTGGGCGGCGTGCCCTCGCTCGTGGAGCGCTGGCACTGCCCGGTGTTCGGGCCGGCCCACGACGGCGTCGAGGGACTCGACCGCAAGCTGGCCGAAGGCGACCGCATCGAGGTGCCCGGCGTGGACCTCGCCTTCGACGTGCTCGACGTGCCGGGACATACGGCGGGCCACATTGCATATGTAGGCAACGGGGCCGTCTTCTGCGGCGACACGCTCTTCGCGTGCGGCTGCGGGCGCCTCTTCGAGGGCACGCCCGCGCAGATGGTGCGATCGCTGGGCAAGCTCGCCGCGCTGCCGCGCGAGACGCGCGTGTACTGCGCGCACGAATACACGATGTCCAACATCCGCTTCGCGCAGGCGGTCGAGCCGGGCAACGGATCGCTCGCGGCGCGCAAGGCGCGCGATGCGGCCCGGCGGGAGCGCGGCGAGCCCACGGTCCCGTCGACGATCGGCGAGGAGCTCGAGACCAACCCGTTCCTGCGCTGGGATGCGCCCGAGGTCGTGGCGTCCGCCGAGCGGCACGCGGGACGCAAGCTTGCGGGCGGGGTCGACGTCTTCACCGAGATCCGCGAATGGAAGAACAGGTTTTGAGCGATCGCACCCTGCGCGCGGCGCGGCCCGCCGACGCCCCCGAGCTGCTGCGCCTCATCCACGCCCTCGCCGTCTACGAGAAGCTCGAGCACATGGCGCGGGGCACGCCCGAGCTCCTGCAGGCCGCCCTCTTCGGCCCGCGCCCCGCGGCCGAGGCGGTCATTGCGGAACGCGGCGGCCGCGCCGTGGGCTTCGCGTTATTCTTCACCACGTTCTCCACGTTCCTGTGCAAGCCCGGCCTTTATCTCGAGGACCTGTTCGTCGAGCCGGAGCACCGGGGCGCGGGGATCGGCAAGGCGCTCCTCGGCCACCTCGCGGCACTCGCCTGCGAGCGCGGCTGCGGACGGCTCGAGTGGCGGGTGCTGGACTGGAACACCCCTTCCATCCGCTTCTACGAATCCCTGGGCGCTTCGTTGCTTCCGGAGTGGGAGCTGGTCCGGATGACGGAGCCGGAGTTCCGGCGGCTCGCCGGTAAGATGGCGGATTAGCCGGAAACGGCGCTCTCCCTGAAGCCCGGCATCTTTCTCGCGTGCCGGCGGTCGAATCGCCCGCGCACGCGGCTCATTGACGCGCCCTCCGGCGGGGCGTAGCATCAAAAACGTCCAGAGAAACAAAGACTAATTTGGTGAATTTCAAGCGATACCTCAATTTCGCGCTGGGGCTCCTGGTGCTCTCGTGCGGCCTCGCGTGGTCCGCCCCCGAGCCCACGGCGCAGGAAGGCAGCGCGCTGCCGCCCGCGTTCGAGGATCCGGACGACGTGCCGCTGCCCGACCCCGACCTCTGGCAGCGCATCCGCCTCGGGTTCTCGCTCGACCCCATGGATTCGCCGCTCGTGCGCGAGCAGGAGGACTGGTACACGAGCCGGCCCGACTACATCAAGCGCTTCGTGGGACGCGGCTCGCTCTACCTGCACTACATCGTGGAGCAGGTGGAGAAGCGCCACATGCCCACGGAGATCGCGCTCCTGCCGGTGGTCGAGAGCGCCTTCACGCCGCGCGCCAATTCGCGCGCGAAGGCCGTGGGCCTCTGGCAGTTCATCCCCTCGACGGGCAAGAACTTCGGCCTCACGCAGGACTGGTGGCGCGACAACCGCCGCGACGTGGTCAAGGCGACCGATGCGGCGCTCAATTACCTGCAGCGCCTGCACGACATGTTCGGCTCGTGGGAGCTCGCCCTCGCGGCGTACAACTGCGGCGAAGGCTGCGTGCAGCGCGCGGTCGCGTACAACCAGCGCAAGGGGCTGCCGACCGACTACGAGAGCCTGAGGCTCCCGCCCGAGACGCGCAGCTACGTGCCGAAGCTTCTCGCGGTGAAGAACATCGTGCTCTCGCCCGCCACCTATGGCATCGAGCTCGACTCGGTGCCCGACGAGCCGTACTTCACGACGGTCGACGCCCCGCCGAAGGTGGACGTGAAAGTCGCGGCCAAGCTCGCGAACATGAGCGAGGAGGACTTCCTCGCGTTGAACCCGGCGTTCAACAAGCCCGTGGCGATGGGCGGCCGGATCGTGCTGCCCATCGACAAGGCCGACGACTTCAAGGCCAACCTCGAGACGTGGGACAAGCCGCTCGTGAGCTGGACCACCTACAACGCGCGCCGCGGCGAATCGATCGACGCCATCGCGCGCAAGCACGGCTGCACCGGCGCGGTGCTGCGCACGGCGAACGACCACGTGAGGCTCGACAAGCGCGGACGCCTGCGCGTGGCCGGCCCCATCCTCGTGCCGCTGCGCGGCCGGGCGCAGGAGCACATCCACCTCGCCTCCCTCACGGTGCCCACGGCGTCCTCGCCGGCACCGTCACCCCGCACCCACGTGGCCTCGGTCGTGACCTCGCATGCGGGCGCGAAGGCGGCTGCCTCCCGGAGCTACACCGTGCACGCGGGAGACACGCTCTACAGCATCGCGCAGAAGTTCAACACCGCGGTGTCCACGCTGCAGCGCCTGAACCGCCTGGGCGCGCACAGCGTGATCCACCCGGGCCTCACGCTCAAGCTGCCGAACTGAGGCGAAGGCAGATCGTCCGCGGGTGAACGCGGACGGTCCTTTCTTCGCATCACCGCTTGCCCGTGATCTCCGCGAAGAACGCCTCGCTGTTCGGCTCGCGGCCGAGGAACTTGCGCACCATGTCGCGCTCCTCGACCTGGCCGCCCTGCGACAGCACGTCGTCGCGGAAGCGCGCGCCGACCTTCGGGTCGAGCATGTCCGGCCTGAACGGCGAGAGCATGTCGAGCGCGAGCACCTCCGACCACATGTAGCCGTAATAGCCCGCGGCGTAATTCGATGCGATGTGGCTGAAGGCGGACGGGAAGGACGTGCCCTCCACGTAGCCGAGCGGCGTGGCACTTTCCATCTCGCGCCATACCGTGAGCGGCGGGCGCGGATTCATCGACAGCGCCATGTCGAACGCGGCGTAGAGCCGCTGGCGCGCGTAGCGCACGCCCTGGCCGAAGCGGCGCGCGGCCTCGAGGCGCTCGATGTCGTCGTGGGTGAGCTGCGGGCATTGCGGGCACACCTGCTGGAAGAGCGCGAGCGGCTGCTCGCGGCGCGCCCACTCCTCGAACATCTGCGACGGCGCCTCGACGAAATCGCGCTTGACCGCCGTGCCGCCCTGGGCCTGGTAGTCGGTGCGCGAGAGCACGTTGTGCAGCACGTGGCCGAACTCGTGCATGAAGGTCTGCAGCTCGCCGTGGTCCAGGCCCTCGCGATTGAAGTTGGTGACGAGCGCGGCGAGCGGCGTGCGGTGCGCGAGCCGGCTCGCGCGATGGATGGGGAAGACCGCGGCGTGGTTGTACTTGCCTTCGCGCGGGAAGAGGTCGAGGTAGAAGCCGGCGAGGTAGGCGCCGCTCTTCGCGTCGAGCACGTCGAAGTAGCGCACGTCCGGATGCCACGTGGGCACGTTCACCTCGCGGAAGGTGACGCCGTAGAGCGCCTGCGAGACCGCGAGGACGTAGTCCACCGCGTGGTCGGTGGGGAAATACTGCCGGAGCTTCTCCTGGTCGATCGCGAAGCGCTCGCGGCGGATCTTCTCCTGGTAGTACGACACGTCCCAGCGGCCGAGCTTCGTGGCTTCCGCATCGGTGCCCTGCTCCTTCGCCTTCTCGGCGCGCAGCTCGTCGAGCTCCCTCTTCTCCACCTCGGTCACGGCGCCCTTCACGTCGGACAGGAACTTGAGCACCGTCTGGGGATCGTGAGCCATGCGCCGGCGCAGCACGTAGTCGGCGAAGCTGGGCAGCCCGTAGAGGCCCGCGAGCTCCTTGCGCAGCACGAAGATGCGCTCGAGCACCTCGAGGTTCTTCGGCCCGCCCTCGTTCAGCTTGGCGACGTAATAGCGCTTGCGCGCGGGCTCGCTCCTCGCGTTCGCCATGAACGGGACGTAGTCCGGGTACTTGAGCGTGAGGACGTAGTTGCCGTCCTTGTCCCGGACGTTCGCATGCGCGCGCACGTACGCGTCCGGCATGCCGTCCATCTCCGCGGCCGACACCGTCACGCGCGTGGGATCGTCGCGCACGTCGCGGTCGAATTGCTGGCGGAGCTGCTCGAGCTCCTCGAAGATCGCCTTGGCGCGCGCCCGCTTGGCGGGCGGCAGGGACACACCCGTGTCCTCGAACTCGTCGAGCATGTCGCGCCTGAGCTTCGCCTGGTGCGCGTTGGCGGGCTTCGCGGCCAGCACGCGCCGGTAGAGCTTCTCGTCCTGCATGAGCTC